>Ga0315314_1002940_pt1 | contig 13712 bp, 14 predicted proteins | sample TDP9_MG_FD_203631 | JGI IMG/M metagenome (GOLD analysis project Ga0315314, IMG submission 203631) | Freshwater sediment microbial communities from Lake Towuti, South Sulawesi, Indonesia - TDP9 | ecosystem: Environmental > Aquatic > Freshwater > Lake > Sediment | place: Indonesia: South Sulawesi...
GCAAAGCCAGCTAGATCAATTCCTGTTCATATGCCTGTTGTGAGAAAAGCCCAAATTAGACTTATGAAGACAGAATATGGAGAATCAATAGGGAGAATTAATCTGCTAGATTCGGATTCTGAATCCGGCACTTACGAAAATATATTATAGAAAAATATTCTAGAATAATATTCTACTAAATTCTGAACTGGAGTCTGACTCTTATGGGTTCCTCGAAGATTGTGGAAGATTTGCGTAGGAGAACGGTCAAAAGTTTCATGGACATATTGATCTTAAGGGAGATGAAGAACGGCTCATTGAGCGGCTATGACATTATAAGTCTTATTCACAAAAGATTTGGCATCTTGGTGAGTTCAGGTACGACTTATTCCTTGCTGTATTCTATGGAAAGAGATGGCTTGATTAAGGGTTTCCAGGAACAGCGAAAAAGAGTCTATACATTAGCCGAGAAGGCAGAACGAAACATTGAAGTCATCATGAAAGTAAACGAGGAAATTCAAAACTTTCAAAGAAACATCTTAAAGCTCAAAAACAACCTATAAGTGTGCAAGACTAACGTCCGCTACCGTGGCAACAATCCGGCTGCAAGCTGGTTTACCGCCTCGGTTAGCTTACGAAGACCTGACTCTACATCCCCCCTCGATACTTGCAATATGATTTGAGAAACCTCTTTCCTCAACGACGCAACTCTACGACAGTTTTCGCAATTCCAATTTCCCCTCTCATAGTCCACGCATGACAGAAGAGAATCCGCTACTCCCATTAATTCCCGTGCCTTAGCCGCTTTTGCGGCCACATCCTTGGCTCTGTTTATTTCGTCGGTCAACCGTTTAATCGTCCGTTCCATCTCAAGGAACTTGGAACAACTCATCCTTTGAGGGTGTCTACTAACCCTGAAATCCTCCGGGTTAATGGCTATTTCAATACCGACGGAGTCACAGATCTTATAGTATTTTCTCGCTGCGCCTAATGGGCTCTTTCTCCAGAAGCTCTCTATTAGACCCGCCTTCTGAAGAAGACTGAGGTGCTTCAGAATTGCTGGTTGCGTCACATCCAACTTCTTGGCTATTTGAGAGATGTAATGGGGCTCCTCTGAGAGAAGAGTAAGTATCCTTCTTCTGGTTTCGTTTCCAACGATTTGGAGGACTTCGTCCATTGACTTCATGTATGTGCACTTCACGTATAGGTTACTACAAAAACGTTTATATACCTTTTGTTATAAACTAAAAGTTAGTGACCATCATGTTCGCATGTGGGGCATTGAAACACATACAAACCATTGATTTAAGGGCAAAGCCACTGATGAAAAGTGTATTCAGAATCCGACTTTCAAATACAGAGAATCCATACGTCAACTTCACACATGTTAAAAGTGGTAGATTTTAGAAATGCAAATGATAACGCTCGCGCCAAGGTGAAATCACGTGCAAAAACACAGAAAAAACATAAATGTCTTAACGCTCAGGGTCATCGAAGCCTCTCAGAGGGACTTCGGCCGAGGCATAGCCAGAATCGACCCGGAAGACATGAAGAAAATAGGTGTGGAGACAGGCGACATTATCCAAATCACCGGAAAGAAAAGAACAGCCGCCAAGGTCATGCCAGCCTACCCAGAAAACCGAGGCAAAGGCCTCATCCAAATCGACGGGATAATAAGAAACAACGCGTTCGTCGGAATCGACGACAACATTCGCATTGAGAAGATCGATGCTGAAAAGGCGGAAAGCGTTGTCTTAGCCCCTCTGGAGCAAGATCAGCCATGGCTCAGAGGGGAGAAGTATGGAGAGCATGTGAGGAGGCTTTTGGAAGGCCTGCCGCTGGTTGAAGGAGACCAGGTGAGGCTAAGCCTTCTGGGGACAAGCGTTTCCTTTGTCGTAGCCCGTCTGAAGCCGAAGAGTACCGCTGTCATAGTGTACTCCGCAACAGAAATAACGATTCAGGAGAAGGCAATAGAAGCTGCAAGAAGAATCGGTGTCACCTACGAAGATGTCGGTGGGCTCGACGAGCAAATCCAAAGAATAAGGGAGATGATAGAGCTTCCGCTACGGCATCCAGAAGTGTTTGATCGTCTAGGCATTGAGCCACCAAAAGGTGTCTTGTTACACGGTCCACCAGGCACAGGAAAAACACTTATCGCAAAGGCCGTGGCAAACGAAACCTTCGCCACCTTCATAAGCCTCAGCGGCGCGTCGGTCCATGGCAAGTATTACGGAGAATCCGAGGCCCGTGTGAGAGAAATCTTCAACGAGGCTGAACAAAACAAACCGTGCATAATCTTCATCGACGAAATCGATGCCATAGCGCCAAAAAGAGAAGAGGTACATGGAGAAGTCGAAAAGAGAGTGGTCTCTCAACTGCTAGCGTTGATGGATGGGTTAGAGCCAAGAGGACAGGTGGTGGTTATCGGAGCGACAAACCGACCTAACGCTCTCGACCCCGCGCTTAGAAGGGGAGGCAGATTCGATCGAGAAATAGAGATAGGAATACCAACCAGAAAAGGACGATTCGAAATCCTTCAAATTCACACCAGAGGAATGCCACTCACCGAAGATGTAGACCTGCAAAAACTCGCCGATCTAACCCACGGCTTCACGGGCGCAGACATTTCAGAATTATGCAAGGAAGCAGCCATGAAGGCACTGCGAAGAGTTTTGCCTGAAATAGACTTCGAAGCCGACTATATCCCGGTAGAAGTCCTTAACAAACTTGTTGTCACCATGGAAGATTTCCTTGACGCCTTGAGGTTTGTGGAGCCTTCTGCCATGAGGGAAGTGCTCATCGAGACACCCAACGTCACATGGAACGACGTTGGAGGCCTTGAAGAAGTGAAACAGGCACTGAGGGAAGCCATTGAATGGCCCTTAAAGTATCCCGACATCTTTAACGAAGCTGGAGCAAAGCCTCCAAAGGGCATACTGCTACATGGGCCTCCAGGCTCAGGCAAAACCCTTCTAGCTAAAGCTGTGGCTCATGAAAGCGAGGTAAACTTCATCAACGTTAAGGGTCCAGAACTTATGAGCAAGTTCGTAGGCGAATCTGAGAAGGGAGTAAGAGAAACCTTTAAGAGGGCAAAACAAACCGCGCCCTGCATCATCTTTTTCGACGAAATCGATGCCTTGGCACCAAGGCGCGGAAGCGGAATCACAGACTCCCATGTTTCTGAGAGAGTTATAAGCCAGCTTCTCACGGAAATGGACGGCCTCGAGGAACTCCGCGGAGTCATCGTTCTAGCCGCAACAAACCGAATGGACCTAATCGACCCCGCTCTGCTGAGAGCCGGAAGATTCGACCAACTTCTCTACGTCCCACCCCCAGATGAAAAGGCACGATTAGAGATCTTCAAAATCCACACTAGGAAAAACCCTCTCGCCAAAGATGTTTCCTTGCAGAAGCTCGTTGCAGAAACCGAGGGATGCATGGGATCAGACATAGAAGCGATCTGCAGAGAGGCCACAATGCTAGCCATTAGAAAGTTCATAAACACTCATACAGAAGGAAAAGAAGCCAAAGGAAAACCCTCCCAACTTAAGGTAGCTATGTCGGATTTCCAACAAGCCATCAAGAAAATCAACAAACAGAAAGAAAGCCAAGAACAACCGGGGAGACTATCCGAATGAAAAAGCCAACTGCCAAAAAAACGAAAGTCCCAAGCAACCCAGAAGAAACCAAAGAATGGATCAACCGAACACTCAAGAAGATTCACAAGAAAATGATAAAACTATTCGACGTTGATTTCACCTATTTTAGCAACATCAAAATAATCAAACAATCGGACATCCTCGAACAACTAACCCAACGCATACAGAACGACCTCAAAGAAAATGGCGTGCTATACAGCGACATCCAGTGGAAACAAATCTGTGAAAGTCTTTCAAAAAATCAAGTCACAAGGTTTTTCGAAAACTTTGCCTTTTACAATCCAAAGGATGAGGTTTTGTACATGAACGAAAAAATGATAACAAACTATCCGGAAAAAATAATTCCTGTATGCACTCACGAGCTCGCAGAAAAACTTCTTTCCACTTATCTTTCCTCACCGCTAAAAACACCCACACGCGCTTTGGTTGAAGCATACATCGAAGCCAAAAAGACGAACAATACAAGAAAGCTCTATGAACTTTTGAACACACATACAGACATCATTTTCAAGAGCGTTTTCAAAGAGGGATTCTGTGAAGCAATAGCGCTTCAAACCCTGCGTCACATAGACTCTGAAATGAAAGCAGCATCTCTGGAAAAGGAGTTACAGATAGGGCATTCAAAATGTATAGGCTTGCTCTTTGACCTGGATAACGCAAAAAAGAATGTAGAAAGCGTGGAAAAAAGACAAAGAACCCAGCCAGTGAATGAAAAGAAACTCATCAAAGAAATTCTCAAAATTTCTCAGACAATCAAAGGGCTTTCATACTACTTAGGTTACCCACTTGCCAAGGCTGTTGTGGAAAGGTATGGAATTAAAGGGGCAAAGCTTGTTCTGGAGAAATGTCCGCCGCTTAAAGCCCAATATTTTGCCAATCCACAAGCGTATCTAACTGAGTTAGAAAAGCTGAAAACGTTCGACGAACAAAGGAGGTGAAAAAATGGCGGAAAAAGAAAAGGGGCGAAAACTCGGGGCAGAAAAAGACCTTGAACAGCTGAAAAAAGAGATCGCACAAAAAGGAAGAGAAATTGAACAACTGAAGAAAACGATAGAAGACATGAGAACGCAAATTCAAGGAAAACAGAAAACTGGAGAAGCAGCAGAGCTACGCAAAGTATTCGACGACGTTTCAGAACTGCTCGATGTCGGTTTCAGCATATTCGGCACATCCGGCAAGATCCAAGGTGGAAAATCTAAAAGTAAGGGATTAATTGGGCTAATCAACGACCTAGCCAAGCTGGCAGAAAAGTCTGAGACATATCAGAAAAGAATTAACCTCGGGAAAGAGGGAGTAATCGACTTCCGTGTGAGCTCTCGTCCGATAAGAGGATCCTACGCGACAAAGCCAACGGGCAGCCTGAAGATAAGTAAGCCTAAGAAAGAAACCTCACCCACAGGTATACCAATACCTCCAACAGCCGGTTCAATAAAAGAAAGGGAGCCAATCGTTGACATCTTCGAAGAAAGAGATCACATAAAAGTGATGGCTGAGCTGCCGGGCGTCGAAGAGAACAAAATAAAGTTAGACATAGAGGATGGCACTCTAACAATAAGCACCGACACTCCAACGAGAAAATACTACAAAAAAGTGGAGCTTCCAAGTCCGGTAAAAAAAGATGACATTAAATCTAGCTACAGAAACGGCATTCTAGAAGTTACGTTGAGGAGGACGAAGAAAGATGCATAGACAAAGCGGATGGAAGCGAAACTGTTGAATGAAAAAGTACATATCATCCAACTTGAGATATTAGAAGACATCATCGGGATGATGTCCGCGTCAGTATCTGACATGAACCCTACCTCCAAGTTCTTCCACGGCTGCCCTAAGTTTCGCTATCGCTTGTATCATTTTACTGCTCACTAGTTCTTGCCAGCGTTCTGAGGCATAAACGATTTTCACCTCAATGAGGCATTCGTATTTTTCCCGCATTCTACATTAAACTCCAGCGATTTTGGGTTTGCTGAAAATCCTTTCTACAAGTGCAACATTTAACATGTATGAATCTGAACTATTGATTTTCTATGTTTTAGAGTTAGATTCTGAATTCACTTTTAATTGGTGGCTTTGTCGATGCGCCCGCCCCGAAGCTTTGACTTTCTTTTCTTCGCACCGAGTCCCCCTCTTGTTTTTCCTTCAGAAAACTCTGCTTGACCGCTGCCACGTATTCAGTGAAACACAGATCCTCCTGCTCTGGATTGTATTCAAAAACCGATCCAACCTTTTCATATAGGCACTTCATTATCGAAATCTCAATAAATTTAGCTCCGAGCCCAAAGATTTTTTCAATCGCCTCGGCAAACTCTTCAATTTTGTAAGGAATGTCCCGCCTGTTAATCTTGAAAGTGTTTTCCAGATGGAAATAGATCACCTGCTTCGAAGAATCACCCAGCGAAGACAGCCCCTGATCTACTGCTTCTAACAGAAGCTTTTCGAAACTACGGTTACGCAAGGTGATTCCTCTAAGGCATGCCCGCAAAGCGCATTACGAAAAATTCTCGTTTGTGACTTTTTGTTTCGTATTCTTTTCCTTGATGTTTAAAAGCGTTTCAAGTGCTTTCACTTCTTTCCTAAGCACGGTCACTTCATTTTCTAACTCGCGAGCCTTTGCTTCACCTTTTTCTTTGAGGCTCTCTATTTCTGCCAAAAGACCTGATTTTTCCTTCTCTAACGTTTCGATTTTTTCCCGCAAATTTCTCAGCAAGTCCATAAACTTCTTCTCTGTGTTTTTGAGTACGTGCAAGTTGCGTGCAATCATAGTGTGTTACTCTACCCAGTAGCTGTCGCCTTCACGGTAGATAACGCAAGGATGGTTACAGTGGGGACAATTGAAACTTAATGCTTCTGTAAGAAAGCCTTTCTTCTCTAAGAGGCTTTCCTTCTCTTTTTCTAACGCTTCAATTCTTTCTCGCAGACTCTTTATAGCCTGCATTGATACCTCTTCGACACCTTCCTCAACTGTTTCTTCAAGCCGTCCCGCCATCTCCTTAATCTCTTCAGGGGTTATGGCTCCCTCACGCATCTCCTTTGCTTTTTCTTTCAAAACCTCAGCAGCCTTCTCGAACTCTTCTGGCGTCTCTAGCTTAGGAACCTTGGGCGCGATTGCAGGCAACACCTTCTCAGCTGCCTTAACGCGCATTTCATCAACTCTTACCTTAAGCTCCCGTTCACGCTTTTCGGTAATTTTTCGAGTTTCAGCTACGGTAAGTTTCCTCTCAAGGATTTCATTTACGGTAAGCACGGCTTCTTTGATGTTTCTGCCTATCACACTTTCGAGTGCTACTATATGTGACATACTGATCTGTTTGGCCCATACAGCTTTCTGAATGGCTTCAGAAAACTTGAATACGTTAAGATGCGCTAAAACCCATCGAGGATCCACATTTAGCTGTTTGCTTATCTCCAACGGCGTCATGCCTTCATCTGCAAGCTTCTTGAAGTACCTCGCCTCCTCTTCAACGGTATAGTTTTCGCGGATCTTGTTCAACTTGTAAACTGACAGCCTTGCCATTGCGTCGTCTGCATCGACCACCCGGACGGGTACGGTTTCCCACCCAAGTTCCTTGAGGACTCTCCACCTTCTTTCCCCATCAATCAACTCGTAAAACTTGCCCAGCTTACGAACCACTAGATCGCTGAGAAGTCCGTCTTTCTTTATCTCCTGCTTTAAATCCTCCTGATCGAAGATTAGCCTTGGCTGGTACGGGCTTGGCCGGATTGAATCTATATTTACCTCCATCGCTTATCTCACCTTTATCCACGAAACGCAGAAACCAGCTTTCCGCTCAGACATTGAGTTGTTTGGAAAAATTATCTTTTATCAATTCGGCTTTGTTTCGACTCGGACTCTGATTCAACTCAACCCCTCTATCGTGTCTCGTGTTCCATAGGATGTATGCGAAGCCAAATCTGTTAAGATGTGGGTTCGTAGCTCAACTGCTTTTATATTGTATACGATAGGTGTTCGTTAAGGCTTATTAACAGAAACGAGAATATTGCTGCAAGACATCGCTAGTGAAGAAATATGCGTGCTAAAAAAGTGCTCGACACCTATGTCATCGGAGAGGCGAAAACATATCGAATGGACAAATACTGGCAAGGACTAATAATCAAAGAGATTGAACCGGTAGCCTCTAAACTTGTCAAAAAGAACAATCCTATATCTGTCAAATTTAGTTTCTATTTACATAAAGGCAGGATTTCAAAAGTGGACATCGACAATTTGTGCAAGTCAGTTCTCGATGCCTTGGACCTCTCAGGTCTCTATGCGGATGATTCGCTTGTGCATAATTTAGAAGCATCAAAGATATCCATAGATGATGACGATCCTGAGGGAGTGCGAATTCAAGCATGGGAATGGACTGTTGAAACTTCTCAAACATCTCAGGATTAATGCAAATCAGAAGAATCATTGAGAGAGAGGTGGATGATATGAATGCGACTCCACCGACAATGTGGGCATAGTCAGTCTTTTATGATCGTAAGACAACTTCCACAAGAACAAAGGTGGACACGACATTCGCGCCCAAATGCGCGAAGATGCTCGCGGTTAAATTCTTTTTCCATCGATATAAGTAGACAAATCCTAGGAATAATCCAGCCAAGAACTTGAGAAAGGGCATAGTTGGATGTATCCAACCGAATGTCAATGAAGACAATGCAAGTCCCGAGATAGCTGAGGCGTAATTCTTCCCTAAAACATTCAGGAACACACTCAGATAAATGCCTCTGTATATCATCTCTTCAAAAAACGGTGTCACAATGAAATTCTGCAGGATAATTGACACCTCGGGCACGCTAGATAGAATCAGTTTTCCATTACTCAGATTCGACATAAGGTATAGGCTGAAGATACTGAAGGCAGTTCCAGCAAACATGCTAAGAAAAAGGTATATGACGTCCTTGGAAGATGGTTTAGTTAAGCCGATAAACTTAAAACCTTTAGAAATTATCTTTTTTGGTTCTTTCTTTGTTTCAGTACGATCTTTTATTTTCAAGAATCCCCATATGATAAAATAGTACGAGATTAAAATGCTCGAGAGAACTGCGAACAACGAAGTCCCCCATTCTGATCGCTGAAAGAGGACTCCTATTTCTACGATATAAACACTAAGAAGAGCTGCCAGAACTAGGAAACCAAAAATTAAAATGAAGACAAGGTCGATTACGAATGGCATATTTTGTGGTGCTTGGCTTTTTTCTTTTCGGTACCACCTATGTTTTTGCGTCATTTGAAACTACCCCCAGACTACATTTTTATGTCTCCAAAAATCTTAATTGTTGAAATTAAGAGAAAAAGGCTTCGTGAAAAGGATGTCAGTCTTATTAGTAGATGACGTAAAGTACAACTTGAGGACACCTAAAGATGAGACACAACTCGAAGAAATGGTCAAAGAACATGCAAATCAAATCTTTGGTAAAGATTCCCTCTATTTTGACATCAAAGAAAAGATAGAATCAAAGGCTGGAATAGGTTCCATTCCGGACGGATATGCTCTTTCTCTTTATGAACCTCGATGGTACGTTGTAGAAGTAGAAGTGTCTTGGCATTCACCGTATAAGCATATACTTCCTCAAATTTCAAAATTTATGAGCGGAATTGAGAGCCGTGATACCCAAAACGAAATCTCAGAATTATTATATAAAGAAATCCTTAACAACGCTAGGATAAAGACGTTTGTTGAAAAATCGATAACCGAGGAAATACATCACTTCATGACAAAGTTAGTTTCAGAACAGCCCACCGTTATTATAATTATTGAGGAAAGGACCCCAGAACTCGAAGAGGTATGTAGAAAACTCAAACCTGAACCAGAAATCGTGGAGTTCAAAACTTTCGCTAAAGGCGTAGGCCTCGGCATTCATGCTCACCTAGTGCGTGAACCTCTGGAAGAAGACGTTCATGCAAAGTATGACAAGGAAGAAAAAGGATTTCAGTGTAACATAGGAGAATCCAAGGCTTGCAAAGAGTATGTCTACGGTCCAATCGAGATAGTTGAACATCTGCGTGAGGAACATGACATAGATCCTGACGACCAAGTTATTGACGGTTGGACTGGCAAACATCAACGAGCTTGGGAAAAGTATCTCTCTAAGAGAAAGGTGTCAAGATAATTCCGAGAATTCAAACTAAGCCTCAAATCCGCTTCTCATCCAAAAATGTGGATTATAAACGTGTATGTGAACTTAACCCCCCGCACTTTTAACTGATTCTCTATTTTGCTTTCTGAAGACCCTAAGTTTCTCGAAATTTGGAAGACGCATATAAGTATCCTAGAGGACAATTCTGTTGAGGACCTATGCCTACACCCTTCGCAAAACCTGAAGATTTCTTCTTAGGCGTTCTTGTCGGCATATATGGGAATTGGTTGATTTCGTTTTTGGATAAGCTGGTATTTCCAGCAGAGATTGAAACAGTCTTTTACGTTCAATTTCTTTTAGCACTTTCGTCTTTCATTACTTTTATCTTGTATCTTATGTCCGCCTACACCAAGAAATATTATCCAAGCTTATTTTGGGCTGCACACAGTGTTTTACCCTTGGTTACTTTCATATTTCAGAACTCTTTCATCAAAAACGATCCGAACTCCCTGTCTCGAAACATAGTTTTTTGGACTGTAGGATTTCCGATCCTTTGTCTCATTCTTCTTGTAGAATTCCTCTCATGGGGGAGATACCGCGAACATATTCTTAAAAACCGGTGGAAAAAACCATTAAAACTAGGCATCTTGAACGATATGGAATGGGATGTTAAGAACAGGGAGATATACGCGGGGTCTGACGTACCTCCCACGGATTGGAAAAAAGCCTTCGAGGCGTTCCCTAAAGTAAATATCGAATTAATTGATGTTACTAAGTCATTTGATAGATATGTAGCGATTCTGAACCCTTATGGTGGAGTTTATCCTGAGATTGATTTAAAGAAACTTGCAACTCTAAATAAAATCCTTGATTTTGTAAGGGAAGGTGGCGTTTTCATAAACGTTGCGGATGTCCCTTCCTATTACGCGTATAATCGAAACCTTGGAAGAAAAATAGACAATACTTCTCCCATATATGTGATTGAAAATAACCAATTAAAATCGCTTAGACCCTTTGAGTTAACGCCTTTAATAAAAGAGCTTGGACTACGTGTTTTCAACATGGATGAGTCTCCGCAATTCCAAGACCTTGGTCAATTTACAGAGTTAAAAGTTAAGGTCGTTTCAAAAAGAGTGGCTGTTGTTGAATCAAATCTAGAACCTTGTATTCCAGCAAAATCCATCTCAACCAATCTAGGTAGCATTGAAACATCAGCGTTGTTTACAGTCAAATATGCAGAGGGCGATTTCCTTTTCTCACTTATCTGGATAAACGATAAATCTCACATCCAAGAAGCAAAGAATGCCATCAAAAATGCGATTGTAAAGATAACTACTGAAAAATTAACAGAAAAAGTTTCTGCACTGAAAAAATAAATTAGAAAGAGAGGTTTTGCGGGAGATATGTCCAGAGTGGGGCGAATTCAAATTTCGAGATTCAAACCGAGGTCTCAAACCTAACTTCTGACGCCAAAAAACGTGGATTATGAACGTATATGTGAACCTAGCCCCCCGCACTAAACAACTCCTGTAGCGTTGACCGAGGAAAGGGTTATTAAAAGAAGAAAAACGCTTTAATATAAATGACAATCTCAAGTGTTGCATCATGAGACAAGAGGCAATTAGAGAAGCTTTGATTCATTTTGAGCTCTATAGACATTTGATGAATATCCTCTTACCAAAAAGCAGATTTGACGGAGTGACATACAAGATTGAACCCGAGGTGTCTGTCCAAGGTAAGTCTGCCGACTTAGTGATATACACTGAAACAGGGGGTTCTTTTAGTCCTCTCCTTGTCATAGAGGTCAAGAAGAAAACCAAGGAGGGATTTTCTGTCTTTGATGACGATGCTGCCAAACAAGCACAACGTTATGCGGACAATTTGCTTGCCCCATACTTCGCTATAACGGATGGTGAGCGCCTTAGGTTTTTTAAGATTCCTGAGCAACATGTTGGAGACTACAGATTCTCACTAGACGAATCCGGATGCAGACAGCTCCTCCAAGGGCTTGCAGAGTTTAATGCGAGCAGAAGTTCTGGACTGCCCTTTCCCACTCTACCATCTCCTATGGAAGAACTCATGAAGAAAAGCAATAAATTAGTCAAGGAGTTGAAAAAACTCTTTGATGAGCTACCAGTTAAAGGATTGATCGAAAAGGTAAGCGTGGGTAGGGTGTTATACCTAAACATCAAAAACCATAGGGGAATTATTCGGCTGGGCTTAAGCGACCGGCCAAGCGAAGCCTTCATAGACATGAGGCTAAAAGAGTTGAGAAGAGCTGTGGGGCCCCGGTTTGCTCAAGTGGTAGAAGAGCTATCCAGAGTTCCGGGCTTCAATTGGGTTCGAGAGGAGGTGCACACTTCAAAGCCCAACACTTGGAGGCCCATTAAAAAACTGATAACTGAAGAGCCAGATCCAGCAGAAGTTATTAAGAATCTACGGGAGTGGATACTCAAATTGGAAGAGATCATCACCAGACAACATGGACAACAATAGTGTTCAAATTAAGTATACCAGTTCACAGGCTTCAGCAAATATACACTCAGTGGCACTCATGCTGGACTGTACGATTAAGAAACTACTACTCATGTCCCTGAGAAGTAAAAACTGTGAGAAATTTACACTTCTCCATTCCTTAAACAAGGAAAATTATAAGACAATGTAAGTAAAATATTGAAAGTTCAAGTGTAGTTTGGTGATTTTCCAATGGTCGATTGTTATCGTTATCGACAAGAGTGCGGAGTGAAGACTCCATGTAAGGAGGTTTGTGAGGGCACTAAAAAATGCCCTTGTTGGAGTCGAGTAGGTTGTAGAGGAGAAGGTCCTATAAAGGTTGAAGAATAGCATAAGGCATGTGTCAAATTTGAGAGAAGACGATGAAGAAATTAAGAAGGAAGAAGAAAGAATGATGAAAACTTGGCTGAAAGTCAAGGACAAACTCTATGAGAACTCTCTTGACGGTTTGGATGAAACGGCTAAGTCTCTGGTTAGCTTGTCATCAATTCTAATTACGGTCGGCTTTGGAGTCATTGGAGCATTACACAGCGCTGAAGTTTTGAAGGTGTCTTCTTCTTCCATTTTGGTTTCTTTGTTTGGTTTCGGATGTTTTATGACGTCTGCAGTTCTAGGGATCCTCGTTATTTTTAGAAGACCCTTCAAATTTGAAATGCTTGCGTTACCGCATGAAATATCTTCTGAGTGGGCACGAATCCGCACGATAAAGTACAAGTTCCTCAAAGGAGCTTACCTTTTCTTTGGGATTGGCGTCGTTTCTGAAATAATAGCAATGGTTCTACTGGTCATTCTCGGGTAGGTTGCCATGAAACCGAAAAATGTTTACTTTGATCGACAGGGCTTAATCCATGAATGGGTTCCCCCGTAATGGATATCCATTCACCGCCAAGAATAGGTAATATGAAACAAGTACGTTAAGAGGGATTAACGGAAATATTTTCAGTTCTGACATAAAGAACCCTCGGTTGAACCTTGACTTTACATACAACAAATCAGAGGGATGTCTCCCACAAAATCCCCCCTCTTTCTCTTTTGATGTCTAGCAGTTACCCTACTATTAGACACGGGCTCTGGGGGAAACGGAGAAACGCTGACGAGAGTTCGAATCTCTCCCGGGCTACCATTATACCGTGGACAGGTCGAGGTCTAAATTATCGATTTTCCTGTCTCGTCATGGAGTGTAAATGCTTAGCATTCATTTCTCAATGATTTGGAATGGTGGGGTAGTGGGTCATTTTGTTCTAATTAAGCGAACCGAGTTTAGAACAACTAACAAAGCGTTGCCTTCGTGAATGCCCGATGCTAAGATCGGGCTTACTGTTCCAATCGTTGAAAGAGCTATGCCAAGAATATTAATTGCAAGTGCAAACAGAATGTTCTGTTTTATAACGCTTAATGTCCTTTTGCTTAAGCGGAGGGCTTCAGGCACCTTAGCCATATCATCGGTCGTCAAGATGATACCCGCGGTTTCTATGGCTA
>Ga0315314_1002941_pt1 | contig 13711 bp, 9 predicted proteins | sample TDP9_MG_FD_203631 | JGI IMG/M metagenome (GOLD analysis project Ga0315314, IMG submission 203631) | Freshwater sediment microbial communities from Lake Towuti, South Sulawesi, Indonesia - TDP9 | ecosystem: Environmental > Aquatic > Freshwater > Lake > Sediment | place: Indonesia: South Sulawesi...
CGTTACCCAGTACATGTCAGCGATCTCCAGCGAGAGCTATGGTCCGGGCAGCGCAAGGACGTTCTGGAATCAGCTTTGGAGAAGTATCAACGCAGAAAATCTTTACCAATATCATGAGGTTCTACCGCGAAAGGAGTTTCAAATGAACAGGAAATTGTATGGTTTGATAATGTTGTTGGCAGTAGCAGCGAGCTATGGCGCTCAAAAGGTAAGTGTCATAGCAGATGGGGCAAAAGTAGAAAAGCTTGTCGGCGGCTTTAAGTTCACCGAAGGCCCGGCTGCTGACGCCGAGGGCAACATCTACTTTTCGGATATACCCAACAATCGAATCCACAAGTGGTCGCTGGATGGAAAACTATCGACCTTCCTCGAAAACTCAAAAGGGGCCAACGGCCTTTTCTTCGACAAAGCTGGGAACCTCCTGGCCTGTGAGGGAGGTGGACGCCAGTTAGTATCTATCGACCCAAAGGGTAACGTGACAGTTTTAGCTGATAAATACGATGGTAAACGATTCAACAGTCTTAATGACCTCTGGATTGACCCAAAAGGAGCTATCTACTTTACCGACCCTCGCTATGGAAACAGAGACAATATGGAACAAGATGGCGAACACGTCTACTATTTAGCCCCCGACCCCTGCCTTCGCAGGGGCAAACCTGTCCCCGCGGAAGCGGGGAAGCTGATTCGTGTCGTTGACGATATGGTCAGGCCTAATGGAATAATCGGCACGCCCGATGGCAAACTGCTCTACGTCACCGACCACGGCGGAAATAAGACCTTCGTATACACCATCAATAAAGACGGGACATTGTCTAACAAAAAACTCTTCGCTGAGGAAGGTTCCGATGGAATGACCATCGACAATGAAGGTAACGTTTACCTTACCACGAAGGTTGTGGCAGTTTACAACTCAAAGGGCGAAAAAATTGAGACAATCAACGTCCCTGAGCAGCCTGCAAACGTCTGCTTCGGCGGCAAAGATAGACAAACGCTTTTTATCACAGCCAGAACTTCACTATATTCTATCAAAATGCGGGTTAAAGGCGTTCAACAACCCTTCGACAAGCTCAGGGCGGTGAGCAACGTCGAACCGCTTGTCCCGAGCGAAGTCGAGATAAGCGAGGTTGAAACTATGAAGAAATTTGAAGAAGATATTATCAAAACAAGTGCCGGTGAGCTGAAAATTACCTTTATCGGACATGGAACATTAATGTTCACCTTCGCAGGCAAATTCATTCACGTGGACCCCGTGAGCAGAGAGGCTGACTATGCGGAGCTGCCCAAGGCTGATCTTATTTTAGTCACGCACGAACACGGCGACCACCTTGACCCAAAGGCGATAGATATTCTCCGAAAAGAGAAAACCAACATAGTATTGACCAAAGCCTGTGCGGAACAAGTTGCCGGCGGGATTACCATGCAGAACGGCGATGTAAAAACTATTGGTGGACTGAGAATCGAGGCTGTACCTGCGTATAATATTGTCCATAAGCGACCCAATGGAGAGCCTTTCCATCCGAAGGGTCAAGGCAACGGTTATGTCATCACCTTTGGTGATAAAAGAGTGTATGTAGCGGGCGACACAGAAAACATACCCGAAATGAAAAACTTAAAGAACATTGACGTCGCTTTTTTGCCCATGAACCTGCCCTATACGATGACGCCTGAGATGGTAGCCGATGCGGCAAAGGCGTTTGAGCCAAAGATTCTGTATCCATATCACTATGGACAAACAGATCCGAATACGCTCGTTAATTTATTGAAAGCCCCCGACTTAATCGGGGGCGAGGTTCGTATCCGCAAGATGAGATAAGGCCCTACTAATGGCAACCAATAAAACTCATGTGAATAGGCTGTTTTGAGGCTCATCTTCATAACCCTTTTTCTGCAAAGAAATTAACATTCGTCTTACCACCGTGGAAATTGGCTTTGTTTGGCTTTGTTTTTCCTCGGCCCGAAAACTGGAAATTTCTCATATTCTTTTTATTTCAAAGAGCTTACGTAAATTATAGCCTTATAAAAATTGGCTTTGTTTTGCAAAAAAAGGACCGATTTGTCGAATGTTCTCTATCATTATAGAGCAAACCGTGGCAACAAGTGCCACGGCTAACCGTGGAATTTTTGATTTTTTACGTTGTGGTTTTTCGTTTTGTATTGGTAATTCAGGTTTTTTAAACATTTGATATTGTCCATTCTCCGCAGTACTACGAAGGATGAATTTAGAATTTAGGACTTAGTGCTTAGGATTTCTTTCTGAGTTCTGTTTTCTGTCTCCTGTATTCTGTCATAAGTATCCAGCATCAAGTATCGAGTATCCAGCATCCAGTTATTATTATACCCCAAAACGGCTAAAAAACAAGCAAAATCTTTTCTGGATGCCCGCTCGATTTTAACTGCTGGCATTGCCGTGGCGCTATCAAAGCATTGAAAGTTTTGCCGTGGAATTTTTCTTTTTAAAAAGTAGCGGATACGTTTAATTCCTTCCCCAAACTGTGCGTAGGTCAAACCAAGATCCTAAGCAGCGAACAATCGTTTCCGAAAACCATGTCGCGACACTCTTTTGCCTGCTCCAAAGTTATTGATCTACTATGCGCTGCTCTATTTCTGAATGATTCAATGAATCGCCCCAAATCTTTGATAAATTCGCCTTCCAAAAGACGCGCTGCATTTTTGTATTTCCGAAGGTGAGCAACAAGCATTCCCAAAACCGGGGCCGGTTTAACCTCGTGCCTGACTCGAAGTAATATATGCCACATTGCCCCCATGGTAAGAGGTTTATCTTCGGAGAGAAATATCTTAAACTCACTAATAGTGCGTTCAATACCACGACGCTCTGACGGAGAGGGCAGAATTAGACCAAAATCGCATTGATAAATGCTTTCATTAGCCAGAAGACCGTCTTGACGTAAAGATTCTTTGAATGATTCGAAGAACTCCTTGTGCAAATGACACTCCAACGCCTTTGCATATTCAATCACAACAGGTGCGTAATCTGCCTTTCCGTCACCCAGTCTTTCGAGTTCCTTTAGAAGTATCTCTCCAGTACTCAAGAACCGTTTCACTTCGTCATCCAGGTCGTCCCATTTTTTCCCGAAATGCTCTATAATATCTTCTAACTGGGTATCCCATCCGATATCCGGTGCGTATTTAGATTCCAGCATTCTTAATTCATGGTTAGTCTGATCATTAAATATATCCATGTAATCGGCGGGGTCTGCTGGAGATTTAGCTGCGCATTCCTGTCTTGCATGCTGTGCCGCGCTTATCGCTTTATTGATATCGCTAAGTCCGAGGTTGTACAGGATAGACTCAACATCCACGGCGACTTTTTGCCGTATCGCCACTTCCTCAATAAAGAACTTCATTGCAAGTCTAATAGCATCTTCGCCTATTTCCAGCCGTTCATCGCGTTGTGCAAAGTATGAAAAAAGAGTTAATGCGCTAGCCAGCTTTATCGCGTTCTGCCGCACGCGGACACTGAACAGAATATCACTCTTGATTTGTGCCAATACCAGTTCTTGTGCTTTCTCTAATTCATGGAAGAATGTATCTCGTAAAACAATCGTCTTTTTCTTGAACCGGTCTTTGACTAAGGGATGCTCGGTCTGAATAGCGTAAACAAGCGTAAGGTGATCGCGTATTTCACCAGCCAGGTGCATTTTTAGCCTGCCCATAGCCAACTCTCTTTGATTACGAGATAACTCCCTCAGACGTTGTTTAGTCATTCTATGCATTCGCACAAGCATGCGGTCCTCTATTGCGTTGAAATTCGGATCCGCTATGGTAACGCGATAGCCCGCGTCTTTACTTACCTCCGTGTTGTAATTTGTCGAGAAAAAGCAACCGAATTGGTATGGACCTATCGTCTCCACTTTGGTTTCGTAACGGATTTTTCCTTGTTCCAACGCTAATTTGAGCGGCTCGACCATGCCTTTATAACGAAACCAGTCGTTAAACTCAGTCACAACAAAATTGAATCGTTTTCCTTGATATGCTTCTCCTATCCTGATGAAATTGGCTGGAGTCATGCCGCCACAATAGCGATTAATCCCTGGTAATCCGTGCGCACGGACGTTTTTCGTTTCATCACCCATCATCAGGTCTTTGACTGCAAAGGTTTTCCCGGTTCCCGGAGCGCCAAATAGAGCAAGATGAAATCCGGTATTTCCTGCCCGTGTTCCTTCCGGATTGATTATCTCCGTTGCGGTCATCCCGTACTGGTGTGCCAGAGCCAGCAGCACGTCAAAATACAGCATCGGCCCAAAAAGCTCCTCCAAGTAATGCGTAATTAAACCGATGCTCATATGCTCACGTCCAAATTCAAGTGTCTCTTCGAGCCGGTTGGTAAGAAGGTCGCGAAGATATTCCTCAAACTCCTTTTCCATCTGCTGAACGTGGGCCAGTTCAGCTTGCGCGGCCTCGGAATTGATTACAGGCAGCTCCTGACTTTTAGGTGACGCCAGCACACGCCGAAGAAGCGGAACCATTTCTGTATAAAGAGCGTAAGTCGTCACATCCTTCATAGTAGCGGGCAGCTTGCGAATAAGCTTAAAGCCGAGCAAGCTATCTAACGTGTTTCTCCAACGCCTGAACCTGGCTTTAATGACGGTGAAATCTGCCTGGAATCCTGGCTGATTGAGGAAATATTCCAGCACCTCGCGGGCTTCCCGTTCAGCTGTAAGGCATTGCAGTATATCAAGCTCTAACTGGTCCCACACATTTCCGGACCGCAGTTGTCCGTTCTGCATCGTATAATACTGCCCGAAGAAATTGTCGGGAAAAGTCCCCGGCATTTTCATATTCATACCCAGCATATTGCGTGTTGTGCCGTTTATTGCCTCAAGAAATTTCTCCTCGCTCAGGCTGTTTGCATAAGATTGTGCCTGAATAATGCTCATATTTAGACATTGCTGGAGAAGCTCTCGTCGTTCATCCACCTGGTCGGGAGACAGATTCATTTATTTTCCTCTCCGTTGATAAAGTGTCTTATCTTTTCAAAGTCAACTTTTGCCGCCGCGTGACGGATATCCAAATCCTCAAGATAGATATACCCGATTTTCTTATGCAACCCGTCTTTTCGGTTGGCCGGTGAGCCGAGTTTATTACGCACTTCGTTGCCGCGAGATTTTGGCACGACAAGGTATAATTCAATTGTGGACTCTGGCGCAACAGTCAAAAGATTCCTGAATCTGTCAATCCCGCTTGTTATTGTGGTCGTTCGCTCAACTTCAAATGCTGCTACAATTCCCTTGCCGCCATTGTGCCATATCACGTCTATTTGTTCAACTATTTCACGGGCAGCCTTTGGCATTCCCTTTACATGCTGCGGCAAGTCGCTGCTCATTTTTCTAAACTCTGTGTATTTGGTCTGCTCAGTTTTGCCGATGTGAGCCTTTAGATTTCGCAATCCCGCCATTTCCACCAATCGTGCAATCGCCAGGTCATGGTCGGACTCTTCGCTGGTGGCCAGCCGATACTGCACATCTGCCCCAAGTCCAGCGAAAAGCTGCTCCCGCTCGATGTCTTCTTTGAGCCTCCAGACTTTTCGACCCGCTTTGCCCTTGCTTACCTTACCAGCCGTAGCCTGCGAAAGCGGCATTAGCTTGGAAATGCTGCTTAGGACCTGCTGGATCTCTCGAGCATCAGCCATATTTGAGTTTATCAGATTTTCGTAAATAATATTAAGAATATCATCTTGTGTGGCAAATCCTCGCGAATAAAGCAATCGTTTTATTAGATACTCTATCCTCGCCTCTACCGGCACAAAGTCCAGCTCCTCATAAGAAGCCTTGTAGTGCTGCCTGCTATATTCCTCAAGTGTCTTTTTCAGTTCATCGCCGGGATTTTCTTTTAAATACCACTTACCGTCTTTTTCCTCAAAATTATTGGTCAGGTATGGTGCAAGCTCTTTTTCGCTGATTTTGTCCAAAAGATTATTGTTCAATAGCCACGGCATCAGCTTCATATAAATAAGCGAAAGCGACGCCCCTTTATGGTGAATAACCGCCTCCGCCGCAAGCCGCTCAATCTGTCGGCCAATCTCTGCATGCTCAATCTGTTTAAATCCTGGCTTCTTTTCTACCTTTTGAAATGATAAAATAAAATCACCAAGCATCGAACCGCCCCGCTTTTGATGTAAAGTTGTTGTATATGCTTGGATCGGTGGTTGATATATCATCCCATCCTGCTCAGCCAATCTGAAACCTGCATCATGCGCCGCCAGATGAATTGCATTCCAAATCTTGAACTCCTTATTGTGGAATGTCATAACCATCCATCGGTTTTTACGAAGCACACGATAGCATTCACAGAAGATCCGATACATCATCTCTCGATAATGTCTTTCGTCTTTAGAGCCAGGAAACTCCCCTCTTCGGTCAATTATTGCCTCCTTACGGTTATCGATCAAGTCAACAATACCTAAACGTTCCTTGATCCAAATCGCCCAAAGATTGCTTAATTCGGCATAACACACGTTTGAACCATACGGTGGGTCTGTGATAATGACATCTACGCTCTCATCTTCCATAGGAAGGGAATCAGATGATTGCGTAAGTATGATAGATGCTCCATCGTTATCATGAAGATTTTTCAATGTTTTTGGGTGGCGGTGCCACTCCAGTTTTGGGACCCCGAGGGATTGTAGGACCTCTCTCTTTCCCTTTATAATTGCGCCAAATCGCTTTTGAAAACAGAACCATACGTTGTTTTCACAAGGTGTCTCCGGTGGCCAAAATGAATGAGTTGTTATTTCACGTCCGGCTCCCTGTACAACTCGGCTCATATTTGTTGAATAATCTATCGTTGCGCTAAATAAAAACTCCAAGTACATTCTTGTAGAGTCATCACAGTCAGGATCTTCTTCAATAGCATGTCGCAGCAAAACAAGTGCCAGAAGGTTCCTATCAGTAAACATGTCTCTAAATCTGTGGATGCCTTTGTCATGAAGACTATTTTCACGCTCCATGTTGCACAGAGGTAGTGGATCATTAGGGATATATGATGCAACATCTTCGGGTAATTCAGATAACCTAATCCTACACTGTTTTATGAGTTCTAAATCGTTTTGCGTTGGCAAAGCCTCAACAGATTTTTTGCAGTGGGCACAATGATATTTCTCTCGCAATGGTAAAAGACCGCAATGAGGTCCTTTTCCGACAGGAACATCTCCTTTGCATATTGGACAGACGAATCGTTGTTTTTCTTGCAAGCAATCGTTTGCTTTAACTATATTCCTACACTGGATACATTTGTAGGTCTTGCTAAATTCAGTCCATAGTATCATTGCTTCCTTGCCACATTCTCGGCATGTTGTTATGTATAGAGATTCTAGTTGAGAACTTAGCTTTGCAGAAAGGCGTTTTATCGCCTCCTCAAAATTGTTAAAATCTACTGAGCCTACTTCGCAGAATGTTATAAACGTAGCCATTGGATTTATATCCACGCCGATGACTTTTCGGCCTAAACGAAGGCCTTCGATAACTGTTACGCCGCCACCGCAGAATGGGTCAAGGATAATGCTTCCGGGATTTGAGTAATGCTCGATAAGCGCTCGAAAGACGCTCCACGGCCTACGGGCAAAATATCGGTGCATTTTATAGACCGGCGTATGGGGCTTGGCGACCACCGCGTGGTCTATTGGTCTTAAATTATCCAAATCCTTTATCTCTTCGGGCATATTTCTCGTAACACCTTCTATAAACCTTTATTTCCCGAATCTGTTTGAAGTAAATAAGCTCAAATAATATTACTGCTTAAGGCCAATAAAAACAAGCAGATTTTCGTTGGTTGGAGTGATATAATCCTCAAGATAAACCCGCCTACACTAAAGCTACGGCGGGCAAGCTTTGGGGCTTTCGGATCGAGATTGAGCTTGACTGCCGAGCTATGGACTACTACTATGTCAACAATAATAGTTTCAGTATGGCTAACCAATTAGCAATGCTCGAGGAGTTCAAATGGCTTCTATTATTGTAACATCTGGCGACAGAAAAGGTGACTATTACCCGCTTGGTCACCGAACAAATGTAATCGGCAGGGTTGAAGCCCTTCCGATACAGATACTGGATGACCTGGTTTCGCGTAAGCATATGCGAATACGCTTTGATGAAGGTACAAATAGATACTACGCTGAAGATATGAAAAGTAAGCATGGCACATTCATTAATGGACGTAGGATCACAGACAAAACAGCTTTAGCTGAAGGCGATGAAATCGTGATTGGTCAAACCAAGCTGCTATTTACCGAGAAAGACTTCGACGATCGTGAAAGTGCGCTGTCACACTATAAGAAAGTCGGTGAGCGGGAACGACCTACACATATTGAGTAGGGCTTGTCAAAACTCACTACCTCGCTCGTCGCTCGTCGCTCGTCGCTCGGGTCACGGGTCACGGGCAACAGGTCACGGTTGGTCGAAGGATTGATAATTACGAAAGGGGCCGCTAATGGCAAATCATAAAAGCCGTTTGAATCGACGCGATGTCCTTAAAGGCCTTGGAATAGGGACGATAAGTCTTGCGTTCGGCCAAAGGCTTTTCGGGCCTGCCGGTCCGCCTAAGGCGGATGCTGCACCAGGCAGCCCACTTGTTCAAAAAGACGGCATTTACAAAACTCAAGCCCCGCCGGCTAAAGTCGCGCTGGTCAAAGGCAACGACCGCCGGGAAATAACCTACCAGGCGCTAAAGAAAATCGAAGATCAAATTCTCTCTTCGATCGGCAACAAAAAGATTTTGATTAAGCCAAACTTTGTCTCGTGTGACGTTCCTCTTTGTGCGACGCACGTGGATGCAATTCGCGCTATTCTGGATTTTCTCACGCCACACTACAAACAGCAGATTATTATCGGCGAATCGACCGCGCTGAAAAAGCGAACGCCGGAAGGCTTCAAAAACTATGGGTATCTTGCGCTGGAGAAAGAATACAACGTTAAACTTGTGGACCTCAATGAAAATCCCGCCTACGAATACCGCTACGTCTTCGGCGAAGGTCATAAGCCGCTGCCTGTTCGGATTATCTCCGCCTTTCTTGACCCCAATACCTACATTATTTCAGCAGCCCGGATGAAAACCCATGACCGTGTGCTGGTGACACTATCATTGAAAAACGTTTTGCTGGGCGCGCCCCTTAACGACTATAACAAAAATGACAAGTGGCTTTTCCACACCGGCGAAAATACTATAAATAACTTCTGTCATTTTAATATGTTCCACCTTGCTCAGGAGATATATCCCGATTTGGCGGTCATCGACGGCTTCGAAGCAATGGAAGGCAACGGCCCAGTCGGTGGGACACCCGTGGATGCAAGGGTGGCTCTGGCCAGTATGGACCCGCTGGCTATGGACATTCTAACTACAAAGATAATGGGATTCGATCCCAGCCAGATCATGTATTTGACGGCTATGGCAGAAGCAGGTATGGGCCAGGGCGACTTTGACAAGATAGAGGTCCTGGGAACACCGCTGGAGCAGTGCCAGTATCACTTCAAGCCGCATAAAAAAATGGCTGAGCTGTATGGGCTCAAAATATAACCCTATTAGGATTTCGTCAATCGGTTGCGTTTGCGCGGCTCGTTACGGTTGCGTCTTACGTAAAACGTTTCTACGATAGACGAAACCCCGCCTGCCGGACGGGCAGGGAGCAGCACAACCGATAAACGTAAGACGAAAATCAGCCTGCCCACAGGCCTGTCCTGAGCATAGTCGAAGGATGGCAGGGCTAATTCAATCGACGATGGCCGCATAAGTCGATTTCAGGTCGACCCCTGCCTTCGCAGGGGCAAGCCTGTCCCCGCGGAAGCGGGGAGCCGCCGTCGCATCATCCACGTGGTAGAGCGTAAATGCGTCTATTACGTTACCATTGATGTCGACAGCTTCAAAATCAAGCTGCAGGCCGTGGATATCTATCTTGCAGAAATGATACGTAGACGATGCCGTCACAATACTCGGATGGTACGATGGATTTGGCTTATTCAGTGGTGCGCCTCCACCGCCTGAGGTTATGTGTTTTACCCCGTTTACGTCGCAGTGGGCGTAATAGTGATTGTGCCCGCAAAAAACCATCGAAACTCCGTACATCTCGCACAAAGACTGGATATAGGCCTGCTCAATCATGTTGTTCGGATGGCCGCCGCCCACGCCGCCCGCCGAATAGACCGGGGCATGGAATTGCAGGAACTTCCATTCCTTGGTGCTCGCAGCTAAGTCAGCCTCCAGCCACGCCCTCTGTGCCTCGCCGAGACCTTCACGCTCCGTCTTGAGGTCAAGGACAACGATATGAGCCGGTCCATAATCGAAAGACCAGTAGTACCGCCCGCCGCTTTCGTAAGGATAGGGCCAGTATTTATTGAACACCCTGCCAGAGTCTTCGTGATTTCCGATGCACCCGTTGATGGGCAGGTTTGCTTGCATCTGGATCGTGTTCAACCACGAACGATTGAAAAACTGCTCCGTCCAGTCTGATTCGCTGTCTCCGCGGTTAACCCAGTCTCCGGTGAGCATCGTAAAAGTCTGGTATGCTGGGTCAATCGTATAAGTAGCAATCATCCCTGCGTTCACGGCGTCGTGTATGGGCGGATTGCTGCGACAGTCACCGTATACCAGAAACTTAACGTCCATAGCATCACCCGGCGGAGCTGCGAGGAATGAACCTACGCCCACGTCTTTCACCTCGTAGTAATACTTCGCGCCCGGCGTAAGACCGGTAATCGTATGCTCGTACTGGTTGTCGCCGTACATTTCTGGTGTGGCGCTGCCTTCGGAATAGTTGGGGTCCTGTCCCCATCTAAGCGTATGGGACTCGGGGCTCTTCAACTGCCAGAGAACCTGCATCTTTGTGTTGTCGCCCGGATAAATCAGATAGGGACCCTTTCGGACACCAGTGACGACCGGGCCAATCCCGTCTGTTGTGACAACCAAAGTCAGATCAAAACTGATGTCCGAACTATTGGGTTGATTCTGGTGAACCTCAACAGCCAGCAGATTTGTGCCTGCAACCAGATAGGCCGCGTCGATTGTCGTCTCGATGAGTTCGTCCTCGGCAGGGCCACCTACCGGACTCAGCGCCCAAGTCGTGTAAGTTATCATGCCCTCAGGCATATTGGTCCTGAAGACCTCAGCACCATTTAGATAAACAACGGCACCATCATCTCTTAGAATCCTGAGAATAAGGTTCTGGTGCTTCGAGGGGTCGAAAACGCTAAATATATGGCGAAAGTAAGTCGTTATGTACTTGTTATTCGGGTTCGGGCCGAAGCTCACCACTGTAGCTTCATCGCCGTCACCATATCCCAACTCGGCCGGCCCTGACATCCAACCAGAATCATTAAAATCTGGTTTATACCACGCAGTACCCTGGTCTGAGCCATCATCCAGGTATTTCCACACTGAACCAGCCGCAACCAGTATCTGTTCCTGTGGTACCGGCTCGGTTGACGCCTCAAGGGATAAATCAAAGCTTATGTCGGAACTGGGACCCCCATGCTGGTGGATTTCTACTGCCAGCACGTTTGCGCCACTGACCAAATTGCTTGCGTCAATTGTGGTGCTATGAAAGCTGTTATCCTCCACCGCAGAAGCCGCCGGGGTCACATAAGTGATTATGCCAGTGGGCATGTTGTCGCGGAAAACCTCTTTGCCATTGAGATAAACGACAACACCATCGTCCCGCTTGACATTCAACGTCACTTTCTGATAGATGGAAGCATCAGGAACACTGAAGCTGTGCCGAAAGTATGTCGTGACATACTTGTTATTTGGGCTTGGGCCGAAACTCACCACTGTGGCTTCATCACCGTCGCCGTACCCAAGCTCAGCCGGCCCTGAGGCCCAGCCAGAATCGTTAAAATCTGGTCTATACCACGCAGTACCCTGGTCTGAGCCATCATCCAGGTATTTCCATACTGAACCTGCGGCAACCAGCGTATCCTGCGCCGCCAAAGTTTGTCCTGCCGTTGCGACCAGCAGTAACGCCGTTACACACAGCACCACTCTCCAACCAGCATTTGTTTCCATCTCCAACCCTTTCTTTTTGTGCTCAGCTACTATCAACTGATATTTCCTATATTCTGTCCTCCGGGAGCCTCCGGTAGGCATAACGACCTATAAGACGCGATACGGAATTCGATTATTGCAAATAATACCAGAATTTCTTTCAGATTTCAACGGTTTTTGGGCCTTTTCAACCCCTGCGTTCGCAGGGGCAAGCTTGCCCCCGCGCAGGCGGACGTCACAAAAAGCTCTGAAAAAACTAAGGACGTAAAGAATCTTAAGCTGCAGAACCCGTGGTTAAGTTGGTTGTGTCGGTCGTTTGTCGGTTGCGATACTCGTATCGTTTATCGTTCCACCTTTGGCGGATTAAACGTAACCGTGACCAGCCGCGCAACCGCAAACGTTAGACGAATTTTAGGCACCTTCGAGTGGGTTTAGCACTCTCCCTTTATAAATTCCGCTGATAAACTATTATCTTCTCAGAATTTTTTTGACCTGGTCGTACAAACCAGGAAGGTCACTTTGCAGAATCCCCCAGATGGTTTTATTCTCGACAACAGCGTAACCATGCACAATTACGTTGCGAAGGTTGATAATTTCCCGGCTATCCGGTATCAGGTCTTCAATTTCTGGATCATCCCCCCACCGCCTGATTCAAAGCCTCACCAATAATCATCAACTGACGCTCTACTCCGGAACGAAGCAGCAAATCATCCTCGTAGTCATCAAAATCTTTACCTTCTATGAATTGCAGAATCGCTTCGCAGGCCTTAAGAATATCGTAAAGATATTTCGCACTTTCAGGCTGCATATATTTGACTCCGGCTCTTATTGATCGAATCAAGAAGATACGGATTTTGCACAGCCTTTATCTCAATTAAATCTATATTACACGAAACCATATCTTGAAGAGCCGCAAGCAATCCGAAATAAGATTTAGCATGCCGGTCCGCTTCCATCGACTCGAATTCGATGAGAAAATCAATATCGCTTTTGTTCTTATCAAACGTCTTTTCAGATAAAGCCGATCCAAAAACATCCAGACGCTTGACGTTGAATCTCCGACATAGATTATAAAGTTCCTGCTGATGCTCTGATATAGCCTTTATCATATTTGTCTTTCCTTTTACTACAATCATATTGTTGACTGGTAATTTAGTCTATTGATTTATTTTGCCGGTTTCAAATCAAAATATTGTCCAAGACTAAAAGCATCTCTTAATACATAACATCATGCTCCGAAGAGCTTTTTACGAAATACGAAAAATACAGCACCCAGAATGCACAAGCCGGCCCAAAGGTAATCCCAGCGAACCTGCTCCTTCATATACAAAATCGAAAAAGGAACAAAAACAGACAATGTCACTATCTCCTGAAGAATCTTGAGCTGGCCAATGTTCATCACCTGATGGCCAATCCTGTTGGCCGGCACCTGAATAAGATACTCAAAAAACGCTATCCCCCAGCTGACCAGAGCCGCCACAATCCACGGGCGATGAGCGAGATTTTTCAGATGGCCGTACCACGCAAACGTCATAAAGATATTACTGAAACACAGAAGTATTGCTGTTGTGACAACCGTTTGTAGATACATCTTACTACTGAACTTTTGCAAAATTGAAAAATTGAACTCTAAATGGCTGTTTTGACGACAAATATCGATAGTAGGACAATGGAAAAAATTAGGGAGGATATAATTATGCCTGCTATCGTGGATTTCCCAACC
>Ga0315314_1002942_pt1 | contig 13708 bp, 13 predicted proteins | sample TDP9_MG_FD_203631 | JGI IMG/M metagenome (GOLD analysis project Ga0315314, IMG submission 203631) | Freshwater sediment microbial communities from Lake Towuti, South Sulawesi, Indonesia - TDP9 | ecosystem: Environmental > Aquatic > Freshwater > Lake > Sediment | place: Indonesia: South Sulawesi...
GACCAATCTTATATGGTCCATGCCATCTAACAACAACCCGATTCATCTACTTCTTCCTCCTTCTATACCATATAGAATCAGAGTCCCAAATAAGGTCTAGGCACTAGTTTCTTTGAGGTTTTTTAGATATTTTTCTAGTTCGTTTTCGGCGTTGTCTGCGCGGATGAAGATGGGGACGTTTTCTATGCCCGTGGCTATGTAGCTGGATAGGAGCCACTCTCCTGGGGCGAACTCCAGGGTCTTCTCCAGGATGCCCTCGTCAATCATGAACGTGTTGCTCACCACGCTTCGGTCGTAGGGTCTTGGTAGGGTGCCCACGAAGTAGGTGTGGAGCTGCTGGAGGGCGTTGGTGTTGAGGTAGGCGATCCTCTGGGTGGCCACGCACCCGCCTAACCCGTATTTTCTCCCCTGCCTGAGGAGGGTCTCCACCTCCTTGGAGCACTTCTTGTCTATGCCGGAGGCGCCCGTGAGTTCTGGGATGAACTCTTGGGCTTCGTCGAAAACGAACAGAACATAGGGCTTCACTTGGAACTTCCTCTTCCTGCGGTTCAGGAGGTCCCTGGAGAGGTGGATGACCAGCTCCTTAATAGTGGAGGGGTCGGCTATGGATAGGCAGATCAGCCTCTCCCTGCCCTCGATGAGTTGGCGAATTCCTTCAGCAGTTAGACCCTTTTCCGCGTCCTCTTCTTCCTGCTTTCTCCCCCTTAGGGTGTCGAGGACGGTGGATCGGGTAGTAGCCCAAGCGAAGAGGCCGCTGGCCTCGTGGACCCTAAGCCTCTGCACTGTTCGGGTGGCCTTTTCGTCAACGAACTTGACGAACTGCTCGTCCACCTCCTGGTTTTCGATGAGGCCGCGGCGGTCCATGTACTCTAGGATGGCCTCTCGGATTTCGTCGATGGCGTTGAGGTAGTGGGGCTTGTCTACGTTGGCCTTCCTCTGGTCGCTGAGTTCCTCCAAGAATTGGCCGTAGGTGGGGACCTTAAACCTGGGCTTGGCGTAGTGGGAGACCCTGCCTAGTTTCATGATCTCCTGGAAGCCCTTCAGGATCCTCTGGTCGCCCTCGTATTCCCTGGGCTTAACCACCGAGTTGAAGAACTGCTCCACTGTATCTATTCTGCTTTCTAAGATGACCCTGGACGCCATCTTTGGATCTGCTAGCAGGTCCATGAGTAGGAAGGGATACTCGCAGCTTATGTCGAAGATGACCACCTTGGTGTCTCTTGTGTGGTACAGAACCCGCCTTAGGATGTTGGACATGAGGTTGCTCTTCCCGCCTCCCGTGAAGGCGAAGACACCGAAGTGGTACCGCACCAGATTCTCGAAGTCCACGTATATGGGAATCCTAGTTTTACTGGCCTCAAACATCTTAACCACGCCCAGCCTCGGGTCCTGCCTAGCCTCCGCGGTGGTTTTGGAGGTGTCGACGCCCAACTTTTGGACGATCCTATGGTTGTACATGTGGTTTATCATTCGGCTGTTGAGGATGTGGGCTTCGCTGGCCACCACGGGATAGGAAAAGCCCTTCTCAAAATCGGGTTCCTCCTCGTCCCTTAGGACTAGGTCATAGTTAACGGGGATGGCGCCGATCTGGACCATCATAGTAGCGTGGTCATCGGTCTTCCAATCGGCCTCCGACTGCTCAATGATCTCAAACTGCATGGGATAATAGCCCTGATCCGAGAGGCCCCTTAGGCCGAAGTGTTCTGGCCAAACGCGGGAGACCTCCATGAGGGTGTACCTCTCGCCTCCTCTTCCAGGCGCCCTGAAGTTCCTCACGGCCAGGAGCATGCCTTCCTCTAGGAGGCCCATGAGGTCCTTCTGGTACTCCACCTTTATTCTGCACTCGTATCGGGCCGATATGCCCGCGAACTTGGACTCCGTGGGAACCCCAAACCTTTGGGGAATCACGGCGCTTAATCTTCCGTGGAATCTTCCATCAAAGTCCGTGAAGTGTTCCCTATAGGACTTCTCTTCTGGCGGCTTCAATCCTTTCACGCCTCTCCCTGAAGGTGCTCATATAGAATATGAAGTCCCTCAATTTATGGTTGTTTAGGATCCAGTCCCTGGTGCCATCCACAATCCTCTTAAAGGAGGCGTAGTGCCACTTGGCCACCTTGTCTGCGATGAAGAGGGGCTTGTTGTGGCCAAAAACCTCGGGGATGCTGGGGCTCGTCATGCTCTCAAGCATAACCATGATAAGGTTCTGCAACGGGTTCTCCACTCCCTTATCTTTAAACAGTACCGCCTCCACGGGCTCCTTGGCGCCGCCGAACTCATTCCAAAAACGGGCTACGCTGTTTTCGGAAAGGTCAAGCTCAGGATAGACCAGCCTATCCATTAGGAGAACGTTGCTGCGGAGCTTAGGGTCGTGGGAAGCCTGGGAAAGCTGAATGTAGGTTTTGAGGAAGAGCTTTTCTAGGCTGATGCGGTTCTTTCTAGCCCCATGGACGTAGCCCCGCCTGTTCTCCCGGTCAGGGGTCATGGTCTTAAAGGCCGTGTCATACTCGATGAGGCTCCAGGGCACCATCACAGCTTGAGAATTGTAAAGGGAGATGGACTGCAGGATCATGCGGTCCGTGTTTGGGGTCTCCTCCATATCCTCCCTGGATACGGAGCCCCTTAGCATCCCTTCGCCCTGGAGGATTGGAATCAGCTGGCGTTTGAGGTCCCTGGCCGCCGTGTCCTTAGTCAAGCCTAAAAGGAGGACCCTTCTCCTCCAGCACTCCTCGATGATCATGTTGAGGCAGAAAAGGGTGAGGAAGGCTATGTCCAGGGTGGTGAGCCAATGCTCCTTCCCATCCCTTACAATCTTCATCTTGTCTACGCCTTTCTCATCATCCCCTTCTTCGAGGAAGAGGCGATCCCCTAGGGTTTTGACCAGCTTCTTTAGTCGGTCCCAAGTGTCTAGGTATCGGGGATTCATATGATACTGGGAACCCTTCTCCTCCAGATACTTTTCACTAACCGACTTTTTCAAGTATCTCAGGGCCCGTTCCCTGCGCCTTTCGTCCTCAATTCCCAGCTCCTTGCAGACGCCGTCCAGGGACAGAGGGCCCTTCTCCTCTATTAGGTAAAGGATCGCGTAGCGCAGGTAATCAGCCCTAGCCGGAGGCAAATCTAGGGCTGGCTCTCGGATGCAGTATCTTCCGTAGGTAAGGTCGTTCATATCTATGGCCCTGCCGTCCACCTCGCATCCTATAAGGTTGCTCTTTGCCTCCCAAACCTCCCTTTTGGAGGTGTTGGACATCAGGCTCGCCCGCTCCCCGGACAGGGTTCGGTCCATGAGGAGGATCTGGATGCCCCCAACGGGGTCGGTGATGAGCCTGTAGGCTAAATAATACTCGGCGAAGGCCATTATCCAGTTGGCTATGGTGGCGTTATCAATTATGGTCTGATCCACCAGGGGCTTGGAGAGGGAGACCTCCCCAGGCACCTCCAAGTCAAAGAAAGTCTGATCTATGTCTGGAACCTCGTTAATATAAATGGGAACGACGCTGGATATTCCCACGCCCTCCTCCAGGAACTTGGCGTCATACTCCACCCTCGGCTCGGCGTCCCCCCTAAACTCAACGGTTCCCGTGGCGGCGTAGGCCCCTCCAAAGAAGATCATGAGGTCGAAGAGGGGCTTGGAATACATGGTGCCATCTATGCCCACGAATCGAACCCTGTCGGAACCGAAGAACCTTAAGGCCGTTTCCCGAGCTCTCCCGTAGCTGAAGTCTGAAATCAGGAGGTCGCAAATTACTTGACTGTAAAGTTTCTGGAGGGGTTTCAGCCTGCGCTCATACTCCGTGACCCGGTCCGCGGCGCCCAGCCTGAGCAGGTCGCTGGTCCTCCGAATCCTCTGACCCAAAAGGGACATGAAACGATCACCTTAAGCCTTCCTTAATTAAGGTGGAGGATCCCTTTGAAAACTTTTTGGCAGACAAGTAATGCGCTTCCAGTGGTTCGCCCCAACAGGTGATTCAGAGGCTTTCTGGATCCACTCTTGTTAGTCCTGGGATACGATCATAAGCTTGGTCAAATGATATTATTAGCCGATCTGTGTTTAGTGTTGTTGCGGCGTAGTGAGAGTCGAAGAAGGAGAGGTTAAGGGTCTGTCTGAGGTAAACGCTGGCTAGGGCTATGTCGGGAGTTAGTGGAATGTATGAGGCGTTTGGCAATGAAGCCAGCGCCGCTAAGTCCTTTAAGAGTTTATCCTCTTTCCCTTCGCTTCTGTAAATTAGCTCCATCTCTAAGAGGGTGACTGAGGAAATCGTGACTGTAATTTCTCCTTTTTCCAGCTTCTTAAAGATTCTCTCTGCCGTTTTATGGTGAGGGTCAAATTCGTTGAGATAAGCGAAGATCGCATCGTTTTCGATAAGGGGCATCGATGTCACTTCTTGATGTCGATTTGGGTCTCTTTCTTAGCGAGGTTTTCAGCCTGATCGCGTAGCTCTCTGAATGATTTCTTGATGTTGAACGCCCCGTGGAGCACTTTAAAGGGGTTCGAGGGAAGCGGGATCATTTTAAGGTGGTCACCTGCATCGATTATGAGCACCTTTTCACTTATGTCATGACTTTCGCGTAGTTCTTTGGGTAAAGTTAACCTCCCCTTTTCGTCCAGTTTTAGGATGCTCATTTTCCCACCTTAAGAGAAATTTGAGTTTAGTGGGATTTAAAGATTTTTATTGTAAGAGTGGTTATTAAACACGTTCATAACACTTTCTATGTGCACGTGATTAATTTTGCATGATGTTTTGCCTTAGGATTTTGCTATGAACTTTCTTAAAGCCTTCTTTTAATCGCTAAGGCGTTGGGCTCTGAACTTGGTGGTTATGAAGATTCCCGTCATGGCAAGGGCTCCTCCAACTAGGGTGATGGGGGAGGGTATTTCGTTGAGGATGGCCATCGCCAGCAGGGTGGCGCCGATGGGCTCCCCGAGGAGGCTTACGGATGTGATCGGCGCCTCCACGTATTTCAGGGCCCAGTTATACAGGGTGTGGCCGAAGATCGTGGGGATCACCGCCAGGGCGGTGAATAGTAAGTATTCCCTTGGAGCGTAGGGATACAGGGGGATCGCCATGACCGAACAACCTGCCATCAGGCTTACTGCGCAGGTGCTATAAACTGGGAAAACGTACGCGAATAGGGTGAGCCTCTGCCTTATTCTCCTCCCGCTTAGGAGGTATACCGCAAGCGTCAGTGCACCCACCAGGGCGTAAACGACTCCTTGAGGATTTGTTTCACCTAAACCGGCGTCCCTCACGGCTACGATGCTGGCGCCCACGAAGGCTAGGACGATGCCGAGGCCCATCCCGGGGTTAACCTTCTCCTGAAGGATGAGATGCGACGCCAAAGTCACAAAGACGGGGGATAAGTTTACGAGGATCACCGAGCTGGCAACCGAGGTATAGCTTAGGGAAGTGGTCCAGAAGCCAAAGTGGGCCGCCAGCACAAGACCCACGGCCGTCAACCCAAAAAGTTCTTCTGCGCCCAACTTTCTGAGTTCCCTGAGCCCACCAACACATAGGGCGACGGAGAAAAGGATCATCGATGCTATTCCCATCCTGTAGGTGGCGATCACCAGGGGCGGCGCGCTGCTAAGCCTGATGAAGATTGACGCAAAGGAAACCCCCACCACGCCCATAGAAATGGCGAGGTAGGGAGCCACCCTAACTCTCTTCATGGACATCCTCACACTTGTCTGCGAGACTACGGTATTTGCCTTCGATTATGCCCTTCTTAGTTTAGGCGAATCCTTTCTTTTGTGGCCATGCTTCTGACGATGGCGTCCAGGGCCCTTAGGGCGTTATAGGCGTCTTCGGCATCCGCGTGGGGATGATTTTCTGAAAGGATGCACTGCGCGAAATGCTCCAGCTCCTCCACGTAGCCCGGCCTAGAAACGCCCCTGTAGTGGCTGCCGTGCTCAAAGGTTCTGGTCTGGATGGCTGAAGGGTCCGTCGGCTCCGTCCACCTTACCTTGCTCACGTACCTTAATCTCTTAAACTGCTCCGCCTCAGCCCAAACGCCGCCGGTTCCCTGGATGCCGATGCGCTCGTAAAAGGCTGGGGAGCACCCGCCCAGGACGAAGGAGCCGATGGCGCCAGAGGCAAACCGCAAAGTGGCCATTATGGCAAGTTTCTGCTCTTCCACCGCCGTGCCCTTAGCCTCAACTTCGACAACCCTTCCACCGAGGAACTGGAGACAGTCCATGGGATGAATCGCCTGGTTGAGCATAAAACCCCACGCAAAGGACTGTCCAAAGCCTCCCCGCGTGTCGGGGGCCAGATAAGTCGCCTCAAGGCGGAAAAGTTCACCGAAATCCTTGCCCTCGGAGATCTGCTTGAGCATCTTGTGAACAGGCATGTGGCGCCACATGGTCCCCACCATGCACATCTTCCCCGACGCCCTCATCGCCTCACGGACCCTCCTCGCCCCTTCCAGGGTCAGGGAGGGAGGCTTCTCCATGAAGACATGAAATCCCTTCTCTAGGCAGGAGACTCCTACGTCTTCGTGCATCTTGGGCGGCCCGACAACTATAACGGCGTCCGGGGACACCCTATCAACCATTTCATTGTAGTCAGTATACCACTCCCTGGCGCCGAAGCGGCGTACCGCCTCCCTAGCCCTCTCCTCAATCAGGTCGCAGGCTGCCACGTAATCAATCTGGGGGACCAGTGTGGCAGCGGGCTGGAGGCTCTGCACGGAGTGGCCACCGCACCCTATAAAACACGTGCGAACCCTTCCCTCAACCATCGTCACACCCCAACATAAGGCGTACATGTTTAATTATAAGCCTTGTTGCAAATTACTCTTAGCACAGGAGATTGGGCGTAAGGAAAGGCTTGGGAGATGGATAAGGCTGGTGAGTTGAGATGAGGGTCTGGTACGATAGGGAGGTTGACATACTCTACATTTCCCTGAGGAGGGGCCCGGCCTACGACTCGGAGGAGCTTGATCCGGACTTTAGGGTGGAGTACGACGAGGAGGGGAAGCTCATAGGAGTCGAGGTCATGAACGCCAGGGCCAGGGTGTTCAAGACCATGGCCAAGGAAATCGCAACCCAGATCAAAGAGGCAACAACAAAATCGCCTTAAAAATTCTTGCTAAAGCAAAAAGATGTAATCTCAAGAGAACCCCTTATGTAGCAGTCCACGGTTTAAAGGATGGAATAACTCTTAAACTGAGATATTTAAATGAATATGTCTAGCCAGAGAAGGCAAGATCCGTAACCTACCTCAACACATAAAATCCACACAAAAATGCTAATTTAGGGACAAACTAGCGCGCTCGTTATTTGGTGTGATGAATTAGCTCATACTGAACGATGCCTAAAGCCATCGCTACATCGCAATCTGATAACTCTCCTTTGTGTTTAAAGATAATTTTCCAAATTTCCTTTCTTAACTCAAAGATTTGATCACTCATAACTATGATTCTTTCGTCACCCTTTTTTGCCGTTTTAACTGTTGTTTCCATCACTCGTTCACCTCTCCACTATGCGTGGCGGCTCCTCTGTCTCCATTTCCTAAGCTAACCATTTAAAGTGATAAATGTTCAAGGTAGGCTATAAACCTCTTTTCTCCATTTCCGCGCCGCCTTTTATGTCCCATGCTTTGATCAAATTTATGGACTGTTTTACTAACTCATCATTACAAAGGGAAAGTATCAAAAGAGTGTTACCCAAAGCTTCTTTATACACCCCTGAACTTGTTGCCGTTGATTCTAATTTAGTATCGACCTTTTGGGTTAGATAAAGTTGTCCCATTTAACCTTCATCCCTCCTCGTCAACATATATCTAAAGTTCTGCGTTTCTCAAATTTTAAGTTTGTGGTAGTTAGTCTATGTGTTCCCAGTCTGGTCTTTTCATGTCGGATTCCTTGAGCCATATAGCCCAGCAAAGGATGGTTTGGGAGTAGCCCGTTTCTCTGGAGAACTCCCCCATTTTCTCAATGAACTCCAGATCGCTTTTGGCTTTTACGCCGAAGTTTCTTTCCACTTCGCGTTTAACGATTTTGTCCGGCATGGTGGTGTCCACTCCCGCCTGCATGCGCAGATACTGGAAGGTGATGAGGCCCACGCCTGGGATTTTTCCTATGGGGTCATCCCTCCACCCTTCATGATTAGCCCTCTCCGCCCAGAATCTTAGGGCGGCGAAATCGCTCCCCAAATGGTTTCTTTCCTTGATCTTGACCAGTTCCTTGCAGATGTTTGTGGCGGCTTTCCAGCACCGTCCATTGTTCATGATTCCCCTGAGCCTGGAGTCTTCGGCCGTCAGTTTTGAAAGGTCCTCTAGGGTGGCGATTTGGCCCGTCTGCACGTAATCTTGATAAAAGCGTCTCACCCGCGGAACCACGATCTGGAAGTAGTTGAGCCCAATGGAGTCCAGGGCCGCGTCCACGATGATCAAGATGGCGTGGCCCTTCCACCTTTCACCCTTAAAGCAGCGCTCCTCACCTTCCCTAGCCGCCTCCAGAACGTCTCCGTAGATTTCCTCAACCCGTTTCTCCAAGGATGAACCTCTCATCAGATTTCGTCTTTTACGCCGTATAAATCTGTCCCAGCCTTTGACGATTTAATGGGGCGATCCGCGGACCCGGCTATAACGCATCGAGGGTGATTTCGAAAAAGTTAAGTAAACTTAATTATGATTATAAGCGATGGTAAGATTTTAGAATGTGAGGGTTGTCCGCGTGAGAAAGTATTCAATTAAACCCTTTCTAATCTTGATTCTCGTTCTCATTGCAACTTTGACCAGCATCACCCCGGTAGAGGGATGGACGTTTTGGAAGTATGACACCACGGGCGACGTTTTGAGCGTGGGAGCGTCAACAGATGGCAACTTTATGGTAGCAGGCATTGAAGCAACAGGATACAAGGGAAAGGTTCTTCTCCTGGACAAAAGTGGGCACAGGCTCTGGGAAAAAACTTTTGACTATAGGGTGAAGTGCGTCGCAGCTTCGGAGAATGCAAACTACACCGTAGCAGGTATTGACCGATATACTGGAGAGGACCTCTTTCTTCTAGACAAGAATGGAAATGTTGTGTGGCAAAAGGATCTTACAGGAACACCTTTGGATGCGGATATCTCGTCCAACGGCGAATATATCATAGCAGGCGATACTGAGAACCTCGTATACTGCTTTGACAAGACGGGGACGCAACCATGGAATCACACAACAGGCAAAGAAGTTGCTGGCGTCTCCATCTCTTCGAGTGGCGAGTATGTGGCAGCCGGCTCTTGGGATAACAAGGTTTACTTCCTAAACAGCACGGGGGGGCTCCTTTGGAGCCGTGATATGGATACTTATTTGTATGCGGTTTCGGTTTCGCCCGAAGGAGACTACGTGGCGGCTGGAGGCTCCTATAACCTTTCCCTCTTTGACAAGAACGGAGTGCTGCTTTGGACAAGTGACGACTTCGGCACGACATACGGGGTTTCGGTTTCTGGGAACGGCAAGTGTGTGGCGGTCGCCGATACATATCGCGATTGCATCGCTCTGTTGGATGGAAGTTCTGGGGAGACGCTCTGGACGTGGACAGCTGAGGATTCGGTTAACGACGTTGACATTCCCCTCGACGGCGAATATGTGATAGCGGGTTCCGATGACGGCTACATCTACCTCCTTGAAAACCTGCCGCCGAGCACCATCACCTGTGGGCGCTCTAAAAGCCAGGTATTTCTGGGAGAAGGCATAACGATCTCCGGCTCCATCACTCCGCCTCACGGGGGAGTAGAAGTCGTCCTAACGTATACGAGACCCGACACCACGATATTCCAAAGAAACGTCACCGCAAGTGGCGACGGAACCTACAGCGACACCTTCGCCCCGGATCAAGTAGGTTTGTGGGGAGTGAAGGCTTCGTGGAGCGGAGACGCTGACACCATGGGAGCCGTGAGTCCTACGGTCAAATTTATCGTGAGCACGGTCAGGAGGATTGCCTTAAACATTGGTGAGAACAAGACTTTATCTGAATGGTTTGAACCTCCGGGAAGCTACTCTAAACCCATAGGTGGAGAAATTGTTTTCAGCGAGTCGATTGAGAAGTCCGATTACTTAAGTTTCAAAGGGGAAAGTGTTGTGGCAACTTATGGCGGTATTCTTAATGATATATTAGAAAAAATCAACATTACATATACCGTGGGTGTTCTCGAAATAGCCCCGGCAGGGGCTTACACCGTTAACGCCACTTACACCTTCAAAAAAGTCTTTTTGGGATCGCCAACCACCCTCTTCACCTATGAAATCCGATTAAGCATACAGGCAGGGACCCCTAAAACCCCTACAACTATGTCATGCGCGGCTTCCCCCACATCCGTCCCAGTAGGTGAACCAGTCACGGTTTCTGGTGCCATAACCCCCACCTGTGGCGGTGTCCCAGTAACCTTAACCTACACAAGGCCCGACGCCACCACCACAACAAGGAAAGTCTTGACCAATGCCAACGGAACCTACACGGACGAATTTACCCCCACCTCGGTGGGAGTCTGGTATGTGAAGGCCTCTTGGGATGGAGACGAGAACCACATGGGAGCTGAAAGCCAGAAATTCTTGTTTACAGTTGTAAAGGTCTCCAGCTCCATATCCTGCGCACCTTCTTCGACCCAAATTACAATGGGCGCCTCAATCGACATCCAAGGGTCCCTTACACCATCCTTCAGTGGTGTAAATATCACCCTCACTTATACCAAGCCTGACAAAACCACCTTTACACGGACTGCGACAACAGCGTCAGGCGGGACCTTTAGGGATACCTATACCCCCAGTGTGGTGGGATCGTGGAGCGTTGCCGTTAGCTGGCTCGGAAATGAAAACTATGAAGGCTGCGAAGATTCCACATCGTTTACCGTGGTCGAACCAGTAGGGTCTATCTCTGATTTCTTGCTTCGCCCCGACGTTTTGGGGGTCCTCCTAGCGGTTGTGTCCCTGGCGGGCGGAGGCTTCGCGTGGTTCATGGGACACAGGAAAAGGGGGCGTGTCAAAACCTTCTTGGATGAGATCGATAATATTTACTCAAGTTTCAAGATGAACGCCCGTCGCTGCGAGGCGGAGCTCTTAAGCCTTAGGGAGAAATCCTTGGACATGCTGAAGCGAGGGAAAATCGACGAATCAAACTACGGGCTCCTAAAGGAGAGGATAGATGAGTACCTCCAAGAAATCAGGAAGCAGATAGAAAGAGAGGGTTCAAAGCCCTAGGCTCATTTTATATCTCAGCATTGAACTCTTAGGGTTCTAAGGCAAAAGGATATAAGGAAACTCAAAGGGGTGCCTTAACCTCCCATGATATCTTCCGTTCTGTACTTGCCTCTTAGGCCAGATCTATTATAGGCCGTGACCAAGCTGATTGCTATTAAAGCTAGAATGATAATCCAGATTGGCAGTAGGATATTCATGTACATTAGGCTTGCTTCAGAAACTTCGTAGGAGTTTAACATGTAATCCACATACGCTGGACCCGCCGCCTTGGCCATCGATATAACCGTTATGGTGTATAACTCGTTAAAGGGTATGTACACTAGCATGCTGCCCTTAAAGGTGGCTACAACCTGACCCATCACGGCCACGTACATTATTATGAACGGTATAAAGCTTGCTACCTGAGTTAGCCTCGGCAGCTTAAGCAAGAGCAGGACGTATGAGGCTATGATCCCAAGCTCCATGTAAAGGGTTGCGGAAATTAAAGCCAAAAAGAAGATGGTTGGCAACGCTCCACCGATGGAACCGTATTCGATTCCGAACACGGGAGGCGAGATGCCTACCAGAATCACCGACTGGATTATTGAGAAAATGAAGTAGCTCAGCAATAGGGCACTAACGTAACTTTTCGAGGTAACTTTGGTAAACCTAAGCATGTAAGGCAGCTTAATTGAGTCCAAAGACGCGTCGATTGCGCCACTTATCGAGAGGGTGGAGAAGGCAATCTGAAGTAGGAAGGCGATTTGCGACCCATAGTAGAGGAGCCTCGGAACCCCAGCCGGAGGCTTGAACATGGTTACGCCTATGAAGATCCACAGGGTTGGCCATATGATCCCCCAGAAAACCATGGGCTTACTCCTTATGAAGGTCGTCAGCAATTTCATTCGTGTCAATGTCAGAACGGTTTTTGCCACTTCACGTCACCCGGATGAAAGGGCATAAAGCTGCGCCAGGTCTTCAACCCTTCTAAGGGGTTTGCCTCCCTTCACCGCGCGCCTCGTTATGTACGCTTTTCTCCCATCCGCATCGATCACCAGCATCACCTGACCACGGCTAGGCTTCTCCATCACTAGATATGAGTCTAACAGTTCGCTGGCTGGCTTCACGCTACCGAAGTATCTGCCGCCAAGCATGATCCCAACACTGGCATCCTTAAGCAGTTCGAGCGCCTCGATCTCATGAGTGTTCAGCACCACCGCAGCTCCCCCCGAGGCCAGGTTTACGATTTCTTGAGCCAATCTAACTTTCCTCGCAGGATCAATCTGTTCAAAGGGTTCATCTAACAACAGCACCTTTGGGTGGGAGGCAATGGCTGGCAGGGTTGTCGCCAGTTTCCTTTGCCCCGCCGACAGCCTGCGCACATAAGTGTTTTTCACGTTTGTGATTTCAAACAGGTTTAGGTACATGTATGCAGTGTCCCTAGCCTTGGTGGGTTCAATGCCCCTGAGGACAAGATGATAGTAGAGCGCCTCGAAGAGGGTTAAATTGCTAAAGGTCCAGTCGTCAATTCCAACATCGACATCCAGAAAATACCGATTAACGTTGACATCGCTTCCAAGGACTTTTATGCTTCCCCCATTGGGTTTGAGCACGCCGGCCATTACTCTAAGCAGAGTGGTCTTACCGCTCCCATTTGGACCCAATATTATAAGAACCTCACCTACACTAACCTTTAGAGATGCACCTTTCAATATGAGTTCTTGCCCATACCCGTAGGTCAGGTCTGAAACTTCAATGGCAACCGACATGAGCGCATCAAGCAAACATCCTTCAACCTTATTTACTATATTTTCTCCTTTGCCTAGGTTATGAAAGTATGGATTAAATTCCGAAAATTAAACCGAGATTTAAATCTGGAGCTCTCTCTTAAAATAAGAAAATCTTATAATTCACCCCTCTATGTGTTATGCCAGAGCGATAGGCTAAAGAGGCGCCCCAGCGGTGTCAGCCACGGTAACAGAGGAAAGCATGGGGTTCTGGCAAAAAGTTGGCTTTAGAAAAACAAAAGCATTTCTCGTAGGCAACTGGTAAACAGAAAAAAGAGGAGGTTTGCGGGGGGACTTCCATCAAATTTAGATCAAATTGGTACAAACGTTTAACGCTAAGATTTTATCCCTCGACTTCTTTTAGGTATACTTAAAGGGCGCGGTCCAAGTGGGTAAGATCGGGGAAAGGGCGGTCTTGGCTTCCTCCCTATGTAAGGAGTATCACCTTGGCGATTTGGTAATCCAGGCCCTAAAGGACTTAAACCTAGAAGTGTGGAAGGGGGAGTTCATTTCCATCCATGGGCCTTCAGGCGCAGGAAAGACCACGCTCCTTAACCTCATAGGCGGCTTGGACTTGCCCACCAGCGGGAGGATCGAGGTCTTCGGCCATAACCTGGGCACCTATGATGAGGACTTCTTGGCCACCTTCAGATCCACCCACGTGGGCTTTGTCTTCCAGTCATACAACCTCATTTCCACCCTCACCGCCCTGGAGAACGTGGCCTTTCCGGTGGAGTTGGCTGGATGGCCTGGGGAAAAGG
>Ga0315314_1002943_pt1 | contig 13706 bp, 11 predicted proteins | sample TDP9_MG_FD_203631 | JGI IMG/M metagenome (GOLD analysis project Ga0315314, IMG submission 203631) | Freshwater sediment microbial communities from Lake Towuti, South Sulawesi, Indonesia - TDP9 | ecosystem: Environmental > Aquatic > Freshwater > Lake > Sediment | place: Indonesia: South Sulawesi...
TGCAGGTACCACACTGAATGCAAAGGTTTATCTTTTCCCCACCGGCCTTGGCTACAGCCTCTGCAAACCCCATGTCCAATTCATCAAGGCGCACAGTGATTTTTTGAGCGTTAGCCACGATTAAGCCTCCGACGTTTTATTCCATTATGAAAGCCTCTGACTAGAATTAAAGTTTTGTCTCAATGCGTCTTAATAAATCTTTTTTAAAGCGGCTGATCGGCGTTTTCCTTTTGACGACTCCAAAGGTCATTAGCGAGTCGATGCCCGTATTATCAAGATTTTTAAAAGTTTAAAAGACAGTGTTATGCTTAATTTTTGAGATTGCTCGGAAACTATGCACGAAACGGAGAAGCCAAAAATGACGCGAGAGGAAGCAAAAATTGGAGTATACATTTGCCACTGCGGAGGAAACATAAGCGATACGGTGGATGTAGCAAGGGTGAAGGAAGCCTCTGCCAATCTTAAAGGTGTGAAGGTTGCGGAAACCTACGAATACGTGTGTAGCGACCCTGGGCAAGAAATGATAACGAACGGAATAAAGGAGTATGGTCTCAACCGAATCGTGGTGGCGTCATGTTCGCCACGGATGCACCTTGACACCTTCAGACGAACCGTTGAATCGGCCGGTCTCAACCCGTATTTCCTTGAGATGGCAAATATCAGAGAGCAGTGCAGCTGGATTCATAATGACAAAGAGGCAGCAACATCCAAGGCAATCGATCTTACACGTGGAGCGGTGGAACGAGCCCGTTACCTTGAACCATTAGAACTTAGGATCATGCCAGTGAACAAAGATGTCCTCGTCATTGGAGGCGGCATCGCAGGCATTATCACCTCCATCGAGTTGGCGGACAAGGGATATCATGCATACTTAGTGGAGAAAAGCCCGAGCATCGGCGGCCACATGGCCCAGCTTAGCAAAACCTTCCCCACCCTTGACTGCTCGCAGTGTATCCTCACCCCAAAAATGGTGTACGCTGGACAGCATCCAAACATCGAGATTATCAGCATGGCGGAGCCCACCACCATCGAGGGATCTCCTGGCAACTACCGGGTCTTAATCACGAAGCGGCCAAGGTTTGTGGATGCAGCCAGATGCACGGCTTGTGGAGAGTGCGAGAAGGTGTGCCCAGTCAAAGTTCCGAGCGAGTTCGAGGTAGACTTGGTTCAACGAAAGGCTATTTACAGCCCGTTCAAGCAGGCGGTTCCTAGAACATATGTGATAGACAAGGACCACTGCCTCTACTTCACCAAGGGGGTTTGTAGGCTTTGCGAAAGATTCTGCAAGGGCAAAGCCGTTGATTTTAGCCAAAAAGAGGAAAGCATGGAATTGGATGTAGGTGCAATCGTTGCCTGCACCGGACTGGAACAAATCGACCCAAGAACCCTTGAGGAGTACAGCTTCGGTTTACATCCAGACATCGTGACGAACCTGCAGTTCGAACGCCTCCTAGGACAGGGAGTGCGCAGGCCTTCTAACGGAAAGGTGGCGAAGAAAGTTGCCTTCATTCTCTGCGTGGGAAGCCGAATGATGAACAAGGATGCGGGGGTGGAGCATTGCTGCAAGATAGGCTGTATGGCAGCGATCAAACAGGCCATGTTGCTTCAAAAGATCGTGCCAGACGCTGAACCATGGATCTTCTACACAGACATCAGAGCCGATGGAAAAGGATACGAGGAATTCTACGCAACCGCACAAGATCATAACGTGCGATTTGTTAGGGGGCGTGTATCAGAAGTTGTCCCATTCAATGGTGACGAGGTGCTGGTGAGGGCTGAAGACACACTTCTAGGAACAGACATAGAAGGGACCTTCGATCTAGCGGTGCTTAGCCTAGGGATCATCCCTAACCCAAGCACTCAAGAATTAGCTCGAAAGCTAGGCGTTCAAGTCGGCGCGGACAGTTTTCTCTTAGAGAGGCACTACAAGCTTAGGCCGGTGGATAGTCAGCGCGAGGGGGTGTTTGTTGCTGGATGCGCCTTGGGACCAAAGGATGTGAGAGAAACCACTTTAGAGGCGATGGCGACCGCTTCAAGGGTGGCAACTTTCGTGGGCAAGGGCGAAATCTCCGTGTCGCCGGAAGTGGCCTACATCATTCCAGAGAAATGCGACGCTTGCGGGATATGCATACAAGTCTGCCCAGTTGCGGCGGTGGAAAAGTCTCCGACTGGCTTAACAATTAATCCAGTTTCGTGTGTTGGGTGTGGAATCTGCGTGCCAAGGTGCCCAAGGCAAGCAATTGACCTAAACCACTGCACCGAAGCCCAGTTGATAGCTCAAATACGAGGGGTATGTGAGAGTGGAAAACACCCGAAAATCATTGCCTTCCTTGAAAAAAACACGGCCTACGGGTCCGCAGACTTGGCTGGGCAAACCAGGGAATCGTATTTCCCCAACGTTGAAATCATCGGGGTGCCCAGCACCGGACGAGTTGGCTTGAGACACTTACTGCACGCGTTTGCTGCGGGAGCTGACGGCGTCATATTTGTTGAGGGAGACGACAGCGTATTCAAAGAAGACGCCCTACGTGAGCACCTCACTCAATTGAAAAAGGAGCTAAGCCCGTATGGCGTTGAGCCCCTCCGCTTGATTTCAATTACAACAACCCTTCCCCAATATGATAAAATTCTCAACACCTTCGAAACAACTAGCTCAAGAATTTCAAGGATGGGCCCCTTATCGAAGGAAACGCGTTCAAAAATTGAGGAAAAACTCGCAACATTATGATTAGCATTTCATTCAATGCTTTATGATTATGTTTACGAGTCAACTTATTCAAGAGATAAATCGTAAATGTCTAAGGCTGCCCTTTTAACCATGCTCTTTCCTCCACTGATGACCACGTGAACATCGTCTTGGAACTCAATTATCACGCCGAATTGCTCCGCGACCTCTTGAACCCTTTCTTCAGCTAAACCCCTTGTCAAGGTGAGCCTTATCCACCCCTTCTCATAGTCTCTGGGAAGGCTCGGAACAAACTTAGAGGGGGTGTGAACCATTGCCTGGTCGAGTTCGGCTCGCTCAGCCTTGTCAATCTTGTCTAACCAGTCTTTCGCGTAGTCTTCGCCAACGATTAGCGCCGCTGAGACTAGACTGTGCTTAATTCTACCGAGAATCTCTGATGAATTTCGAAAAGAGTCGTCGATTGTTGCAAGATCTTTTACGGGTGGGTGAAGAACGTTTGTTTGAATGAAGTGGATTAGGGCTTTACAATTCCGCAGATCAGAAGCAACGTCCACATGGATATCCCTTCGGGATAAGTCTTGAAAAAGGTCAGCCAAAACCAGCCAGACGTGTTCTAACCTCTTAATTTCCTCGATCGAAGCCAATCACAACGCCTAATTTTCTTTAATGTTAAACCTAATTAAAAACCTAACGTGCCCCATCCTCCTCTTTCCAATTCTAAGCTTAGAGAATCCCTCTAGCGTTTCTATCTTCAAAAGTAAGACGATTGCCTATTGTCGTCACATTAAGTGAGTTAACCGCGCGGATATAAAAAGGATGGTTAACGCCCTATAGCGGCCATGATCATGGCGTGGATTTGTTCGTCGGTGAAGTGTCTCATAGTAATTGCTCCAACCGGACACGTGACGGCGCAAGAGCCGCAACCCTTGCATTGGGCCTCAGTTACCTTAGCGACCAGCGTATGTACCTTAACAAAAGGCTGAACCTCTTCCGCCTTGATAGCGCCGTATTCGCAGACCTCTTCACACCTACCGCAACCCTTACACAAGTCTTCGTCCACCACTGCAACTATAGGCTCCACCTCAACCTTGCCCTTCGATAGTGGAATCGCGGCTCTAGCAGCTGCGCCACTGGCTTGAATTAGGCTTTCGGTGATATCCTTGGGTCCTTGAGCCACGCCGGCAAGATAGATTCCGTCGGTGCTCGTGTCGAGTGGTCGAAGCTTTGGATGAGCCTCTCGGAAAAAGCCGTCAGGAGTCCTAGAAACGCCAAGCTTAGAACCCAGCTCAGCGGCATCTTGCCTCGGCGTTAATGCCTCAACTAAAACTATGAGGTCAGCTGCAATCTCGATGGACATTCCTAGAGTTGGGTCGTTAGCAAGAACATGCAGTTGCTCGTTTCCAGTTTCCTCTAAGACCTTCGGTGGATCTAAAGCTAAAAATTTTAAGAAGTATATGCCCAGCTTCCTAGCCTCTTCGTAATATTCTTCCTCACCCTTGCCGGAGGCTCTGAGGTCCCGATATAGGACGAATACCTCTGTTTTTGGATATTGCTTTTTGATTACTATAGCGTTTTTTAAAGCAGCGGTGCAGCAAATTCTGGAGCAGTATGGCCGCTCCGTGTTCCTTGAACCTACGCATAAGATGAAAACCACATTCTTCGGCACAATGCCGGTTGACGGATGGATTAATTGACCTCCAGTGGGACCGTTTTTGCTTAAGAGCCTCTCCAGTTGAAGCTGAGTAATTACGTTTTCATGCCTTCCAAAGCCGTATTCATTAACTGGCGTATATGGATCAAAGCCAGTCGCAACGATTATTGTTCCAACGCGAACCGTAGTGTTTCCGGGTTGACCGTCGAAAACTATGGCGTTGGCTTCGCATGCCTTAACACATTCATTGCAACGGGTACAATTGGCTTCATCAACAGTGAAGATGTTTGGCACCGCATCCCTATGAGGTATGTAAATCGCCTTCCTCCTTGCCAATCCGAGATTGAATTCATCAAGAACCTCAACTGGGCATATGTAGGAGCATTTTCCGCACGCATTACATCTGGCATTCACATACCTAGGCTTTCTTTTGATGGTAACCTCAAAGTTGCCGATGTATCCGCCCACTGTTTCAATTTCAGCATTCGTGAAGATGGTAATGTTGGGGTTCTCGGTCACCACCTTTAACATCGGGTTCAAAAGCGCTAAGGCTTCTTCATTAGTTAGGATCACTTTGTTTAGTTGGGCTACTCTCCCTCCAAGATATGGCGCCTTCTCGACGAGGTAGACGTGGAAGCCACGGTCCGCTAAGTCAAGAGCTGATTGAATTCCAGCTACTCCTCCGCCTATAACAAGCGCCTTTGCCTCCACCCCCACTTCCCTTTTCTCCAGAGGTTGAAGTAAGCGCGCCTTAGCAACAGCCATTCTCACCAAGTCTTTCGCCTTTTCTGTGGCTTCTTCAGGCTGATTAAAATGAGCCCATGAACATTGTTCTCGGAGGTTTGCCATTTCGAATAGATATCGATTGAGCCCTTCTTCTTCAACAACCTTTCGAAATGTGGGTTCATGCATCTGCGGCGAACATGAAGCTACAACCACACGGTTCAGCTGGTAATTTTTGATGTCTTCCTTTATCATCGCTTGACCAGGCTCAGAACACATGTAAACGTAGTTTCGGGAAACCATAACGTCTGGAAGGGTCTTTGCATGTTCCACAACCCTTTCCACATCCACAATGCCTGCTATGTTTAAGCCGCAACTACAAACGTAAACTCCAACTCGTGGCTTTTCCATCATGCTATTTTTGCCTCCCCACATAGGTTACCGCCTTTATAGCTGCTGCGCTAGCATCAGCGACGCTGTCTGGTATGTCTTTTGGACCTCGAGCAGTTCCAGCGATGAATATGCCCTCAGCCTTAGTTGCGATGGGGTTAGTCTTGGTGTGCCTCTCTAAAAGGAAGCCATACTCGTCTATGGGTACATCGAGAACCTTGCTAAGTTCTGGTATCCCGCTAGACGGCTCCATACCAACCGAGAGGACTACCATGTCAAATTCCTTTTCAATAAGTTCACCAGTTTCTGTGTCTTCCGCTCGGAGCAGCAGATTTTTCGTTTCTGGAACCTCAATGATTCTGGATACTCTACCTCTAATGAAGTGAATGTTAAACTCGTTCTTCGCTCTTTGATAAAATTCCTCGAAGCCCTTGCCATACGCTCGGAGGTCGATACCAAAGATGGTGACGTCGACATCGTGAATGTGTTCCCTTAACAGTATGCCATTTTTGATGGCGCACATGCAGCAAGCTCTTGAGCAAAAGGAGCGCCCTACCTGATGATCCCTTGACCCAACGCATTGGATAAAGGCAACCCTCTTAGGAATACGGCCGTCCGATAACCTCATAATGTGCCCCGCAGTTGGGCCTGAGGCGTTAAGCAGTCTTTCTAACTCTAAACTTGTTACGACATTTTGATACCTGCCATAGCCGTACTCGCTTTTCTTGCTAGCGTCAAAAAGCTTAAATCCTGTTGCGAGAATGATTGCTCCAACCGTGAAGCTGACGACCTCAGGTTTTTGGTCATAGTTCACGGCTTTAGCTTGGCATATTCTACTGCATAGCCCGCATAATCCAAGAGTCAACTTCAGACATCGCTCACTGTCGATGGTATACTTGAGTGGAACTGCTTGAGGAAACGGGACATAGATCGCCTTTCGAACGCCTAGTCCCATGTCAAACTCGTTGGGAGCCTCAACTGGACAATGTTGAGCGCAAGTTCCACAGCCAGTGCATTTTGTTTCCTCAACAAACCTTGGCTTCTTAAGGATTTTAACCTCAAAACTTTCCCCGTTTCTTTTAACTTCTTGCAGCTCGCTATACGTTAGGAGCTTTATGTTCGGGTGTCTCGCAGCTTCCACCATTTTGGGGGTCAGAATGCATGCGGAGCAGTCTAAGGTGGGAAACGTCTTGTCCAGTTGGGCCATGACACCGCCTATGCTTGGCTTCTGCTCCACAAGATAAACATCGACACCCTGTTCAGCTGCATCCAACGCGGCTTGTATGCCAGCTATGCCTCCCCCTATAACAAGAATTCCTGTCGTTTGATGCAAGTTAAAAAGCCTCCTTGAAGGTTTGTTTTGCTAGGTCGTTGGATTCATTTGTAGTCGGTACAGAACTTGAACCGCTTTTTTAACCGAGGGCTTCTCTCCCTTGACGACTAGTTGAGAATCGTTGTCTAGCTCAGTTGTTACGCCGAACATTTTTGAGACCTCTCGCACCTTTTCCTCAGCGATGGGTTTCGGCAGCGTTAATCTTATCCATCCCGTTTCAGGATCTTTGGGTAAGCCTGTAACAAAGGTAGACACCACACTGGTTATGACACCAAGGTCACCACGCTCTGCTTCGTCGATTTTTTTTACCCAGTCCTTTGCATAATTCTCACTGACACGCAGAGCCACCGCGATTAAATCATCCTTTATTTTTTCTAAACTGTGCTGTAAATCCTTCATTTTTTGTTCAGCGATCTCTCTGTCGCATCCAGGGCAGGTATGTGCACGAATAAAATTGATTAAGGTTCTGCAGTTTCGTAGTTGAGGGGCGATTTCAATATCTGTATCAAGATCTTTCTGAATGAGGTCCTCAAAAAATTTAGCTAAAACCAGCCATACCTGCTCTAATCGGTCCACAACTAGGTCCATATGTGTCTCAACTTCAGTTGTCTCTGGCGGCGCAGGCATCGTTTTAAATTTCTCTTGAGGGCTTGCAAGACTTTTACTGTGAGCAATTTCTTCTAACCTAAGTCGAATCGCCTCAGAAACAAACTCGGAGACACTTCTGTAGTGACCAGTTTTCAGAACCTTCCTGATTTCCCCGACGAGTTCTTGGCGGAGACTTACGGTTGCCCATTCATGCATATATGTGACCTCCAGCTTGAATTATATATAAATTAAATTTAACGTATATACATAATGTTTATATTCAATAATCTAGTATTTACAATAAATAGAGGTATTCTTATGGAAAGTCGAAAAGTACAGCAAGTTGGCTACTCCACACTAAGTGTTTCGTTACCCAGAGATTGGGTGAAAAATATAGGCCTTAAGCCAGGTGATCTAGTTGTCTTTTTACCGGAAAAGGACGGATCATTAAAGTTAATGCCAAGTGTTCTTGTAGAACGCAAGGAAGAGGTCAAGGAATTTGTTGTAAACTCGGACTTGTGTGATGAGGAAGGGATGTTAGAGAGAGTCATCGTTGGAAACTACATCCTTGGTCGCGACATAATCAGGATAATTTCTTCTAAGCGAATACAGAGTACGCATATTGAGGAGGTTCGAGATATCCTACGTAGACTTATCGGATTAGGCATAGTAGAGGAAACTCCAAGCCAAATCGTTCTTCAATGTTCCATAGACCCAACGAAATTTCAGATTGACATGCTACTTCGAAGGCTTTCCGTAATCGCATCGACGATGCTTACTGAGGCAACACAAGCACTAGTGGAACGCAATTCTGAATTGGCAAAGGATGCTATTCTCCGGGAAGATGAAGCGGATATGGTATACTGGCTTGCACTACGCTTGCTCGTTTCTGCACAACGGACTCGGGCCACAGCTGAAAAAATAGGTTTTGAGGACCCCCTACAGATTCTGCAGTACGGATTGATTTTGGTGTACTTAGAATTAATTGCTGATTATACTGAGAAAATTGCGAAAAGAGTCATTTCGTTTGAAGAACATAAAGAGATGAGGAATCAACAGGCAATGGAAAGGGTATCCAACATAAGCGAACTAGCTCATGCTATATTTCAAAAGGCTATGGACTGCTTCTTCAGCGGAGACATAAAAATCGCTAACAGCGTTTTAGAGGCAAGGAAAGTTATCAAGATGGAGGAGGAGAGATTAATGAGAGAACTTCCTGAAATCCCACATTTAAGGGCAATAGCCCTTTGTTTAACAAGGATAGCTGATAGGGGCGCCGGCATCGCTGTAATAGCTATAAACAGAGCGCTAGAAAAACCAAGCAAAATATGTTCAGCGTATTAGGTTCTATACATTGCCAGCTGTTCGTTCTGACATGAAACTTTAAGAAATAATAATCAATCTATATACGATCGTTGACTAATAGGAGAAAATCACGCGTTGAAAAAAGCTCTAGCGACGGTGAAATTTGAGGAAATGCAAAACAAGATCTTTAAAGTATCGTTGATAACCGAACGATTATGCGAGCTCTGTGATGGAGTAATGGACACAAGAGAACGAGCGTTGAGGACAATTCGCGTTTTGAATCGGGAAGATTATGAAAACTTGTTAACGAGGTCTAAGGCGTACGATCGAGCGGAGGTAGACCTTGAAGATAGCAAGATTTACTTTTATGATCATGACTATCCAGGCGATGTGCACCCCAGTTGCGTAGAAAAACTATAGAGAGTTAATGAATGTTCTGGTTTAGGATTATTGGGGCTTCGTCGTCTAGCGGACGGAGGGTTTTGGCTCAGTTTCACGTTGTAGCGCACTTTGATCGTCTTGGATTTTTGTTTAGCATATTCAGGACAGCCTTTCGTTTCAATAAGTCTGCAAGTTCGATTCCGGGTGAAGAAAAAGGCATATTAATCCTAAAACGTTGAGTCTAAAATTATGGAAATTCTTAGATGGAGTACAAGGACTTTCAAACGCTACCTGCATGATGTTCCTCTTACCCTGCCACTAAGCAACAGTCTACTCAGAGTAGCTTCTACTTGACTTAAATTCTCTTAGAAAACTTTTAATGTATATTTTTTCTAATATTAAGCTTGAAGGTGGTTTTTTGGTACACCTAGAAAAGACAATTGAGATTAAGGCGCCCGTGGAAAAGGTTTGGGCGCTCATATCCGCTTTGGAGAGGATTCCAGAATGGGCGAAGGGATATACTGAGAAAGTAGTGATAACTTCAAGGCAGCGGACCGGCGTGGGCACAACAACTCACGAATTCGGTGTCTCCTTTGGTAAACCGTATGAAAAGGAATTCGTAGGCACAGAGTGGGTGGAGAAAGAGAAGATTTCCTTTAAGAGTACTTCTGGCTGGCCTTGGGAGGGATCATGGATCATGAAACCCACCAAAGATGGAACTCTGTTCACGTATGCCGTGGACTTTGACTTGCCTTTTAAAGCCGATAGATTAAGAGAGGTTTTCCGTAAGAGATATGAGAAATTGATTGAAGAGTGGGTACAAAACATAAAAAATCTTGTAGAAAAGTAAAATTCTTCTGAACTGCAAGCTGCCGTCGACATCGTTTTCTTAGAGGGCTAAATCTTTTTAGAAAGAGAACGAAATTGAACAGGTGGTAATCCACCTTTTTAATTGGCGTCTCCACGTATGGAATGTAGTTATAACAAAAATTAAGATGATGTCGCTAAGTAAGCGTTAAAAAAAAGAGTAGAGTTTTATGATCACGACTACGCGGCGACGTATATCCACGATGTGTAGAAAAATTATAGTAAACAGTTGATGTTTTGCGTGAAATCATGAGACCTTGTAGAGGTATCCGCTCTCTTTTTCACCGACTTCAGAAACCATGCCAGCCTTTCTTAGGGCGATCATGTGCCGTAATACTTGGTTAGGGACGATGCCCGTCACTTCAGACAGCTCCTTAATGGTTAGCGGTCCTTTTTCTTTAATCGCACCGATGATCATCTGCCGCTCGATTTCGTCCTTCATTATGCTATCTACCACCGTGTGGTACTTTGCCTCATCGATTCTTAGACCAACCTGCGATATTCCGAGTACCCACCGGAGCCTCTGCGTCTTAAAGGCTTCGATCGCCGCGTCGGTCCTTTTTATCAGCTTTCTAGGCTCACTCAAATTCAATCACCCCAATCGGGTTATGTCCTCCTAAAGGGACTGGGACCTAGATCCTTGATTACCCTCGTCATGTCTCGAATTAAAGCTGCAAATTTTGCTCCCTCACCAGCAGAAATCCATTCCAACTTGAGTCTGTCTGGCTCGATTCCAAGGTGATTGAGAACCTCTTTAAGGAAGCCGAATCTTCTTTCCATCATGTAGTTTCCTTTGGCGTAGTGGCAGTCGCCGGGGTGGCAGCCAGCTATCAGTACCCCGTCGGCGCCCCATCGGAGGGCTGATAGGACGATGGTGGGATCTATTCGCCCACTGCACATGACTCGAACAATTCTAACGTTGGGTGGGTACTCGAAACGGCTGGTGCCTGCTAAGTCTGCTCCTGCATAGGCGCACCAGTTGCAGCAGAAGGCTACGATGACAGGTTCGAATTCTGCTTTTTCCATTAAACTCCCTCCATCTTAACTGCTTCGGGGATAAGTGCGGCTTGAACTTGTGCGAGGATTTGTTGATCTCCGAAGTGGCGCATCATTATGGCTCGTCTTGGGCACTCTGCCGCGCATGCCCCGCAGCCTCTACACAGAACTTCGATGACTTTGGATTTTCCCTCTTCAACCTTGGGCGCGCCGTACGGGCAAAGTTCTTCACATAGCCCACATCCGATGCATAAATCTGTATCCACCATAGCCGTAATAGCATCTGTTTTTACCTTTCTGTTAGCCATCAGAATGCCCGCTCTTGCCGCTGCAGCCTTACCCGATATTATGGATTCTGAAACGTCTTTCGGACCGGAAGCCGTTCCTGCAAGAAATATTCCGTCCACTGTGGTGTCAACAGGTCTCAACTTTAGATGAGCTTCCATTAGGAATCCGTCTGGACTTATGGGTATTTTAAGCATCCGCGCCAACAACACCTCACCCCTACGAGGCCTAAGGGGCGTTGACAACACAACCCAATCAGTTGAGAATTCCACTTCCCGACCGGCGAGCATGTCATATGCCACGACTTTAAGCTTATTTTCTGGACCTTGGCTGATTTCTGGGGAGATTTCCTCAATATGTCTTATGAATCTGACCTCAAGTTCGCGAGACTTTGCATAAAAGTCCTCGTATTCTTTATATACTCTAAGGTCTCCGTAAAGAATGACGACATCTGTTTCAGGGTATTGAGACTTCACGAGTATTGCGTTTTTAATGGCATTCATGCAACAAATTCTGGAGCAGTAGGGCCAGCCTTCTTCCCTCTTCGCCTTTAGGATCTTTCTCAACAAGGCGGCGGTGTCAGATTTCGGGAAGGCTTCCAGCTCATATGCGCGTATTTCTCCTTTCCTCGCTCCCACACATTGTATCATCACGATTCTCTCTGGTTTTTCAAGTTTTCCTTCCCTCAACTTCTCATCCAGTTCTTTTTGCGTTATGACCCTGTCATAAATCCCGTATTGATATAATCCTTGGGGTGGTTCATAATTTAATGCGCCGCAAGCAACGATGATGGTGCCTACGTTAAGCTCTGTTTTTTCTTTCTCATCTTTAGAAACAGTGACTTTAAAGTTTCCAACGTATCCTCCCACGTCTGTTACGTCTGTGGAAGTTAGCAATTCGATGTTTTTATGCGACTTCACTGCCTCGATCATAGGATCCACAATCTTCACTGCGTCTTCCAGCGTGGGATATAGCTTATAGAGTTCCCGAACAATCCCGCCAGGCTCCTTTTCCTTTTCCATTAAGTAGACTTTGAAGCCCTGATTAGCCAAGCTGAGCGCAGAGGTCATCCCCGATACGCCAGCGCCAATTACTAGAGCAGAGTCCTTCACTTCCACTTCAGGCTCTGTTTGCGGCTCCAGCCACGCAGCCCTCGCTATAGCCATCCTCACGATGTCTTTCGTCTTTTCCGTTGCTTTTTCCGGCTCGCGCGGGTGAACCCATGAGCACTGTTCTCGAATGTTGGCCATCTCGAAGAGGTATGGATTCAATCCGACTTCTTTGCAAGCTGATCGGAATAGTGGTTCATGGGTTCTCGGCGTGCACGAAGCTACAATCACACGATTAAGACTATACTCCTTTACTGCGTTTTTAATGGCACTTAATCCGGCTTCGGAGCACGTGTATAGGTTGTCCTCGGCGTGCGCAACATTCGGCAAAGTTTTCGCGTACTCGACGACTTGTGGAACGTTAACTACGCCGCCGATGTTGACTCCGCAATGGCATATGAACACTCCAATCTTAGGCTCCTCTTTCATATGCTCACCTCCCACCAGCTAGAACCTCTGCCACACGTGCAGCTGTGGCGCTACCCTGCGTTATCGAGTCTGGGACGTCCCCTGTTTTTGGTCCTAAACAGTATCCACTGGCAAAAATTCCCAGGACTGTAGTATCCACCGGTTGAGCTATGACGTCTGAGGCTTTAAGAAAACCATACTGGTCAACATCTATTCCCAAGACTTTGGCTAGGTCTTTAACATCCCTTCTCGGTATTAAGGCTGGGCAGAGCACCACTAAATCAAACGTCAAGTTTTGTATAGTCCTCGTCGCTGTATCCTCAAACCATAAGGTAAGACTCTTTGTTGCGGGATTTTCTACAATTTCGCCCGGACTACTTCGGACAAATCTTATGCCATACTCAGTCTTAGCCCGGTTAACGAACTCCTGGAAGCCTCTCCCAAAGGCTCGAAGATCAATGAAGAAAATGTTAACCCTGGCGTCAGGAATGTGCTCTCTGACCAGAACGGCGTCTTTAACCGCGTATTTGCAGCAAATGCTGGAGCAGTAGGCGTTTCCAATCCAACCCCTTCTGTCCCTCGAGCCCACGCACTGTATGAAAGCAATGCTTTTCGGTATCTTACCATCTGAGGGTCTTATTAGATGGCCCCCAGTGGGTCCAGACGCGCAGAGCAAGCGTTCCAGCTCCATGGCAGTGACCACATCCTTATAGCGCCCGTAACCATATACTGGAATCACAGAGGGGTCGAAAAGGTCGAAACCTGTCGCCACAATGATCGCGCCAACCTTGAGCTCGATTTCTTCTGGTTGTTGTTCGAGGTTGACGGCTTTTGCTCCGCAGACTTTTTCGCAGAGCCCGCACTCCAGGCAGTTTTCTTTATCAACCGTAACTACTCTGGGCACCGCTTGTGGGAAGGGCATGTAGATAGCCTTCCGCATCCCAAGCTTCTCATCGAACTCGTTAGGAACCTCAGCAGGGCAGT
>Ga0315314_1002944_pt1 | contig 13705 bp, 10 predicted proteins | sample TDP9_MG_FD_203631 | JGI IMG/M metagenome (GOLD analysis project Ga0315314, IMG submission 203631) | Freshwater sediment microbial communities from Lake Towuti, South Sulawesi, Indonesia - TDP9 | ecosystem: Environmental > Aquatic > Freshwater > Lake > Sediment | place: Indonesia: South Sulawesi...
CTATCCGGTCCAGCGTCAGCAACAGGACTGGTTACATCGACAACTGTCACAACAAGAATGTCTGTGTCCCAGTTTCCCGCTATGTCAGTCACGTTCAGCATGACAACATAGGCTCCTGGCCTCGTGAAATTGTGGGTTGGGTTTGCGCCCGTCAAAATCTGCGTCGTCACGTCGAAGAAGCTCCAGGAGAAATTGGCTATGCCTATGTTGTCTGTTGAGCCGGAACCGTCAAAAATTACCCGTGTGTTCTCAGGAACAGTCATATCAGGCCCAGCGTTTGCGATGGGAGCTGTAGAATCAACAAGCGGGAGACAGTTGACCTTGAAGGTGAACCTGATATTGGCGTTTTTGATCACGACATTGTGGAGACCTTCAGAGGTTGGTGGGATAGTTACTGTAGTCTTGAAGAACCCATTCTTGTCAACTATTGCACTGCCAATGACCGTTGTTCCGTCCCACATAATCGTGATTGCGTCGACGCTGAACCACTTTCCAGACATGGTTAAGGTGCTTTTTGGTCTGACATGCACTTTGTAGTATAGGAAGTCTGTACCGTTGCCGAACAGCAGACCTGACGGCGCCGTCAGGTTGATCGAGTCAGGAGAGTAGACATTCTTCAACCCTCTCCAGTATTCATCAAACGTGTCTGTTAGAACCTGCCCCGTCTCGTTAACAACCAGTCTGAACGTCAAAGTTGAGTAGGTCTCCGAATTCAGCCCAGCAGGCAGAACCTTGCCAAGATCCGGAGCATTGATGGCATATGTGAACCTGCCACTCTGATTTGCAGGGGAGAGGTTCGCGATCGTTTTCCAGCCGCTGCCATCGTTATAGCTTAAGTTAGCATGACCATTGGCTGGCAATGCGTATCCTCTCAGTTCCAACGGAGTCTGACCTGCACCGGATGAGGGGGTAACTTCGAATGCAGCCTTGATCCTTATGTAGTTGTCTGTCACAGCGACTGAGGAGGCTCCGTCGAACGCTTTGATGTAGCAGTCTCCTCCCGGAAACATTGCCGTGATAGGGATCGTTCCGTTAATCCAGTCGTTGCCCACGCTGTAGCCTGAGTAAGTTGTGTTATCGACTATGCTGGATCTCAATTTGGCAACATTGAAAGTCGGTCCGTATTTCACGTTGTCGGGAGACAGAGACCCATAGCCGTCTTTGCTGAGGTAGAGTTCCACCTGTCCGCCAGACCATGTCACTCCGCCGAAGTAGAGATTTACTGAGCCTCCGATCTCAATCTCCACAGGACTGCTTGGGGGAACCGTCGTATCGATAAGGATGTTTCCTGTGGAAGCATAGACCAGAACAATCAAGGAGCCTTCTGAGGATATGACAAGAGCTGCAATGAGTAGAGCGCATATCCTCTCGAAACGTCCCCAAGATATTTCACTCATCATGAACCAACTCTCGTATTGCCATGTGATTGGTGAGGTTGTTACCTGTTCTCATTCTCCAGCGTGTGAACAGACTGGACAATCGGGGTTTCTCTCCACCTCCACGGTCTCCAAGGTCATCTCCTCTCCGTCCAGGAATAGCATTCTGCCCACAAGCGGCTTTCCTATTCCCGTGACGAGTTTCACTGCCTCCATAACCTGCAAGGATGCGATGACGGCAGGAGTAGCGCCAAGTATAGGAACAACTTCAACTTCAGGAGGCTCGGTTGGAAATATGCAGCGCAGGCATGGACCCTTTTGGGGCACCACTGTCATGACTTGGCCGTAGAATCCTGAGACGCCACCGTGCACAAAGGGGATTCCTTTTCTCACACAGATCTCGTTTACGATGAACCTTGTTCTCCAGTTGTCAAGCCCGTCAACAACCAGATCTATACCCTTCATGACGTTGGCTATGTTGCGCCCCACGACTTCCTTGACTGCAGCCCTCACTTTTATCTCTGGGTTTAGTATCTCAAGCCTGCTCTTTGCTGTCTCGGCTTTCGATGCCCCCAAGTCGCTTTGGCAGAAGAGAACCTGCCGGTTCAGATCGCTTAGACTGATTGACTCTTTGTCCAAGAGAATTAGTGTGCCTACGCCTGCGGCTGCTAAGTAAAGTGACGAAAGGCATCCTAATCCTCCTATGCCTGCCACCACCACCTTCGAAGTCTTCAGCTTCCTCTGTCCCTCTATCCCCCAACCGTGAATCCGCATCTGTCTGTCGTATCGGTCCAGCTCTGATTCTGATAGGCTCATCCAAGAACACATCCTCTTAACTTCGTGACTCCAAATGCGCCTTTCCTAGGGGTTCTCCACCCAGTAAGCGCCTTCCTCAGTTACCTCCTTCTTCCAGATGGGCACTTCATGTTTGACCCTTTCAACTATCTCGGCTAGAGCCCGGAAGCCTTCTTCTCGATGCTTCGACGCGACCAGCACGTACATTACGTCTTCGCCGACTGGCACAGTTCCTGTGCGATGCTCGACCACCGCGTCGATTATGCCGTACTTGTCTTTTGCGTCCCGAGCTACCTTCTCCATTACCTTGGGCGCTAGGGATTCATGAGCATCGTACTCTAGCCTGAGAACCTTTTCCCCGCGTCGGGTTCCTCTGACTACCCCTACGAAGACGGCTATTGCGCCTATCTCGTTGGACGATTGTTTTAGCAGGCCGACAAGAGATTCCACATTGTCAAGTTTTTTGGCGATTGTTGACTTCAAATCGACCAAACCTCATTGGAGCTACGCCAAAGTTTCTCATGGGAATGATCTTAACCCTTCGTTCACACACAATGATCTACGCATCCTGTTAACCGCCACCGAAGGGCGGAAGCACAGTTACCTCATCCCCGTCCTTAAGTCGATGATTGAGATCAATAGACTTACCATCTACCATGACTAGGTAGTTCCTCAGAAGCGGCGTTCCATCCCTACTCCGTACTATCTCGCCTTTCACAGTTCTGAAGATCGTTTCGGGCCAAGTCTTGGAAGCCTCTCTGTGTCTTCCAGGTATGTATCTGAGAAGCAGATCAGTCAGTACAGCTCCGTCCTCAACCTCATACTCTTCGGTCTTGGCATTAAGCAACTCACGTAGTCTTCCGAAATACCTTATCCTTACAGCAGCCACAAGACCACCCCTGCAAGGCTTAGCAGCCATCCTCAATGTAAGAGATGGTTACCCATTTAACCTTTCCAGGTTGTGCAGGATTCCAAAGCAACGAATCGCTCAGATGTGATCTTGGAACTTTCCCCACGTTGCTCTCTGATTCACGCAATGTCTAGCCCAGAATCTCCTTTACCTTCCTCACTATGCCTTCGGCGTCTATCTCCTGCTCAGCCATTAGTTCCGCGGGCGTGCCTGAATGAGGCATCTTCCTCACGGCGAGGATGTGAGACCCTAAGCCTAAAGAGGCGACAGCTTCCCCTAGGCCTCCTTCAGCGTAGTGGTCTTCGACCGTTATTATGTGACGTGTCTCTTCAGAGGCTTTTTCCAGGGTCTCCGCGTCGATGGGCTTCACGGAATAGCAGTCGATTACTCGAGCCGATACACCTACACCCCTTAGTTTGTCGTTAGCTTTCAGCGCCTCGTGGACGGTGATGCCAGCAGCCACGATGGTTACCTCATCCGATCTGCTTTGGCGGAGAACCTTTGACCCTCCTACGTGGAATTCCTCGTCGTTGCTGTAGATTACCGGCGTCTTGGGCCTAGTGGTTCGGAGGTAAGAGATACCTTCATAGTTCGCCATCAGACAGGTGAGCTTCTCGCTGCTCACCGCATCGCACGGGTACAGAACAATGCTGTTCAGTAAGGAACGGAATATGGCTAGGTCTTCGAGACCCATCTGGGAAGGACCATCCTCTCCTATTGAGACGCCAGCATGGGAGCCAGCGATCTTGAGATTAGCTCGCGAATACGAAGCCATCCTTATCTGGTCGCAGGCTCTGGTCAAAAAACAGGCAAAAGTAGCAAGGAAAACGTCAAACCCCTGCGTCTGCAGGCCGACAGCGGCACCGACCATGTTCTGTTCCGCAATGTGGCATTCTAGGCTTCGGCTCGGAAACCTTTCGAAGAAATACTGCGTGTAAGTCGAGTTCTGAACGTCACCATCCAACACAACTATGTTCTCGTTCAACTCGCCGAGTTTCACCAAGGCTTTACCGTAAGCTACTCTCGTTGCAACTGCCTCCCCAAACTTGTAGTCCGTCTTGATGACATGTCGGGCTTCTCTACTTCTCGGCTTTATCTGAGCAGCGATGAAGTTAGTTGGCTGAAAATGCACGTTTTTGATCCTTGGCAGCAGCTCGCCTTCTGCCTTTTCAAGCTCTGCCTGGGTTAGCGCCGTTCCGTGTCTTCCTTCAACATTCTCAATGAAGCTCACGCCTTTGCCCTTCACTGTCCGCGCAATTATGAAGGATGGCTTATCCGACTTCCTTGCTTCGTCGAAAGCCTTTACTAGTTCCTTAACGTCATGTCCGTCGCAGAGTGTAACGTTCCAGTCGAATGCTCTGATTCTTCTTGCGTAGGCCTCTGAATCCCACTGGAACATCGTAGGTCCACTCTGGCCCAGACGGTTCATGTCCAGTATTGCCGTCAGGTTTGGGAGACGAAGCCTGCCGGCGAAGTTTATTGATTCCCACACCGAACCCTCAGCCATCTCCCCATCGCCGAGAAGAACGTAAACCCTCCTATCCACATTGAGCAGCTTCTTTGCATAGGCCATGCCCAGCCCGATCGAAAGGCCTTGCCCGAGCGAGCCTGTTCCCACTCTTATGCCTTTCACCCTAGGAACTGGGTGGCCTTCCAGCTCTGAAGAAAACTCTCTCAGCGTTACCAGCTTCTCTCTAGGTATGGCGCCTATCTCTGCTAGGACTGCGTACAGAACTGGGGCAGCATGGCCCTTTGACAGCACGAATTCGTCGTTGTCGAGGCAGTCCAGGTTCTTCGGATCGACGTTCATCTCCTCAAAAAACAAGGTCGCAACGATCTCTGCGCTTGAGAGGCAGCTCGTCGGGTGGCCAGAACCTGCCTTCGTGGTTGATCTAACGCTGTGCAACCTCAGGATATTAGCCTTATCCTGCAGATATTCGACGAGGCTCAAATTCCCCATCTCCTAGATCGGTTGCGAGGAATGTATTCAGATACGACAATATTAACGTTAACTACTCTTGATGGAGCAGGTCTCGGCTTACGTAACGGTCTTCCTAGGGAGCACAACTCTCCTCCGGTCAAGACCCGCCATAAGCAGCGATAAACGTATCTTTCACGTTGAACAAATATTGACATGCGAGGGTAGAGGAAAACGCCATGAAGGTTGCAGTGGCTGGAAAGGGAGGCGTCGGAAAGACCGTCATAGCTGGCACATTGGCATACCTGCTACGCGGAAAAGGGTTCAAGGTCTTGGCGGTCGATGCTGACCCGAACGCGAACCTAGCCTATACTTTGGGACTCACCTCTGAGCAAGTGGAGAAGATCGTTCCGATCTCAGAGAACTCGGAATTGGTCGAGAAGAAGACCGGTGCAAAGCCCGGTTCGTTCGGGACCATCTTTAGGCTGAATTTCACAGTGGATGATATTGTTGAAAAGTACGCCATTGAAACTCCGTGCGGCGTTAGCCTTCTTGTCATGGGGGTTGTTCGAAAAGCGGCAGCTGGATGCATGTGCCCAGCAAATCATCTCCTAAGAATGCTTCTGCGGCACCTCCTAGTGCGGAGAGAAGAAGCCGTAGTAGCCGACATGGAGGCGGGGACTGAGCACCTCGGTCGAGGCACGGCAAAGTTTGTGGACGCGATGCTGGTGGTTGCTGAGCCGAGCGCAATAGCTCTTGAGACCGCTCAACGCATACAGAACCTAGCTGTCCAAATGGGTGTTAAGAGGACGATGCTCGTTGGAAATAAGATTCTGGGGGAAAGAGATGACTCAGCGATCCGAACCTTCGCGGAGAGAAGCGGAATCCCAATCCTCGGTTTGATCCACTACGACCCCACCGTCCGAGAAGCAGACCTTTCAGGCGCCTTCTCGCCTGTGCGTTTTCCCTCGTCTCCTGCTATGCGGGAGATAGGAGCAATCTGCGACCGCTTGATCGAGATGAGCATGTAGAAGAGCATGAGGCATCTTTAAGGGTTAGTAAGGATTGAGATACCCAAATCTCTTGCACGGTGATGCGGAACGATAGAAACCTATGATGTTGGCAGCATTCCCTTTGTTGGGGATTTCGAAAGATTCTCGGAGGGCGCCTTCCATCTCTCTCGGTCGTCTGGCGACATGGCGGAATACTTCGAGAGAAAGGTAGTTCACGGCTTTGTCGACAAGCTTGAAGTCGGCATAGATACTCCGAACTACCCCCAATTTAGAGACATGAACAGAATGTTCTTCGAGATGATGGGCGCAATCGAGAAAACAGAGAAAGGTTACATTGAGACGGGGACAATCTCTCTCAGAAACAACATAGCCGACATCCCAGAGGTCTTGGCTCTGAACAGGAATTCGAAGGGCATTTGCGAAAGTAGGGATGAACCTTTTGGACTGAAGGTCTGCATAACAGGACCCTATACGCTCTCGTCATTTTTCGCGTACCGAGACCCACAGATATATAGCAGGCTGGGAGGCGTGCTGGAAAAGATTGTTGACAGGAACCTTTTCGACAATAAGTACGGCAGCGTGAGAATTTTGACGGTTGATGAGCCGGTCTTCGCACTGATGGATGACCCACAGATAGACCTCGGCTCGCAGGGACGGGAAAACCTCCTCAACGCCTGGGAAAGGATCTGTCAGAAGGCTCGTCAAAAAGGGGCTGAAACATGCATCCACCTACATCGAACAACTGACGAACTCTTCTGGCAAGTGGACTCTCTCAGGATAGTCGAATCCCACGTAGGCGACCCTCTATACTCTTCTGAGAAGACTAAGAGTCTTGTTGACTCGGGCGACAAGGTGTTAAAGGCAAGCATATGCATCACAATCTTTGACAGACTGATCGAGAGCCATATACGCTCAAGACCAGAAGACATAAGAAGCGTCGATCAGGCCGAACGGATGGGGGAAGTCTGGACGGAGATACGCGAGGGAAAGGTAAACCCGGAAATGTTCATCGAGCACGCTGAGACGATGGAGAAGAGGCTCAGAAATCTCGTCCAGAGGTTTGGTTCAGAAAGGGTACCTTACGCGGGCTCAGAATGTGGGCTGGCAAGCTTCCCCACATATGAATGTGCATTGGAGTGCCTAAGACGGGTCTCCAGAGCCTCGAAAGCCATCAATCTCCCGTCTCTTTAGATGAAATGTCTTGGCTCATGGAGGGCTTGAGGCGTGAAGAAGCTTTTCAGAGTCATCTTCAACCCGATGAACGTTGTGGCCGAAGCAGAACGCGGGATGACCCTTCTCGACGCGGCTAGAGAAGCTGGCATAATGATCTCAAGCATATGTGGGGGACGAGGCGAATGCGGAACCTGCAGAGTCATCCTTGCTAGAGGCGAAGTCTCTGACATCTCAACCAAACACCAGAAGTGGCTTTCGCCACGGGACAGGTCTGAGGGTTACCGTCTCGCTTGTCTGACCCGTGTCCTGAGCGACTGCGAGGTCACCATTCCCGTTGAAAGCCGCGTCTTCAGCCCCAAAATCCTTCTCAACATGGAAATAGTGGTCGACAAGATTGAGCCCGCATCCAAAAAATACCTAGTTGAGTTGCCATTGGCTCCAACGGTCCAAGGGGACTTGGTCAGACTCAGAGACTATCGTGGTCCCAGTCCACGTATGGACGAGGAGATCTACGGCAAGATGCTTCAGATGAAAGACCAAGAGCAGCTGACCGCAATCTTAAGCGTGACTAGTGGTCACCCTGAGATCATAGATGTTCAAGGGGGTGACAGAACCAGTTCAAACTATGGTCTTGCTGTCGATCTTGGCACAACAACAGTCGTTGCATTTCTTGTGGACCTAGCTAAGGGGAAAATCTTGGGCAGAATGTCAGAGTTGAACAGGCAAATAACATACGGAGAGGCGCTCGTCTCAAGGATATCCTTTGCAGGCAACCCTGAAGGGTTGAAGAAGCTCCAACAATGCGCCATAGAAAGCGTAAACAACCTCACAGACAAACTCACATTAGGCCTTGGAATTGAAAAAGAGGAAATCACGGATATCTGCGTAGGCGGAAACACTGTCATGAACCACCTTCTAGCTGGTTTGGAACCCTCGTATCTGGCATACGTAGATGGAAATGAAAAAGTCTCCAGAGACCCCATAGTCAGGAAAGCGAAAGAGCTCGGGATCGAAGCGAATCCAGAGGCATACGTGTATTGCCTTCCCAACGTGAGCAGGTTCCTTGGGGGAGATGCGGTTGGCGATGTTCTGGCATCTGGCATGTACGAATCCGACGAGCTGTCTCTCCTAGTGGATATGGGGACAAACGGGGAGATAATATTCGGCAACAATACTTGGCTCATGTCCTGCTCCTGCGCATCTGGACCCGCCTTCGAGGGAGGAGGAATCAGGTTTGGGATGCGGGCAATGCGAGGCGGAATCGAGCATGTGAAGATCAACCCGAAGACTTTCGAGGCAGAATACACAGTCATAGGAAGCACTCGCCCAAGGGGAATATGCGGCTCAGGAATAATTGATACAGCTGCAGAGATGTTCTCCGTCGGTATCCTTGATTTCACCGGGAAGATTGTGGAAGGCGAGACGTCGCTTGTCAGAGAGGGAAGAGATGGGCTGGAATACGTCTTGGTGCCAGCTGAGAAGACAACTGTCAACAGAGACATCGTGGTAACACAACGCGACATGGACTATCTTATAGACTCAAAGGCAGCCACCTGCGGGGCCATAATAGTCTTGATGAGAAAACTGAAGATCTCGGTTAACGATGTCAAGAAGGTCTTCCTTGCCGGAGCCTTCGGTGCCTACGCGGATCTGAAAAACGTCACAAAGTTCGGAATATTTCCCGAGTTTCCAAAGGCGGAGGTCCGACCCATCGGAAATGGCTCGATTGCAGGGGCATATGCCTCTCTTCTGTCAGTTGGGAAAAGAAGGAAGGCCGAGGAGATTGCGGGGAAAATGTTCTATGTCGACCTCCTCGTGGACCCCATGTTCTCAGAAGCATATTCAGAGTCGCTGTACATCCCAGGAAAAAGAGAATTCTTCCCAACATACTCTTCGTAGCCTTGCAGGGGCCTCTTCGAAGCGGCTATTCTTGCGTTGTGGTGGGAGCCCTCAGAATTGCGGCTCGATCTTTCTCCAAACGCCGAACGTAATGCTCAATATATCCGCATTGAGGACAAGCATAGGCTTTGACCCCAACCCTTTCTCCTATCATCCCTGCTTCACCCGGCGTCCAGTAGATGCCCTCGCCCAAAGTCCAAAGGGAAAGCGGCGAATCCCTTTCCACCATGAAGCCGACTCTCATGACTGAGCTGCATTTGGGGCAGATCTTCTGTGCCGGAGACTCACTAGGTTCGGAACCAACCCGGATTCCACAGTGAGGACAGAAGGTCGAGCTTTCAGGTGATTCAGAGCCGCAGTTTGTGCAGAAAGGCACTTTGCATGCACCTAGCTCTCTGGATTTCTCTTAGTTAAGTGGAGATAGCAGAGTCTCATTAGTCTCTCTCTCTGGGCGGCCATCTGTTCTTCAGATATTCTCCTATGCCGGAGGAGTCTCTGGGTCCCACAAGAACGCGCCATACATCTCCTAAGGTTTCTTCCGTCTCTCCACTCAGCCTTGCCGCCAAACCGGGTATGATCAAGTATTTGTGGTTGATCTTCTGTTCTATATTCGACTGTTTAACTGCCTCAGCAATCGTTTCAGCGGTCAGATACCTGCCGGCGACAGCGCTTTCCACGCTGATGCCTCCAGTGTCAACCACGATGAGATAGCAGTCTGCGCCAGCCTTCTTTATATCCGACTCAACAGTGAAAAACGTCAACGCATAGTTCGTGGTCAGCATAACAGGGGAACTCTCATTAGGAGTGCCAAAGACCTTGAGACCTGACTCCACTGAAACCGGTTTCCTAGGATCCGTGTAAACGTTGAACCTCCATATGAGGACTGGGAGCTGAACCCAACCGTCGAGACTATGCATTATCAACAGGTCCGCGTATCTGGAAACTAGCATAGCTGCGACGTAGGCTTCTTTCCACGCCTTGTCTTCCTTCGAGCCCTCTTGGCCAACCCAAGCCGTTATGGGCGTCCCGATGAGGGGGAAGCCTAGGAGTTCGTCCCACGCTTTGCAGGCGCTTCTCCGGATCATGGTGAAGTTGTTGATGGCGTCAGGTAATCCGTCATCAACGAAGGTTCCCGGGTCAAGCACTAGGTCCTTCACCCCGTACTCGACAAGGGTTCTCGACAGCGATCTCAGCAATCCAAGGTCGTTTGGGGCGAAGACAGCCAAGGGACAGTTGTACATCAAAGCCAGCTCAGCCATCTCTCTCCAGTTGTCCTTCGTCGCTGCATAAATCAATGGTCTCCTATCGTGAACTGCAACTAGCCCAGCCTCCATAACGTTCGGGTCGAACGTGCACAGGATAAGCGGCATGTCCGTGGTTTTGGCGACGGTCTCGACGGTTGACTTGAACCTTGCTGGATCGTTTGATGTGGATCTTACGGCTATCATGTCGAGATTGAGGTCTCTTCCAATGTAGTTATAGGAGAAGCCTTCGATCCGCTTGATCCTTTCAGTGAGACCTTCCTCGGTGGAGTAGACTGCCTTTACAGGCATCTCGTCAGTCACATCAATGGCTATGGGCGTTGGGTTACGGTAGGTAAGCTCGTGGCGGTACATGATGAGTTTTCCGCCTATCTTGGCTGCACGATCTCCCGTGCCGATGGTAATCTCTCTGATGGCTGGCGCCAAGAGCTCTTCCAGCCTTCTGCGAGCCTCCCTTTGCTCCTCCCTCAAGAGCGGAGTGCACATCTCAATTGAAGCTTCTCGGTTTACCATCTTAACTGCGAAAGCCATGCAGTTTTCTTCTCGGCATTCTTTGCAGTTAGTTCTGGGGAGTAGCGTGTACACTTCGATTGGGCTTAGCTCCGTTACGCTCTTCCTTTTCTTCTCCGCCATAGAGTCTGTGCCTCCTCAAATCTTCACGGTGACCCAGTCAGCAATCCTGTCCGGGTTGGCCTTGCCCATGCTTGAGAACTGCTCAATAACCTTCTTGACCGTTCTGACCGCCGAAGGATGCATCATCATGAAAAGGTCCACACCTGCGAGAAAGAGGCTGAGCGCAGTCACTGTTTCCCATATTGGACCCCTGAGTTCTCTGGGTTCCCATTCTGGACCCATGTTTAGCCAAGCCTCTCTTGCAGCCCAAGCGTTAGTGGTCCCGGACAAGGTTGGGTGTTGCAGCTCCCTGTCGCCCATGAGTGCAGCCAATCTAGCACGTTCATGGATACTGAAAGAATACTCAAGCCCGTACCCCAACGCCGCCGTCGTAAGATCCATCAGCACCGAGTCGTCAGGCATGTAAAGGTAGAGCTTGCGGTTCAACTCCTTAGCCCGGTTCAGGTCTAAGGCTGTAAAACCGAGTACCAGATGACCATGCTTCGCTGCCGCATCTCCGACGCGTCCAAGGACTCCGACTTCGTCCATATCCAGTGTGACGGAACTGAGGAGAACCCTCTCACCGTGGGCAACCTCAGCCACTTCAGTAAAAACTTCGGTGTCCTTCTTCGGGTCTCCGCAACCGCCCACTATGATAGGAACCTCCACGGCCTGCAACACATCTTCCACAGTCTTCGCCGCCTGTCTAGGCGGAGTGTTCTTGATAAGGGGGTCAGTGCTGAGCAGATGCACGGTTACCACATCAGCTCCAAACTTGTCAACTGCCATCTTAGCCCACGCCGCAGTGTCGCCCATAACTTCGCTAATGTGCATCTTGATGGCCTTCGGCAAAGACGGCGCCATATCAAAAACGTCCAAGGCGACTGCAGGCGGATGAGGCGGAGCCTTCTCGAACAGATAATATGAAGGGGAGCTTTCACCGCCGATGACTACGGCTTTTCCACGAGAGCCTCCTTCACTCTTCGTAGCCCCAAGTGTAACCTCCCTTACCCTCCCAGAATACTCCCCAACCACCGGGGTGAAAGGAGCCTCCAGGATTGCCACGGGTTTCCCGGGCTTTGGTGGCGCCATCTCGGGCTGAGGAATAGGGATTCCGGAAAGCGCGGGCACTGATATTTCCAGCTCGTCGACATTGATCTCTACGTCCTCCAGCTCTATCTCGCCAAGTTTTGCCAAGAGCTCCAGAAGCTTGGGACCGATCTTGATTGTTCTCCTTTCCTCCTCCTTTCTCCCGGCCATCGCTATTTTTCACTCCTTACTATGCGAACCTTCTTTGCCACAATCTTGGCATTCTTAAAGATTATCTTGAACCCGCCTGCAATGGGAGCGGCTGTTATGAGAGGCACTGGTACTGGAGCCTCCGGTCTTACTATTGCTTCTGAGGGGATTGCTTCCTTTTGCTTTAGCATCACCTCGACGGTCGGGGCTTTCCATCGCTCTACAACGGGGTGCCCCTTCTCTCTGAGGAAGGCTGCCAGTTTTTCGATGTTCGTCGCATCTTCCTCCGTAGCGATCTTGTCGACAACATCCTTAGGTATGAAACCCCCCACCCTTTCTTTAGCGGTCTTAGGCATCCAGACAATTCGAGCCCATCCCCCATCAGCTTGCAGAAACTTGGGAGACCTCATATACTCGAAGGATATGCCGTGAAACCCATCCACCTGCCTCCCCCCTGCGGTGGAGTCCGCAATGGCTGAAAAGGTTAGACCGTTAACCGCTGTTTCCTTGAAGCCTCGGTGAACGATCCCAAAACCGTCCACCTCTGGTATGCAGAAGGCTGTCGCTTCAAAACAGCCGCACGAGGTATGTGGGTAACCGAAGGCGGTGTACAGCTGGACTCGTGTAATGGCTCCCATCGTGTTCTTCTTCAGAGACTCATTAGCGCCTGCGTATTCGCCTTTGACGGGATCGAGGCATTCGCCTTTAGGCATCTTCACAATTGATCCCTTGGGATCGACCCTTGCGGCAGCTCTTCCATCAAACCAGCTGATGGCTCCACAGTTCGCATACCTCTGCGGCGTGATCACGCATGAGTGGGTGGGAGCGAAGGACTGGCAGAGGTTGCATGCATAGAATTCTTCCACATCTTCGTCCCTTAGTCCTCTTGCCCTTGCGTCTCGTTCCTCGTACACCTTCATCGCTGTCTCGTACATATCGTCAACTTTCTCTTTGTCGGTGATGAAGGCAATCTGGATCTTCTCTATGATCGGGAGCTCCGTCTTGTAAAGCCTGTAGAGAACCTTGCCTATTAGCATGAAAGTGTTCAGTCCTTTCTTGTAGGATTTTTCGCTCAACCGCAGCCAGACGTCGTAGCGCTGATTTACGTGCATGAGCCCTTCGATGTAGTTGCAGTATTCGTGGATGCGGCGTTCGATGACGCCTTCAAGTTCTTCCCCTATCTCCTTCCCCGAAACTTCGATGAAGATTCCGAGGGGATAGCTTTGCTGCTTCATGTCCTTGATGTCAGGTCCGATTACCTTGATTTCACCATCTTTGACCTCTTCTGGAGGTTTAGCCCTCACCAGCTCGAACTTGCGGTCTATCCTCGGCCCGCCGAGCTCCATATGCGCGTCAGCCCATCGAATGCGCTGCCCTTCGTAGATGACGCCGACATCAACGGGAATGTCCTCAAACATGGACAAATCCTTCACCGACCCTTTAACTGGTTTTCAACCGCATCAAGGTTCTTCTTCCATTCTTCAAGCCCCAAGTTCGGGAAGGACCAT
>Ga0315314_1002945_pt1 | contig 13701 bp, 7 predicted proteins | sample TDP9_MG_FD_203631 | JGI IMG/M metagenome (GOLD analysis project Ga0315314, IMG submission 203631) | Freshwater sediment microbial communities from Lake Towuti, South Sulawesi, Indonesia - TDP9 | ecosystem: Environmental > Aquatic > Freshwater > Lake > Sediment | place: Indonesia: South Sulawesi...
TGGTTTTGAAGCCATAGAAGTTGAAGGCTGCACGGGCCGGCCGGCCGTCGTGCATACGCATAATCGTCATAATTTCCTAGAAGAACCTGACTACGTAGGTCATGTCGAGCTACCGAAATGGCATGTCAAGCTTCCGAAAGAGGGGAATATGCTTGGCCGGGTAGCCTTGGACGACTAGAGGCTGGGCGAATTCTTCTACCTGCCCTTGAAGAAGTACGCGCAGAAAGGAATCTTAGTCTCGGGAGCTAGCGGAGCGGGAAAGACAGTTGCAGCAAAGGTCATAGTCGAGGAGCTGCTTCAAGACGAGATGCCTGTCTTAGTCTTCGACTATACCAGACAGTGGCAACGTCTACTGGAGAAGAATACAGATGAGGAAATGCTTGATCGATATGCAGAGTTCGGCATGAGACGCAGCCCGAAAGGGTTCAAGGGTCAGGTAGTCCACTCCGTACCTGACTTGGACAAGCTGCTGGCGTCGAAAGAAGCTACAGTGGTAGACCTCTCAGACACATGTGATGGCAAGGAAAGAGTAGACAAGGTTGCGCACATGCTTGACCAGCTTCTCGAATACTTTCAATCCCAAGAAGATTCTGAAGAGCTTAGATTGCTAATCGTTGTAGAAGAGGCACACCTCTGAACCTCAAAGGAATTGTCAAGAGACGCGATGCGATTCCTAGACAGCGCTGTTAGACTGCTCAGGAAAAAAAGGGGTCAGCGTTATGTTGGTTTCACAGAAGATTAGTGACTTCGATTCAGCTATGAGATCAGCTATGAACATCAGCATTCTATTCAGGACTAAATACGAGGGAGATCTCAGAACGATTGGAAGAATGCTTGGAAGCGAAATTGCTGGGATCGTTCCTAGGCTTCCCGTAGGCTACTCTGTTTTCCATTTGGCAGATGTTGGAGACCCTCTTGTTGTTGTGTGGCGTCTGTGTATTCGCGGCTCTAGTGCTCAGGAATAGAGAATGATGGATGCTCAATGAGGAATGCTACACGCACGCACGGTCAGGTTGACTGACGAACAATGCGTCATTGCAGATGCGTCTAGCAATAGTCGTGACCGACTGAAGGCTCGCGAAGCACTCAGGCGATATGTTAATGAACAACCTGATGCGTGACCGGAGTCGTTCTACGGTCCCAGCGAAATCCATTCGAACGAGGAAAGTAGATAGAGGTGCCATCTCACCCGTCCAGACGTATGAGAGTGCTACTTCTTTTCTGCTATGATTATCGTGTAGTGTCCGAATCGAGAAGACAACCGAGAAACCAAGAGATCGATCAGTAGGATCATCAATGCCAACCGCGGCCATCTTCGAGGGTGGACGACAGGTCCAGCCTTGAGAATCGCACTTGCCCAATCCAGAGGCCCGAACGTCATGCCCACAGCTATTATGTGTCTCACATTGAAGCGTTCATCAAGTGAACGTTTCAATCTGTGCAGAGTCTCGAATTTTCTGTGAAACTCGACAATTGCGAATTCCCGGAGATGACTGTCAGCCTGAAACGGTTTCTCAGGCAACTTGTGCACGGCAGCCTGGACGGAACGATATAGGAACTGCATAGGGGAGAGGGAGGGGACGGAAAGGACCAGTCTTCCAGACTTCTTGAGGACTTGTGCAATCTCTTGCAAAATGATTTCGTAGCGATGTACGTGCTCCAACACTTCAGTGCAGAGCACCGCTCCAAAGGTGTCGTTTCGAAAAGGAAGAGATCTTGCATCACTGAGCACATACTCGACCCTACTTCTCAAAGCCTTGGTCGCGTGTATGGCGGTGTGGAGCGATCTTTCGGAGATGTCGATGCCAACGTAGAATTCTCTTCCTTGAGTCAGTACCATGCAACCGTGTCGTCCGTCGAAGCATCCAACATCCAGCGCCATTCCGCTTCCGAACAAGAACGGGGTGATTGCAAATCGGCGACTGAGATATCGCAGACCTTCGTTGGAATCCCTCAAGCAAATCGAAACCCATCGAACCAGTTCTCTCGCCCGGTAGGTCCTCATGGAAGCTCCTAGGCTACGTATACAAGATGTGAAGAGATAACAGTTCTGTGTATCATAGAAAAACTCTAGGCCAATACATGATACATTAGACATCACCTCTTGCGCCAAGAGAGACCATTAGGCTTAACATTCTGTACCAGTACCCACTCGTTTGTTGGTTTGAATCCTTCTAGTCCTGTTGCGATCGGTTCTCCGCATATGTGTTTTGAGCATTCGCACAAAACCAAAGCTCTGACTGACCTGCCTATCGAAGCGAAAGGATACAAATAGGCCATCATGTTCAAGAAAGCCTTTTGATAAGATTCACAGAACAGATATTGGGCCACGAAAATTCGAATTCAAGTTTCAGCTCTCCGATGTGCTCACGGGCCTGCTGATTCGGTTAAGCCAGGCAATTCATTGTTCTCGGAATACGGAGTCAAGCAGAGACGTGGTGTACTGCTACTGGCTACTCATAACGAAAGGAGTCTCTAGGCGTGGTTTCGTTGCCTAAGGCTAACAGCGTACGTATGACTGCTGACCCGCCTTTCGCAGGAGCTTTTCCAGCCCACATAAACGCTGACAGATTCTCTCGAAGGGTTCGCACAGCATCTCTTTCAGAATAGAGACTCAGAGAAGAGAAATGCTGGGAAAAAAAGGGGGTCATGAGAAACGTCTCGACACCCAGGGTGAACTCACTCTTTGCTTGCGTTTGTCCTAAACATCATTGACTCTGCCAGTGTCGTTCTTGACGCTTGCTAGCGGGATCACAATGCGGTTGAAGTCTCTTGATCCGAGCGTGAGAGTATTGGTGGTTGTGTCTGCGCATGCCTGAACTCTTATCTTGACCTTTGTTCCTGACGATCCTGGGTCTACCTTGAACATGCACGTCTTACCGAACGCGCCGATCCACTTGTCAGCTGCGGGGATATACATTCCAAGTTCCCAATGCGTAACTCTATCAGCTGCGTTAACGAAACTGTCTTTTTCGGTGTGCTGCATCTTGAAGTACACGTTTCCGCATGAGTATAGGGCCTTGTAGATTGTGGAGAAGGAAAAGAAGATAATGCTTGGCCTATCGACATACACAGTGATGTATGGCGACGACTGACCTCGGCTCTGGTATCCTGTTCCGCTTGCGTAATATTTCACGTCGGTGTAACTAGTGCTCGCGATAACCTGACCATAGCCCCAAGCGTCAACATACCCATAGGCCGCGTCGACACCATCGAAGCATCTTGCCTTGGCTGGAAGAGTTGTTCCAGCTACGAGAAGCGCTGAATTGTCATCGATCTCCACCTTCTTGTAGCCACCATCGTCTCTAACGTTCTTCCCAACAGTGAGCCTTCTCACATCACTGTTGCGCGACTTCCGAGGATCACTTGGACAATACTGAGCACAATCCTCGAGGCATTGACCTCCAGGCTTGAAAACGAACTCTACAACGTGTTACCCAACATCGACCGGAACCGTTCTGAGCACGCAGTTAGCTCTCAGAACACTTCTCTGCTCACCATCTACGTACGCCTTCCAACCTTCGTAACAACTGTCGGTAAGCGCCAAATATCCGGCTCTAGTCGTCTCCACCAACACTTTGACATATTCAGGCTGATAGACAACGATCTCCTCCTTGTTCCAATCTTCGCCTTCAGTAAGTCGAAGTACAGCTTGTTCCCAATCCTGTCATACCCTCGTATATCTGAAGGTTCATATACCATGTTTAAGCAGGGAGGGATGGTTTCACCAAGTCCCAAGATTCGAAAGGTGAAGTGGTAGCTACCTTTCCGCAAGAAAGATACTTATGAGATCGAGCACATCGCGAAGCGTTGGAACACGGTCAATCATCCGCCAAGGGTCGCCTCTAAAGTGTGCCATCAATGCCTCAAAGACCATTCCGATTGTTACTGGATGGATGCTGTGTACTGTAAGGTTGATTGCAGGGGATGGACTCACCCCTATGCGATTCTCTGACATGTCCTTCAAGTCTACGGCTTGGAGAATGATTGAGTAGGCTGTGCGGTCCGGAAGGTTAGGTGGGACGATGAGATCAACGGTCAGAACGCCTGATGATCGACCGCTCACTGACGGGTTTGACCATCGGTGTTCCATTCCTTGAGGGAGATACTTTGAATTCGCGAAAAGGCCTGTGCCCATGTACGTGCCAACAAGCATTTCTGAAGGCGCTGTGACTCTGACCTCATATGAACCGATGCTGACTGAGTCTTGCACTTGGAGCACTATTCTTATGGTACCTCCCTTTGAGCCCACAATTCTACGATCCAAAGAGAACTTGATGAAAGACTTCTGTGCTGAGGGATCAACCTTCACAACTGTCTCCCTGATGATTTCTTTGATAATGACGTTTTCGACCACTTGGACGATCAATTGTCCTCCCTGAGTGACCAGTGTGCCTATCTTTTGAATGAGCCCTTCCACATGTACAAGATAGACGACCACTGTTTCGAAGACAGTGTTTTCTGAGGTTGATGTCGATGTTAGGATTGTTCTTAGGGTTGATGTGCCTACCTTCGAGAGCTGGCTGGTCGTGCAGTTGGAGATTCTCGACAGACTCTTGTCTGTTGAGACAGACGTTGATGTTGAGTGTGCAGTTGTCCGGAGCGTGTATGTTGAAGAAACTAGACCTGAAGTCACGCCGGTAGTTGTCGTCATGGATATTGTTGTGGTCGTTGATTTTGAAGTTGTTGTGCTCAGAGGTTGCATGCTGGTAGCGACTGTTGAGGTGAAATATGTGGTAGATGTGGTCGAGTTTGACAATGTTGATGTTATGGTAGCGCTGGTAGTTGTCGATGCCGGTAACTCAACCTTGACAATCGCATCCACTAGTACCTCAGAAAGATGGACTTTCTGAATGATCTTGGTGACTTGGGTGAACAAATGGAGAACCGTGGATAAGACCTTTTGAAGGAACTGCTCAACACTTGTTACTTGAATTAGCATCGTCGAGTCGACTCTCTGTCGAGTCGTTGTATGACCGGTCATAGTGACCGTTGTGGCAGAAGTGGATGTACTTATGGCAGTCGTTGCCTGCGTTTTGGAGATCTCTGTAGCTGTATAGCTAGTGTTTCCAACTGAAGTTGACGTAGTTGTCGAGAAGGAAGTTGAGGTCAAAGAAAGTGTTGTTCTGATCGTGTAGAAGGTTGGGAGAGACCCTGTAGATATGGCGGTGGTTGTCTGATGTCCCTTGGAAGAGGCTGTCTCTGTTGTCGTTGTGAGAGACTGTTGGGTTCTAGTGATCGTTGTTGATCCGTACATAGTCGATGTTGATGAAGTGGTACTGAAAGTGGTCGAGGTCATTGTAACAAACATGACAGGCCGGAAATTCGCAATCTGAGTAATAGGAGCGTTCATCACTATCTGTGCGGGATTGGCTGTGCCTGTATAGCTACCTGTCCCGATTCCGGTCCAACTTTGGAAATCGGCTTCTGGAGAAGCTCTGATAGTGACAACTGTTCCTGCTTCTACCCACCCGCTTCCTGGAGTGAGTGACCCGCCTCCAGGAACATCAAGGATCATTGTAAGATAGTACTCATGACGATAGTTCACGGTGAAGGTCTGATCCAATAACGCAGTCCAGGAGTGAGTGTCCTTGGTTACGAAGCGCTCAGCGTTGCTGACGTACACAGTAGTCGCGATTGCTACGTTGGCACCCTTCGCAACGTGTCCTGTCCAGACGGGGTTTTGGCTGTTGACCTGCACTGTGATAGCGTTGCCAAAGGGCCGATTGAAAGTTATGGTTGCTGGAGAGGTTCCGAGGCCAGTGGTGCTAATTGTTATTGTCGCTGTTCTCTGTGGAAAGTAGAAGTTGTATGCCCAGTAGCCGAATCCTAGATCAACGCTCTTCTGTGCCAGAAATTGAAAGATGTTGTCGCTGTTTGTGTATCCTATGAGCCACATTGGCCTGGTGACTCCGTAGATGCTCTTCTCTCTGTTCCAGACATTGATGATGGCTTGGGCTTCAGCAAGCGGATTAGAGACATAATTGTTCTCAATCAATCCTACGTATTCTAGAACAAAGCCATCTGCAATATCTTCCCATTGATCTATCGCTGAGGCAAACTTCTCTCTGCAGAGTTTCTCGTTCTCGGGTGATTGAACGCACACGTTGTTGTCGCTGACCATGAGGATTGCGTTTGCGTTTGCGGCTTTCAAGGCGTCGTAGATCCTTTTACCCGCGTCATGAAGCGACCTATATCTGAACTGTTGATACGTGTAGGTTGGATATCTGCTCATCCAGACTGGGTGCGCGTAGGTCGGATTGTCATCCGCGTTCGGGTGGAGAATCAGCGTATCTAGGAAGATGCCATCCGCGCCCTGCTCAAGATTCCATCTAATTCTTGGAATCGCAACTTGATCGAGATAGGGTCCATAAGGACTGAACCACAGTTCCTGCAGACCATCCAAGCTTGGATACATGTACTTGCCTGAGGTTGGGTCGTATTGCGCCCAGATCTCTTGGGGAATCACGGTTGTGTAGCCGTTCCAGATCCCACTCTTAGCACTGACCGGTTCTTTTAGTGCGCTAACATATACTAGACACCTCATTCCCAGATCGTGGATCTTGCTAGCTAAAGACCTTGAGAAACCGGAGTAGACAATCACCCATCTCACATTGTGCGCATAGAAGACGCCAAGGGTAATGGAGGGGTCATATACGGATACTAGTGTGCGCGTCAAATAATCGGTTTCGCTGGAGACCTTGAGGGGGAAAGTCATTGTACAAAGGCTCAACAAGAGCAGTGCGAGCATTGTACCTTTGCAGAGCTGACTCAATCATCTTCACGTTCTTGGGTGATTACACTGGTAAGTTGATCGTTCAAATTTCGGTTCCGTGATTGTTTAAGCCTTTACTAGCAAAACTAGAGAATACGGCGCTCGAGTCCGACGAATTATTTGAAGAATTCTGAAGATGCGGCTAAATGGATCACACTTGTCCATATTGGCTGCTGCGACCAAGCAGCTTTGGCGGATATCTTCACATCCGACTTATTGGTAGACTATGACTGGTAGTGGGTTTATGCCGTCTAGCCAGTATGTCGATGTTGCAAGGAATATGCTTGGGTCTCCGTATCTGGTATGCATCGTCTTGAGCTGTCCGCCATACGCATTGTAGCCTGCTCCGGTTATTGCGTATTTCTCGCCGGTGTAGGTGTAGTAGGCTACCCAGTAGAGCGAACCATCATTCACGTCGCCCACAATGTACGGCTGGTTGGGTAGAGGCTTACGGAACACGCTGCTCGTATCCTCAAGCAGATAATCGAAGCGGACTTGGGCGGTCGGGTAGGTGTCAGGGTTAACTGAAGGGTCGATGTTGGCAGCTGTGAACCCATAACCCAGATAGATCGGCCAGTCAGTGAAATAGTATTTGAAGCCATTAAAGATGAAGAAGACACGGTTAAGAGGATTCTTCCCAATCACATAGCCTGGAACAGTCACAGTCGGAATAGGGTTAACCCCATCCAGCACCGTGGAGCTGTCCGGTAGGCTCATCGCAGGGTCGCCATACCTGATGGGAAGGGTCTTCAAGTAGCCTCCGTACGCGTTGTAGCCTGCCCAAGTGATCGGATACTTGCTGCCGCTCCAAGTATAGTAGGGCACGTAGTATAGTGAGCCGTCGTTCACGTCGCCAGCAATATATGGACGATTCGGTAGAGGCATCTTCCCATCCAAAAGATAGTCATAGTTGATCTGTGAGCTAGGATAGTTATCAGGATTCAGCACCGTGTAAGGCTTAACATCAGCCCAGTTCAAGCCATAACTCGCGAAAGCCGAAGGATTCGTAATGTAGTACTTCTTCCCGTTGAAGATGAAGAAGACCCGCCCGAGAGGGTTACTAGCCAAACTACTCGAAGGTATTACGATCCTTGGCTGGATTGTCAGGGTAAATGAGGTGCTTCGTGTCACTCCTCCTCCCACACCAGTGACAGTCGCGGTGTATACCCCTGCAGATGCGGTTGATGAGACGGTTATCGTCAACGTGCTGGAGAATGTTGGAATTCCTGATGGCGGATTGAATGAGGGGGATGCGCCTGAAGGAAGCCCGGACACTGAAAGAGTCACTGTCTGAGGGGTTCCGCTAACCAGAGTCACGCTTATAGTATTTGAGCCTGAACCGCCCTGCGGAACCGTAACTCCAGTTTGCTGAGTTGACATAGTGAAGTCTAGTGGAGCGGGCAGGACATTCAGGGTGAATAGAGGTGACTGCGCTGAGGCTCCTCCACCTGTGCCTTGAATGTACAGGTTTGAGTAGGTTCCAGTAGGTGCTGCTGTACTTGCCGTGAGAGTTAGGCTAACTTGGGATCCGGTTGTGCTTGGAGTAACATAGCTTTGGAATGACGCTATCGATACTCCCTGAGGCAAGTTAGTAGGTGTCAACACGACTTCCTGAGGTGTGCTCTGAGTCGTGGTGACGGTGAAGCTAACTGTGGCAGACCCTCCTACATAGATGCTTTGTGGATTGGGCTGCACTGCTGAGATGCTGAATTGGAACGGAACATCGGTTGTGGCGGAAGGTTCGTTTGAGTATGCTGAGTACTGGTTGTCGCTGCTTCGATATGCTCTGATGCGATAGCGGTATGTTGTGGAGGCTGCAAGTCCTATGTTTGTGTAACTGAGTGTTCCAGCTGGCACAGACGCTATCTCGCCATATGTGCCGCTTGGTTCAGTCTTACGTTCAATCCTGAAGCTGTCATAGCTTGATCCTGTGTAGGTCCAAGATAGACGGATGGCGAAGGCAGACACCATAGTAGCAGTTAGACCAGTTGGCGGCGCAGGAGGGGTTAGACCTGCCTCGGGAGGAAGCCTCTGGCTCCCGTCGAGCGTGAAGCCCACGGGGAGGATTCGTTGGTAGCCTCCTCCTACTTGCATAGGGTATGTAGCCCACTGCTGGGGCCAGCCAGTCAGATCGGATGGATATGGCCATGGCCATGGCTCCCAAGTATCGATCCTGATATTGGATGTGCTCAATCCATATGAGTTGAAGACACTTCCTATTCCGCCTTGAATCTCGTACCTCTTGAAATTGTATATCCAATAGAGAGGGTCAGGGCTTACATATGGCGGCTCCTGTTTGGCTTGAGCTATGTATGTAGCCTCGTAGACACGCCACGAGTTATAGTTGGAATCTCCATCCCAATATGCAGTAACGTTATAGGGATGACCGGCAGGAGTCCAAGGCGTCGAATAGTAACCGTTCCCATCGGTTGTCAAGTCTGTTAGCAAGTTCCAGGTCAAACCCAGCTTGTCCAGAGCATATTTCAGGTGGACCGTCCTGCCTCCTAATCCGGCCCCGGTGAAAGCGTCATACAAGTAACCTTCAATCTTGATTGAGCCTAGAATTCCTGACCCAGTGAAGTCCAAAGTAAGAACGCTTCGCCTCTTTCCGGTCGCGCTATCCCAGCTCCGAATATAGTACGGGCTTGCCCAATACGCGGCCTGAGTCTCAACAACTGCGTTCGTCATGTACTGAAACTGCCAGTCAACGCTGGTATAGTAGAGCTGCCAGATCGGTTTCGAAACACCCATCACGTACTTCCAGAAGAGGATCCAAGTGTAAACGATGATGTCAGGTGGATCGTACGGTACGCTTCCCGCTGTGATGTATTCGAGGACGAAGGCGTCAGCCACGTCTTGCCATTGATCTATCGAAGATGCAAATCCGAGGCGATGTTCTTCCTTGTTTATTCCGTTGTTGCTGACTACGAGGATTCCTCTTCCCGCAATTGTGCTGTAGACTCTTTGAACCACATCATGGGTTGCTTTGTATCTGAATTGTAGGAAAGAGAGTGAGCTGTATCTGGTTTGCCATACTACTTTTGAATATGATTCTCCTCCACCATATCTTCTCCCTGTCCAGCCACTATCCGGGCTATCCCAGAAGAGAAAGAGAGTGTCTAGGAATATTCCGTCAGCACCCAAGGCTATGAAGCGGTTCACTCTGGGCAACAGCACTTGGTCGACGTATGGTCCGTACGGGCTAAAATAGACCTCTCTTGGCGACCCAATATCCGCAGGGTAAAGAAATCTGGAGACCCCCGGTACCGGGTTTCCCAAATAGTCAACATCGTACTGCGCCCAATTCTCTTGAGAGTAGATGACTGGACCGCCAGGCCAGAGCGTTATTCCGCTAGTGGTCACGCTGGCGGGTTCTTTAAGCCCAGTTACATATGCCAAGATCTTGATTCCGAGACTCTTGGCTTGGCTTATCTGGGCTGCTGTGACTCCATAATCGTAGACCACTGCGTATCTGACACCCTGCCTTACGAAGACATTCAGCAGATTGGTGTACTCGGTGGGATTGGACAAGAACTCACTGTATATGGCTGCCACTACGATTCCGAACGTGTCTTGAGGAGCAGCAGGAGCTGGTCTGCAATAGCTTCCAAAGTAGACTAGTGATCCTAGGATGAGCACGATGATTGTGGTGACCTTAAGATTTCTACGCATCACGGAAGTTCTCACTGGTCTTTTCGACCTGAGTTATCTGACACATATAAGTGTGTGTTAGCGCATGAATCATTCGACTCCCCTTTGACGCAGCTGCTTCAGCTAGTTGGCAGCTTGTTCATCGAAGTGAGGTTACGTGATTCTAACTGATCGTTGGCCCATGATGTGCGTTAATGGCGGCTACTTTGCCTCCTTTTGCCTCTTCTAAGAAGAGACAATATAGATACGGTCACAGTGAGAGCGAGAGTGAGTATTCTTGTCTTGTCTGAGAGCTCTGGTATGGTGTTGACTCCACCTACGCTCGCTCTTAGTTTGGAATGAGCGTATGAGGCCTCGACGTCGTAATGGGTGGCGTTCTGGCCTACTCGGACAGAAGTTATCTCCTTCTCATTGATCACTACGACTGGTCTTCCGTCAAGCAGTGCGATCGGCACCTTCAGGTTGAACCTGCCCTTGCTCTTGTCAGGCCCCTCTAGGGTGAAGTTCAGGAGGCGTCTGGCTCGGTCAAACTTGAACTCTGAGATGGTTGAGTTGCTTTGGATCAAGAACCGAAACGCTTTCCCTCCATAGGTGATCAGGTTTGGCTGCAGTAGGTATTGATCATAAGCCCAATATCCGAAGTTGAGTTCTCTGCTCTTGGTCATTATGTATTCAAATCGGCCATCAATGGCCGTGTAGTAGATCAACCAGATAGGTCGGTAAACGCCGTAGTTCGTACGCTCTCTCATCAGAAGGTTGTAGATGACCTGTTGTGGGGTCCCGCCAGAGGGGTCTGTTAGATCTGCGTCGACCCCAAGATACTCAAGTACAAACCCATCTGTGTAAACCTGCCACTGCTCTATTGAAGCGGCAAATTTTACCCTGTCAGCATCCTTGAAGATGTTGTTGTTGCTCACCATCAGGACAGCGTCCCTTCTCTCTCCTCTGATCGTCTCATAGACTCTTTCAAGTGCGCGCAGCGTGGATCTGAACCTGAACTCTTGCGAGGTGAAGGTGAAATAGTAGGAATAGCGTCTATTCCAAGCGTCTCGTGCGTACGGACCCTGATCTGCCCCCGGGTATAGAATCAGAGTATCTAAGAATATGCCGTCTGCACCAGTTCTCATAACATCTCTGAGTTTGGGGAGCAGCACACGATCGACATACGGGCCCCACGGACTGAACCAGATCTCAGGTGTAGGCATATCGGCGGGATGGATGTATCGTACTCCGTCGAATTGCGCCCAAGTCTTGTCAGGGTAGAGATTTGTGTCTGCTGGTTCTTTCAATGCTGTAACATACACCAGGACTTTCATTCCGAGGTTGTGTACGTATTGAACAGCTTCCTGAGAGGATTCGAAGTAGAAGATCACCCAGTCGACCCCTTGCCATCTGTAGACTTGCAATGTTTCTCGGCTGAATTTCGGCAGTGGAGTCGCGAGCACGGGTGTGAGAGAGCTTGGAGCTTGACTAGTGGTTCCTCCTGTACTCGAGTTGCGAACTGATGCTAGCGATCCCAGTAAGGCAACGGCCCCAATCAACAACGCCAAGCGTAAGGTTCCTTTTCTCATTGGGAACAGTCTTTCGTCCTCCTGGTCAAAGGGGAGCTTGCAGCTATCGCTGCCAAACCTCCATTAAGAATGACCATAAGGGGCAACAGTGCTCTGGTTAGATCTTGTTTGGGACGATGGAGGAGCATGGGAACGAATGTGTATGACTCTACTCGAATATTTGTCTTTGCGGCTATGTCTCCCATCGTAGCCTCTACAACGTATTCTCCTGGGGGGACATAGAATATTGCGGTTCCGGAGGAGTCTGTCAATGCTAGCGTAACCTCTGTTCCGGTGCCTTCAAGTCTGATTTGGCAGTTTGCGGCGGGTTCTCCTAACGCGTAGCGATCCGGACTGTAGGACATGGTCTCGAAGACATTGATGGCAAGTGTTGAGTTTCTGGCTGTGGCAGTCGCGTTGGTGCCTGACTTGCGGTTCAATTCGGTCTTGGCCACCTCGAAGAGGGATATATCGCCGGCTACGAACAAAGGCTTCTGCCTTAGCTCAAGTAGTTTCGCTGAGATGTGGCGACTGTCGGATACAATGTAGCCGTAGCCTTTCTCCGTTGCGTAGACGACGAGCCTTTCAGGGTTGAGATAGAGATTCTTCAGAGTCGCAACCTGTGTTCTTACGCTTTGTAGCTCTCTTGTTCTATCCGGGCCGCCGATGAGCTTCTCGTAGAGATGGATGTAGTTGAAGTTGAATGTTATCTCTAAGGCACGTGTCAAGTCGTTACCGTTCAGTTGGCCTATTGACAGCGAAGCTGAATATGGAGCTAGGATCTTGGCGTCTGCTGGAATGTTCCTTTCGATAAAGGATAGTAGCATCATTTGCGGTCTGGTGCTAACTACTTCGAAGACCCTGTAGCTTCTCGTTGTCAATATTTCCTTAACAAGGTTCTGATTTATCTGGGCCCATTCGTCTACCCTCGGATTCCTCTCCGCTATGACGTACTGGATGAAGAAGCTCCTGAACAAGAGATCGAGGCTTCGTCCGTTGTGTGAGAACAGGGATCGATGAAGTTGAATCGTTGAGACATATGTGAGTTCTGGGTGCGTGATGATCCATGGATCGAAATCAGTTGAGATGAGATGGTGGAGGTTGTATGAATGGAAGAAGAGCCTCTGTTCCTCTCCTAGGACAATCATGCTGGCGTAAGCGTCGCCTAGCGCAAGTCCGGTATACCCGCTGCCGAAGACGACCATGCCTCTCTGTGGAGACCGGTCTGCAACGAACAGACGTATTTGGTCCGTTTCGTCCAGTACTTCCGGATCGAGGCGGACGTAGTATCTGGATGGGTAGTATGTCAAACCGAATGTCATCGTTCCAAGACCCACTAGTATGACCATTACAGCTACAATTCTGAAGCCTCTGGCTAGTTTGAGGCACTTGAGGCGCCATGGTTTTCTGCACATATCGGTGAATCCAACGCCCGCTAGGGGTGCCAAGAATAATGGAGCGGCCTCAGCTGCCTTCCAGTTGACGAGCGCTGTAGTCAAAGCAATTGCAGTGAGTGTCAAGACAAACTTACTTGCAGTGTCCTTGTGTCCAGCCTCATATAGCATGCCAGGAATGGAAAACAGTAGGAGCGGTCCCTGCTTCATAAGGCCTGAGACTAACGTTTCGGTGAGGCCAAGTGAAGGCGTATAGAGGATGTAAGTGACCGTAAAGATAGATGCTCCAAGCATAGACAGTGAGTCACTCACTAGTCTCAGACTGACTGGC
>Ga0315314_1002946_pt1 | contig 13696 bp, 11 predicted proteins | sample TDP9_MG_FD_203631 | JGI IMG/M metagenome (GOLD analysis project Ga0315314, IMG submission 203631) | Freshwater sediment microbial communities from Lake Towuti, South Sulawesi, Indonesia - TDP9 | ecosystem: Environmental > Aquatic > Freshwater > Lake > Sediment | place: Indonesia: South Sulawesi...
GACCTTAATAGCGTTCATCTTTCCCCCCTTCAGCTCGGATAAAACGATCTCCCCCACCCTATACCCATCCCCCGCCCCCAGGGTAAGTAGCACGTCGCCGGGCTTGAGGCGAGGGAGGAGGTAGGCGACGACATCATCCAAGTCGGCGATGTAACGGGCGTCGGGGTGATCCATGCGGGCCACGATGTCGGCGGCGCTGACGCCCAGGTCGTCGAACTCCCGGGCGGCATAAATGTCTGACACAACCACGTGGTCAGCATCGGCGAAGCTTTTGGCGAAGTCGTCGAGCAGGGCCTTGGTGCGGCTGTAGGTGTGGGGCTGGAAGACAGCCCAAACCGTTCGATTGGGGTAGCGCTCTCGTGCCGTAGCCAAGGCAGTTCGGATCTGGGTGGGGTGATGGGCGTAGTCGTCCACAACCGTCACGCCGCCCGCCTCGCCCTTCGCCTCGAAGCGTCGTTTCACCCCCTGGAACCCTCGCAGTGTTTCCCCAACCCTCGCTAGAGCGATGCCCCCCAGATGATCGGCTACAGCCAAGGCCGCCAGGGCGTTGGCCACATTGTGCTTGCCAGGGATCCGTAGGCTGAATCCGTCCACCGCTTGTCCATCATGCAGGGCGACGAAGTCGTTCCCGCCCAGCTCATTAGACCGGACATCCACCGCTTGCCAATCCCCACCCTCCCCTAACCCGTAAGTGACAACTCTGGGCCCTTTCTCCCCTGCTCCCTTGCTCCCCCGCTCCCTCGCTCCCAGTATCCTTCTCACCCTCTCCTCATCCCCGCACCCCACAACGCATCCCTCCTCTGGCACCAGCCTCACGAATTCTCGGAAGGCTTCGACCATGTCGTCCAATTCGGGGTAGCAGTCCGGGTGATCCATTTCGATGTTGGTGACCACAGCTATATTCGGTTTAAGGCCCAGGAAGGTGCGGTCGTACTCATCGGCCTCGACGACGAAATATTCTCCCTGACCGGCTTTGGCGTTCGTCCCCAGGTTTTCTAAGATGCCGCCGACGATGAAGGTGGGATCGAGGCCAGCTTCCATGAGGACGAGGGCGATCATAGCCGTGATGGTGGTCTTGCCGTGGCAGCCAGCCACGGCGATGGTGTATCGCCCACGCGTCATGCGCCTCAGCGCCCAATCCCGTTTGACCACGGGGATGCCACGCCGCCCAGCCTCGGCGGCCTCGACGTTATCGGGCTGTATCGCCGAACTAACGATGACCAACTGGGCATCGCCTACGTTCTCCGCGCTGTGGCCTTTGTAGACGGTAGCACCTCTCCGAGCGAGGGCATCGGTGATGGGCGAGAGCTTGAGGTCGGAGCCCGAAACCCGATAGCCCTCCTCCAGGAGCACCTTGGCTATCGCCGAAAGCCCGATTCCGCCGATGCCCACCAGGTGTATGCTTCCATCCTTTTCCGGTAACAAAGTGTTTAACCTTACTTGATGATACGCAGCAAAAGCAATAGAACGAGCAAAATGAACAGAATGGGTTCCATCAGTATCCTGGGCGGCAATAGTTTGATCATAAAAAGGGCCGTCTCTGAGGTCGGCGTGGAGAAAAGCCTCTGCGCCGGTAGGTATTGTTGCTCGTGTAGATAAAACCAGAGGTTGCCAGCGATGAGATAGCCGTTTATCAAACCTATAAATAGGCCGAGGATGGACTCGGTGACGCCGGAAGCTTTTTTGCCCAAGGCCAGGGTCTCTCCGTGGTAAGAGAAGAAAGTTATGGCCAGGAAGAGGATGGCGAAGAAAAGGAACCTGGAAGGGGATGGAGCATCGGCTATGAGGCGTTCGATGCCTATCGCCCCGGAGAGTCTGTTGGCAAAGGTTATCATCGTCTCCCCTAGGCGGCTGATGATGAGCATAGCCAGGACAAGCCCTGTGGTAGTGCCTATCTCCTTAGACCAACCACGGATGAAACCTATGGCTCCGAACAATCCCGCCAGGATCCAGAAGGTTAATTCGATGGGTATCATAATGCCTCCTTGCTCAAGTCTCGGAGCTCCGCGGCGATGCGCTGGGCTGCCTCAGGCCTGGCCAGCGCCCGCGCCCGCTCACCCATCCTCGCCAGCGCCTCATCATCGGAGAGAAGCTCCAGGATGGTGGGCAATAGCTTCTCACCCAGTTCGGCGTCGGCCACCTTGACCGCAGCGCCCCGGCTGGTCAGGTATTCGGCGTTGAGCTCCTGGTGTCGCCCGGCATAGGGATACGGCACCAGGATGCTGGGCTTGCCCAGAGCCGGGAACTCGCCTAGGGTCGCCGCCCCAGCGCGGGCCACCACCAGGTCGGCTGCGGCCAAAGCATCGGCCATCCCCTCGTGGAGATAAGAGTATACCCTATATCTGCCTTGAAGGCAAGCAGGCAGCACCTCCCACTGCGCCTTGGCCCGACCCTCGCCCTCCTGCCCGCAGAGGTGTATGACCTGGCAGGCCTCCAGCAGCTCGGGGAGGATGCAGCTTATGGCCAGGTTGATGCTGTGCGCCCCGCGGCTCCCCCCGAAGACCAGCAAGGTCCTCATCCCTTCGTCCAGATGGAACCTCTGCTTAGCAGCCAGCCTGTCCGCCTTAAGCAGCTCCGGTCGCACCGGATAGCCGGTGACTGCCACCTTGTGCGGCGGGAAGAAACGCCGCGATTCGGCGAAGGAGACGGCTATCATGGCGGCGAAGTGCGAGAGGATGCCTATGGCCCACCCCGGCTCGATGTCAGGCAGGTAGATCAAGATGGGCACCCGGCAGAACCACCCCGCCAGGGCTACGGGCATGCAGACGTAGCCCCCAGTGACCAAAATGACTTCCGGTTTGAACCCCCAGATGATGCGCAGCGATTGGAGGAAACCAACGGCCATCTTACAGAGGTTATGCAGCATCGTCCAGGGGGCTGAACCCCGCAGCCCACCGGCCTCGATGCCTCGGAAGGGCAAGCCCTCCTTGGCGACGATGCCTTCCTCCACGCCGCCAATGCTGCCGACATAGCAAATAGCTGATGGCAAATGGCTAATAGCCGATGGCTGTGAGCCCTCTGCCATCTGCCATCGGCTATCGGCCATAAGCCATTTAACGACGGCGAGTGCGGGATAGACGTGCCCGGCTGTCCCACCACCCGAAATCAAAAGACGCATTTCTCTTCACCTTAACCGCGCCGCCCTCCCTGGAGATGCTTAAGAGCAGCCCGATCCCCGCCATTGAGGAGACCAAAGAGGAACCCCCGAAGCTTATGAAGGGCAGGGTGATCCCGGTGAAGGGTATCGTCGAGGTGACGGCGGCGATGTTGATCAACGCCTGGAAGACCAGCCAGCAGGTTATGCCCGATGCCAATATGGTCCCAAAGGTGTCCGGCGCCTGCAAGGCGATCCTGAGGCCTCGATAAGCCAAGGCAATGAACAGCCCCAAGACAATGAGGCAACCGATCAACCCTAACTCCCCACCGATGATGGCGAAGATGCTGTCGGTATGTGGGGCCGGGATGTAGCCGAACACCTGGCGGCTGGCGAAGAGGCCCACACCGCTGATGCCTCCCTTTGCCAGGGTGAAGAGCAGGCGGCTGACATGATAGCCTGCCCCTGAGGGATCCCCCAGAGGGTTCATAAAAGTATGAACCCTTTCCATGGCATAGGGGATCTGTTGGACCAGCAAGCCAAGGGTAACCCCCCCGAAGGCGAGGCTGATCAGCAACTGGAGGAGATCAGCGCCAGCGATGAGAAACATAGCCACCGTTGTAGCTACGATAAGGAGGGAGGCGTCGAAATCCGGTTGGGATATGATCAACCCCGCCACCAGACCGATGAGGATGGCGAAGGGAATTAAACCATAGGTCAACTGGCGCAGCTTCTCCCCCTTTGAGGCGAGCCAGGCGGCGATGTAGACGATGACCCCCAGCTTGCAAGGCTCGCTCGGCTGCAGGGACCCATTCAGAAACGAACGCCGACTGCCAAATTTTTCGCTGCCAACGAAGAGAACCGCCACCAGCAAGGCCAGAACCACCACCATGGTAGGGATGGAGAAGCGCTGCCAAATGTGGTACTCAATGCGCCTCACGACCAGCAGGACGATGGCCCCCAACATGGCCCAAGTGATCTGTCTGAGGAGAAAATAGTTCGAATTATCATACTCCTCGTAAGCGAGGATAAAGCTAGAGCTGTACACCATTACCAAGCCGATGAGCAATAGGGCGGCAACGATGAACAGAAGATAATCAGGGCTTCCGACCTTGAGCTTTCCTTTCCTTTTGGCCATCTTCTCTCCAAACGAGAACTCTCTCCAAACAAGGGGTCTCCCCGTTTGCTCACGGAGTAGCACGTTCCCTTCACTTACGCATTCTCTCATATGATTCGGGGAGACCCCTCGTTTCCGTTTGCTCACGGAAATTTACACTTTTCCCAATTTATGCTTTCTCTCATATGATTCGATCATATCCCCATCACCTGACAAGCTATCTCCCCGCCCTTGTGCCTAAAGTGCTTCTTCCTCCTTTTGGGGAGACAGCTTGTCACCTGACGAACCTTCTCCCTATGATTGAAGGGCGAAGCCCTACCATTTAGAGGGGAGAAGGTTCGTCACTAGGCTCTTGAAACGCTCCCCGCGCTCGGCGAAGTCGCGGAACATGTCAAAGCTAGCACAGGCGGGGGAGAGGAGGACGACATCACCAGGTTGCGCCACCTTAGCTGCTGTCTCCACCGCCTTCTCGAGGGTGGCGTAGCGATGGATAACCGGCTCTCTTCCTGCCTCTTGCTCCCTGCCTCCTGCTTCCCTCACTGTCTTCTCGATAAGCGGCGCCGCCTCCCCCATCAGGATCAGATGCCTCACCTTCTCGACTACGAGCTTCGCCAGTCCCTCCAGAGGCAAGCGCTTCTCCTTCCCCCCAGCAATGAGGATGATAGGCTCGTCGAAGGAGCGCAAGGCAGCCATGGTTCGCTCGGGGGAGGTGGCAATGGAGTCATTATAGTAACGCACCCCATGGATCTCCCGCACCAGCTCCAGGTGATGTTCGAGCCCGAGGAAGGAGGCGGCGACGGCGGCGATGGCCTCAGGGCTCGCTCCGGCGATGGTGGCCAAGGCCGCGGCGGCCAGAACGTTATCCACGTTATGGCGGCCCAGCAGCTTTATTTCCTCGACCGGACAGATCCTCCTCTCTATCCCTTCGAGCCTGACGATGACCTCCCCATCCCGCGTGAAGGCTCCCTCCTTCGGCTCCACCCTTTGGCTGAAAAACAAGGCCCGTCCGTGGCACTCGTCCCTCAATTGGCGAGCGAGCTGGTTGTCGTAGCCGAGTAGGGCGAAGTCGTCCTCTACCTGATAGCGAAGGATGTTTTTCTTAGCGTCAACATAGCTGGCTAGCGAAGGATGGCGGTCGAGGTGATCCGGTGTGATGTTGAGCACCGCGGCGACGTGAGGGCTCCTTTCCATGTTCTCCAGTTGGAAGCTGGAGAACTCCATCACTACCTTGTCGCTGGGCCCGATCTCATTGAGATAGCCGATCAAGGGCTGCCCGATGTTGCCTCCGACGAAGGTCTTATATCCCTCCTCCTTCAAAATCTCGCCCACCAGGGCGACAGTGGTTGTCTTGCCGTTGGAGCCGGTGATGCCGATGATGGGTGCCGGACAGAGCTCGAAGAAGAGCTTCGTCTCGCTGCTGACGGGGATGCCCCTCTCCCGTGCAGCAACGACGATGGGAGCGTCCTTGGGGACGCCTGGGCTCAGGAAAAGGACATCGGTCTGGTTCAAGATCTCCCATGGGTGGCCGCCCAGCACAAAGCGGATGGGCAACCCTTCTAGCCTCGTGATGTTCTCCTGTAGCTCCTCCGCCCTTTTCAGATCGCTGACGGTGACTTGGGCCCCTCGCTCGGCGAGGAACCTGGCCAACACCGTTCCCTCTCGCGCCAGCCCGATGATGGTCGCCCGCTTGCCCGCTAGGTCCACCTCTGATCACCCCCGCTCGATTCACGAAATCTATTTCCCAGACGCTATCTGCCAGCAGTCCTGTCTCCAGAAGCGTCAACGCAACCCCGCCATCGGCCAATAGCCCTTAATGCTTCTTCAAGATGACAGGTAGGTAAACCCGGGCCCTTGGCGTCGGCGTAGCCGTGGGTGTAGCCGTTGGCGTACGCGTAGGCGTCACTGTTGGCGTGGATGTGGGCGTCGGCGTAGGCTCCTCCGCCAGGGCGAACTTCTGGATGCGGTGGTTGTAGGTGTCAGCCACGTAGACGAAGCGGCCATCCGCTGCCACGCCCCAGGGCTGATCGAACTTCCCGTTGGCAACCCCCTTACTCCCCCACTTCGTGACGAAGCTGCCGTCGGAGCCGAACTTCTGGATGCGGTCGTTCAATGTGTCGGCCACATAGACATAGCCGCTTGGGTCCACGGCCACGCCATGGGGAGATTGGAACTGACTCTCGACTTTGCCGATGACTCCCCATTTGGTGATAAACTTGCCGTCCGAGTCGAACTTCTGGATGCGGTGGTTCTCGGTGTCGGCCACGCAGACGAAGCCACCGTGCACAGCTACACCACTGGGGCTATTGAACTCCCCCTCGTCCGGGCCCTTGCCACCCCATTTAGCAACAAACTCACCGTTGGAGTCGAACTTCTGGATGCGGTGGTTGTCGGTATCGGCTACGTAGGCATAGCCGCTTGGGTCCACGGCCACGCCACGGGGAAACCAGAACTGCCCGCCCAACCTGCCTATGCTTCCCCACTCAGTGATGAAATTGCCGTTGGAGTCGAACTTCTGGATGCGGTGGTTGTCGGTATCGGCTACGTAGGCATAGCCGCTTGGGTCCACGGCCACGCCACGGGGAAACCAGAACTGCCCGCCCAACCTGCCTATGCCGCCCCATTCGGCGATGAAATTGCCGTTGGAGTCGAACTTCTGGATGCGGTGGTTCTCGGTGTCGGCCACGTAGACAAATCCCAGAGCGTCCACAGCCACGCCACAGGGATACTTGAATTGTCCCTCGCTAACGCCATAGCTCCCCCATTCGAGGACGAAAATGTATTCCTCCGGGTTGGGGTAGGCAGAGAGGGAATAGCTGGGGAGAGAAGCCGATAGGATGAATAGCAAGCCAATGGCAACGACGATCCTTCCCTGCCGATGCATCATCTTTTTCATCATGATAAGCCCTCCCTTGCGAACTCTCTCCCCGCCCTGCGCCTAAGTTCTTTGTGAGCATATGGGGAGAGAGTTCGCAACCTTCAATTGGTGGTTGGCAGCGCCAGAACGATCCCTGCCATCGCCGCCAGCGCGCTGAGGAGCCAGAAGCGCTGCACCACCTGTGTCTCCGACCAGCCCAGGAGCTCGAAGTGGTGGTGCAAAGGGGCCATCTTGAAGATGCGCTGCCCCTGGCCATGCTTGATCCTGGTGAATTTGAAATAGGCGACCTGCAGGATGACCGAGACGGTCTCAGCCACGAGGACGACGCCGATGAGGGGCAAAAGCAGCCATTGGCCGCTCATCAGGGCCACCACGGCCAAGCCAGCACCCAGGGCCATCGAGCCAACGTCGCCCATGAAGAGCTCGGCTGGATAGGTATTATACCACAGAAAGGCGAGGGTGGCTCCCACCATAACGAAACAAAGGTGCATCAAATCAACCTGGCCCTGAAGACGGGCGATGACCCCATAGGCGGCGAAGGCTATGGCGGCAAGGCCGCCAGCTAACCCGTCCAGCCCATCGGCAAAGTTGACAGCATTGGCGGTGCCCACGATAATGAAGGCGGCGATGGGCAGGTAGCAGGGGCCGAGGCCGATTGTTTGAGCTGCAAGGGGCAAGGCCACGCTGTGCAGGCCCAATCCCCGATGGAGAGCCAAGGAAACGATAAGGGCGAGGATCACATGCCAGGGGAACTTATAACGGCCCAGCATGCCCGCTCCTTCGGGGCTCCGCACAACGCGCAGATCGTCAACGCCACCCAGAATGCCGAAGCCGACCATCGCCCCCAGGGGCAATAGGGCGGAACGCCCCATACGGCCGCTGAGCTGCAAAGCAACGCTGATTAAAATCACCGGAACTATGATCATCAGGCCGCCCATGGTCGGCGTGCCGGTCTTCACCTGATGGGAACTCGGCCCCTCGATACGGATCTGCTTGCCGATGCCGTGCCCCTTGAGGAACCCGATCAGTGGCCTTCCCCATACCACGGTGGCCAAGAAAGAGGCGATGACTAAAGTCAAAGAATAGATCATTTCAATCAATTGCAATTTGCAAATTGCAATTTGCATTTGGCCATTGATAGAGCCGCTACTATCTCCTCCATCCTCATCCCCCGCGAGCCCTTGACCAGGATCATATCTCTTGGGACGAGGATGCGGGTTAAATGCTCGATGGCCTGAGCGTTGTTGGCGGCGAAGAGGACATCCTCCTTCCTCATGCCAGAGCGCAGGGCCTCCTCGCCGATGACGCGGCCCCGCGGGCCGACAGCGATCAGCTTGGCGACGACCTCCGCCGCCCGCCGCCCCACAATGCGATGCCCCTCCTCCTCGAAGCTGCCCAGCTCCAGCATGTCGCCCAGGACGGCGATCCTGCGCCCTGTTAACTCCTCCAGCAAGCTCAGGGCAGCGAGGCTCGAGGCGGGGCTAGAGTTGTAGGTGTCGTCTATGATCGTCGTGCCCTTTATCCCAGGGGCTGCGAACAGGCGCAATTGGACGGAGAGGCCCCTCAGCCCAGCGACGATCTCGGCCCAGGACTGGCCCTCAACCAGGCCGACGGCCGCCGCCGCCAGGGCCGTATAGACATTGTGCCGCCCCAGTGAGGGGAGCCTGGCACGGATGGACTGGCCGCGGTGGTGCATTAGGAAGCTTATGCCTTCCAGGCCGTGGCTCTCGACATCGCTCGCCCATAGGTCACAGTTCGGATCCAGGCCATAGTAAAGGACCCTGGCCTTAGTCTTCGCCGCCATGGGGCGGATCAGAGGATCGTCGCCGTTCAGGATGGCTGCCCCATCGGCCGGCAGAGCCTCAACCAATTCCGCCTTGGCCTGGGCGATGCGCTCTATAGTCCCCAGACGCTCCAAGTGGGTGTGGCTCACTTGCGTCACCACCCCGATGTGAGGACGGGCGATGTTCGCCAACTCAGCGATCTCGCCCAGGGCGTACATTCCCATCTCCAAAACAACCTTCTCGTAGCTTGAATTAAGGCGCAAAAGCGCTAGGGGAAGGCCGATCTCATTGTTGTAGTTGCCCTCGCTCTTCAGCGTCTGATAGCTCTGGGCGAGGACCGAGGCGATGGTCTCCTTGGTGGTCGTCTTGCCGACGCTTCCCGTCACGCCGATGACCTCGCAATTGAATTTGCCCCGCCAGTAGCCAGCTAAGCGCTGCAAGGCTTTCAAGCTGTCATCGACGATGAAATAGGCTGGAAGTTGGAAATTGGAAATTGGAAGTTGGAGAGGCTTATGTCTAATATCCAGCCTCCAACCTCCAATTTCTAACCTCCGCTCAGCGATGGCGGCGATGGCCCCCCGCTCAAAGGCGTCGGCGATGAAGTCGTGCCCGTCCTCGTGTTCGCCGCGCAGGGCAACGAAGAGGCTCCCCTCGCTGGCCTTCCGGGAATCGATGACCACGTCTTTTAATTGGGCCTCAGGGAGCTCCAGCCTTTGACCGGTAATCCCCTCCAGGAGGTCCGCTAAAGTCAACATTTTGGTGTTAGCCTTCCGCCTAAGGCTCCTCAGTGGGCGGGATACCCAGGTGGATGAAAAGCTTCCGGGCCACGGAGCTGAAGACTGGGGCGGCAACCTCTAAGCCGCCATATGATGGATCCTTCGGTTCGTTTATCTTGACCAGGACGACGAATCGGGGGTTGTCGGCGGGGGCATAGCCGACGAAGGAGGCGATGAAGCGATCTTTAAGGTAGCCACCGCTGTCCAGGTCGGGTATCTGGGCTGTGCCCGTCTTGCCAGCGATCTTGTAACCCTTTACCATAGCGGGCCTCATCCCCTCCTCCACCGCCTCCACCAGCATCGCCGTAAGGTCGTGGGCCGTCCGCTCGGCGATCACCCGGTGAAGGACGGTGGGCTGGATGGGGGTAACGGTGCCGCGGTCAATGATCTGCTCCACAACATGGGGCTTCATCAGGAGGCCGCCGTTGGCCACAGCCGATACGGCGGTTATCATCTGCAAGGGTGTCACGGCTACTCCCTGTCCAAAGGAGTTGGTTGCCAGATCACACTCGCTCCACTCGCCGTCGCCTGGGAGCCTCAACATGCCGGGGATCTCGCCAGCGAGATCGACGCCGGTCGCCTGACCGAAGCCGAAGCGACGCACGTACTCGTAAAACCTCTCCGGGCCGAGAATGGTGCTGACACGGGCTGCCTCGACGTTGAGGGAATGAGCTAAGACATCGGCCACGGTCACTTGCCCATAGGGGTGGCCGCCCGGGTTCTGGATAGTGCATCCCTTCACCCCCATAGCCCCTTTGTCTTGGAAGGTGCTCTGGGGGGTGATGACCCCTGCATCGAGGCCGGCAGCCATGGTGACTATCTTGAAGACCGAACCAGGCTCGTATTGGCTGCTCACTGCCGGGTTAAGGAAGAGCGCAAGGGATTTCATGCCATACTGATTGAGGTCGCAGGAGGGATGGCTGGCCATGGCCAAGATTCCCCCGCTCCTGGGGTCCATGACGATGATCGTGCCCCCCTTGGCCCCCCATCGGGAGATGGCATCTTCTAGCTCCCTCTCCACCACATATTGGATGGTCCTGTCGATGGTCAGGACGAGGTCGCAGCCATCGCGGATGGTGGTGAATCTGGAAAGATCAATGGTCGATGCCCCCTCCCAGGACCCGTGTAGGCCCTTTAGAAGCCCATCGTAATACCCCTCTACCCCGGAGTAGGCCTCACGCTCCTCGTTGACAAAGCTGATCACCTGAGCGGCGAGCTCCCCTTCCGGGTAGAAGCGTTTGGGCCTGGGATCTAGGGTGATGCCGCTCAACCCCAGCGACCTAATGGCCTCTCCAGCAGACCAGGGGATGCGGCGCGCCAGTTGAACATACGTTGCTTCTCGGTCGCTGATCTGCCGATAGATCTGCTGCGGTGGGCTGCCGAGGATCGGTGCCAGCTTGCTGGCCACCTCCCAGGGGTCTGCGATCACCTTAGGGGCGGCAGACACCTCGTACTCAAAGATGTCTAGGGCCAGGATATGGCCGTTACGGTCCCGGATGGTGCCGCGGCGAGGTTGAATCGCTGTCTCTTGGCTGCCTTCGGCCTCCGCCTGGACGAGCCTCCCGCGCTGCAGAACCTGCCAGCGGACGAGCTGGCCAACGAGGATCAGGACGCAACCGATAAGGATAGTGGATAAAAAGGCAAGTCGCCCATGGGGCTGTGACGCTGACTCAGCCATGTTGATCCCTCCAGTTACTTTGCTCTCTGCAGACGATTCGTCATCTGACGAATCGTCTCCCCAGCCCTGTGCATGAGCTGTTCTTCTTTCCTTTCGGGGAGACGATTCGTCACCCAGGCATTAAATTGGGAGAGCCCCTCCCTCCCCCAACGAGATAAGGTTATAGTGATCTTATCGAGGGAGGCTCCGAGCTTCTCCTGTTCCACGGGAGCGGCAGTCAACTCCCTTGAGGGCGTTAGATCCTCTGGTGCGGGCAGGTATGTGACCTCCAGCATGGGGCCCAGCCCCATCTCCCTCGCCCTCTCCATGATGTGGGGCAGCGCCTCCCACTCAGCTATCTGGCGAGATAACTCCGCGTTCTCCCGCCGGATAGGTGCCTTCTCTGCCTCCAATTCTCGTATCCTGGAGACGGCAATGTTGATCTGAGTGGCTTGAACCAGATGGAGCAAGCTGGCCAAGGTCAGCAGGGCGAGAATCAAGATAAGAGGATGCGGCATCCTGCCGCCTCGGCGCGCTTGAAGGAAAGGCATTCGGCTGCTGGGCACGGCTTTCACCCTTAAATTCGAGATGCTACCCGCAGCCTTGCGCTTCGGCTACGGGGGTTGGCCTCGACCTCCTCGGCCGATGGCCTGATGGGCCTTTTAGTCACGATCTCCAGTGTCGGCTTGCGACCGCAGAGGCATACGGGGGTGCCGGGCGGGCATATGCAACCCCGCGCCTCATCTCGGAAGAACCTTTTGACGATGCGATCCTCAAGGGAATGGAAGGATATGACAGCCAAGCGCCCCTTAGGGGCGAGGACCTCCACTGCCTGGGGCAAAGCCTCAGCTAGGCTCTCCAGTTCATCGTTCACAGCGATGCGCAGGGCCTGAAAGGTCTTGGTGGCAGGGTGGATCCTCCCTCGTCGTGAGACTGCCTTTCGCACCACCTCGGCCAGCTCCCTCGTAGTAGCCAAGGGGCGATGGGCTACGATGGCCCTGGCGATGCGCCTCGCTTGGCGCTCCTCCCCATACCGCAGCAGTATCTCGGCCAATTGCTCCTCAGGGAGGCCATTGACCAGGTCGGCAGCTTTCCATTCGCCTTCGGGATCGAAGCGCATATCGAGGGGGCCCTCTCGCTGAAAGGAGAACCCACGCTCGTCCTGCTCTAGTTGGAAGGATGACACCCCTAGATCGAAGAGGATGCCATCAACGGGGTAGAAACCATGTCTCTGCACGATCTCCCTTAAGTTGGCAAAATTAGCGTTCGCCAAGGTGAATCTGGGGGCATAACCCTGAAGCCTTTTAGTAGCCATCTCGATGGCCGAGGGATCCATGTCGATGCCCAGCAATTGCCCATCGGGGCTTGATAGCTCCAGTATGCCCCGTGCATGCCCTCCCCCACCCACGGTGCAGTCGATATAACGCCCACTGGGCTTAGGCTGAAGCCCGGTCAACACCTCTTGGTAAAGAACAGGGGTGTGGATCGGTTCACTAGGCATCCGCTATTTAGATCCCCAACTCGCTTAATTGCTCAGCGAAGGCAGCGCTCTCCTTCTCTATCTTGGCTGTGACCTCCCGCCATCTCTCCTTGCTCCAAATCTCCAAGCGGCTGTTAAGCCCGATGATGACGACATCGCCCTCTATGGCCGCATGTTCCCGCAAGGGAGCCGGCAGGAGGATTCTACCTTGCTTGTCGGGCTTGCACTCTGTTCCTGAGAACATCATGCGGTTGAAGTAACGGGCATTTATTTGGGCCAAGGGGAGTTCAACGAGTTTTTTCGCTAGGGCCTTCCACTCGCCGATGGGGTAGGCGAAGAGGCACCCGTCCAAGCCCCTAGTGATGAATACCCCATCAGCCAAATCAGCGCGAAACTTGGCGGGGATAGTTAACCTCCCTTTCTCATCTATGGTGTGCTCGAATTCGCCTGAGAACACCGCCTTCCCCCACTTCCCTCGCTATTAAAGCGAGAATTACCTAGTTGCAATAATTGATACCCCACAAAAAACCACTTTTTACCATTATACACCATTTCCTTGATTTTAGCTAGACCTTAGGTCAAGCTTTTAGAAACTTTAAGGTTTTGCACGCAAATTTTAAGATTGCATCCAAGGCTCTTCAGCACACCTTTCACGCTTTCCAGCCGCAGTTTCCTGGCCAGAGCCACCCTCGCCACCTCTTGCCGTGACGATACTTAATGCGGAGGGTTTGCCACTGCACTCCTGCCTCAAAGGGGCGATTAGGAATTATGTGCACCCTAGATAATTGAGGGGTGTGCATAATTCGAGTTTGACATAGCTCCAGCTTGGCATACCCTCTTTGAGAGCTTATGAATTGAATCGCTCTCAAGGGGGTGATGCCATTTGAATCCTACCTTCGCCGAATATGTCAGA
>Ga0315314_1002947_pt1 | contig 13693 bp, 7 predicted proteins | sample TDP9_MG_FD_203631 | JGI IMG/M metagenome (GOLD analysis project Ga0315314, IMG submission 203631) | Freshwater sediment microbial communities from Lake Towuti, South Sulawesi, Indonesia - TDP9 | ecosystem: Environmental > Aquatic > Freshwater > Lake > Sediment | place: Indonesia: South Sulawesi...
GAGGTTTCCTCCTCTTCCAAGTTTGAATCTACCCTGCTAAATAGGGTTGTGCAGGCTATTAAAGTTACTAGCAGTGGTACAGCGTATACTCTAAGCCTCATCCTCTTCAACAAGCGATTCATGTCAGCTAACCCCAGATAAAGCCTTTCTAATTTTGGATGTTGCACGTCTCCAAATCTGTATCTTAGGTTCATAAATTTAAACTTGGAATGGCGGCATAACCCAACTTAAGTGGTTGAAGCTCCGTGCAACGCAGTTTAATCCCCGTTAGGTTAACGGATCAAAGGGTTAAGCGAGGGAACAGAAAAGGCACTAAGATTCCAGTAAAGGAAGTGGACTGGCTAGAGAACCTTCTGAAGGAGGTTCTAATTTAAGAGTCTAGGGCGCCCCATGTAGATAACCGTTTTCCCTATCCTGACTCCGGTTCCACTACGACAGCGGTGCCCGTGGCTGCGATCAGTACGGTGCTCTGGAAAACCTCAGTGGTTTCCATATCTAAGCCTATGATGGCGTTGGCACCCAATTCAAGGGCCCTCTGCTTCACCCGGTCCATGGCTTCCGCCCGTGCCTTTTCCAGCTCCGAGGTGAAGGCGGTCACCTCCCCTCCCACCATGGATTGAATTCCAGCCACGAACTTTCCTCCCAAACCCCTGGTCCTGGGCGTTAAACCAGTAACGACGCCCAGAATTCTCGTTATTTTGTACCCTGGAATGGTGGGCGTGGTCACGACTATGAAACTCGGAACGCCGGGCTTTGAAGCCTCTGGCTTAACTGGGGCTCCACACTTTGGGCAGAACTTCACGTTTTCAGGCATCTCGGATCCACACTTGGAGCAGAACGGCATCCATCTCACCAAAATTAGTTAGAGTGATCTGAGATATAAGGATTTACTAATCGGCTCCTTACCGACATTTCACGTTTTACGGCTCAATAACTTTGCTTATGGCGTAACCAATAAACTCATGCTTTAAGGTCTCTGTAGTTAGTTCCCTTTGTCGTCGTAAATGTAAATGTTTTCTCCCTTGGTTAACTATGAAGTTGAACAAAGGACAGATAGGTTCTTTAACCTCGTTAAGGCTTTCGCTTCATGCCTCTTCCTTTTGTGCTTTACCTTTCGTTTCCCCTTCTCCTTGAAGTAGGTCCCTTATCTGGTTGAGGATGGTTATCACGGCCTTGTTCTGCTTGATGATTAGGTCCTGCTGGCTCGTAATCTCCCTAGCCTTACAGACCATGCAGAGGCTTAGGGTCTGCTCCTCCAACTGGTAGGGACAAATCCGTGCACGGCCGCGAGGAAACCTACAATAGGACTCCTTTATAGAAACCAGTCCCATACGACCTCCTGATCTAGGCTCATTTCAAAATCAACCCTAAATTTTATAGGATAAAAACTTTACCTTCAGAAGTTTGGTGACGAAAATCTTAAGTTTTTGGGATGCTTTGAAAAAAGTATCTTCAAGGACAAAGAGAGAATGAGTTGATCGGTATGAATATTCGGGAGAGAGCTATGGCTGCCATGAAGTGGGGTGAACCTGACAGGATGCCGTGGTTGATCTATTCTGGTCTTTTGCCCAGGGGCCATCTGGAACGTAGGTGGAGGAACATGGGTTTAGGCCTGACGGTGGCCGTGAATGCCTATAGGACTACGACGCCCAACGTTAGTTGTGAGGAGAAGGTGGCCGGCAACTATCTTTATAGAACTTTTCACACTCCCGTGGGAGACGTGTCAGAGAAGCTTAGGATCAATTTGCCCAAGGGCACAGGAGGACAGTGGAAGGTTGAGAAGATGATTAAGGGTTTAGAAGATTATGAGGTGGCTAAGTCTATCGTGGAGGATACGGTATACGAGCCCGACTACGGAGATTTTTCACGGGTGGAACAGGAGCTCGGTGGAGACGGCGTGTTCTTTGCCTGGGGAGACTACACGCCTCTGATGAAAATCATCGTGGGCCTCATGGGCTTTGAGAGGTTCGCAGTTGAACTTTACAGACATCGAGACGAGTTGGAGGAGTTAATTGAGGCCATCGATGGGAAAGAGGAGGAGATGTATCGCATAGTGGCCGACTCTCCAGCCGAAATCATCAAGGTCGGAGACAACATAGACGGGGCCCTAATAGATCCGAAACTCTTTGAGACCTACTGCCTCCCTTACTATCAAAAGTATTCAAAGATCCTGCACGCCAAGGGTAAAATAGTTATGTCCCACATGGATGGAAGACTCAGATGCCTGAAGGACCTGATAGGCGAGACGGAGTTGGACATGATAGAGGCCTTCACCCCTCCCCCCAACGGAGACCTTCCGGTGCCAGAGGCGAGGGCCGCTTGGGGGGAGAAGCTCGCTATATGGATAAACGTCCCGGAAGCCATTTTCTATTACGAACCTGCCCAGATGAAGAAATATATCCTTGACTTATTGAGGGACACAGCCTCTGAAGGAGGATTTCTGCTCGGTATAACGGAGGACCCTCCCACCAGCCGCTTTGAGGTGGGCTTAGAAATCATCACGGCAACCATACAAAAATACGGAAAAATATCTCGGAGCTCATTATAGGGTGGGGCTGTTCTGCCTTCGCAATTCTCTCTTGGACCTGAGGACCCGCTTGATACGTGGGCGCAAGACTAATGTGGCAACTACTGCAATTGAGACTATGACGATTGCCTGCAAATATGGCTGCAACAATAGATTGCTTGGCGCGCCTACTGTGGCGTCTCCAAGGGAGTACACCCTTCCCGAGCGGGGTGGAACACTTATCTTAACGCTTCCATTCTCGGGGATGACCGTCGATTTGGTGTAGTGGTCGACCATTTTTTGCCAGCCTTGAGGAACCGATATTGCGTCATCAAAGGGGTCGTCGGAGGGGTTTACGACTACAAACCCCTTCTCGTATACTCGGACATGGACGTTCTCGATATCCTTCTCTTCCGTGATGGGATTTCCCAATTTTAGGTCAAACAGGTCCAATTGGTAAAGGGATGAAAGGGAAGGCTCCGTGTAGAAGAATGAAAAGTTGAACAGTTTCGCGGTGGCGAAGCTGATGAACGCCCTGTCCCTGTCGTCGGCTGGACCATAGCTCAGCGCCAGAACCCCTTTATTCAGGCGTTCCGCGATTTCAGCCACCATTTTCGAAGTTTGGTAAACGGTCTGCCATGGCTGTAGCGTGTATTTGGGGTTGCTGGGCGTTGATTGAGACGGCAGCCAAGAAGCAAGGAAGCTTTCATACATCCAAGCATCTGATATCATGAGATATCCTTCATTAAACTCCCCATTGTAGATAAGAACCTCACTTCCAATGGACTCCCTGATTCTCACGAGAATGTTCCTTACGGCTTCGGTCCAAGATATGCCGTAGACTGTGGCGTTATACACATCTGAGTTGAACCATGGATCAGGATGGACGTCATCGGTGAAGATGCCCACGCCGTAGGATTCCGATACGCTCTTGGCTAAGGACGCCAGATGGTGAGACCAGCCTGAAGCCGGGTTACAGACCACGCTACTGCCATACCAGAACGTTATGGGCTTACCGTCGCTACCTTCCAAGGCCCATTCTGGATGTTTCTGGAGCATTGGGTCACCCCACGGTAGCCCGAGGACGTTCATGTAGCTGGCGACCCTTGTGTGGTCCCTTTGCAGGCTCGCGGCTGCTCCGACCTCGTCCTCGGCGACTATCACGATGGGGTACCTCGACAGCTCCCTTCGGATGGTGGGCGTTATCTGACCATAGTAAACCGCGAAGAAACCTGACCTTAAAGTGTCGTCGGCTTCGACTGAGCTAGCGTTTTGAACGCTCAACATTAGGAGAATTAAGCTTATTACGAAGAGTTCCTTTCTGGACGACCCTTTCAAGTGGGCCAAGCTTCCTAGAAGGGCAGGATCCAGATGGATTTGTACATGCAGACCACGGCGCCGGCTATTCCCGCGACTATGCCGGTGCCAGTGGCTATTCCAGCCACTATCACGGCCTTGTAGGTGTCCCACTTTTCCTTCCCCATGAACCTTGCGAGGACGTAGCGTCCAATGAAGCCGCCGAGAAACATGGCTAAGGGGTACGGCGGCAGAAGGGTCGTTCCCGTGACTAAGCCCACGAAGCTGAAGGGGATTCCCGTGAACTTCATGAGGAGGTGGCCCAGGGCGCCCACCGACGTCATGCCCAGAAAAGAGTAGGTCATAATGGCGGGGTTTGTGGTGATCTGCCTTGAAACCCATACGCTTTGCGAAATGGCCTGTATTGGCCAATAAATTGTGGTCCAAGGATACTGGGAAGACGGTATCGGAGCTATCGCCCAGAAGAAGGAGACGTATATGAAACTGAATATTTGGTACAGGATCACGGTTAATATGTACGCCTTAAAGAAGTCCATGGGCTTCGTCTCGGTCAAATGGGCGGTTTTTATTCCCTCAACCCACAGCGGCGCGGAGGAGCCCCCAATGGTTGGGGATAAGAACCATGCGTCAACGGTAGGGTACCCCGATAATAGGACCATGCCCTGCCAAATAGCTGGTATCGATATGAGCTGCCCCGTTTCTCCCCTTGCCCTTGTTCCGACCATCGATAATATCAATCCTACTCCCATGGTGGAAGCCGCGATCCATACCGGAAATCCAGGTACCAACAGATGGAAGAGGATTACGGAGCAGCCTGAAGCCGCGAAGAACATCAGTAGTAACCATCGAAGGGATAGAAAACCCGTTTTCTTGAATTTGGGTGAAGAAGCGGCGGAGGGTTTAAAGGCTGCTAGAAAAGTTTTGTACCCTAAAGCCAGCGTGAGCGCGGCAAGGGCTAGGAGGAAGCTGACTTGCGGGAAGACCCATACCCTCAGGTAGGAGCGCTGCCAAACGAGGGATAGACTCATACCCCGCTCCCACTCGACGGACCATAACGGAAAGATGTCTTTGAAGGATGTTAGGGCAAGCCAGTTACCAAAGGTCCAAATAGCGATTGAGCCGATTAACATGTACGTTAGCAGGTTGAGGGGCAGCAGAAAGCCGGTTATCCACGTCATGGGGTCGGTGGCTATTCCAAACGCAGCTCCGGGCATTATTTGTTCTATTCCCCAAAATCCTGCGGTTAAGTCAACCCAGGGTAGGGGTATAATAAACATGGGAATGTTATACAGGCCAAGTGTCATTATTGGCACACCGAAGACAAGTGCGCCATAGGCGGCGCCAGCGAAAGTAGATAGGGTAAAGTAACGCATCCTTCCCGCCTCCCTCTCAGTCAAGGTTATGGCCAATTGGGCATTTACGTCCGCAAGGGGGAAGGGCAAGCCCTCAGCCTCGATAAACATTCGCGAATTGATCATGGCTAACGCCATCTCCTGTATGATCCAGAAAACTCCAAACTGGATCGTCGCCACCAGCATCGGAGTCGCCCAGTCCCAGTGAAAGAATGTTCTACTCAGGTACGCTGCCGAATCATACTTGGGAGCCCACCAAGTTGGAACAAGCTTGGGAATAGGCTCACCTGTATAGGGGTCTGTAAATGACCATGTGACGAAGGAATTTACGAAGTAGCCGTTGTAAATGTAGTTCAAGAAAACGGCTGTCCCCGCAATACCAACCGGTGCCGCTCCATAAAAGCCGCCCCCCGCGGCTAATCCAGCCATTATGTAAACTATGAATATTTCCTGCTTGGTCATGGGGGAGCCTAGAAGCGACGAAAGCTCAACGAAAAGGATGGCTATTATGTAAACAGACGCAGAGGCTATGGCGACACCCGAGATCATTAGGAGGAAGGTGTTTATTGGGAGGAAAATGGCTGACGCGATTACAAGGGCTAAGACCGACCTCCACGTGAAGCCGCTCTTAAACGTTACCTTTTCTTCTAAATCATGCGTAGCTGTCACACCTGATCTCCTCGCTCTCACTTTTTTAACCGGCTTGCATGTATCTAAGCCTCTCGTCATCTCTTAAGCTTCTCCACATTAGCAGCTGTTTCCGGATGGTGTCGATGATGCCTCGGTTCACGGCGATCCAGACCTCCGGGACCCCTGAAAGCTTCCTGATGCTGACAGAAAAGAGCCATCGGGTCTCCCTTTCGGGCTGGTAGCCCTGCATGACCAGATTTTGGACTACACTGGATTCGACGGGTAGCAGGCGCATGGTGGTCAGCACCTTTTTCTCTTCGGGGGACAGCTTCGCATCCAGCACTATGAAGGGCTGCTCCGACTCCACCGTGTAGGCTGAGAAGTACTCCAAGAGGTAGTTCAGTAATCCCCTTGTCTCTGTCTCACTTTCCATGGAGACCGGGAGGGGTATGTTCCACTCGTCTCCCCTAGGTTTGGTTGGGATCTTCCACTTGCGTTCAAGCGACGGCGTGATGAGCCTCGAGGCGGTGAGGGCCGGGTAGAGGGTTGCCAAGAGAATACTGCTTATCGAGACGAGGATGGCGATCACTGTGGCTAGGGATGAGGTGTTTGAGATGAAGTTCGCTGGGAGGTAACCTCCTTCCACCATGAGGACATTCATGGCGATCCCCAGCAGGTAGCCGAGCACTCCAGCTGTTAGGGCGTAAATGGTGGACTCGGCGAAGAATATGAGGGTGACGCCCTTTGGGGAGAGCCCGGTGGAGCTGTAGACGTTCATCTCGCCAGCGCGCTCCTTCACTCCGGTAATTATCGTGTTGAACATGGTGAAGCAACCGATGATTAGGGGTGCCAGCATATAGGTCCATCCCTGGGCTCCAAACCAACCGACGGGGCTGGGGACATAGACCTTACCGTCAAGGCTCATGTAGATCCTGACCCCTTGCAGGGTGAGGGCGAAGGCGTTCCCTATCTCTTCAAGGGTAGCGTGGCTATCCACCCTCACCGTGACACTCGCGATGTACCCGCCCAGGTTGTAGGCCGTCTCATAGGGCACCACGATTATCTCACTCCACGAAAGGGGAATTGCCGCTTCCTGACCCTCAATGGGGCGTCCAGCGGCCAACGCTGACACTATGTTTGGATCCACCGGAGTTATCAGATAGTTATCTAAGTCTTTGAACGAGTTGAATAGCTCTTGGTCATATTTTCCTATCACGACAAACTTGAGCGAACCATACTGAACGGTGTCCCCTATTTCGACCTGAAGCCTATCTGCAACTATGTTCGGTATGATGCAGACAAAGCGATCGAATTCGTTAATCCATCGGCCTTCGGTGCCGTTAGCGTAGAACTCGATCTCATTGGGTGATAAGCCTAATACGGCCCTAACCCCAGCGGAGCCCTTTTCACTTATCACAGTTTGATAAACAGCCTCCGTTCCCACCAACTGAGGGTAATGCCACACCCTTGGTGCTACAACTGCTTCGGGCGCAATAGCCTTTATGGAATCCAGGAGGGTCGGACTGAGAATGTTGTCCGGCGCCAGACCCATCTCCCTCTTGAAGAGCAACCCCTCATATGTTGCAGGGAGTTCAGGTAAGTGCACAAATTTGACTTCCGAGGTGGGGAAGACTGAGGTGAAGGCTATGAGGGCGAAGGTCACTATAAGCACGGTGCTCAGCACGAGGCTTGTGCGCAGCTTCCTCCTCCTCATGTTTCTGGGGGCGTAGGAAAAGCTCATAATCGCCAGTGGCACAGTAGCCCGCTCGATAACATGTTTGCCCATAATCTTTATCTTCGTCTCCCTAAGTATTCTGCCCATCCTGTCTACAAGCAGAGTGGAGACAAAGACAAAGAGGATGAGGATCGCCACGCTGAGGGGGCTCATGGCTGGGTTCACAGCTAATTTTGGTGCTGGATGCAGAGACCAATATACATATAGCAGGATCGTGAAGAGGGCCGCGGTGATGATCCCTCTTTTTACCCCTGAGCTTTGAAAAACCAGTCTTTCAAAGAAGAACACGAAGATCAGGAAGAGCGTGAAAAAGATCACATTGATGTTGACCGCGTCGTATATGACAGTCATGGTTTCTTGGTAGCTCCGGGCGGCCCAGCCCCAGGCCAGCGCCAACTCGGAATATGCATCGTCATACTTGGATGCGCTAAGTGCATCCTCCGCTCTGCTGAGGTGCTCTGCAAGCTCTTCCATGTTTCTTTCGGCCACGGGGCTTCGGAGGGAAGACGCCCTTAACTTGGAGTATCGGTCGTTGGTCATGTAGGAAATGTCACGCACAAACTGATGCGCTGTGAGGGGTATGCGAAGCTCCTCGTCAGGGCCTATGAGGAAGCCGCGCCCCTGGGGGTAGGCGTCACTCGTGTTAGTCAGAACTCCCACGATTTGGGTGGTCCTATAAAGGGCCATGAACCTGGTGCCTGGAGGAATAAATATCATCGCCACGTTCTCAAAGCCCGCAGAGTATTCCCCCCACATTATGTACTCGCTTATGGTACTGAAATCGTATATGGAGAAACTCCACCTTCCCCTTACCGCTATGGTGGGGCTCCACCACCCTCCCCCACCTCCAACAACCCCAGCGGATGGCGACCAGGAGTGTTGCGCATTTTCAAAGCGGGGATCGAAAAAGAGTTTTGGCTGTAAACCTATGGGGTCTATTACATCAAATAGAACTGCACTGGCCGATTTGAACAGGACCGTCGTGACCTTGTAGGGATGGGTGTTGAGGCTATAGGAGAACTGGACGACGCTTCTGCCATATTGCCCGTAATCGGGTGCATAATCTATAAGCCCTGTTTCCTCGTTTATGTGGTAGGCTTCAAAATTCCATTGATCAACAGTGCCGTATCCATGCCCGTACCCGTACCCGCTGGCACCAACCACGGTGAACCTTCCGCGTTGGTCGGTTACCGTTATAATCGTAGAGAAGGGGTAGGACGAGAAGCTTTTATCTATCCGCAACATTACGCAGAGGGCGTTAGGGAAGGGGTTATACCATCCTCGGCTGATGTTGTAGTAGAGGACTCTACCCTCTACTGTGAGAAAGCCAGCTATGTCACCGCCGGCGGCCGTGAACAGGTACCTTTGGGGGTCGGGGGTAGGCTCAATCGCATCCTCGTTAGCAAGCCCAGAGATTATGGCGGATGCGACTTCAACCTGGGGCCATAGGTTTTCGAAGTTAACCTCACTGCTCAATGGGTGGCCCCAGTGGAGCCGTCGCACCCCATTCGTCCGGATGGTGAACCCTAACCCGTGGGCTATGGCGAAGGGTTCGCTATCGAGCATGTAAGGGACTGGTATTGAACCCCACCATCCGTAGGTGAAGCCTAAAAAGCCGCTTTGCACGCCGTAACTCTTCCCCTGTTGCCCTTCAAGGGCAGGAATGTAAACGTTAAATATGCGTGGCTCAAGCCAACGCTTCCACCTTAGGACCACTCCTCCTCCACCAAAGTCGTACATGTGACCGCGATACAAAGTTGCCACTTGGCTTCCGTCTGTGGAGAAGTCTAGGCCCACAAACGCCCATATCTTCTTACCGCCAAAGAAGAAGCGCTCCGTGAACTCCCTAGCCCCAGCTAGGGCTTGGTAGTGGCCAGAAAGGGCCACAAACCAGAGCGTCTTCTTCGGCGGATTCGCAGCAAAGTAGCGGGCCAACTCCAGGAGGGAGGCCGTAGCCGTAGCTTCATCTGCGCCCGGAGCGAGCCTGGGCACAATGGACCAGGTATCATAATGGGCCGCCACCACGATTATGTCCTCAGGAGAAACCGTGCCATTTACAACCCCAACTACATTCTCTGCTTCCAACATCTCATATCGCATGTTTAGGCTGATCCCCACTTTGACGCTATCTGACAGAGCCCGTTCCCGGAGGGTGATTCCGTCTTGACGAGATACGTAGAGCCTTGGAAAGTGTATGGGCGTCCTAAGGAATTTTCCTCTGGCTTCAGTGTAGGAGGTCTCGGTAGGGGCGATGAAGATGACGGCTTTGGCCCCCAGCTTCGCCGCGTTGAGCCAGTTGTCTCCACTGTTGAACTCCATTAGAACGATGGTGTCCTTAATGATCTTTCCACTAAGGTCGCTTAGCTCCCCGTTCTCAGCATATATTAATTGACCATTAAATACAGCATTGGCAGGGATTCTGGAGGTCTGGATAAGGTTCGGCCAAATCGCATAGGCCTCAATGGACCTTTCTACTTTTCCATCCTCGTCCAGGAGTGATACGCTTGCACCGTGATCAATGGGGACCGCCACCGAGTACCGCTGCCTGAACACCGTTAAGCCATAGCTTTCGAGCACTTCATGGATGTAGTCGGCTGCAGCTGAGGAGCCGGGGTAGCCAGTCATCCTCGACTCAAAGGAAGATAGCACGCCCACGTGGCTTTCTATTTCGTTACGGTCTAGGCTGTCAAGGACGCCCTGAAAGTCAACGCCCATTTCGTTCACGACGCCAGCAGAGAATGGGATGAATATCTGGAAGAAAGCCATTGTTATTAGCATAAAAGAAATGCTGGGTACGCAAAGGCTCTTAAAACGCAGGTTCTTCATCCCCTTCACTCTCCCTGTCTACGAGACCATTTATATAATGATAAATCTTATATAGGTAATAGATAAAATTTACTATGTGCAAATAAAATATAAAAGAAGAATGGTGAGAGCATGGGACAGAAATCGGAGGAAAAAACACCATCAGAGGAGTACATTTCGGTCCTTAAGCCTTGGATCCTTATCATCGCAATTCTGATGCCACCGGTATTCTTCTTCCTTAATATAGGACTGCATGCGATGGTACAATGGTGGGTTTGGCCCGCTTGGTTTCCGCCACACTTCTTCGTAGTTATTGGCGCCATATACCTTTGGTGCAAAGCAACAGGGCGCCCAATGCCACGCCCGCAATACTTAGTTGCCCTCTTTGTAATCTGTTACATAGTCTCGGGATGGAGTTACATGTTGTACGGAGTACACTACTGGACCATGTTTCCCATGTTCACGGGTAACTACGGTTATTGGGTTCATGGCCTCTGGGACGAAACCTATAGAACGCTTGCTTGGGATGCCTTCCCCGGATTTACGGCTCCTCATGATCTAAGTGTGCTCGGAGCGTATTATAGGGGTGGAGCCTTTGATTTCGGACCTTGGCTACCATCGATGCTCTTCTGGTCACTGTGGATGATCGTTGTGTACGTTGGGGGCTACTTCTTCGCTGCACCTTTGCATGAGCCCTTGGTTAAGGTCGAAAGACTCCCATTCCCGTATGCATCAGCAATAGCATATACGATTGATTGGTCCACAAGGGAGGAGAAAGGAAAGTCAGCGCTATTTGGTCTTCGTCTAACGTTGGCCAAGGCCTTCTGGGTAGGCGCTGTGATAGGAATGTTGGTTTATCTACCATCCATGATAAGCGCCCTAACACCCATTACGTTTCCCATCTACCTAATATCGCCTCCCGTCAACGAATGGATACAGGGATTCATGACCCCCATCCTTCCAGGAGCCAGATTCACGGGGTGGTTCGCGCCCACTGAAATCGTGATAGCGGCGCTAGCGCCTATGGACGCCCTCATAACAGCAGTGATCTACTGGCTGGTAACGGCGGTGATCTACCCCGTAGTGGGTGTGAAAATGGGCTTTCTGCCATACTATGTGGGTATAGAGGGAACGGCGACGTACTATCAGGAACAGGGACCATTTAAGGCAGACTGGTTCGCATACTGGGGAGTCATACCTGGGGTGGCACTTTGGATGATCTACAGATACAGAGATCACTTCCTCAACATATTTAAGGTAGGCTTCAACCCAGGAAAGTACCCTGGCTTACCCCATGAGGAAGGAGGCCTATCCTACCGCACGTTAGCGCTCGGAATCATAGGCTTCTTTATACTACTAGTAATACTGTGGATCGCCGTAGGGGCCAGCCCACTAATGGCAATCCTCGGACCGCTATACTTCATCATATACATGTACGGTTGGACTAGGCTACAAGCTGAAGGAATGCATACCGCGTCTTCAACCTACCACGTCTTGCCCTTCTATGACATGGGCTCTGCCCTAGGGCAATGGGGATCACGTCCTGATCCAAGAGCCATGACTTCGGTGGCGGCGTTCATTTCCACCGGACAGCCCGGCTTTGAAAGGCAATCTGCAGTCTCGATGCCGAACCAGTTCTTGCTATACAAGATTGCGGATATGAATAAAACTCGCTTCAAAGACATCTTACTGATTTCCGCAGTAACTGTGATTTCAGCATCCATCACCGTCTCGTTCTTGACGCCATGGTGGTACGCCGTGAACGGCGGACGCGAAGTCCTCGGCATGGTTGAATACCACACTTGGAACTGGCCCTGGATATGGAACCTCAGCGGCGGCACCCCGCCGTGGATAGTCACCCCAGCAGAAAGTGCAGGTTACACATTCGGCGGCATAATCTTCGTGTTCGTCGTCTACCAGCTTAGGGCTATGTTTCCGTGGTTCATCATTAACCCCATCGGAATCGCCCTGCCAGCCGTTTGGGGAATGGCGCACGGCATGTTCTGGACATGGGCCTTCATAATCAAGTTCATAGTCCTGAGGATCGGTGGAGTCAGGGTGTTCGAGCAGTACTATATACCGGCCGCAGTTGGTTTCGCCATGGGCACCGGAGTGTTATACTTTGTCACCTCGGTAATCGCACTAGTCACAAGGGCTATTCCAGCGATGATGGCATAACCCTCCACCTCCCACCCCACTTTTTTTGGGATATTTAAGGAATAAATTTGGTGAACATAGGCTATTCTTAAATGCAACGTATCGAGAAATGGGTAAGGCTCATGCCTATTCTTAGAACAACCTCTAAGATGAATCTATCAGTTTGTTCAAACTTATGACCCAAGCAACCCACTTGGGTTGTAATAACATTTCAATAAGGCTTTAAATAGGTCAAATTTGGTTCAACCTGAAATGGAGGAAACTGACTGAAGGACGATAAGGTGACGCAGAACTCCTTGAATGACTTTCCATATCAGCCCCCAGCCCACGCAGCTATGCCTACGATTCTGGCACCTTCACCCTCATTTGGGGTACTTTCCCATCTTCCTCGCGCGGGAGACCATCACTCGCAGGTTCTCGGGGTTGGACTCGAGCATACTTCCGGAAGAAGAAATTATGTATCCTCCCCCCTCAGCTGCGCTTTTGATGCATCTATCCACATCCTTCTTCACGTCCTCAGCGGAGCCTCTGCTGAGTGTCTGAAGATCAACATTCCCTATAAGGCACACCCGATCCCCTATCCTCCTCTTCACGTCGACCAAGTCCATTCCTCCCAGGATATCTATGGATTGATAAGCGTCTACGCGGGCTTCGGCGAACATCTCCAGTAAAGGGTTGTTGTTTCCATCGGAGTGAACTATAAAGAAGGATCCATTCTCTCTGATAGCATCTTCAGCCCTTCTGAGATTGGGATAAATAAACCGACGGAAATGTTGGGGTGACATCCACGAATTGTTGGAGTAGCCGAAATCGTTGCAAGAAAGTATGCCATCGGCCCCGTGATCAATAGCAGCCTTTGCATGCTCGATCGTAACGTCTGTGGTGAAGCGGATCATTTCCTCAACCACGTTAGGATGGAGATGAAACCAAGAGAGGAAGATCGGCCACTCGTCGAAAGTGGCGCCACCTCCCAACCAGACGCTTCCGGCATCCAGAAGAATGAACTTCTCCTCCTTATTCAGCTTCCTCAAATATTTGAGGTTTGGAAATTGGGCATTTTCCAAATCCTCCATTACTTCTTTCCTGCTCTCTTTTATCTGATCTAGGACCGCCCTGGGACCCTCAGACAACGCTCCTTCAACGGAGTCTCTTCTCCACAGCGTTCCTCCCTTAAAGATGCACTTAACTCCA
>Ga0315314_1002948_pt1 | contig 13687 bp, 17 predicted proteins | sample TDP9_MG_FD_203631 | JGI IMG/M metagenome (GOLD analysis project Ga0315314, IMG submission 203631) | Freshwater sediment microbial communities from Lake Towuti, South Sulawesi, Indonesia - TDP9 | ecosystem: Environmental > Aquatic > Freshwater > Lake > Sediment | place: Indonesia: South Sulawesi...
TTAAGATCCCGGTCGTCGGCCATGAGAAAGATTTTGAAGTCTTCCGTCGCCTTCCCCATCTCTTTCATCTTCTCGTAGGTGCATGCTCTCTTGTAGTGCACCATGTAGTCGGGCTTGTCTTTGTGGACCTTCATCTCTATAGCCTTGGTGTAGCTCTCTATCGCGCCTTGAAAGTCTCCCGCACCCTCGCGTTTCTCTCCTTCCTTCACATAGGCTCTATGCTGCTTCCTTTCAGCAAACCGCTTAAGAATACCCATCCTCCCACTCCCTTTCGTTCTGGTCACGTTCTGCATTATTTCTTTCTTCCTATTTTTCTATTTTTCGAATTTCTACAGGATCAGATTCCATACATTTAAGGCTCGTAATTAGCTTTAAATATGAATTCCGTCTAACTCGTAGTTATGTGCAATTTTGGGCCAAAATAAAAGGATGTTATCAAATGGATATTGCAGAAAAGACTCTAAAAGCCGCTGAAGCACAGGAAAAAGCAGTTGCCATTATGAAACGCTGCCAGACGCCAGATGAGGTACGTACCGGGTTACTTCAGGTGGCTGACCTTATGAGCGAAGTGCCTGGCCAAGAAACTCTTGTTAGAAGTCTGAGGGTCGGAGCGCAGCCTGGCGGATTGAACGATTCTCAAGTGCTTCAAGTGCGCCAAAAGCTTCTGCAGGAGTTCCCTCGGCAAGCTACGTTCGTTCGGCAATCGGCTAAAGAGTTTCGCAGAAAACTCGGAAAGAAATGGTGGCAGTTCTGGAAGTAGGAGACAAAACCAAAGAAAAAAACGGAGACAAAACCAACGAGAGAAACAGAGGACAAAGAGAAACGGGCAGTCGGTTGGCGCTCATTGGTGGATTACAGGTTCCACAGGCGGTCTACTCGTAAAAGCCGTTCTCCTAAGTAGAGCCGAAAACTCCTTACAATGGAATGATTTTGCTTTAAAGACGCTGAGAACGACAAGTGGAAAACGCTTAGATAAGTATGAGAAAGCATTTTACAATTGGACACTTAAAGTTGATAAAGATGAAGTAGGTCTTTTCTGGCGTGAGATCGAGAAATTCAACCCAAATTTACGCTGTGAACGCCGCTTTGTTTAAATAAACAAGAGCTACTTTAGGCTAAATCTCTGCAGCATTGGCGTATTTTCAAGCACAATGATATAACAACGAACGTCTCAGATCCTCATTTTTGGGTAATTATCTCTCGTTCATAAAAGTTAATTTAGCGTCATTCTAAATTCAATACTGGAGAATGTTGACTGGTGAAGAAGGTTCGAGTTGAACCTGGAGAAGAATTAGAGGCGCTGGAGGGAGACGAAAAATACTATTGCGAAGTCTGCGGGAAGGAAATATCTGAGGATGAATACGAATCTTATGATGGGATGTGCTGGGAATGCTGGGACGACCAAATGACCGAAGAATGCGAATTCGAAGAAGGCATAATCTAAACGTGAACATGAAATGGTCAAGTGCACAGATTGTGGAAAGGAAATCCCCGAAGGCCACGACTTATGCTGCGACATGTGTGGAGCTCCACTCTGCGAAGAATGCGGAACCACCGGACTATGCTCCACATGCGCCCAACTCTGGGAATCAGAAATAGATTTAGAGGACATGGAAGCAGAAGAAGAATAGCCAAAACGGAAAAAAGGGAGTCTGCGGGGCTAAACTCAAAATATCTATAAACTATCCTAGATTGTTTTTCTGTTTAAACTAAAAGGCCAGGTTTTCTAGGAAGGCTTTGATTCGTTGGTGAGAATCGATCCTCATATCTTCAGAAGCAGTAAATCTGACTACTGCGCTGGGTCCTTGAGCTGTGGGTGAAGCAAACGCCTCTCTAATCTCACTTAAGCTCTTCAATGTGACTTTTTCAGGTCCCTTTTTTCTCTCAATTTCGCTCGTAAACGCCCGCGAAGCTTGTTTTGGTCCTCCATCGTAGAAGCCCGCCACAGCATAAATGTCATAGCTATCCTTATCTTTCATCCGATACAACGCGAGACCCTTCATGGTCAATGCCCCCACAATATCAGCACAGTTGATCGTAGCTGAGGCCTCACCGTTACCTGGCATAACAGCTCTAAACTTAACCTCACGATTGTACTTGAAAACTATGCTCGACCCCTCCACAATGCATGCTTTTAAATCGGTTTGAACCGAAGCTAACCACTCCTCAGGCAGCTTCTCTGCACCCTTAGGCTCGGTCAAGAAGTCTACCTCAACCCTATGGAGAACGCCAGTAGCGGGAGAAGCAACAAACCTTTCGAATCGAAACACGCTCCCCGTGGGCTTGTACCCAAGCCTCTCTATGATTTGCTTGATCCTTTCGTAACGCTCAACCACCTTTGGCCTCAATACAAAGTCTATGTCAACCGAGCCACAATGATCAAAATAACCCTTCACAAGGAAATAAGGAGCCCAGCCTCCGGCAAGAACAATCTCAGATTTATACTGGTGGAGAGCCCTACAAAGCTCGACTAAGGCTCCCTTAGACGTTTCTGTGGCATCACGCTCATACACGTCGCTCCCCTCCTCTCTTCCTTTGCCACTCCTTTAATATGTCATCCAGAAGATGCGAAGCTGCTTCCTCACCTCTGGCAGGAAAATTGTAGAGATCCACATAAAGCTGGATACTGGACACTACATTGATGTCTCTCACGTTATGAACCCCATAGAACACTCCTTCATCGTAGGGGAGAACAAACTTTATGTTTCCACCTCTTGGGATAGGGTTTAACTCAAGTCTTTTGGCAATCTCCTCAGCCACCAACCGATTTGGCACATAAAACTGCAAGTCCACAGGACGCACATAAGGAGCCACAAGCCACGCCCCTACCAATACTGAGGCTGCATACTCCAAATCTATTCGAGCGAAATTTTCTAAGAATCGATCTATTTCTCTTTCGAAAGTATAGTAATCCAAAAACTTATTCATGCGATCATACTGGTGATAAGCCGCCCACCTTTTCAACAGTCTCAATGGATCTACCAAAACGAGTCTATGTTTTTCATTTCGAGCCACATAGCCCAGCTCAACAAGCGTCTTACACACATAATGCGCCAACCCACGTGAAACCTTCGCCACCCTCGCAATATCCCTCTCATTCCAGTCCCGACCATAATCGACCAAAAGCACCCTCAAAACCCTAGCGGACTTCGGCGCAAAAATGTTCCTAACTGCACGAGGCACACGATCACCTAGTTAACCTTTGCTCAATGCCCTATTTAAATGCTCAATAATGTTGAGCAAAATCTTCATGCTCACTCCACCTTATATATGCTCAACACTGTTGAGCAGCGATTTCATGATGTCACAAAAGACAACCCTATTCAAATATGCTTGGTTGCCATCACATACCTGTCCTCCATGTGCCTCTACACCCTCCCATCGGCTCTATCAACCACCATAAGAAGGTCTATGTCAGTGAGCAGACAGAGCCTCCAACTATTCTGGAAGCCTGGGCTGATTCTCTGCGCAGGCTATCTCTGCTTCTATTACGCGCTTAGATATGAGAACGTGCCTCAAGTAGTTCCTCTAACGAACATAGAGCCCTTCTTCGTGTTTATCTTCGCCTATATATTCCTAAGGGAACTAGAAAAAATAACATATAAACTCATTATCGAAACACTCATCATAGTTACCGGCGTCTCACTCATCACAATATTTTGGAGAGAGATAAACGCGCACTCATGCAAAGTTTGTTGATCTCCTACATGTGGCACAAACATAACTCGGATAAAGGATTTATAAAAGTTAATATAGTGTTCTGAATACGAGCGCGTACTTCAAGTTTATTATTAAACATGTAACGAGATGTTTGCATTGGTAGGCCTCTTAGACCCATTAGAAGTAAAGGGATTGACACTTAAGAACAGAATTGTGATGCCTCCTATGCACACGGGCTTGGCCACCACTGAAGGAGCTGTGGCCGACAAGCTCATTGAGCATTACACAAGACGTTCCAAAGCCCTTGGCCTATTGATAGTTGAGCACAGCTACGTTTCACTTGGCGGAAGGCGGAGCGAGAGGCAACTTGGTATACATAGCGACCATCTAATTTCTGGACTAGAAAAACTTTCCAGTAGCGTCCACGCCACGGGCACACCAATTGTGATACAGATCAATCATGCGGGAGGAAGAGCTATGAGAACGAAGCCCGTTGCTCCATCACCTATCGGAGATGCTCGGAAACTGCGGGTTGATGAGATTGAAGCGTTAACAGAAGCCTTCGCCATGGCGGCTGAAAGAGCGATGCGGGCGGGTTTCGACGGCATTGAATTGCATGGAGCACACGGCTACCTCCTCAACCAATTCTACTCGCCTCTAACCAACCAGCGTCGAGATAGGTATGGAGGTTCCTTACAGAACAGAATGAGATTCCCTCTAGAGGTCGTTGAAAGGGTTAAAGAACGGGTTGGAGGTAGGCTTCTCCTTTACCGTTTAGGCTCGGACGATCTACACCCGGAAGGAATCAGGATCGAAGACTCCATGAAATTTGCCGTGAAGCTCGAAGAAGCCGGGGTAGACATCATCGACGTATCCGGAGGCTTGTGCGGAGATGGAAGTGTCCGGTTCCAAGATAGACAAGGCTACTTCGTCCCACAAGCCAAAAAAATCAAAGAAGTGGTGAATGTGCCTGTCATAGGCGTTGGGGGAATCACGGACCCAAAATACGCTAACAAGCTGATAAAGGAAGGACAGATTGACCTGGTTGCTGTGGGAAGGGCCCTTCTAAAAGACCCAGACTGGGCGGTGAGAACTGTCAAAATCTTGGAAACATCTGGTGAGTCTAAAACCTGATAGTAGGACTATGACCTGTGCATCGCTGTTAAATGAAATCTGACAGAATGATCTTCTCTTCTGCCTCTTCCCTAAACCTTATGTCCATGGGCTTGAAGGTTTGGTTTAAGGCAGTTCTCAAGTTGCGCACATAATCCTCCACGTTCACTTCACGAACGCTTTTAACTCTTTCAATGGGCTTCACAGTGAAGGTTCTGCCTCTATGGATGAAGGGCCTGACCTTCACGAAGTTAACGAAGTCTCCCTTCTCCACTGATTTGCCTGAGTCGATGAGCTGAAGGGCACACTGGTAGGGCTGGTGGATAGCCGCCTCCTTCATCTCTTCCTGGGGGTCTTCGTGGAGCCTTTCCGCCTCTGGCTTTAGCCTCAGACCTGGCTGAAAAGGGCATAAAGTGGCTTGTAAGCAAATTAAAGTAAATAGATGTCCAATCAATTCTCACCTCAACCACGATCGACACCAGACACGTTGCAGACATTCTCATCAGTCGCTTAGAGGAAACAGAAGCACTTCAAATATTCGTCATCGATGAGTTAGACAAAGTAAGTTCAGATACCTTGCTTTCAGATTTCTTCGACGGAAACCAATCATGGTTTCAAGGCAAACGAGGAATCCTAGCCCTAACATACACCTTCGGAGAATCAATCAAGGAGACCGTGGCTTCTTCAGTGCGTAGACTATCAACGGTAGAAATGTATCCTGGAGTAACCACACAAGAAGATGCAGAAAAAATAATCTACTCAAGAGCTTTCTTAGGAATTTCCCAAATAGAAAAGAATGAAAAGGCTGCAATCGAAACAACCCAAGAAATGCTCCCTTCGGAAACAATTAAGACTATCCTCAACGTATCTGCTCCCAACACCTATCTCATGTCAGAAAGAACATACGAAGCCATCCAAAGAGCCATTGAATCAAAATCCAAAACTGTAATGCCTGAACACGTCTTCAAAGAAGAGACAGAAATAGAAATCCCAACCCAACTAGAGTATCGAATACTAGAAGAGCTGAGCAAAGGAAGACTCACTCCAACCGACATCGCTAGCCGACTAGACAAAACTTCACCCTCTATAGTTCGCTCTCTCAAAGAAATGATGAACAAAAACTGGGTCGCTAGAGTAGGAGTAGGGAAACGAGCTTACTACTCCCTCACAGCTCGAGGAGACGCCGCAACAAAGAGATATGAAAATCAGGTAGCGCAATAAATTATTAACGCAAATTTATGTTAACAATATATAAAGAAATAGCGATAGTCAACAAGTCTACTCAATATCAACAGAAAAAAGGGGGATTTCGGGGGATATCTCCAGCATTAAGTGTTTAATGTTTGCGGCTAGAAGCTGCTTATCTTCCTCGATGTTGGTTATATCACGCGATATCTGTGACGTTTGTTAGGTCTCTATGTAGGCCTTTTTTCAACTTTCTCTATTTCAAATACCCGAATTTTGGTGTGTACGTAAAAACTTTAAAGTAATATGACATTCACGTATATCTAAGACAACTATGGGAATTGACGTTGTGTTTATGAAGGTTACAGAAATGAATAAAGCTAAGAAGCTGATAATCCTTCACCTCAGATTTTGGATCATCTTTTTTAGAGAAATTCTTCATAGGTGACCCTGCTCATCATTCTGGTAGTTTTCGGATTGGTTCTCTATATGAAGACTAGTAGCTCAAAAAAAGAACTCAGCCGGTCTACTATCTTAATTTCAGTGAGTGAAGCGATTGGCGTGATCCTTGCTACTACACTATGTATCAACATTCTCTATTTGTGGCCTTTGAGAGAGTTAGAGTTTCCCTCTGGTCTACTTAAACTGCCCGATCCCTACGTGTTCGTGGCCCTATACCTTCTGGCCCAATTGCTGGACTTCATTAGGGCAAATTGGAGAAGATGGAAAAAGACACGCTGATTATGTCCGCCCCTTCGGGCATATCTCGGCGACTAACCTTATAGCTCACAGCCTTCACCACCACTATATAACCGATCAGAAGCCCTCAAGAGGTTTGTTAAAGGCCTCCCTTCTCGGGAATAGAAAAAAGGGGAGTTTGCCGGTGATATCACCACAGCGAAGTGAATATAGCCTTGAATGTAGAAGTTTTCCCCTTAAACGCATACTTTTCTTTATTTCCGTTTGCGGAAGATTTTGGTGTTGTCCATGTCGGTATCGTATTCAAAGTCGTGCACACAACAAATAAATGGGAATGAATAAATTGCCTTTCTTCGTAGAAATAGAAGGTGATCAGAGATGGAATCTGATCAGATAATCTTGTCGATCGTAACCGTGCTTATCAGCGTGTTTGCTAGTATATTGACTGCTCGATTATACGGTCCACGATGGGCTGAATTGTCAAAGGCAAGACGGGAGCATTCCAAAAAGCTAACCGATGAAGTGTTTATCCCATGGAAAAAAGATTGGAGAAAATATTGCGAGGTTGATGTCACCTACTCACGCAGTGAGGATCGATTGGTAGGAAAGGAGCCGACTGACCCAACGGATTTGCAATTCTTTGAAGAAGCGAAGAGCCATCTGCAATCACAATATCGGTATGTTTTGGACAGCTGGGAAGAGCTTAAGCGCGTTACTTTAGCTCATAACAAGGAACTGGCTAGTCTATCTGACAGACTACAACGTTTTTTCAATGAAAAAATGAAGATGCCACTTTGGTATTGCAGCGACGCAAACCAGCCTGAAAGTTATGCTTGCCCAGAAAGTATCGTTAGGGCTCTTTACCAAGAAATCTCTTGGGCAGTTAATTCCACGAGGAAAATTGATCTCACTTCGATCAACATTGTACCATGCTCCAGAAATGGAGTTATCTCCTACGAACTTGAATGGGGCAATCATTATCCTAGGTTTCTAAGAAGCGAAGAGAAAAGAGACGCGGAAAAATGCTTATCTCTAATCAAGCGGTTCATGGAAACCTCAGATCTCAAAAACGAAATGGTAACTTTGGCTGAAAAGGAGAAAGCTATTTTATCACCCAAGCGCAGAGACTTTGAAGAAAAGATTGGAGGCTTAATAAAGTCCGTAGAACTTGGGAACACACTATTAGGAAAATGTCATCTCTGCCCAAGGCGTTTATAAAAAAGAGGGGATTCGCGGGGATATCACCACTTCTCTCCTAAAAAGTTATTTAGGTTGCTTTTTCTCGTAACTTTTGTTTTGAAGGTTCCTTAATGCGGTTGGCTTTCTAAACCACTCCGGCTGCGGCTTCTATCTTCTTCTTAGCCTTTTTCCTAAGCCAAGCCGCTATAAACTCTTCTATTTCGCTTCTGTTGTATGGGTCTTGCCACGCAGTCTCCAAAGCCTCACACACATTCAATCCACCGGCCAACCCAAAATAGTAGAGGAGCTCCCGATACAGCTGTTCCTTATCAACATCGTCAAGACCAGCATCCATTCGAGCTGCACTTAAAACCTCATTTAAAATCCTTATAAAAACAAGTCGACTCAACCCACAACCATCCCCAACCAACACCCATTCAAAATGAACAACACCAACACATTTCCCTTTCGCAAGCTCGCCCAGTCCCTGTCCCAAAAACGGAAAAGAGGGGGATTTTGGGAGATATCCCATGTCTGTAAGCACTCGAATCCCGCCCCCTGGCACTTTATGTTATCGTCAGCGTGGGGTTGAGCACTGTCTGCTTCTCACCGTAACATATCTCGTCCTTCAGTTTTTCTTTTGCATATCCAAATTGGCTTAGAATGTTTGCTCCCGCCATGATCAGCATGTCCACATACTTCTCAGCATCAAACGGGGTCTCAGAGGTGATCAGTTCAGCGGCTTTCACACGTTTGCTGGGCCTTTTGTTTTCAGCATCCGTTATCAAATAGCGAACCGTCTGCCCCCCAGAGATTTCTACGCCCTCCCTAATCAACTGCTTGGCAGCTATAGCCTGGAAAACATCATGCGCATACCTGTCAGGATGCATAGACAACTGTTTCGCAACGATCAAATCTCGCACATCAACATCTCGCCTCTTCAGCTTCTCCACATAGCCTCTTAAAACTTCCACCGACTCCGGAATCCTCTTCATAAACGCCTCAGAGTTTGAAGCCTTCGCAAGAACTCTTATCATATCCATCTGAGCCTTCTCGATGAAAGGCGGAGTATCCCTCCTCACCGCCTCGATTCCCCTCACCTTGATCTTTCCGGACTCGAAGACTCCATAGTATCGATTAAGAACAGGAACCGCTACATGCACCCTAGAAGGGAGAAAAACAATCCACCGATATCTGCCCTCCACATTCAACGGCACCCCAATCTCCTGAGAAACCGCCTCACAGAGCTCCACATACTCCCTCGGAGAAGCACCCTCCTTCTTCAGCCACAAGGAGTCAACAATGCCATGAACTATCTCAAAACCCCTCTCCTCAGCCATACTCACCGTCTTCAACAGAGCATCTCTGGCAAAAGCACAAACCGCAATATGAGCATCAACCTTACCAAAACGAGCATTCTTATAACCAAGATAGCCGAAGCACGTTACCAAAATCCACTTTAAGGCATTCTGCCTACGATCATAAACCTGTCGTAGATCCGGGTCTTTTGTTTCATTTCTCAAACTCTTATAGGTCGCTCGCTTGTTCAAGATCATCTTTAAGGTTCGTGGAACTATTCCCTCCCGCTTCTCACACACGTTATATTCAAGCTCGGGAACCCTCAACTTTGAGTCGGGACAACACTTGCACAGCACGGTTTCAGCTGAAATGTTGCGTTTGGCCATCAGTGCCGGATACATAGAGGAAAAGTCTACTTCTACGACGCCGTCGTGTATTCCCAGCTTAGGCTCAAAAATGAAGCCTCCCCTATCGGCCACGAGCAGCTCCCAAGCCGACTTGAAAGCTTCAGGCTCCCGTTTCTTCCAAGGAATAAGAATGTCATCCCTAGTAGCCTGATAAAGCTGCAAAGAAGACATTATGGTTCCTATAGATGCTCTCGCAGCTCTATGCAAAGGAACCCTGCAAGTCCTCGAAACTTCAATTAGTCCTTCCAGCCCGCAAGCCGAATAAATGAACGTGTTTTCTTCATCGACATGGATTCTTCCATACAGCCTCCGCATGGGCGCCTTGAAGTATACCCGTCCATAGGAGAAGAACGTGATCCCATGCTTTTTCTTAGCCCTAAGAGGAACATCCTCTCTTCCGAGAACCAGCTTGTTAAGAACTCCGTTTACCAGCGCCCTACGAGCAAGATAGGGAAAAAGAAACGAGTCCCCACCTCGAGTGAAGATGATGTCAGGGTCGTTCTCTCTGATAACCTGAACCATCCTAAGAATCTTCTCGCTTTCGTCTCCCTCACCGATGACAACGCTTTCTCCATCACACTCGAGGACAATTGAGCCAATCGGATCATTGAATTCGGGCACCGCTCTATCTGCGGCAATTTCTACACGCATTGTCATCAGCCGAAGAGGAGGAACCGCATACTCCACGCTTTCAACCGAATCCAACAGCCAGTAAGCAAGCCTATCACCCTGAACCGTAACGCCCAAGAAAGCCAGCGGAAAAATGTCCCTCTCGTAAAAATAAGCCTGAGCGTCTGGAACGTCCACGTTATGAAGCCTAAACTTCTGATAACCTCCCAGCCTCAACAATTTACGAGCAAAGTAAGGTACCCTACGACAATCCGTTGTGGTAATCTCCAACACCTTTGACCTCTTGTTTTCCATGAAATCAGCATACTTCTCCACATATCGCCAACTGGCCACTGACTTGCTAGCCACAAGTTGATTGGTCAACTTGGACAAATCCGCAATCCTACCTGAGACATAGATTTTGGGCTGGAACCTGTCCATGAGCTTTATGCGTTCCCCGTTCTCTGCTATGATCCATACTGTCATTTCGCCGGGATTAGAAGGATAAACGTCGAGAAGCCAGCCTCGAAGGGGTTTAAGGCTGGCTAAGTTGTTTTTCCAGCTTGTCAAGTCTCTCTTTGATCTCCGTCAACATCTTCTCTTGGTGGAGTAGAATCGACATGAACATCGCTTCAGGCAAAACCGGCCTCGTAGCCATGCTCCCAGCAGACGCAAACATCCTACAAGCGTTCATCATCCGATCGAAAGCCTCAGCGTCTTTCCCTCTCAACCCTTTCCTGAAACCCTTCCACCCCTCAATTTCCTTCTCCAACGCCTGACGATACGAAGGAACAGTTCTTCCCATTCATCTAGGCCTCCATAAACGTGTCGATCGTGACCGCGTTAGAAGGAAAATCGATTGTAAACGGCTTGAGGCTTGGGTGATCCTCCAAAACGAACTTCAAAACACCCCTAGATTCCTTAAGCCCTATCACAGTGGTCGCCCTTCCGAACAAAACCGACTCCAGAAAGAGGCTTCTGCTAGAGTAAGGTCGCGGAAAATAGGAAGCGACAACGACAGCCCGCCTCTTAGAAGCAAGATCCGAAAGATAATGGGCCATCTTCATGAAGATGTCCCTACTCTCTATCTTAGGCACATCACGATCAAGGAAAAGCCCAGCTATGTCCGAAACTATAACAAGTTTAGACCTGTATCTTTTCAAAGCCTCCTCCAACTTTTCAAAGATCAAAGCTGTCAACTGATACGCCGTGAAAGCCCTCGAAATGAAAATCCTCTCGAGCACAGACTTTGGCTCCAAACCGTACTCCTGAGCTATCGCTGAAACAGCGTACGGATCAAAAGTGTTTCCGCCATCAATGAAAACAACTCGAGAGTTTAGCCCACCCTTTTTGAGAGGCAACTGACAACGAACACTCAAAAGAAACGACAGCATTCGGCAAAGGGGATGACCGAACAAAACGGCAAACTCTCCCCTTTGAAGACCTGGAAAAGCCTCATCTATTCTCGGGATGCCGAAGGACAACACTCTATCAGATTCAGTGGACAACGCGGTCACGACGCATAAGGGTAAGAAAAGACGAATCCGCAACTCATAAGCATTTGGTTGAAAAGTATTCCATGGACCGACAGACTCCCCAGTGAAAGTAAAAACCGATACTATATTTTGTTTCCAAGCACCAAGACAGAGCTGATTCGCCATCAAGGATGGAAGCTCATCGACCTAATAAAGGACGAAAGAGTACACGCATCATACATGCTTGAGAGGCTCCCAGTAAAAACGTATAATAGCGTCAACGAGGTAGTTCAAACGCTAGAGTCAGCCAAGTGATGGTGAACCCATTGAACAACATTCTGCTCGGGACATCAGGCTGGAGCTACAAAGACTGGATCGGGCCCTTCTATAAGAAAAAGGAGAAGAGCATGCTCTCCGCCCACTGCAAGGTCTTTAAGACGGCTGAAATCGACTCCACCTTCTACCGCTTCCCGTCAAAAGGCACAGCTATGGGATGGCTCAAATACTCCCCAACAGACTTCATCTTCGCAGCAAAGCTTCCCAAACTAATAACCCACGAAAAGAAACTAAGCCTAAACGAAGGCGTCGAAGACGACCTCAAACGCTTCTGCGAACTCATGGAACCCCTCCACTTAAACGGTAAACTCGGATGTATACTAATTCAGCTACCGCCACGGTTTGGCTTTGACCTTGACCTCATGCAGAATTTCCTCGAGGTCCTTCCAATCAACATAAGGTTTGCCGTGGAGTTCAGAGACCTATCTTGGATGAGAGAGGAAACATGGCGGTTGCTGGAGAAGTATGAGGTGGCATACACAATCGTTGACGAGCCTCTACTGCCGCCAGAGGTAAAACTAACATCGAAAATAGCCTATTTTAGATGGCACGGAAGAGGATCAAGACCATGGTACAACTACCGATACAGCATCGACGAACTGGAACCGTGGGTTCCAAAGGTCAAAGAAGTCGCCAACAAAGTCGAAACCGTCTACGGATACTTCAACAACCACTACCACGGCTATGCGGTGGAGAACTGCCTCCAAGTCCTGGAAATGCTAGGCGTCCTAACTCCAGAGCAAGCCCAGGCCAAAACAAACGTAGAAAACTACCTCAAAATGCCCGCCAGAATAGAGAAGCCGACATTGGAAGCATTCGTTGAGCCCAAAACAATGACCTTCGAAAACCTGCTTAACGCCTTCATAGACAAACCAAGGCTAAAGAGAGCCCGACGCATCAAAGACAAAGAGCTAACCACTTTGGAGGTAGCGGACAACCAAGTCAAAGCGCTGATAAGAGACTACCACATAGTCATAGACCTCGGGAACAGTCTCGTCCTACATGACTGCGCAGACTGGAGCAGAGTACTACCAAACAAACGATTCTGCAAACACATAGGCAAACTACTGCTATCATTAGACAAAGAGAAAGCCTCAAGCATACTCAAACAAATCTACGCAAACAAAGAAAAATGGGAATTCAAACCCTACACCCAATAAAAACATGGACCCAACAGAAAAAAGGAGGAGTTTGCGGGGGATCTCATGACCGTAAAAGCTAAGGAGCTGTGCGACTCTTTGACTCAGTCGATGCTCAAGTTCTTCCCGTTCCATCTCCTTTAAATACAATGATTCAAGACCCATAATCGCAAAACTAAGCCTGCTTTCAACTATTTCTGGCTTTAGGATAGCATCATTGTATTTAAGTAATAAGTCTTATGAATTCCTTCAACTTTCCCTCTCAGTAAAAGATCTACTAGCCTTTTTCCCTCATCCACCAAAATAGAAAAGTCAAAATAAAAACTTGAAAAAATCTCTCCTTAACCAAAAACCTTATTACTAATATACTTTGAATGAACTTCACGGGTGCATTTTTTGAAGGAAAAAAACGATCCGCCAGAAGAAGGAAGGAGAGATTATCTAAAGACTGTTGGTGGCCTTGTAGCCGGTCTCGCCATTGGAGGGGTAGCTGGCTGGCTGGGGAAGCCCGCCGGTCCCGGGATTACGGAAACTGTGACGCGTACAGAAACTGCGACCGAGACCCTTAGAGAAACTGCCACAACGA
>Ga0315314_1002949_pt1 | contig 13687 bp, 11 predicted proteins | sample TDP9_MG_FD_203631 | JGI IMG/M metagenome (GOLD analysis project Ga0315314, IMG submission 203631) | Freshwater sediment microbial communities from Lake Towuti, South Sulawesi, Indonesia - TDP9 | ecosystem: Environmental > Aquatic > Freshwater > Lake > Sediment | place: Indonesia: South Sulawesi...
AGCTCCAAGCCTCCTCTAAGACCCCTTACCAACTTGAGAGGGAGGGTTTTCTTGTAAAGGTCAAGTTCGCTGAGGCCAACGTGACAAGATTCCATGAAGCAAGCATCAGCCTTCAATATCGATACCTAATCCTTTGGGCTTCCTTCAGGCCGACCCTTTGGGTAGGGACAATAGCTGTTCTGATAGGCGGCGCGTTCTTCATAAGAAGAGCGCCCAAACCAGAGGCAGTTGCTGTGGTTGCCCTTTCCTCGGGAGTCCTGAGAAGGTTTGTTGACGCCTACGAGGAGAGACAGAGGCTGAGGTCGGAGCTAGAATCCCTTGAACAGCAAGTTCAGAAAGGGAAGATATCCAGAAGAAGATACAGACTGCAGAAGAGCTCTTTGGACGGGCGTCTGTCCAAGCTGCAGAAGGACTTGTCAGAGCTCAGGGGCGAGATAGCAGCAGCGGGCGGTCGCTACTCTGAAAGGATGAGACATCTTGAAACAGCTGAGACCGAGATTGAAACCTTGGACAGAGACATCGCAAGAGTGGAAGTCCGATTCCAGCGTAGGGAAATCTCTTCCGAAGCCCGCAGCAGACTATTGGACGAGTACAACCGCATAAGGGAACGGGCTGAGAACACAACAGAAGAGATACTCCTAAGACTACGAGAGGAAATTCGCTAAGAGGCAGCCTACCGAATCAAGTCTTTTAGACATTCACTATTCTTCTCGGAACCTGAAAATCTGAGAACCCCGATATTCCGCCTAGGATTTCTCTGGTACGACTGGGGCTTCAGGGATGGTTTCCGCATCTTGCGAAGGCATAGCGTTTCGGGGGGCACGCCACCGGCGGCCTAGTGACGGCGGTTACACCAGGCTTAATATCGTGTTACCCTTAACGGTTGCACCAAGGTGGCTTTTGCCTTCATGCTTACGGGAAGCTACGCGGAGGAAGGGGCTACTTGCAGCTAAGCGACACACGGCAAAGGCTCTGTGAATGTCTAGGGTTGTCCGAGTATGAAGCGAAGCTCTATCTCTCCCTGCTCGAACAAGGCGCTGCTAAGGCAAGAACCCTGAGCATGATTAGTGGCGTCCCCAGAACCAAGGTCTACAGCGTTCTAAAGAAACTAATCGATATGGGCCTCGTTACCGAGGTTCCTGAGGAACCGAGAAGATTTGTCCCCACTCCGCCCAGAACTGCCCTTAAGTCTTATGTCCAATCATACCAGAGCATGGTCGGAAATCTGCTAGCCGTTGTCTCATCACTTGAGGAGATATTCAGAAAACCCAAGAACGACCAGAATCTGCAACAGGGAACGATATGGACTATCTGTGGAAGGCACGAGATTCTCACAAAAGCCAAACAGATGCTGTCCAAGGCAAAGCGGTCTGTGGTTTTGGCTACCAACGAAAACGGATTGGTTCTTCTTTATAAGTCATTCAACCGCTTGTTTGACGAGCTGACAGAACGGTCAGTCAAGGTCAAGATCATGACGCCCAACGATTCAAACAACCAACACATGCTGAGCGAGCTTCGATACACATGCAAGATAGAGAAAACGCCCTTTCCGCTTCCACTGATATTCCTGAGCACCGATGATAAGCAAATGCTTCTGGCAAATCTCCAACCAAACAGTTTCTCCTCGAGTTCCGAGCATGATAGAGGCGTCTTCTCTGAAGATGCAACGTTGCGCGAGATGATCTACCTCCTAGTGATACACGAGGGCTGCCGCTGGCCCTTACACGCCAATACCAATGAGAACAGGAGCAAACGCTGACCGTTCGTGTACCGGAAGTCCATTGGAGACAGGTTACATTAGGTTTAGATAGTATCACCTAGAAATCTTTCTTTCGTTAGGAAGGGAAGAGGCCTGGCTCCTTCTGAGAGAAACGATCTGGACCACACAGGCCCGCTTAGCTATGTTGACCTCTTGATTCTGACATTGGCGCAACATGAGAAGAGCTTGACATTAATCATTGAAAGACTGGAACGAATCTCCGAGAAAATGGAGGAGATCAGTCGGCAACTTGCAGAAGCGAGGAAGGAGTACTCAAGAATCTCGCGGAAAATTCTATCCCCCGAATATCTCTGACATCCCTGAGATGTTCCTGCTATTTCTGAAGCCACGCCAACATCGGGAGAGACAAATCGCGTCTCATCTTTCTATGCCCAGAGCGCCTTAGCCGCCTCCCAAAAAGCTTTTATCCCCCGATTGAGCATCAAATTGAAACTCAAGAAGGTGGCTCATGATTGGTTGAGATAAAGATTGACGATGACAAGTGTACTGGCTGTGGAACATGCGTCGACGTTTGCCCCGTCGCGGTTTTCGAATTGAGAAACGAGAAGTCCGCCGCCGTAAACGTTGACGAATGCCTTGTCTGCAGAGTCTGTGAAACGGAGTGCCCCGAGAAGGCCATCGAAGTTATCGAATAGATGGCATAGCACCTTTTAATTCTTGCTTACAGAGTCCAGAAAGTGGAAAGGACTCTTCTTGTTTCTTCTATAATCCTTTCTGCCTCCCTTTGGGCCGCCAAGTTTGACGAGGGACGCTTATCTCGAATTCTGACATTCAGCCCTGCCATCCTGCCAATAATGGCTGGCACAATTTTCTTGAGGAAACTGGGCCTATAGCCGCCCTCGAGTACGGCCACCATTCTGTCTTCGCAGATTTCATGTGCCAAGTCCAAGACCTGTTGGAAGACTCGAAGATAGATATAGGCCGACAGAGACAGGTCTCCGACAGTGTCTCTATAGTAACCGTCGAACCCGGCGGAGACAAGGATGAACTGCGGACCAAACTGTCTCACTACTGGAGTCACGATTGTCTTGAACGCCTTCCAGTAAGCAAAATCGCCCGATCCAAAGGGAAGGGAAACATTCACGGTGTAGCCTGAGCCTTCCTCTTCGCCGGTTTCGTCTACGAAGCCTGTTTCGGGAAACTCAGTAGGGTCTTCATGTAGGCTTATGTAAAGGACCTCGTCCCTATCATAGAAGATTTCCTGTGTCCCATTACCATGATGAGCATCCACATCCAGAATCAAGACACGTGCTAGCCCGAGTTCCTGAAGTAGGTAGGCAGCGCCCGACGCAACATTGTTGAATATGCAGAACCCGAGACCGTAACCGGGACCGGCGTGGTGGCCAGGCGGTCTAGCAAGAACGAAGACATTTCGACATTTCCCTGTCATAACCTTGTCCACCGCTTCGGTCACGCCGCCGACTGCAAGCCGAGCAACCTCGAAACTCTCCCGAGAGGCTATCGTTCTCGTCTCTTCGTCAAGGATTCCGCCGCCTGACATGCAGAGCTGCCTAACATAGCTGATATACTCTGGACGGTGAACAAGCCTAAGGTCCTCGAGGCGGGCGGGTTCTGGCTCGATGAGCGAACACTTCTGGGCCTCTAGAAGACCAGCTTGTTCGAGCCCCCTCATTGCAGCCTGAAGCCTTCGGGGCGACTCTGGATGGCCGGGTCCGGTGTTGTGAGCTAGGTATCTCGAGGAAAACATGACTGCCGTTTTCTTCATCGGCATCGCTCCTTGGCGAATACCGTTTCCGTTTTTCCCATATTTGGGACCCATCGCTCGGTGAATCTGTCCGACCCACTATTCCTTTTCCAAACACCCTTTAACTGTTAAATATACGGCAATAGATATCTGTTTGATGTCTGCAGGGCAGTCTATCTTGAAGGAGACTGGAAAATGCCGATCCTTCCTATAGATACGGGCCGCTACGGGACACGCGAGATGCTTTCGATCTTCGAAGAAGAGAACTACGTCCAGAATCTGCTCGATGTGGAGGCGGCTCTCGCTTGGGCTCACGGGCAGGTTGGGAACATCCCACGGGATGACGCTGAGAAAATTGTCAAGATGGCTTTCACAAAATACGTCAAACTCAGCCGCATAAAAGAGATTGAGAAAGAGATTAAGCATGATGTCATGTCGCTTGTGCGAGCCTTCGCAGAGGTCTGCGGACCAAGCGGTGCCTACATCCATCTTGGAGCGACGAGCTATGACATCGTGGACACGGCGAGGGGGCTTCAGCTCAGAGAGGCTGTTGACATAATAGCACGTAGATTGGACAGGCTAGAGCTTGTGTTGATCAACGCGTCCGACCGCTACAAAAGCACGATCATGATGGGCAGAACCCACGGCCAGCATGCCTTACCCATAACCTTTGGGCTCAAACTCGCGGTCTGGATGAGAGAGGTGTCGAGGCACATGCAAAGGCTGAGCGAGTGCAGAAAGAGGGTAGTGGTCGGCAAAATGAGCGGAGCGGTAGGAACACAGGCAGGCTTAGGCCCTAAGGCTATGGAGATCCAAGATCTCACCATGAAGAAGCTGAACATGGAGGCCGCTGAAGTCTCTACGCAGATCGTTCAAAGAGACCGCCACGCTGAGCTGGTGTGCATACTCGCCATGATAGCGTCCTCTCTGGACAAGTTTGCGACTGAGATAAGGGAGCTTCAGAGAACAGAGATCGCCGAGGTTTTCGAACCCTTCGAAGAGAGAGTGCAAGTTGGCAGTTCGACACTGCCCCATAAACGCAACCCTCAACTTTGCGAAAGGGTCTGCGGCCTAGCAAAGATCATGCGCGGACTAGTGGTTCCCGCGCTGGAGAATATCCCAACATGGCAAGAGAGGGATTTAACCCAGTCTTCCGCGGAGAGGTTCATACTTCCCGAGGCTTGCATTCTCACTGACTACATGCTGCACATCATGATTGGCGTTCTGTCGGGTCTTCAGGTTGACGAAGAGAGGATGGCCAAGAACTTGATGTTAACTGAGGGGCTGGCAATGTCAGAGGCCGTCATGATCGCTCTTGCCAAGAAGGGAATGAGCCGCCAAGAGGCCCATGAACTCGTCCGCAAGTTGACAATCAAAAGCACCATCGAAAAGACCGCCTTCAAAGACACTCTCCTACGTGAAAAGACTGTTACTGATTTTCTTAGCGAGACAGAGATTGACGAGACCCTGAATCCATGGAACTATCTGGGAACGTCCGTCCAACAAGTCGAAAAGGCCATAGAGAAGACAAGAAAGGAAAACCGTGAAAGAGGGTTAGCTTGAAAGCGCGTTCCAGCTACAGAGTGGAAACCTCATTATCTCTTGGTTGCGGATTGCGAAATGGTGGCGTCAGCGACCTCTAGTCACGCATATACGCGAGGCAGGCCCAAATCCGATTGTCAAACCTGAAGGATGGTTGCTCGCCTGAGGGTCAATAGGTTCGAATGCGTGCTAGCAACGGTGCTTCACGAAGACCCTCCAGTTGTGCCACAGACCATAGGGTTTACGACCGAGATGGCGAGATCCAAGTTTACTCCTCTCATAGAAAAGGCCGTAAAGGATATCCAGAGAAAGGCTGGACTTATTGCTCATGACACTCTCGCAGAGACGACTCCTAGCCTTGAGAGGGCGCTCAAAGAGGCCGAGTTTCTGGACAACTTCATCGTAGGCGTCGGAGGCGGAGGCTTCAGAGTAAGGAAGACTGTTGAAACTGAGCCGAGATGGCACCTAGTAGAGTGGGAGACGGGGGCTGTTTGGCGTAGGGGCACAGCCGAGAATGCCTGGGCCAGAGAATATCTAACCTATCCGGTCGAATGTGAGGAAGACTTGGATGGACTTGAGCTTCCAGACCCAGATGATCCAGAAAGGTATGAGGGAGTGGAGAGGGCTATAAGACAGGTAAGAGACAGAGGGTTCTTCCCTCTGTGCGAAATCAACGGGTTCTTCTCGGGCGTGTGGTACTTCCTTAGAGGTCCACTGCACAACGTTCTCAAGGACATGTATTCAAGGAGGCGGTTTATTGAAAGGCTGATAGCCAAGGTTGGAGAGTTCAACCTGAGGGCTGAGAAGAACCTCCTAGAGCGGGGAGCACTGATGATAGGGTGGGTCGATGATCTGGGCTATAACAAGGGAACCTTCACGAACCCGAAGCTCTACGAGGAACTCATCTTCCCCTGGCACAAGAAGGCCATCGACCTGGCGCATAGATATGGAGCCTTCGTCAACATGCACAGCCACGGAAACATAAACGCCATAGTTCCCCTACTATTCGAAGCCAATCTTGATGTGCTGAACCCAATAGGACCGTCAGACAATATGGACCTTGAAGCCTTGAAGAAAAAGTATGACGGCAAGCTATGTCTGCAAGGAGGCTTGAGCAAGCATCTCGGGTTCATGGGCACGGACGAACTTGGAAGACATCTCGCGGACAGGCTTAGAGTGGGTAGCCCCGGCGGAGGATACATATTAAGCTCTGAAGGCGATCTGCCTCACGAGATGACCTCTAGAAACTTTGCGGCCTTCATAAAGATAAGCAGGAAATACCGAAGAAATTCTATATACTCTTTTCTCCTTGATATCGATTGGAAAGCTACGCAAGATTAATGTGGCTGGATGCTTCTAGCTTCCAATGCGATGTCGGCGGAAATAACACTGGAAGAACTCCGGGAAAAAATGCCGGAGTATATCAGAACCCGGTTTCTTGCTGAAAAACGCACTAGGGTACGGAATCTGGTCAAGGTCACCAGCGGCTGGGAGACTGATATCTACTCCTTCGTTTCGGAACGCTGGAGCGATGACGGATATCACTCGGACGATCTGATTCTGAGAATATATAGTGGCGATTACTCGAAGGAGAAATCAACTAGAGAGTACAAAGTCATGTCTAGGCTGTATGAGGCGGGATTCTCGGTTCCTAAGGTTTACCACCTTGAGACGGATACATCGATCTTCGACAGACCCTTCGTCATTATGGAGAGGATTGATGGCCAATCAATGGGAGAGATCCTCACGGTCTCGTCAGAGGCAAAAAGGAAGGACCTGATTGACTTGTTCTGCCGGATGTTCGTTGACCTGCACAGATTGGACATCCGACCGTTCCTTTTAGAACCCTCGATTGTTCCTGACCCCTCGGCATACGATATGGAAAGCAAATGCGATCATTTGACCGGTCTGCTCCAGCGCTTCAGACATGTGATGACATCCTTCGAAAATCGCGAGCGCGCTTTTGCCCTATTCAGCCAAGTATTGGACTGGCTTGACGGAGAGAGGAGTGGAGTTCTCACATGTGGACTGTCGCTCGTTCACCTTGACTATCACCCCTACAATGTTCTGATTAGACGTAATGGGCAAGCATTCGTCATCGATTGGACCAATTCCACCATAGCAGACTACAGGATAGATCTGGGTTGGACCCTGCTACTGGTCAGTACTTCTGGCAATCCGGAGATGCGCGACCATATTCTGGGCACATATGAGAACCTAGCTCAAAGCAGGATCAGGAATATTGAGTATTTTGAGGTGTTGGCTGCTGCTAGAAGGCTAGGCTCCCTTTACCTTTCCTTAACCCAAGGGGCGGAAAAGCTAGGAATGAGACCGGAGGTCGCCACAATCGTGAAACACCAGACAAGTCACGTAAAAGCCGTCATTGAAGTTCTTCGCGATAGGACGAACATCGAGACTGAAGAATTCTTCAAGCTTCTAGGGGTATAAGACACTGAAATGACTGGTTCGCGGGACTTATTTCGTCAGCAAGCGCCAACAGGAAAGAAGCAACAAGGAACGAGAAAAGGAACCTTCGGCGGAATCATATTGCCAGAAGCAGCACAAATGGACACGTAGACAAGTCTCTGGGTCTTCGATTGGAGACTCTGTTATCGGTTCCTTTCAAAGATCCATGCTACCTCTCCAATCAGGTTGCCGATGGGCAAGTGCTGGGGACATTGCTCCTCACATTGTCCGCACTTGGCACATTTTTTGGCGCCGTTCTCGGCCGCGATGGCTTGGGCGTAACTACCCACAACTTCCTTTTGAGCCTCTTCGTCGCCGCGTTTCCTCGAGTACTCGTTGTAGAATTTGAAGATTTCAGGTATGGCCACGCCTTCAGGGCAGGGCATGCAGTATCTGCAGCCTGTGCATCCGACGAAGCCGCATTCAAGATACTTTCCGCGTACCCTCGAGATGAACTCCAGCTCTTCCTCCGTGAGTGTGCCTGGACCCGAGCGGCTGGCGGTTTCCAGGTTCTCGATCACCTGCTTCATGTCGCTCATGCCACTTAGGGCTACCGAGACTTCGGGCTGGTTCCAGACCCATTGAAGCGCCCACTCGGCTGGCGTTCTCTTGATCTGCGCTTCGTCCCAAATGGCTTGAACCTCCATTGGAGGATTTACGGCGAGCATGCCGCCTGCGATCGGCTCCATCACCACGACAGCCAGCCCTTTGGAAGCCGCGTATTTCAGGCCTTTCGTTCCAGCCTGGTTCTCAGTGTCCATGTAGTTGTATTGGATCTGGCATAGTGTCCACTTGTCGTAGCTGTCGACTATCTCTTTGAAGACTTCATATTTGTCGTGGAAACTAAAGCCCAGATACCTTATTCTCCCGTCTGAAAGCGCGGAGTCTGCCCACTCGAAAACGTTCAAGTTCAGAAGGTTGGACCACCTATCCTTCTCAAGAGCGTGTAGAAGATAGAAGTCGATGTGGTCGGCTTGGAGTCTTTTCAGCTGTTCATCGAGGTACTGGTCCATGTCCTTGTGGGATTTGACCAGCCACGTGGGCATCTTCGTTGCCACCTTCACCCTTTCACGATATCCGTTCTCAAGGGCCTTTCCGACCACAACTTCGCTGTTTCCTCTGTGATAGGGGTAGGCGCTGTCAAGGTAGTTGACGCCGTGGTCGACTGCGTACCTTATCATCTCGATCGCCTGGGCTTCGTCTATCTTGGCGGAGTCTCCGCCGATGATGGGAAGCCTCATTGTTCCGAATCCGAGAGCAGACACCTTCCAGTTGAGCTTGCCGAATCTTCGGTACTTCATGGGATTCCCCTCGCGTTTTGGGTATGCAGTGCGTCGGCTGCTATATAGATGTTTGCTTTCATTGATGAGGAAGACTAGACATCGGGGCTTTGACAAGATGCTTCAAGAAGGCGGGCTATGATAAGCTAGCGTCTCAGCCTAGTCTATCGGAGCGGCGTAGAGTAGCTCCCACTGTTGAATCCAGTCGTCTCCTTGGTTTTCTATCGTATACTGGGGCTCTATCACTATCCACCTGCCTTCCCCAAGTCCTTTGTCGGTCAAATCATCAAACTTCCAGTAACCGTAGCCTTCCAAGCCATTGATGTGGACGAGAACCATGGAGTGATAATCATTGTACTGGTTTCTGAAGAGCCCTATGGCAGCATCTACGCCAGCAGCCTCGAAGAGCGCTGCTCCCAAGGTGGCAAAATCGTCGCAATCTCCGGACCTGAAGCCCAAAGTCTCTGTGGGAGCTAGGTAGACGTTGTTGACCTCCAACTCGTATTGGATATGATCTGAGAGAAACCGCAATATCTTCTTGATCTTTTCTGTGGCGGAATCGTACCTGTTGGCCTCTGCGAATTCGATCACAGCATCCATTTTCTCTCGAGCCATTTCGTAGCTGTGCTTTTCCACGTCTTCATAGAACCTGTTCTCAAGCGAAGGCCAAGAGTTACGCCCCAGATCGTGGAGGGCCAGTCTGGCGCAGAAGTCCACATCTCTCTGATCACCGTACCATCTTCCCATAAACCCTTCTTCATCTCTCACCAGATCATAGTAGGACTCTAGGCTATTGCCTATGTTGAGGGTCTGTTCTATCTCGAGGTCTTTCGAAAGCCCTGAGTATAGGTTGCTCAGATCCTCGTGATCCGCCTCCAGCTGAGCATAGCTCTGGCTCAAGTCTGCATATCGGCTCTCTAGAGCTGCAGAATCCGCCTCTAGCAGGGCATAGCCTTCATACAGATCCGCATATTGGTTCTGAAGAGAATCATAGTCGCCACGCAAGGCAGCATATTCGAGGGCTAGACTCAGGTAACTCGTGTTCAGAAGATGATACGAGGCATCCAATTCCGTGTACAAGATTCTGAGAGTGGCGGATTCTCGGTTCAACTCATCATATTCACTCTGAACCCCAGCATAGGCGAGGCCCTCTATGGCAACCAGAACTATCAAGAGGGCGCTAAGGACGGTACCTTTGGCAATCTGCAAAAACAAACCCTCCTCGTTTGAGCTCAGTAACATCGCAGGCGCAATATAAGGATGATAGAACACCGATTCTATATTAGAAGCAAAGGCCTATGATGAGAAGTACCTTCAGAAAAAGGAAATGCTGCTCGTGAGGGCTACGTTCGCAGGTTGCTTGTGGTCATATTCTGTAGCATTCGAGTGTTCCTGGGCCGCGTTGGCGGTATGGTCCCATAGAGTTTCGTGCGACGTAGAGCAGCCTCTTTGAAGGTAACCACCGGGCTTCGACGTGATCCTGTGACCTGTTAGGTACGACGCGCAGAGTCTTTCTGTCTTGCAGCGATATCTGCTTCAGAAGCGTTCCCGTCTGAATGAGCGCCCAGTCTTCCTCTGGCACAGATAGGAGCAGAGGCCTACGCCACGGCTTCAGGTCGCTGACCTCTAGGCTCCAGACCTTTTCTGCTTCGGGAACCGAGAATAGGGTAACGGTAGCATTTGGATACCGAGCAGCCGACCTTTCATCCACGATGTTGGCAAGCAGCAACCGGTCCGATCCTGCCAGGGCGATCTGATCGATCGGCTCTGTTCCGTAGGGTATCTCTTTGACGCTTCCGGTCTGCATGTCGGCGATATGGAGCATCGATTCGCCGGATCGGTCGAAGTAGCCTCCGCCGCAGTACACCTTTCCAGCCGGGTCGAAGCAGGTGCAATTGTCTCCTCTCATTATGTCTTTCATGGCCTTGTCTTCGATGCGGTAGAGATGGTAATGTACTATTACGTAGCATCTGCCGTCAGGTCCAATATCAGGGCCTTCGTAGACCTGGCCACACTTGTATGTAGAAAGCTCAAGTCTGTCTCCGGAGGTCTGCACCGTCAAAACAGTATCATAGGAGCTCTCGGTCACGAAAAGCCCGGTCTTCGTGTCAGCCGCCCCGGACGTAAAGTATACGCTTGGTCCCTGCGACTCGGCGACGACTGAACCGGTCTTCGCGTTCACTAGCTGCATCTCAGTTACGCCCTTACTTTTCTCGCTGAGAATCAACACCCGGTCCGCCGCGACGAACATGCTTCTACATGAACCTGCGGAGGGTACTGGGAGCGACCAGAGTCGATTGGCGGTGCCTGCCTCATAGGCGATAACGGTTCCTCGATTACCAGCTTCAGGCGCAACTAGACAGATCATACTCTCGTCAGGCGACACATCGAGACTGGCCTGAAACCCCAACCCGGAGCAGACAGATGTGAGTTCTGGTTCCCTAGCCGCTTCAAGCGCTGAGGCTCTCATCGCCTGCTGACGAGTCATTATCCTCGATGGATCAAAGGTTGCCTCAACAGTGCTGCCCCCACAGCCCGGACAGACACCCTTTCCCAATGCTACGGCATTCGGGCCCCCGTAGACGGCGCCTTGCAGGGCGCCTTTGCCAGCAAGGTAGAGAAGCGGGATCGCTTGGTCACCAAGGACTCCACAATTAGGGCAATTCAGGGAAAGTCCGCCCTGCGCGTGGCTGAGAATCTCGCCTGAACTTAGGCCTGGGTATTCTCTATGAAGGGCCTCTTTGAGGGCGTCGATCAGATAGGCTGTCTGGCTCAGCTGGATCATGATGGATCTTCTAGATCTGGAGGCTTCAAGGGCAAATCGGTCCAGCGACATGATTGGCATCATCGGTGTTTGAGGCTTTTTGGGAGCTTCTTCCTTCTTCTTTTTACCAAACAACTTGCCAAAAATTCCCATCTTAGCACCTCTCCTAATTTGTCCAAACCTGCTTTTTCCTTTTTCGCTCGGAAAATCTTCACATTTCTCAGCTTTTTTCTGGGTTTTCTGACTTTTCTGATTTTTTTCTCCCGTGGCTTCGAGGCAGCTCTGTTTCAAGTGCGCATTGAAAATTCCCGCCATGCTTGGAAGAGCCTTTTTCGGTTCGCTTTTATGAAATTAAACTTAAATATGGCTTAGGAGATGTTTGCTAAAGTCCGCAGAAGTTGTCTCGGGGTTGGCGAAGCTTGCCTTTGACTGAGGATGCGAGTTTCGATGCTTTGCTTCAGCGGGGCAACCTGATCCAGATTCCGGTTGAGGCTAGGTGGAGGTATCGGCTTGAGCCGGGAGAGATACTGCACGTCGAGATCGTATCGCCTGGCCAGTACTTGCCATCGAAAGACAGGTTCTCCGCAAGGCTCCAGAAGAGCGGGCGGGTAACAGTTCCATGGGAACAAGTAGTAAAACATGACCTTAAGTCAGGAATCCTTGTTGCAGTCACGCTTCTGGCCAGTGAACGGTAGAAGCGAAACGGGATTAGGATTGCCGCCCATGCCGGGTACGGATCTGGGTAGCTTTTTTCCCATTTTTGGGAAATAGACGCTGGTTTTCCCCTCACTGGGGAATCGTGTCCTTTTGCGGTAGAGAACCTTAAAATAGACGTATCTCGACAATCATGGGTGAACCAAAATGGAAAGGAAACACGATCTCGAAGATGAACTCATAGACCTTGCTGCCGAAAGAACCATGGAGGGCTGGAAGGCAGCAGGCCAAGCAATCAACGAAATAGAGGCAGAAACAGAAACAGCCTGCATACTGAACCAAGAGCCAGAGACACCGGTGGCCGAGCCAATGCCTAAACCTCCAGCGCCATTAACCAGCACCGCGACAAACAAAGTCAAAGTCGAGCTGGCGATGTTCCCAAAAAGAGAGAAAACAGAGGCGCGAGACCCATACTCTGATGAGCTGACGGCACGAGCCCTTTCTCTGCTAGGAAACTAGAAATCCTCACTGCCAACCTAGTAATCTACGATTCGCTTTTGATCATTCATTCCCTCAATACGTCTTCTAGGAAGTCGCCAACCATCTTCTTAATGATTTCCTCAGTTAGCCTGTCAACTCTTTCTTGCAGAAAACATAGAGGAACCTTCCATCCACGGCTTCCATTATGCCTAAGCTAATCTTGAAGAGCTCCCAGACCTTGCTCTCCTCTTCGTCCAGCATCTAGCGAACAGAGATCTCATACTCCAATCTGCAAACCAACTTGGCCCCGACGAGTACCTTGTATTCTCAAGGCTCCTTGATTTGAGATCATTGAGGGGTTGATGGTGACTCTTCTCGACATGGGATTCTTGCTGAAGACATACACCTTTTCCGAACCTATGCCCACAACACAATGGAGCCAAGATCTGCTGGAAGAGAAAACAGGAACTACCTCAAATGTGCCTAGGGTCCCGTGAAGCCGCATTTTCGAGCATTACGGGTGATATCTCCCGCAAAAGGTTTTCTGGGATGCCGCCGTTGTCGAGGTATGGTCTGCAGATTGGAGATAGATATGTTCCCCTATTCTGTCCTTAGGTTAGCTGCAGACGTTTCTCCGCTTCGAAGCTGCCGGTTAACCTTATGTCCTCTGAGGAGCTGCCGACCATTACCTTGAAGATACCCGGTTCCACAACGCGGTTTAGGTGGCGGTCAAGGAAAGACAGATGGTCAGCGGTTAGGGTGAAGCTCACCGTCTTCTTCTCGCCCTGTTCGAGGGCTATCCTTTTGAACCCTTTAAGCTCCTTGACCGGTCTGGTCACGCTGGAGACAAGGTCTCGCAGGTAGAGTTGTACCACCTCGTCGCCTCTAAGCTCGCCAGTGTTCTTCACATCCACGCTGATCTCGATCTTCTCTGCGCGACCTTTGCCTTTCCGATTTATCTGCAGGTTGCTGTAATCGAAGCGTGTATAGCTTAGTCCGTGCCCAAATGGGAATAG
>Ga0315314_1002950_pt1 | contig 13687 bp, 12 predicted proteins | sample TDP9_MG_FD_203631 | JGI IMG/M metagenome (GOLD analysis project Ga0315314, IMG submission 203631) | Freshwater sediment microbial communities from Lake Towuti, South Sulawesi, Indonesia - TDP9 | ecosystem: Environmental > Aquatic > Freshwater > Lake > Sediment | place: Indonesia: South Sulawesi...
CTAATAAACCTTTTTGAATCTGTGCAGTTAGTACACTGAAACCTTGTCCACACCCCTGATTTTCAGAAACTTTGGAATCAAGTCGCCAGGAATCTTAGACTCAGCGATGAGTGTCAGCTTGGGCTCTGGAGACAATTCAGGATCGTCCACTATCGCCTGTCTTATACTGATGTCCCCCTCAGCAAGGATAAGAGCTGATTTGGCGAGTATGCCGGGAATGCGCGCGTTCAAGGGTGTGATTTCCACCACGCCCAAGTTGAGATGCTTTGCCACATGCTTCAAAGAATGTCCAGCGGAACGTATGCCGGCAAAAATCTCTTTCAGCTCGTCGCTCTTTTCGATTGCCCTCACTGTTTCGGCCACGGTTCTTCTGTCGACTCGGGCAACACGCCCTATCCGCACCGGTGGAATCTCGATGTCATTGCAGAATATTCTTCCGCCTTTGACGCTCAGACCGTTCTCTACAAGAACTCGAGCGACGTTCAGGCGCTCAGGATAACCTTCAAGGCGATTAGCCACCTTGTTCCAGATCGAAGACACATAGGTACTCTCCTTTTTTTATGTACAATTATGTACACGAAAGATATAAATTTAACCTTTAAGACTAATTGTTAACAGAGCCGCCGCTAAGAAAACATATGTAAAGGTGAAGAAAGTTTGGCAATGTCTAATAAGATAAGCGAACACGCTGTTATACTTCCGCCCGACGAAATCCCGACTTCCTGGTACAACATTCAGGCAGACCTGCCCGAGCCTCTGCCGCCGCCCTTAGACCCTAGAACGCTCAACCCCGTCGACCCAGCAATGCTGGAGCGCATCTTTGCCAAGGAGCTGATTCGTCAAGAGGTCTCCAGGGAGCGTTACATAAAGATTCCCGACGAGATTCTTGACGCCTACCTGCGCATTCCTAGACCCACACCTCTGGTTAGAGCTAAACGTCTGGAGGCTTTCTTGAAAACTCCAGCGCAGATTTATTACAAGTGCGAGTACGTCAGCCCGCCTGGAAGCCACAAGACAAACACAGCCATAGCGCAGGCGTTCTACAACAAGGAACAGGGCATTGAGCGTTTGGTCAGTGAAACAGGCGCGGGGCAGTGGGGCACCGCGTTGGCGATGGCAACCTCGCTTTTCGCTTTGAAATGCCGCCTGTACATGGTGCGCGTTAGCTATCAGCAGAAGCCCGGTCGTAGGACGATGGCTGAGGTGTACGGCGCTGAAATCTTTCCCTCTCCGAGCGACAAGACAGAGTTTGGAAGAAAACTGTTGAAAGAGAATCCCAATAACCCTGGGACGCTGGGAATCGCCATCAGCGAGGCGCTGGAGGACACGCTCTCTGACGAAAAAACAAGGTATAGTCTAGGTTCCGTCCTCAACCACGTCTTGCTGCATCAGACCATAATCGGCGAAGAAGCTAAGAAGCAGTTTGAGATGATCGACGTTTACCCAGATGTCGTCTGCGGTTGCATTGGCGGCGGCTCCAACTACGCGGGCTTCAGCTTTCCCTTCGTCAGAGACAAGCTGACCCACAAGGTTGATTCACCCGATTTCGTGGCATGTGAAGCAAGAGCCGTGCCGCACACGACCCGAGGAACTTACACCTATGGGTTCGGTGACACAGCTCAGATAACACCGCTTCTGAAGATGTTGACTCTTGGACACGAATACAGCTGTCCACCCATACATGCTGGGGGCTTGCGCTACCACGGTATGGCGCCGTCAATATCCTATCTAATTCAGACGGGTCTCATGCGGTCTGTTGCCTACCACCAGGGCGAGACGTTTGAAGCCGCGCGGATTCTTGCTCAGACAGAGGGGATGATAATCGCTCCAGAGTCTGCCCACAACCTGAAGTATGCAATCGACGAGGCTCTGCGCTGCAAGCGAACCGGTGAAAAGAAGGTGATTGCCTTCAACAACAGCGGACACGGTCTGCTCGACCTGTCAGCCTACGAGAGCTTCTTGGCAGGAAAGCTCCAAGACTTTGAGCCAGTAGACATTAAGGTTCCCAAATACGTGAGTTAAGGCTGAGGCTTCCCCTCTCCTTTCCTTTTTCTTTCTTGTCAATTAACACGGCATTTTTGACGAGTAGGCAGCCGCTTGTGCCTTCCCAGACTTTATCTGTTTCGACAAGTTGAATCCTTTTCTTGAAGAAGGGTGCGTCGAGCACTAGGGTTTCGTACTCGCCTCCTTCGCCTATGAGTGAAACTTGAAACCTTTCGTTGAGTTTTATGAGGTCCGAGACTGCTGCTTCGTCGATTCTTCTTCCAAGCCAGCTCTGGTTGAAGCCGTGGGCGTAGACGCCGACTATCATTGTTTCAATTCTCAGGGCGATAATTTCTTTGAGCAGTCTGAGCGGATTCTCGTGCCAAAGAGGAGCGATCGGCTTCAAACCCAGCTCTTGGCAAATCTGGTCGATACGGTTTTTCTGGTATTCCGAGGCTATGGCACCTGAAACCACGGCGTCGACGTCGAGTTTGGCAAGCAGCCTCTTCAGGTCTTCGACCTCGGCTTCTTTGATGCCTGGGGTTTTCGCTTTAACCAATGGGATGCCTACTGCTTTGGCGAAGAGGTCGGTCAAGTGGATGTTTGGACAGTGGAACATCCAGCTATCTTGACGCTGCGGAATCATGGTGACAAGGCACTCTACCTCGAGTCCTTGCTCTAAGACCCTGTGCAGTGCTAGGGCAGAGTCTTTTCCGCCTGTCACCAGAACTGCTGCGCGCAATGTTAGGCGCCTCTTGTTTGAAAAACAAGATGCGGAGCGGCTAAATAAGCTAGTAAGTTATCGTAATCCAGCGTTTCTCGGTCTCCCAGAACCTTCGGTGGTACTGCTCACATCGTTGACGTGCGTCTTTAATCGGCAGGTCCCATAGGGGCACGGTTATCAAGCCCCAGTCACACTCGACGTTGGCGGCGTTCACCTCTCGGGCAAAGATGTCTGTGGAAGCAGCAAAACTGGGGTTGGCTAAGTTTTTTCGGTTCAGGATAAGCGCCGCGAATCTTTGCGAGGCTGCGGTGTTGAGCGATTGAATGATGCTCTCAACTCTCTGCCTAGTGAAACCTGTGTTGACCACGTCGTCCACAATCAAGAGGTTCTCACAGCGATTAACCTGTCTACGGAAGTAGTCTTTCCATTCTCTGCTGGGAAAATAGGAATCCACGTGATGTTGCATGTAGATGTGCCTTTGAGCCACGATTGGAACAAATTTCTCTACTGCATCGTTCATTTTCGACAGACCATACGCTATGGGCAAACCCTTCAAGACTACGCCCAGAATCAGGCTTTCAGAGAGGTTGAGTTCGCGTTCTATTTTCCTGTTCAAGTCTTCGACAAGTTCTTGGGCTAGAATCCTCTTCTTCATCTAGCTGAAAGCCCAAACCTACAACGATTGTTCAGCTTATTACTCTTTTCGTGACACTCGCACGAGACTTTTGCGGAACGCGTTATTTTCGGCTCAAGCGGCTGTTGGCTTCTTTCATGATTGCTAGGGCCTCTCGGCGCCATTCCTCGAAGCCCTGCGGCGAAGAAGGATAGTTGAGATAGAGGGTCTTCATTTTCTTTAGCAGGTTGGCTGCGTCTCGCAGTCTTCTGAGCATGGAGAGTTTGCCCAGTCCATAGAACACGCGTTTCGTCTTCTCTGTTATGTTCAGCTTCAAGTTTTCGCCCTGGCTAACCTTGAACAGGTCTTCTTCGGTTATGAGTTTGTACTTCATTCCGTAACTGATTTCCTCGTTGCCCACGCTCTTCAACAGAAAAAGGCGGAAGATGTCCAGTCCAGCCTGTTTGGCACCATAGACCCGCATATACTCCGCATTGTAGCTCCACAGACCCTCACGGCTCACGTCGCCTTTTTCAACGGCTTCAACAATTGCTTTTCCAGCGAGGCTACCGCCCATCATGGACGGTCCGATGCCACCACCGTGAATCGGGTTGACTTGGCAGGCGGAGTCGCCCACTACGAGAATGCCGTTGCCCGTCATGCAGTCTAGCGGTCGCCTAGTGGGCACGTACCAGCTTCCGCCCTTAATCAGCTTCGAATCCTTAAACAAGGGCTTGGGCAAGATTTTCTGGTAAAACTGACTTTTGGGGTTTGGAAAGCCCTTGACCATGGCTAGACCCAGGCCTACGTTGACACTGTTGTCCCCTTCTGGAAAGATCCAGTGGTAGCCGCATGGAGTGACAGTTTGGTCAACGTGTATCTCACAGAACTTTGGGTCAAAATCGCTGTCTTGAAGCATACGTATTTCCCTGTAGCATGCCTCCACGTCTTCGTTGTCAACCTGTAGGTCTATTCCGATTTCAGGTGGCAGTCCCTTGCGCAAGATAGCTGTAAACCCACTCGCGTCGACAACGACCTTGCTCTGCAACTGCAGGGCGCTCTCGTTTTTCATGTCTTTGGCTTTAACTCCCGTTACGAAGCCGTCCTTCAGCGTTGGTTCGGTTGTGATTGTCGAATCGACCAGCGTCGCCCCAGCGTTGATGGCATCATTTAGGAGGCTCTGCCCAAAAACACGCCTGTTGAGAATAAACCCGTAGATGTGCTCACCCTTAACTGTGAAGACTGTCTTCTGGTCTGGAGAGTATATCTTGATGCCTTCAACCCTGCTCTTCAACTCGCCATTTTTGGGATAGGCTAAGCCGAGGGTGTCGAAGTGGTGTTTTCCAACCGCGTCGCCACACACTTTCTCGCCGATTTCCAGCCTACTCTTCCTGTCGACTAGACAGACGTTGAAGCCGGCTTTTGCCACGGTCTTCGCTGCCATGCAACCCGCTGTGCCGGCGCCGACCACAACCACATCAAATTTCTTCAAGGGGCGGGTATCTCCAAGGTTTCGATGTGTTTTTTATACCTTGTTTTATATGTAAACCTTATAAATCATGCAGTAAACTCTCCCACACTAGGTGTGGACGGATGAACTCGAAACTCACTCTAAACTATGAGCTTAGCACGCTCGTGGAGGCGCGGATGGAGCAGACGATAAGGGGAATAGAGGACACGGTTAAGCGCATACTGGAAAATCAGAAGCTGACTCTACAAGACCTGAAAGACGTGATTCAAAGCCTTGAGCAAAGCTTCAACCTGCTGTCCCAAAAATGGAACCTTGAAATACTGTACACGCTGTTCCTGAAAAGCACAGTGGGCTTCAGCGAGCTCAAGAAAATCCTCGGAGTGAATTCACGAACATTATCCGACAAGCTGAAAACTCTGAAACAACACGGATACCTTCAAAGGCTGATCGAGCAGGGACCACCCCTGAGAGTTAAATATTCCCTCACAACACGGGGGAGAAACACAGTCTTGCTTGCGCTTCCACTGATATACTATTCGAGCGGAACCCGTTAGACAACCCTGTTGTGTGTGCAATTGTTCTAGGGCCCTCTATTTGGGGTCAAATATGATTTGTTCAGGGTTTTTTCTTAGTCTGGTTTTTTGATTTGTGTGTGTCCTGGATGTTTTTTCTTCGGGAGCGTTTTTTCTGTTTTTGGGTTTTGTTGTGTTTGTGTTGTACAATTGTGCAGAAAGTGAGTTAAAGCGGTTTTTTGAATCTATGTTTTGTTAAGCCGCATGTGGAGCGTTGGTTGGTTCTTGAATCGTGTGCGAGGTGAAACGGCTGTTCGGTTGAAGGCTAGGCTTGCAGGTGGGCACACTATTGATGGTGCCGTTCAGATTCTTTGGAGGATTATCGACGAGGCTAGGATGTACATGGAGGACCCCAGGTTGACACCTGAGGAGAAGCGGCGGTGGGCTAAAACTTTGGCTGACACGATAGGCGTCTTGAACAAGCTTCTGGCTAGTCAAGGAGAAAAACAGCTGGAAGACCAAGACCTAGGCTCGCTCTTGACTAGGGTTCCCGAGACGTTGAAACGGACGGTTATGCTGAGGGCGCGCGTTTGGATAAGGAAGAGTTCATAAACCGCTTGGTCAACAACCTTGGTTTTGCGGCTTCGGTCTCGGAGCAGCTGATCGCTCGTCCCAAGGCTCTCGGGGAAGTTCTACGTGATGAAAGGGTTGCTCAAAGACTGATTAAGGACCCTGTGTTCTTCTCGGTTTTGATGTGCAACGATAAGTGGCTTGTAGACGCGCCTGATCACCAGAGGCTTTTGAGGGATATGCACCCCAGGCAGGTTGCGGTTTGTGGTCGTGGGTGGGGTAAATCGCTTGTTTTTAGTCGCAAGAACATCTGGCTTATTTTTACCAAGCCGAAGATTGAGAGCCTGATTGTATCCAGCACGCAGCGTCAGAGCATGATTATGTTTGACTACTGCTATCACACGATTCAGTCTAACCACCTCATGAGAGAGATGATTAAGCATCCTGGCACAACGCGTACTACTATTAGGTTGAAACCGTCTTTGGGTGGAAGGCTTGTTGCCCTGCCTTGCTCACCTGACAAGCTCAGAGGTTTTCATCCAGACTGGGTCTTCTGCGACGAGGCTTCGATTGTGCCGAGCGAAATGATTACTTCGGAAATCATGTTGATGCTCACAAAGCCGAACAGCCACTTCGTCATGAGTGGAACACCTAAGGGCTTCGAGCATATCATGCGCAGGGCGTTTCTCGACAAGGAACGGTACAGTTTACACCATTACCCGTCTTACAAAAGCACACTGGTCAGCGAGGAAAGGCTCAGCGAGTGGAAACAGGACATGACGCAAGAGGAATGGACCCGGGAGGTTGAAGCCCAATGGACAGAGTTAACCAACGTCTTTTTCCCAATGGACTTGATAATAGGCTGCGTGGACCCAGAACTCGGCGACTCCGATTCTCCAAATCGGTGCTTCGACGACTTGGAAAAGATTGACAAAGACAGACTTCATGGATCATTTTATGCTGGATTAGACGTTGGAAAGCAGATGGATCACAGTGTCCTAGCTGTGGTTCAAAAGATCAATGGAAGACGGAGACTCGTTTACAGACATCAGTTTCCGTTGGGGACACATTACCCCGATGTCATAGGACACGTGGCGAGAGCTGACCAGGTTTTCAGTTTTGCGAGTATATGGGTGGATAAGACTGGAGTTGGAGACGTAATTGTCGACGAAATGGAGGAGGTAGGGCTTTCAAACGTAAAAGGCCTGGTTTTTACAGACCGCTGGAAGGAAGAAATATTAACTTACCTGAAGCTGCTGATGGAGCAAAGGAAACTAGGCATATTGTCTGATGATGCAGAACTGATTGCGCAGATTAATGAACAACAATACGAATATTTACAGCCTAAAACAGCACGAGAGCACATTCACCTGAAATTCTGGCATCCGCCACGCAGACATGACGATCAATTATTTGCTTTAGCGCTTGCCTGCTATGCCAGCAGGGAAGAAGAACCCACACTTGTGGTATTGCCTGTGTCTTGAAGAGAGGGTTGGCTTATCTTCTATTCTCTTGAAAAATAGCCTAATTGCATTGAGATCGCTAATTAGTGAGCTAGGAAAAATGCCTAGCGTGAAGGAGAACTCGCGAGTGTCATTAATATGGAAGTATGGAAGGGGAACTTCATGCGCAGTTGAGTCAACGACCCGTCGAAGCTATTTGTTGCGCCTTCTCTCCTTCGACTTTTTCAATAGGCAAGGTTTTCGCAGCCGCTCTGTCGTCTTTCCCAACGCGCGTGTTGCGTGCTTGGGACATGGTCTTTATTATTTCTGGAGAGCGAACAAGGTCTGTTATGGTGATTATGCCTAGCAGGCGTGCGTTCTCAGTTATTGGGAGCTTTTTGATTTTGCGATTTGCCATGGCTTGCATAGCTTCTTCGACGGACATTTCTGGGTGTCCCATGGCAAGAGGCATGGTCATTATTTCACCGACGAATGTTTTGTTCGGATCTCTTGACTCGTTCAAGACCTTCCGTACCAGGTCGCCTTCGGTTATGATTCCGATTGGACCTAATACGATTAGGCATCCTATTTGGTGCTGACTCATAAGCGCAGTGGCCTCTTTCACTGTTGCACTGGTTCCTATGGTCGCGACATCTTTTTTCATCATATCGTTTATTCTTAGTGACACAGACTCACCGAACGAAGTTTCTTCTACTGAAACATTTATGTCTTAAGAAATGAGAGTAAGTATCGTAAATTCAGGATTTTGTCAATTATATAGCCGGTTCGTTCCGTACATCGTCAACTGTGTAGCCACAGAAACCTAGAATATGCAACTTTTGTCAACCCATCCTCACTCTACGTTGCGAATTTAACTCTGATGACACCAAGTTCCGGACAGCCTCAGAGCTATCTCAAAGTTAACACTATAATAGACAACAATGGCTTATACAGAATCCAAGAGATAAAAAAACTCGCGATAGCCTAACCATCGCATCCCTTCCTCTCCAAGTTGCTTCTTGTTGTATGAGCTAAAGACAAACGTGAGCACGAGCCCAGACACGACATGAGTGAAAATTCTCAGGTTCCGAAGAGATTTAAGAGAGAAAAATGCCTCGCGTATTGGGCGAGGAAAAAGCTGCTTATACCAATCTTCGTCTTAGGTTTTGTGCGTATTCTTCTGCCGTTGCCTTGAAGCGTTCCACCTCGAGTTGATGGGGTCTATACTCCTCGGCTATCTTGTAGGACTCAACACTCTCGGTCTGTTCAGAGCCCGCGGGAAGAGCCCTTGCTGACTGAAAGACCGCCCTTATCTTGCCGAATGTCATAGATGCGCGGGGCAGTTTCATCAACTTCTCTCGGACTTTTGGGGTTTGCATTTTTGTTTCACCTCCTTTGAGTTTCTGACTGTCCTATAACGAAGGAAAAATAGCTGAGTATTTTTGCGAGATAAGGAGGGCGGAGAATGGCTTGTATGACTGAAAACACGTTTATTTTTGGTTGAATGAGAAAAAACAAACAAATTCAGGCATGATATTGGACAAGCGCAAATTTTTATGCCAAATCTGCTGTATTGGGTTCAAAATAGCTTTATTCATTTTTCTTTATTTTCATAATGTGCTGGTCAATGTACCGCTTGATTGTTTCTTTCTCGTAGTAGACACGTGCTTTTATGATCTTTCCTCCTCGACCTCGCTCTCCTGGGAACATTCTCGTTTCAATCAGCCCGCGTCTTTCTAGTTCGGAGATCGCAAGCCCCCGGTGTTTGACGGTGCCGTACAGGCTTGATTTTGGTACCTTCGAATCCGCCTGGATTTGAACAAAAGTTCTCCAACCCGATTTTTCAAGGGGCAGTCGTTTTTTCATGTAGTCTTCAATGAAGGCTTCTGTGAGGTACTCAAAGACAACTTGGGCTTTGTCTGTTGTGAATTGGAAACCAGCGGGAGGAAGGATTGTCATCTGAGCAGCTTCGCATGTGAACCTCTTGAATTTTCCAAGCTCGTCGACGTAGATAACCTTTGGACGAAGTTGGAAATTGCCCGTTTGGGTTGCTCGCAATGCGATCGTAAGGGATTCAACCCTGTGCGGTAAGAGCTGCTTTCCTCTCGTGTTTAATGATGTGCCTTCCATGACGCAGGGAGCTGGCTCTCTCGCTACCTCAAACGCTGCTGGAACCAACTCGTCAATTCGAACAAGCAATCCAGATTCCTTTGCTATGTTAGCCAGGTCTATGCGAATCTCGAATTCTTCTCCCAGAGTTGCCTCTCCAGGCACCGACAAGTAAGCCTGAATATCAGCGTGCTCAAACTTGTCCAACCCTACCGCTTCTTCCTTAGTAGAAGCAGGAATCGAGAACACGGTTGTGCTTGACGCAACAGCTGGAGGTTTAAAGGCTTCACTCAGAGAAAGGGCGAACTCCCGTTTTTCTCTGATTTTGGCCAAGACCTTGAGCGCTTCATCCCTTTTGCCGATGTACCCGGCTTTTTCATAGAGTTTTGCTGAACGTTCAAGGTATTTTTCAGCCAGCTGATACTGTCGAATTTTTTCTTCATGAATAATCTCGGTTTCTGCTCTACTCATGTAAACGTAGGCGTCGAGGAGGGCTTGACTGGCGTTGACCCAAGTTGAAGCCTTCTCGAATCCCGCCTTCAAGTAGTAGTTTGCGGCGCTTTCCATGTTTTGTTTGGCGATTGAGTAAAACTTCAGGTCTCGTGAAGCCTCGAACCTGGTTCCCGCCTCTAAAGCCCTGCAAAGGACGCTGTTTCCCATGGCTAGCAGGCTTGTTTTTTCCTTGGTGGCAAATTCCTTGGTCTTTGCGAACAGTCTGGAAGATTCCATAAACAACGCGGGCTTAACGCCCTGTTCAGCCAGTTTCATTTTTTCCCATGCTTGGCAGAAGTAAATCGTCAAATACAGCTCTTTTCGTTCCGACTCCTCATCTAGAGCCGCAGCTACTTTCTGAAAGACCTTGGTCGCATGACTATACTTCTCTGCACTAAGCGGTATGTTGCCCTCTTTGTCATGCATTCTGGCTTCTTCTAGAAGCATTCTTCCTCGGCAGTATTCTCGTCTGGCTTCACAGGCTTTGCTCAATGCAAGGGTTCTTTCTTTCTCATCGCCACTTTCCATTTTAAGAGTTGCCGCTTCAAGAGAACTTTTTGCTCTGTTGAAAAATTCAGCGGCTTGTTGAAAGGCTTGTGCGGCTTGGTTGATCTTTTCTTTTCTGCTCATATCCTCGCCGTGCTCCAGATGGGCCCATGCCAAATAGTTGGGAGCCAAATAATTCCATAACTTCAGCTCTTTGCAGATGTTAGCTGCTTTTTCATAGTATACTTTTGATTGTGAATGCTCTTCACCGATGTGGCTGTGCTTTGCTTTTTCAATTAGACTCCAAGCCTGCATGTAAGACGCATGAGCTAGATAGAAGTCTCTGAGTGGAATTGTTTTGTCAGCTGAGAGCCCATACTTTTTTGAAGCTGTCTGAAAGTTTTGCGCTGCCTCAGAATACTCGCCTAATTTGTTGTAGAGTGAGGCAACTCGCCAGTGAATCTCAGCTGTGTAACTGTGCCAGTTAACCTTATCATAAGCCTCTATGGCTCCCTCGTACATGTCAACAGCCTTTCTGAGGTTTTCAGGGTTCCCTGTCGAAGAGAAAAGTTGGTTCAAAATTTTGGCGTAGTTCTCATAGTACTTTCCAACTGTAACATAAAGACCAGTTTTAGGCGAAATCTTGAGATGCTTGAGGCAGGATTCCAGACTGCTCTCCATGCTCTGAACGGCTTTTTCAAGGAGCTCTTGTTTCTTTGGCTTGTCAACCTCGATTGCTGCCAATTCCGCATAAACCGAAGCTTGGTAGTTTCTGAACACGCCTTTATTCCAGTGATCAAATGGCATAGCTTGCTCAACGATTTTCACGCTCTCTTCTCTATACTCTAACGCCTCTTCACACAACCGTCTCTTTTCATCCGCTCGAGCCTTGAAGGTGGAAAAATAACATAGGGCTTTACTAAGCCCATGATACGGTCCCCAGTCTGGTCTTGGAAAGTAGCCCGAATCCCTGGCGTAGTTCAAATTCTCTCGTCCATCCTTAACGGCTTTTTCCAGGAGATCAAGCCTAGCTTCCCAACGGATTTCTTCCTGAGCCAGAGCGCAATAGCTGTCTGGAAGTATCCAGAAACTGATGGGAACAAAAGACGAAGCCGTGAAGTATCTGAGGGCTTCTTCTTCGTATTTTATGGCGTTGTTGATTCCTTGTTTTCTTTTGTCTGGGTCTTGTTCAATCAGTGACAGCCAGTGGGCGACGTATGCTAAACAATGTGCTGCATGCCCCATCAAGTAACGGTTTCGAATTTGTTGGGCTTGGCGCATCGATTCTTCGAAGCATGTTGTTGACGCTTCAAGGTTGCCCGCCCAGTCGGCTGTTGATATTCCCAACCAAATGTTCGACAGACTGGTTAGATAGTAATCGTCAACTCTCTCGCAGAGTTGCAGGGCTTTCTGCAGATGGCTCAAACCTTTTTGACCGAACTCTTTCTTTTTTTCCTCTAGTTCACTCAGATGTCTTGCGGTTTCGCAGAGCTTCCCCGTCAGAGCGTAAGCCGTTGCAAGTTCATGGCTGTCGTCCAGCCCTAAGAATGTGTTTATTGCTTTCTCTCCATACTCGAGAGCTTCCATTATCATTTTGTTTCGTTTGAGCCAGTTCCACTCAAGCGTGGCTCGGTCGCTGTCGCTTTCGCAGAGGCACATCAGGAGCTCGTTATAGGCTCTTCCCATCTCCGCTTCATCGTGAGCTTTCTCATATAGCTCGAAAACCTTTGTCTTTAACTCATGGTATTTGTCCAGCAACTCCTTTTTTTCCATGGATGTTGCGGCAAGCCAATACTTGGTGTAGTAGGCTATGGCTAAACACCGAAATGTTTCCGCCTCTTTTCCCTTCAATCCTTCGAAAAACTTGGCTGCCTTTGAGTAGGCTTCAATCGCCGAAGTCATGCACTCGATAAAGCTTTCCTTATTGTCCGCCTGCATTGCTGTTCGGCGATAACAAAAACCGATTTTCTGAAGAAGTTTGCCTGCTTTCAGAGGTTCATTATTCCTAAGCATAACATCTAAACAATCTTCGTAAAGTTTTGTTGCAGCTATCCAATCATTCTCTTTCTCTCGTTGCCCTGCTTTGTCAAGAATAGCATCGAGCTCCTGACCTCTAGGCAATTTGATTCAAAACCGTATATAAGAAGTGGCAACTTGTGGTTTAAGGTTTGTGTGAACATCATGAAGTGAAGCACTTTAAACATCGTAAGTTGATAAGAGATGGCATAGGAAAAGCATTTAAGAAGACAAGGCAAAAAGGCTAAAAAAGGAGGTGGAATGGGCTAATGGGTTATGAAGCACATGGTGGCGTGAAGCATCAAGAGGAATTGGGAAAAGTTATAGATGAACTTAAGAAGGATGTAGCTGATCTAAAGAAAAGAGTAAAGAAGCTTGAAGGAAGCTAAAAACAAGCTAATCCAAACGGTTGTCGTTTACTGACGTATTTTCTTGCGTTGCGTGCGATCATCTTCCTGGGGAAGAATAGGATTTTCACAATTGTTCGCTAATTCGTTGCGTGCATCTCCGACGGTGTAGCCAAGGAAGCCTAGAAGATTTGCAGCGGCGGAGTACAAGAGATACAAATATTTCTTAATGTCGGAATTTGTGCTCTCTCCAATCAATTCTTCAGCTAGCACTCTCCTTTCGTAGCGTTTGTTTTCTGTACTGGTGAAAAGAAACCTCACATTTTTACCAGCTGGAACGTCTGCGCCTTCGCGCATCAGCTGTTTTGCCGCAATTACCTGGCTGACTCTTTGCCTGTATCGTTTAGGGTCTTTAGACAAATGCTTCGTGATAAGTAGATCCCAGACGGGTATTTCACCGTTCAAGAGTCGTTGCCTATACTTGCCCACAACTTCCAGAGCCCGAGGTATCGTTTCCATAAATCCTTGCGAATCGTTTGCAGAAGCTAAGACCTCGATCATTTCCATTTGAGCGTCATACACGAATTTGGGCGTGTCTCTCCTACGTACCTCCAAGCCCCGAGTCTTGATTCTGCCATCTTCAAAGACCCCGTAATATCGGTTCAGAACACCTATACGCGGATGCATCTTTGAAGGAAGAAAGACAATCCACTTGTAGCGCCCCTCAAAATTTAGAGGCACCTCTATTTCTCGACTAACCTCCTCACACAAGTTCAAATATTCCTCATTAGTAGCGTCCTCCTTCTTGAGCCACAGAGAATCAACAATTCCATGAACTATCTCGAAGCCTCTACCCTCCGCAATATGCGCAGCTCGTAAGAAGGCATCTCTACCCAGAGCACACACTCCAATGTGTCCGTCT
>Ga0315314_1002951_pt1 | contig 13681 bp, 22 predicted proteins | sample TDP9_MG_FD_203631 | JGI IMG/M metagenome (GOLD analysis project Ga0315314, IMG submission 203631) | Freshwater sediment microbial communities from Lake Towuti, South Sulawesi, Indonesia - TDP9 | ecosystem: Environmental > Aquatic > Freshwater > Lake > Sediment | place: Indonesia: South Sulawesi...
GTCGTAACCGTAGTCAAAGCTTCTTCTCCCGTCTCTATTCTGTAAAGGATGAAACCCGATGTGGCAACTACATCGTCCACGACCGCTGCCGGCGTTGCCTTGAGCCAATTTATGAATATGCTTGCATCAACGAATCTTCTGTCGGGCAAGTTTATCTTCAACCTCGCCACTCACTGCTTCTTCCAGCGACTCCTCGTTGCCGCTGGCGAGACCTCGCATTTTCAATGTCGGGCTGTCGGGAATCTTCATTGATTTTAAGACAAGTTTAGACCCATCAACATAGATCCTAAGCGTATCACCCTTTTCGATCATTAGCTTTTCCCGTATCTTTTTCGGAATCGTCACGCGGTAACCTTCCAGAATCTTGACATCTTCCGTTGTACTCACCCAGATACAAACTGGAAATACAGACATAAAAACCTTTAGCGAGATGCATTTCCCCAATCCATGGAATTTCGAAGGGAGAAAGGCAAAGAGCGTGCAAAAAGGATCAGATAAGGCACTATCGAAAGTAAACCACATTCGCTTCTGCAGAGGTGCGGCCGCCGGGATTAATACCCAAAAGGGTTCAAGTCTATCCCTTCCGTTCCTCGGTTTGCTGCTTTCAATCTTTAACGGTTCTCCCTGCTTTCACATATCGGTCTATCACTTCTGGCGACAAAGTGGGATTCCCGGCACAGGGCTATTCTCAATCCACAAAATAAGCTTTCAGCCGAGGTGATTAGGAGTCAGCCAACAAGAGCTGAGTTCCGATAGTCAGCATTATCACTCATGAAAGATGCAGTGCCCTATGTTGGTTGGGCCAGAGTAACCTACGGGCCTTATGGCGACTACTTGTTTTGGGAGAGTTTCTTCAGTCCTAATGAGGGGAACTTCGGACCAGGCCTAGCGTTGTTAACGGCCAAGAAAAAGATGACTCCCACTAGTGATCAATTGTATCGAAAAGTCTATTCATCTTGGCATCTTTTGGGCGATCCGGAAATTCCGATCTGGACAGGCTCGCCTAAAAAGCTAAGTCTTTCGTATCCAAGTAAAGTCTGGATTGGACCCATCGAGAAAATGACGAGAGAGGAATGGATTTAGCCGGTGGTGAGAGAACGTTAATCTATGTTATATTCCGCATAGTTCTTGACAGATTCGAAGTCGGAGTGCTTCAGGGGAAGAAGACATACGGCTCGGTCATCATGATTGCGAGCGTCGTGGAATTGGGAAAGGTCGGCGAACATGTATTAGACGCGGAATTAAGAGAGGAAGAGGCTTCCGTTCAGTGCGGCAGCATCTGTTTTTGCTCCTTAATGGTCGAAGGAGGAGAGATTCTCAACTTTTCGATCATACTCTTCAGCTTCTTTGCTTCTTTCAGGGAGAGATAAGCCAAGTCTCTGTTTGATTGGTCATTCTCGATCAAGAGGAGGAGACATTCTTCTTGTCTTAGGTGTTTCTTTCTTTCGATGGTTAGGCCCTTTATATCTTCTAGTGCAACCTCTAGCAATACCCTAGCTGGTTTTTTCCTGAAAAAGAATAGTCTCTTATCTGTAAGGTAAAGGTATCCTGATCTCGATCTGGGAAGAGAGGAGTCTCTGTGATGGTAGGATGCAAATGTCTTAAAAACTACTTCTTCGTTCTCCTTCAGCGGCGCTTCTTCTTCGCTGTTTTCTAAGGCATATTTTCTGATGTCTTCGTCCCAAGCTTCCATCATCCCATAGTCCAGCATAGTTTTCATTCCCGCAATCGCAGCCCTTAGGTTGACGCCGATCAAGGGTATCCCGGAGACCGAGATGACGAGGTCCGCGTGGAGTATTACCCCCTTGACCATTATTCTGTCGATAAGGTCTACGAGTGCATTATCTCTTGTAGGCTCCGACTCTATCTTCCTCCATAATCTGCCTCTAGCAGCTTTACCATTTCTTCGAGTTTGTCCATCTCTGTCATGATGTCGCTGTATGGGGCTTCTTCAAGTTTTTTGATCGCTTCTTCAATCTTTCTCCTCTCTTCGCTTGGGATCTTCCCTGCCAGTCTCTTTTCTACATACGACGCCAACATCTTTGCTTGACTTATCTTCTTCACCCTCACGTTCGCGCCCTTAATCTGCTCCAAGAGCTCGTCGCTATACTTTTTGGTTTTGTGAACGTTGTGTGCACGGGACACTGCCTTTAGCTTCCTTAGGGTTTCTTCGATTTCCTTTCTTTCATTTCCAGAGATTCTGCCAGCGATCTCTTCCATCATCTTCTCTGTCCCGTAGATCAAAGCCTTTGCTAGGTTAAAAGTTTCAGTAGCCTTCTTCGTCTGCTCGTCCATCTCATTAAACTTTGTTGCCTCAATGATTATCCTTATGAGTTCTTCTCTTGTGAGTTCTGTCGACTTGGTGACCCTAATCGCTTCCTTTTTTCCCGTTCCCAGAATCTCAGCGGAGACCTTTAGTATGCCATCAGCGTCGATCTGGAAGGTAATCTCGACCTCTTGTTCGTACCTAGGTGCGGGCGGGATTCCGTCCAGCTTGATCAAACCCAAGGATATGTTGTCCTCCGCCATCTCCCTCTCTCCCTGTAGTATATGAATCATCATCGATGTCTGGTCATCTTCCTCGGTGGCGAAGACCATGCTTTCCTCCGTTGGGATGGTAGTGTTTCTCTTTATCAATCTCGTAAAAACTCCGCCGGAAGTCTCGACACCTAAAGAGAGAGGCGTGACATCCAGCAGAAGCATGTCGCTTATCTCGCCTTTCAGGACGCTAGCCTGAACGGAGGCACCCGTAGCGACGATCCCCATAGGATCTATACCCTTTTCAGGTTCCACTCTAAAGAAATCTCTGAAATGTTTTCTCACAACGGGCATTCGGGTCGGGCCGCCCACTAAGACAAGTCTGTTCACGTCTTGAGGTCCAAGCCCCGAGTCCGCTAAGGCCTGCTCCAGAGGTATCCCTAGCCTATTGAGCTCAGGCTTTACGAGCTCCTCAAGTTTATCTCGTGTTAGAACTATGTCGAGGTTGAGTTCTGATCCGTCCAGGTTAAGTTGAGTCTTCACGCTTGTGGAGGGTTTGCTGGAGAGACGAATCTTCGCCATTTCCCCTGCATCTCTCAGCTTGTTCAAGTTTTTTGCGTCGTCTCTTAAGTCAACACGGTATTTCTCCTCGATCTGGTCGGCGAGGTAATTCAATATTTTATCGTCCATGTCTTTGCCGCCCAGATGGGTGTCTCCACTTGTGGATATGACTTTGAAGATACCATTATCCAACTGTAGGATGGTTACGTCGAAGGTTCCAGCTCCCAAGTCCAGTACGGCTACCTTTAGTCTTTCTCCAGTCTTGTCTAAACCGTAAGCCAGCGACGCGGCTGTCGGCTCGCTGACAACTCTCAAGACTTCAAGCCCAGCCGTTTCCCCCGCCTCTTTGGTGGCGTTTCTCTGGTTGTTGTTGAAGTAGGCTGGCGCCGAGATAACTGCTTTATCTATCTTCTCTCCTAGATAGGCTTCCGCGTCTCTTACTATCTTCTTTATTATCAGGGCTGAGATCTCTTGGGGGGTATACTTGTAACCGTCTATTTCTATGGTGTGATTCGTGCCCATCTTCCTTTTGATCCATCTCACCGTCCTGTCCGGGCGGACGTAAGCATATGCCTTCGCCTTCTTCCCCACAACGATTTCGCCGTCTTCTTTAAACGCCACGATGGATGGAAACATTTTTCCGTAGGGGGTTGGGCCTTCTGCTGCGGGAACAAGCTTTATCTTTCCGTCTTTGATCACGGCTGCAGCAGAGTTGGTGGTTCCAAGGTCGATTCCTATTGTTCGTCCCATCGTGATCTCCTCTTTTTGAGGCTCACCCGGTCTTTTCCTGTATTATCAGGGTTTCCTCGACTTTTGATTTCTCGAGTGAACATAGGTAATGCATGCAGTACTTCGTCAACACTTCATGCGCGTTCTTTATTTTCTTAAACTTCTCTTCGAGGGGATCATCGGGATGAAGGTCTGGGTGGTATTTTCGTGCAAGCTGATCATATGCAGAGTTTATTTCGGACACGCTTACCTCCTGGCCTAACCCCAGAGTTTTTCTAGCATTCTCTACGGTCTTAAAATCGATCTTCTTTATCTCAATCTCCGTGAAATTGTATGGTGGCAAGGGACCGACGCAGAGAAACTTAAGTTTTTTCTCATATTTTTTCTCCTGTTCTTCTAGCTTATCGTAAAATTTCTGTTCTTTTTCTTTGTCTACTAGAAAAGAAGCATTCATTAGGGTGTCTTGATCTGTGATTTTTTCTTTGAACCCATTTGACACATCTCCCAGAATGCTATGTATGTCCTTCACGTATTCGTTTTTTCTTTCATCTAAAGCTGATTTAACCCTTCTTCCCATCTCTATTTTTAGGGATTGAGCAGTGGGCTTCTCCTTGGCTTCCGCGGCTAACGCCCTTATCTCCTCGCTTTCTCTTAGGATTTCTGCTAGGATGGCTTTGTCCCATGAAATCTTGACATTGATCTGTACCTTTTTACTTATCTTCTCAAGCTTGTTCTTGAACTTCATTCGAGCTCGCTTCAAAATGTTTTTTATCTCTGTTTCGTCTTTAGCTACAACTCCGAAACCTATGGGGATGATCGTGTGAATCTCCATAACCTTTCGCAAAGTCTTCTCGTGTGTCATGGCTTCTTCTACTTCGACCTTGTAATCCACTGGGATATCACTGACTACGGCGCCGATATCCGCATATTGAATTGTGTACACTTCGCTGTTGCCCAATCCGATGTTCCCGAAGTTTTCCCTCCTCTCTGTTTCTATTATTCCGTACAGGTACCTTCCAGTTTCCACTCACTTCACGTCCTGTCTACCTTTTGACCCGCCAATCTCTGCTACAAAAGAATATGGAGGCCAAGGTCCAGTAAATCTGACAGCAAAACCTTCCCTTTTGTTGACTTCTCCCAGCATCTTTCCTAAATCTTGAACGTTATCTTTATGTGCGAGACAGGCAAGGTTCAGGATCATCTGCTTTCCCCTCCATTTTTCGGGCACTTCTTTTTTTGTGGAATCAAGCTTCATGTCATCGACAAGCTTCTTAATCTGATTGTATAGATTCTTAGCGTGCTTGTCTGCCAACAGCCTTCTTTCAACATCTAGTCTTTTTTCCAACTTCTTCCGAAGTAAGTAAGCTGCCCCTCTTGGTTTGTTTTCTATCTCCTTTTTCAGTCTCTGAAGCTCTTCGTTTTCTTCTAGCGCCTCTTCGACGAAATCGTTCTCGAGGAATATCTGAACTCCGTACTCTGCCTTTCCTTCAAGCTTTTCTAGAAGAGTCTTAAGTTGACGGTGTTCTTCACGGAGCCATTGTTTCACTGTTTCATCGTCTCCCTTAAAAATGGTGTCAAAAGTTAGAGGAATTACCGTGCCGAATTCTTTGGTAGCTAGGTCAATTATGTATTGATGCGTTAGGATCCACTCTTCTGCTTTTTTCTCATCCCCTGTTTTGTAGGGTTTCGCGTCGCAACGGTGGACTACCGCGCTTATATCGTTGAAGGACACAGTATAGACACTGTTGTCTTCGATTCCCATCTGCCCAAAATCCGTTTCTTTGCCATTGTTAACTATACAGTAAAGATATCTTCCCTCCTCATTATTATTCCTCGAAGCCATTTCTAATTCACCTTGTCTTGTTGCCATCTTTCCGGATTAGCTATGATGTCGATGCTATCTTCCACCAATTTGTCAAGATCAGACCGCACGGATCTGACTAGGTCTTCGATGCCGTTCTCCTCTTTTATGTGCTTAAGCGCATGGTCAAGTTCCATCAATCCCTTTCCCAAACGTTCGATCTCTTCTTCCTTCAGCCTCCCAGACTCCATCCTTCGTAGCGCTTCCCTCTCGAGCACCTCCTGTATAACCTCGACTAAAGCTACCACTAGGCCGAGGAGCCCGGACTTCAAGTTATCTTCATCAATCTCTATCGGCATTTCTCTCACCTCATCCGACCTTGTTGAGTTTAACTTCTAAAATGCCGTTGTTGAGGTTTTTTCTCACCCTCTTTTCAACTGGATAGAAGAGGGGAACCTCCCTGTGGTATTCCTTTCCGGATATTATGAGAAAGTCGTCTTTAACTTCGACTTCGACGTTTTCCTCTTGCGGAGGCAGGAGGGTTATAACCCTTAGAACATTCTTCTCGTCGAAGATGTCTAGTAATTCATCATAATACGCGTCTATCAGTTCTCCTTTCAGCCACCAAGAAAAAGTTATTTTTTCACCGGTCAATGGGTCGATCTTGGAACGTTCAAACGTGATGAGGGACTCCCCAAGCATCCTTCGCGCCTTCGGGTTTATGTCCTCCCTGATCTTGATCAGCACTTCCATGTCGGAAGAGGCATAGATCAGATCCGCCAGCTCCCTGATTCCTGCATGCCGTTCTCTCGAAAGGTATGTTATGATCTGTCTGCTCTTCTCATCTACCGCCCTCAATAAGGAAATAATCTTTCCCTTCTTCTGTGAAATAGTCAACTATTGGATCTCCACCTTTGCACCGACCTTTCTCTCCTTCATTTTCTTCGCTTTTACGCTCTCCCATCCACACCACGGGCACGCAATGTTTAGTAGCTCCTCTCTATCAACTCGTTTGCCGCATTGTGGACACTCCTCTTTTTCTATCATGGCCTCTTTCCAAGCCGCCGTGTTTAGGTTCGTTCCGGATGGGAAATCCAGCCCGTATCTCGCTGCTGTCTCGAAAGAGGCTAGGGCAGCTCTTATTTTGATTCCTAACAGCTCAACACGGGCAACGTCGACGGTGATGTCTGCGTTGATTACCAATCCTTTGTCTAGAATCTTATCTATGGCACCTGCTAGGCCCGAGTCTTCCCTTTCAGGTTTTAATGTTGTGCTCTCCATCGTTTTACCTCTCATCTGGTCTGTAGTTCCATCCACACCACGGACAGCCCTCTTCCTTGAGATCCTTTGGTCCGGATTCCATGCCGCAAATTGGACATGGTTGCTTTATTATCTGATCTTGCCATGCTGCCGTGTTAAGATTGGTTCCTTCAGGAAAATCTAAACCGATCTTTTCAGCCGTTTTGAAGGATGCGAGGATAATGTGAGCCTTTGTCCTTAGAAGATTAATGCCGCTAAGGTCAACTCTGACGTTTGCATCTACCGCCACTCCTTTATCTAGAATTCTGTCGAGCAGCTCCTTCAAGCCCGTCTCTTCTGGCCTCAATATCACCATCCGGAAGAACTCCTTGAAATTTGATCACTATCTTCTTCAGCTTCCATCATTTCTTCAGCCCTTTCTTGAATCGTTTTCAGCCCCGAAATTCCCATATGGCCAAGTGTCCGTAATGTTGCTAAACCAAGCCCCATCAGAGCTCCGACAGGTCCAGCTGTGGCGAACCCGAGTAGAACCTCCATGGTTGCATCAACTTCCTCAGGTGAAGATGTTCGGCGAAAGCGCTGTCTCTTCTTGTTTATAACGAGGTGTTTGCTGAATTGGGTTCTCCTTGGTACACTTCTGAGGGGGTTCTTAATGCGTTTCACTTTTTCATCTTTAATGTTCAAACTCGCCTACTTCCTTCTCAACTAACTTAGTAGGTTTATTCTCTGGTCAAGGTTCATTCTATTTATTCGATTGTTCATTTTTCGTTGGTGATTTAGCTCCCCGTTTCTCCTCTCGTATTCCTCCTTTGTTATTTCGCCTAGCTCGTAGAGCATCCGGTTCTCCTTTATCTTGTTGTTTATCTTTTGCTGCGTCTCCTCCCCCCATACGTCTTCAACGTAGTCTCTTATAGTCTCCATAAGCCATATCATGTCAAAAGGAGCTAACGATATCCCAAGCATCCTGAGGAAAAGGTCGTCTATGAAGAATGGCACCGGTCTCACCTACCTTTTGGTGACCTCTATACCTTTCGCTCCGATCTTTATGTAGACAAAATTGTACGGTGCCCAAGGTCCGCTGTACAGAAGTTTTAGCATAGGGTACTTTTCCTGTAGTTGCGCCACCTTTTCTGAAAAAGCATCAATGTCTTCTTTGTTAACTAGAAATGACGCGTTTAGAATCAGCCTATCGCTGAATAGGTCTCCTGTGACCGCCTGCTTTGCTATGGTTTTTAGTGATGCTAAGATGTCTGATACGCATTCCTCCCTTTTTTCCGGGTCGACAAACACGATATCCTCGTTTAGAACGGCTTTCACTCCGAGTTCAACCTTTTTGTCTACCAGCCTTAAACATTCCCTTGCTGGATTATATGCCTTCATCAGTAGGCGCCTTAGGATTCTTTCGTTTTTTATCGTTGTTCCAAATTCTACTGGCACAACTGTGTGCTCCTCCATTACCTTTCTTAAGACTGCTTCGTGTCCTCTTGTGTTGTCTTCTGCTAGTTCGTAATCCTTCATGGGAGAATCGCTGACCACCGCCGCAACATCTCTGTAAGGAATCGTGTAGACCTCGCTGTTGTTCATACCTACGTTTCCAAAACTCATGTCTTTGCTAAGCGGTATTATACAGTAGAAATACTTCGCCTCCTCCCTCCTCCTCTCCTTCTCTTCCTCAGCCTTTCTCGAGGCCTCTAACCTTGCCTTCTCCACCAGTTTTTTAATCTCGCATGAGAGTTTGATTGCTTCGTCGTAGTCTGCTGAGGCGAAGCTTTTTTCTGCTTCCGTAAGCATCTCGTTTATTTTCTGCGTTATCTCTGGAACGTAAAGGGAGACTTTCGTTTTGTCCTCTGCTTCCTCTATCGCCGTTCTTACGTTCGTTATTGCTTCTCTCGCCGTCTCTTCTTTCTCCAAAAGCTTTGCTTTGATCCTTCTTCTTTCCGCTTCACACCGTTTTCTCTGTTCTAACGCCTTTTTCTGCTTCTCGATTCTTTCCTTCTCTCTTTTGAAGCGTTCTCCTCTTTCTGTGAATCTGTTTTTTCTAAGTTCTTCGTATTTTTTCTTAGTCATTTTTTCTGCCTCCCTCAATCGTTGGCTTATGCTGTAGGTACTGGTTCAAGAGTTGGTGGGCTTGAATGCGTTCGTTAAGTAGGTTTCTTATTCTCAGTTCCGCGTCTTTGGCTGGTGCATACGTCTTTGCCTTTCTAATCTTCTCGAATGTCAGCAGTCCCTTTTCTTCCATTGATTGGAGCAGGGGATAAATTGTTCCTGGGCTTAGTAGCACGTTAAATTCCAGATGTATGGTCTTCATAATGTCAGTTCCACACATTGGCTTCCTTTGGACGAGAGTCAGAATTATGGTCTCCAGATTCTTTTTCACCAATTTTTCAATGGAGTCAGCTGACAACTTTGACCTGTCAATTAAACCTCCTGATAAGACCGTTAGATCTGTTGTTGTGAGTTGAAGTTGATTATGATGATCCGCCATTTTTTTGATCATGCTAAGACTGATCATGGAAACGTCATAGGTGCATAAGCAGTTTATGCTATGTTTCTTGTATAGTTCATTTATGTAACTTTCTCTTTCATCAACTTCAGCGTCTTTCTGGTTGGGTATCGATCCGGCATCTATGATGACCCGCAGCTTACATTTTTCTTCTCTTTCGAGGTCTCTGATCTCTTCCGGCCTGATGACTTTTAACTCAACAATAGAATTGAATTCACGAATAAGAGATGCAGGATCGTCATTGGTTACGTAAACTGCTTCTTCATCGTTTAGAATAGAAGCTAAAAACGCTCTCTGAATCGTATACTTATCCACCTTTGGAGTGTACAAGTGGAGAATATGCTTTACGCCTTCAACATCTGCTTTAGACAGTGACTGCTTGCGCGATTTCATTTCCGCTTAACCTTTTAATTGACGTAGCCTTTTCAATCTCGACACATTGCGCACATGGGCACACTTACTTATCTGCATGCATATTTTCTTGCCCGCGCGTCCCATTCCGCCCTTCTTCTGTTCCAGTTCCCTCTCCATCTCAGCTCATGGGCTACCTTTTTTCCTTCCAGTAGGTCCACACCAGTTACTATTTCACCTCTTCTCCTTGCTCCCCTTACTCTTTCAATAGCTTCTCCCTGTTGCTTTAGGCTTCGTTCCTTTTGATGCTCGATCCGCCTTTCTAGAGAGCGAAGATGCATGTTGAGGCTTCTTTGCCACCAGCTTCGTCTTCCCATTTTTCTCACGTCGTTATTTCCCGCTCTTCTTCTGCTGGCACTATTCTATCGGCTCGCCTCCTGACCATCCTCTGTTTCCAGCCAACTAGTTCGCCGTCCTTTTTGAGTCTGATCTCATATCTCCCCAGAAGATCTTGGGTATCGGGTACTGCTTTTCTCTCCAGCGCCTCAACTGTGACTTTCCACTCTCCTTCTGCTTCTTCGATGCCTATGATGGCCTCCGGTTCTTTGGATATGTACTGCTTCACTATGGAGCGCGCTTGGTTGCATACCTTCTCTATCGAATGTTTAGGTTTTTCTCTTTCCATTTCCTTCCCTCCTATGGAATGTAGATAAAGCGGGAATCGTCTGATTTTATAACGGTAACCTGTTTACCTTTCCACTTCTTTACTCCTTCTTTCAGGTTGTATTCGTCTACGTTGTCTGTTATTTTGCAGTGTTTGAGGAATCTTGCAAGCCTTGCCCTTCTTGCATGGCTACTGTCTTTGCTCACAGTGTCTACGTTGAAGGTTCCGTCTGGTTTGAGGCAGAAGTAGAAGGTTTCCTTTGTAGTATCTCCATCAGGGGTTTTTAGGGTGACGATAAGTGCGTCTGTGTCGTTGAATTTGAGTCCCCTCGGCTTTCTTCTCCAGAGGTCGGAGATCTTGTAGATCTTCGCGTCCTCGATGGTTGCACTAATTTTTTCCAACCTTGACATCCCCATAATTTTCGCCAAGTACTTCTCTTATGAGGTCGAATTGCTTGAGTACTTCTTTCGGTTCACCTATTTTTGTTGCCAAGACGTCCATGTATATGTGTTCGAGGTCTTCCTTCGAGTAGCCGTTCATTGCTTTCAGTCCTTGACAGATCATTATTTCCGCCCTTGTTCCAGGTTTGTAGGGTTCGGGCATCTTTTCTCTGATTGTTCTAATGGCCTTCACAACTTTTTCGGCTTCACGTCGAGGTATGCCGGTGTGTGCTTGAACGATTTTTACCTCGGTGTCGTAGTCATAGTAGTCCATGTAGATGTCTACCATTCTGTCGAGTAGGGCATCCTGAGGCCTATGAACTCCAGCGTATTCTATGGAGTTGCTTGTGAATATCACATTGAATTCCGGGTGTACATCGATGTACCTTTCTTTTCCGAACATTGTTGGGAGTTCGAGGATGTTTTCCTCCAGCACTGAGAGAAGGACATTGTTTGCTTCTGGTTTGGCTCTTGAGAATTCATTATAGATAAGTGTGTAACCGTATTTGCACGCGATGGTTAGGGGGTTGTCCACCCACACGAACTTTGTTCTGTCCTTCGCTAACAGTACATTGTGAATAAACCTGTCTCTCACGCTTTCAGCTTCCATCTCCGAGTATCCGCCGATCAGGTCCGTTGTCGTCATTTGTTCGTCCCCATTTATCCACACAGCTGGTCTTCCCAACTCTTTTGACACCTGTAACGCCAAAGTTGTTTTTCCGCAACCTGTCGGTCCCACAATGTGCGGCGGGTATCCCGCCTTTATCCAAAGTTTAACTCTGTCCTTAAGATTTCTAACCTGTTCTGTCTCGACAAAATTCTCTACGGTTGGCACCAGGAACTCTGCTTCGACATGTTCCAATGACAATTCTATCGGTTCGCGCTGAGATTCAAGCGTCGAAAGTTTCTCTTCCATCGTATCATGGAGCCTCTTTCCCCTCACTACTCTTTTATGCGTAGGCTCATATCTCATGTTTCAGGTCACACTCTCTCGAGAAACCTCCAAGCTTAACCTACTTAAGAAGTGTTCAAAAAGCTGTTACGAAAATTGTGTCGAAAACTGAAAATAGTTTAGAACGAATAAATACCCTTAATTATGATGAGCGATAAAAGAGGGAATAGCTCATATTTTCTTGTCCTTTCATCTAATTCTAACACATTATCAAATTACTTGCGTAATATTTCACTCTACTTTGAAGTCGATGTCTAACGGAAAAAGCGAGTTAGCTTGTTCCCTCGACCAAGGTACTCGCATTGACCTTATGAGAGCATCTCGTCATCCACATCGTACGAACTATTTGTGGTCGAAGGGCAATGGAAAGGTGCTGGGTTCTTTCTCTAAGTTTCCTAAGCCAGATAATTTTTTTATTTCTCTCTATGTTTTTATTTTGCGGTCTCATGATAACCATCTTCCTCACCTCCATCTAAACCTTCAAAATAGCACCAAATATCAGACTGATTCATAAACATAAAAAAATAAGGGGAGTATTGATGTTGCCATTTACCCATAGAAATCCTTTACATACTCTTGGTTTTCATTCACTTGTTCCTTTATGCTTGTTTGCATTGCAGCTACGCGCGATTGGAGTTCCTCTGCAAATGCTTGATATTTGTTCAGGATTTCCCGGACGCCTGCTTGGTTGGCGGCAACGGCCTCCCTATTTTCGTTCATTTGTTGCTTTACGCCTGCTTGGAACTCGGCAATTGCCTGTTCGTTTTCCTTCATTTGCTTCTTGAATTCTGATTGTAATGCTTTCACACTCTTCTGCATCTTGTCAGCAGTTACTTTGATAGCGGCGATCTTTCCTTTAACCGTGTCTTCTGTCATCTTCTTTTTCAACTCCTGCATGCGCGCCTCCCGTTCCCTTTCTATCCGTTCCCTTTCCCGTTGTTTCTCTCTTGTCTTGAGTATAGCCTCTGCGATAGATCTTTTATTTGGGTAAGCCGCAGAGTTTAGGCCTAAGGCTTCCGCCATCTCGTCCAACTCTGCCCTACTATGGCTTTCCACTAATTCTTCTACGTTTTCTTCAGACATTGCTGTTCTTCCTCATAAAAAAGGGGTGAACGGAGGGCAACTATGTCTCTTCGGCTGTTTAAGCCGCGGGAGCTCCGATGGCCGCCTGCTCTATCTTCGTGATCTCTTCAGCGTAGTGTAGGAATGTGTCCACTGATGCAACTACCACTCTTGCCTCGATGGTTAGGATTTCGATGCCGACCAGAGAAACTCTGGCCCACGCGTCGACGACGATTCCTTTGTCAAGTATCCTGTCAAGAACTTCGGCCAAGCTCGAGACATCTGGGGTTTGTGTTACCATTCTCTTCACCTCTCAATTTTTTCGGTAACTTGTGTTGAAGACATTATTGTATTTAAAAAGTATTCAAGATAGTGTAACAGATTTCGTATCGAAAAACGATTTGTAAGTAGGCCCTCTCTGCTTTACGTAACTAAACGTCGTGGTGGGTCATTCTGCCGAATCTTGAAGCAGTATGTATCTTTCCTTGAAGTCCTTGTCTCGTTCCATGAGTTGCCTCTTAACTGTTTCGAGGATCTCATCTGCTTTTAGGGGTTTGACTAGGTAAGCATCGGCTCCCAAGTTTAATGCTCGCATCGTGTTTTCAGGAGTCTGGTATCCTGTAACGATAACTTTGCGCATTTTAGGGTCGGTTTCCTCCATCCTTTCGAGAAGCTCGATGCCTTCAAAGTCTGGAAGCTTTATGTCGATTAATGCTAAAGAGTAAATCTTTTCTCTACTCTTTTCAAGTGCTTCTTGACCGGATTTTGCCGTGTCTACGTTGTATCCCTCATCCTTTAACAACGTGGAAACTAGGTCTAGAAAATCCAAGTCGTCATCAACGACAAGTATCACGTTTTTCGCCTTCAAACCTTTTCACCT
>Ga0315314_1002952_pt1 | contig 13680 bp, 10 predicted proteins | sample TDP9_MG_FD_203631 | JGI IMG/M metagenome (GOLD analysis project Ga0315314, IMG submission 203631) | Freshwater sediment microbial communities from Lake Towuti, South Sulawesi, Indonesia - TDP9 | ecosystem: Environmental > Aquatic > Freshwater > Lake > Sediment | place: Indonesia: South Sulawesi...
CTGGCCACTTCAGGGTACACTTCTGGGCACCGGAAAACGCTCATTTTGCTATAGAAGCCAACAAGAGGCTTTTTGACTTTGCTTCAAAATTAAAGTGGGATCCTGAAATTCATCGTGGAGGATACCTCTGGCTTTTATATGAGGAGGAGCAAATCAATGCATTTAAGAGAATCAACAATGAATTGTGGGCTAAATTAGGCGTTTCTGGCGAAACCTTAACGCGGGAGGAAATATCTGAGGAATATCCCTACGTGGGTACTGCTGGTGTTATTGCTGGTTTTCTAGGTCCTCAGGACGGCAAAATGAACCCTGACATTATCAATTTCGGCTACCGCAAGGAGGCCGAAGAACTTGGGGTACGCCTCCTAACCTATACCAAGGCTGAGGGGATAGTTGTAAAGGGCGGGAGGGTTAGGGGTGTACAGACCAATAAAGGCTTCATTGAGGCTGAGAAGGTTTTGGTTGCGGCTGGCGCCTGGAGCAACGAACTTCTGAAAGCCGTCGACATTGACCTTCCAATTGAGCCTGAGAGGAAGGAAATAGGTGTAACTGAACCGATAAAATATTTCATAAAGCCACTTGTAATAAGTATGAAAACCGGTGCCTTTATTGGACAACATTTACGAGGAGAAATTCTGGGAAGCATGGACTACCCAGTTGTAAAGGGTCTAGCTCCGTTAGTAAACACCCTTGACTGGATTCACGCATGGTCTAAAGAAATGTCAGAACTCGTCCCCGTAACTAAGCGTTTAATGTTTTTGAGGGCTTGGTCTGGTTATTATACCATGACCCCGGATAACAGCCACATTTTAGGTAGAGACCCTGAATGGCCCGAAAACCTCTACCTTGCGACTGGTTTCAGTGGACATGGCTTTATGATGGCCCCTCTTGCTGGAGAGCTGATGGCTAAAAATATTCTATATGATGAGATCGATGACTTAATGAAACCCTATCTACCAATGAGGTTTGAAGAAGGCAAATTGATCCAAGAAACAATGGTTATAGGATAATTCAGCCTTTAGCTATCTCTTCCGTTTGCCTGCTGCAAACACAGCTAGCGGTACCGGCCTTATCGGTGGACGGACCGTTGGAAACCTCATTTCACCCATTGGCTTACCCGTTTTGCGAGAGATGATCCCTGCTATAAGCGTCAAACAGGTTCTACCTTGACAGGAACCCATTCCACACTTGAGAAGACGTTTAATTTCTTCTAGCGTTACGTAGCCTTCATCAACAGCCCTTTCAACCTCCTCTAATGTTACGTCCTCACAAATGCAAATGATGGTTTTCTCACCCTCTCCTTCGCTACTCATCTTATTTTCCTCCCAATGTTTCTAATGATCATTACGAGATCCTTTTTGACGGCCATAGTCACTACTGTCGTACGGCCTTCCATCTCTCTCGCTGCAATGATTCTAGCTTCACCTACCGGTTCACCCTTGCGGTTTAAGGCCTCGTAAATTTCCCCCCTCTTAGGCGTTGGCAGAAATTCGTAGGGAATCATTAGCAAGGCTTCATCACCCTTATATTTGAGGTTTAACACGAAGATAACTAAGCCAGGGCAAATGGCCACACATTCACCGCAACCGGTGCACTTATCGTAATCAACTTTCGGAGGATCTATGAGAGACTCCTTTTCTATCGCCCCAAGTTTACAAATATAAGCACAAGGGTCACATGGGATCTTTTCAATACATTCTACTATTACTACCGGGCCCTTCTCCATTCTCCCCTCGGGTGGAAGAACTTTCTTCAAATACTCAGGTGTTAATACTCCCGTTTCTTCGTAACTGTTCATTTCATTTCCCTCCAGAGATTCCAAACCTTCTCTTTACCCTTTAAAACTTTCTCACTAAATGGACCGGCTCTTAAAGCTTCTAGGCCCTTGAAGGACTCTTCTCTGGTCTTTTCAGCCTTAGCCTTCTCTTTGCCGAGTTCCATGGCAACATTGGCCCCGGTTATTCTACCCTCCATCATAGCAGTGCTTGCCTCCTCTATTCCGGAAACGTCGCCGGCAACGTATACGCCATCGAGGGTCGTCTCTAAGTCCTCATTGTGAACGGCTACTGGTCCCCCGAGCTCAGGTATGTATGCCTGCTGGCAACCAGCTTGGAACAATAGCTCTGAGGATGGCGTTAAACCCACAGCGAGACATATCAAATCTACTTCAACGTCTTCCTCTGTGCCCTTTATCGGTTGCCAATTCTCATCCAACTTTACAATCGTCGCCCCTTTAACGTAATCCTTACCCTTAGCAACTTTGATTGTGTGCCTCGTTAGTATCGGGACTCCCAGTCTCCTTAATTTTGCTGCATGAACAAGGTAGCCGCCAATTTTGGGCATGGCTTCAACCACCATTTTAACATTTACGCCCGCTTGAATCAGCTGATAGCCAACTATTAAACCGACGTTACCCGCACCAACGATTAACGCTTCATTCCCGGGTTTTACGCCGTATACGTTCATTAGTGTTTGGACCCCTCCAGCGCCGTAGATGCCGGGTAAATCGTTGTTTGGAAATGCTAGCATGTTCTCCCGCGCACCAGCTGCCACAATGACCTCGTCGGTGTTCACTTCGATAAGTTTGCAATTGTTTTGAACAACAGCTAGTAGATGTTTTTTGCCTTCGTAGTATCCTATGGCGCTGGCGTTAAGCAACCATTTGGCATTTACCTTTCGCAAATCTCGGAGAAGTATCTTTGCGATTTCAGTGCCTCTAATACCAGCGTAATTCTCCTTTGAGCCGAAGAACTTGTGTGACTGTTTTATTAGCTGTCCTCCGGGCTTAGGGTTCTCATCTACAATGAGGACGTCTACACCTAGGTTGGCTGCTGTAACTGCCGCTGATAAGCCTGCGGGTCCTCCTCCAACAACTAGGAGATCTGTATCGATTTTTTCTTCTTCGATCTCTATCTCACTTACGGAAGGAGGTTCTCCGCGACCCTTCTCATATTCTATGTTCATGCCATCTTTAACAAGGTCTATGCACGTTCGGACGTGTGGTATCCCGTCTACACGCATTAGACAAGAAGAGCATTTACCTATTCCACAGAAAAATCCTCTGGGTCTACCATACTTAACACTTTTAGAGTAAATTTTTATCCCGGACGCGTAAAGCGCTGCGGCAATAGTTTCTCCTCCGTAGGCCCTAATTTTTTCCCCATTCAAATATATGCTGACAGGCTTTCCACGTTCGAATTCCAGTATAGGATGTTCCCATAACCGTAAATCCACCTTTATCCCCATCCGACACGCACTGACTTTAACTTTTAAGCATTATCCAGAGTCTCTTTAAAAGTTCTTCTACATCATCAGTCGTTTTGAGTAAGTTCCTTGAAGTACACGCTTCAGTTGCTCTACGGTTTCATAGGCCATTTCAGTAAAATTTATTAACACAAGACAGTCCCACAGTGGTACGGGTGCTAAATATGTCTCATGAGGTCCTAGAGGAGATGAAGAACGCTGTCGTCAATTTTGATGTGGAAAGAGCTGTTGAGGGCGCTAAGAGGGCTTTGGAGATGGGCGTAGACCCCGTTGAGGCTATTGATAAAGGCCTCACTAAGGGGCTTCGAATCATAGGTGAGAAGTTTGAGAAAGGGGAGCTATTTCTGATGCACATAGTGGCTGCAGCCGAGACTGCCAGAAGGGCCATCGACGAGGTTCTTCAGCCTGAAATCTTGAAGCGTAAGACAGAAAGGAAGGTGCTCGGGAAAGTGGTTATAGGCACCGTAGCTGGTGACATCCATGACATAGGCAAGAATTTAGTGGCCGTGATGCTATTCATTGCTGGCTTTGAAGTGTTTGACTTGGGCAGGGACGTTCCCGTCGATGAGTTCATTGAGAAAGCAAAGGAAGTGAACGCCAACATTGTGGCGACTTCGACTTTGCTAAGCACGACGCTCCTGGTGCAGCAAGAAATAGTTGAAGCACTTAAGGAGGCAGGGATACGAGACAAGGTTAAAGTCATGGTCGGCGGAGCTCCAGTTACCCAGGAATGGGCTGAGAGAATAGGCGCTGACGGCTATGGCGCAGATGCTATGGAAGCGGTCGGCGTCGCCAAGAGGCTGTTGGGCGTTGAGTAGAAGCATTAGAGCGTACAACTGAGGTGGATGGAACTGCGCCCAGGATTGAAGGGTGGGCAACTGAAAATTCTGTCCAAGGATCAAGTATATGACATACATCTGGCGATTTTGAAGGTCCTTAGGGAGCATGGCGTGGAGATACAGCATGAAGCCACGTTGAAACTATTGGATGCGGCCGGGGCGGATGTAGATTTTAAGAAGCAGGTCGTTAAGTTCCCCGAGTATCTAGTGGAGGAGAGCATCAAGAAGGCGCCAAAAACCGTGAGATGCTGCGGTCGAGACCCAAAGGAAGACTTCATCGTGGAAGGGAGGAAGGTATACTTTGGCCCTTGTGCCGGGGCTACCCACTTCATTGACTTGGAAACCGAGGAGAGGAGGTTTGGGAGGTTGTCTGACATGGCTAACGTCGCGAAGATAAGCAATGCCTTGCCAAACATAGACTTCGTAATGGGACTCACGACCGCATCAGATGTCCCACAAAGCGTGATAGGCTTGTACGAGCCATACGCTGTAATGTCTAACACGTGCAAGCATGTTCAAGCATTCTGCTTTAGTGACGGCGAGCTAACTAAGGCTATGATAAGGATAGCTGAGCTTATAGCCGGCGGCACAGATGAGCTTAGGAAAAGGCCCATAATCTCCCTCTATGATGAACCCTCGTCTCCGTTGATATTCGGCGGTGAGTACGTCGAAGCTTTAGTAGAATGGTCTAAGGCTGGACTGCCCGTAATCTGGGCTCCATGCCCCATCTCCGGGGCTACAGCGCCGGTGACGCTTGCTGGCTCAATCGTTCAAGGGAGTGCTGAGTCGCTTGCAGGCAACGTTATCTGCCAGTTCGTTAACCCAGGGACACCCTTCATCTTCGGCAGCGTGCCGCTCGTGCTAGACATGAGACACGCGCTAGTTTCCTATGGAACCGTTGAGACGATGATAAAGGAGGTAATGCTGGCACAGTTATCCGAATACTACCAGCTTCCATCATGGGGCACTGGAGGCTGCACTGACTCAAAAATCTTAGATGAACAGGCCGTCGCTGAGGCTGTGATGAATCTCACGATCGCCTCTTTGAGCGGTAACAACTTGGTTCACGACGTTGGTTTCATAGAGTCGGCGAAGGGAGGAAGCGTTGACCTGCTTATCATCTGTGACGAGATTATCGCGATGTTACGAAGAATCATGACGGGCGTTAGCGTGGATGACGAGACACTGGCCACAGACGTTATAATGGAAGCAGGCCATGGCGGATCCTTCCTAGGCTTAAAACATACGTTGAAACATTTCTCTTCTGAACATCTGATATCAGAGCTCATGGATAGGTCGGCGTGGATCAAGTGGAAGAAAGAGGGGAAAACTCTGGCTCAACGCGCCCATGAGAAGGCTAGAAAGATACTTGAAGAACATGAAATAGAGCCAATACCTAAGGACGTTAAGGAGGAAATAGAGAAAATAATACGTGAAGAGGAGAAAAGGGCAGCGACAAAAAAGGCAGCATAGCCCAATCGGGAAAAACTGTCATTTTTCTTATTTTGTAAGTATGAGTATTGTAGGGTCTTACCTAAACTAGATTAAAACGCCTTTAAACGTTTAACCTGACCGACACGCTTAATTTTAGATGTAATCAGTAGATTAACGAGAGAAGATGAAGGCCCAAGCAGATCAAGCTGCCACTAGGCAACTGATGATTGTTTACATCGCAGTTTTCTTCATCACTGTTGGAGCCGGTGTAGTAACGCCGATGATCCCGTTGTATGCTCGTAGCCTAGGTGCATCGTACGTCGATATAGGGCTCATGGGCGTGTCGTACGCGATCATCTACATGTCGCTGGCCATCCCGTTAGGAATGCTTTCGGACAAAATTGGGCGAAGGACTATTATCGCGGCCAGCGTGTCTCTTTGTGGAGTTGCGTCGATCCTGTATTTGTTAGCTGGGAATGTAAATCATCTGATCCTTATTAGAGCTATTGACGGGATTGCATGGTCCTCGTTCTGGTTGTCAATTGAAGCCTTAACAACTGGGATCTCAGGGCCGTTATCGGCGGGTAAGGCTATGGGATTAAGCACTGCATCATACGGTGTTGGCTCCCTGATCGGAGGGCTTTTAGGCGGCTTGATAGTCACATGCTTCGGCTTTCACGCTACATTCGTACTTTATCTTATCCTCTCAACTATGACAGCGCTACTAGCATTGACCATTCGAGAAGAAAGGAGCAGCAGGAGGCATTTCGAGGTGGCGAAGAAATTGTCAAGCCAGCCTCTCACACGGGATAGGACAACGCTGGTGGTAGCGTGTGCCGTATCGGTTACCTACAGCATTGCGCTCGGTATCGTACTCACCCTCTTCCCAGTTTACGCTGAAGGCTTAGGGATGGAAACATTTTGGATAGGCTTTTTATTCGCTACATTTTGGCTTGGGCGCATCATTTCCTTCATATACGCTGGGCAAGTTTCAGATAAGGTAGGTAGAAAAGTTGTCTTAGCGCCTGCTTTGGTAGGTAGCGCTGTTGCTTCCCTTTTGGTGGCCTTATCGAGGGAAATCGGGTTACTTTCCGCTTCAATTTTAATCATGGGAATAAGCATAGGAGCCACTTTTCCTGTCACGATAGCTTTAATCTCAGATGTGGTACCATCATCGCGAAGAGGGACAGCTATGGGCCTGTTTGAAGCGTCTTCAGGGCTTGGCATGCTCATAGGTCCAGCTTTAGGAGGGGTTATTGCTGAGATGTTTGACCCTAGGTATCCCTACTTCCTTTGTACGTTCATTAGCGGAGCTTGCGCCTTGGCGGTACTGACAAACTTAAGGAAGTTTACTAAATGATCAAAGGGTTACTTTGTGAAATTAACCTCATGAATATTTTTCAACGTTCCTTTAAACCTCCGCAAGGCTCATTAAGAAAATACTTTTAAACTTAACGACTAACAGTAAGGTGAGGTTCTCATGATGTCTCATAAAGCCTCAAGTAGCTTTGTTGATGTCACCGCAAATTGCAGCACGCCAGAGCCATTGAGGATGCCCATTATGGGAGGGCGGGGATGATGGTTAAGAGGGGCTTAAAGGGGGGCGTTCTGCGCTACATAACCAAGGAGCAGGTCGAGAGCATACATGCAGCTACTCTAGAAGTGCTAGAACGGGTTGGCATGAGCAGCGAGTCTGAGCGAATCATGGAGGCCTTTAAGGAGGCGGGCGCTGAGGTCGACTTCAAATCTAAGCTGATACGAATCCCACAGCACCTAGTAGAGGAGGCCATAAGGAAGGCTCCTAAAGAGATAATACTATGTGGGAGAAACCCAAAGCATGACATACTACTTGAAGACTCCAGAATATACTTCGGATTAGGAGGAACTCCAACTCCATACATTCTTGACATTGAGACAGGAAAGTTTAGGAGACCGGCGAAGCAAGATTTTGCGGATGCAACTCGTCTTGGCGACGCTCTCCCAAACTTGAGCTATATAATGTCGATCGCTGGAGCCTTTGACGTGCCATGCGAGGCTGAGTATATACACGAGTTTGAGACCATGTTCAACAACACTGAGAAGCCAATAGTATACTCATCGCCTGGAGCCGACGCGGCGAGAAGGGTTCTGGAAATGGCAACAGTGGTTGTGGGCGGCTTTGAGGAGCTAAAGAAGAGACCTATCCTAAGCTTATACAGCGAGACCGCCTCACCGCTCATCTTTGCCATGGAAAATGAGAACATGATAGAGTTCGCTAAGGCCAGCGTTCCAGTCACGTTGGGCCCTATGCCGCTAGCTGGTGCAACGGCACCGGTGACCGTGTGCGGAGCCGCTGTGATAGGCAACACAGAGAGCCTAGCCGCGCTCACATTAATCCAACTCGTCAACCCAGGGGCTCCGACAATCTACTCTGGATGGGGTGGGGTAATGGACCCAAGGACCGGGCGATGCGCCTACGGAGCCCCCGAGTTTACGATGGTAACAGCTGGGGTTAATGCCCAAATGGCTCACTACTACGAGTTGCCCAGCTTCGGCTTTGGAGGATGCTCAGATTCTAAGCTGCCCGATGCTCAAGCAGGGGCTGAGGTCATGATGAACGCCCTCATGAGCGGCTTATCCGGGGTGAATCTCATACACGACTGCGGATATCTGGCTGGGGGCAGCGTGGGCTCCATGGAGATGGCGGTCATATGCAATGAAGTAGTGGGGATGGTCTCTCGAATAGTAAGGGGGATAACCGTAGACGACGAATCCTTAGCGGTTGAGGTGATTAAAAACGTCGGACCAGGAGGCCACTTCCTCTCTCAAAAGCACACTTTGAAGTTTGTGGAGCGTGAGATCTATATCCCAACGATCTTCGATAGGAGGCCGGAGGAAATATGGAAGAAGGCTGGAGAGAAGGCTATCCGTGAGGTGGCTAGGGAAAGGGTGAAGGAAATCTTGAAGGAGCACTATCCCGAGCCGCTACCTAAAGACATAAAACAGAAATTGGCAGAGATAGTAACAAATGCTGAGAAGGAGCTTGTAAGGAGGCCAGAAATATGATAGGTTCCGTCAAGGTATCCCTCCCTTACGGCGGCCGCCTGCTTGAATGCGAGGTTCCAGAGAGGAACTTGCTAACCACTGCTATACCACCCTTCGGGACCCCGGTGGAGGATGAGCGGCGAAGTATCAGGGAGACCATTATTAAAGCCATACGCGAAGGGGAGCTATCTGCCACGTTAAAGCCCACAGACAAGGTGGCTATAGCCGTAACTGACAGTACAAGACCAACCCCGAATAGCAAGGTCCTTCCCATCCTCTTGGATGAGCTGGGAAAGTTCGGAATTAAGGATGAAAATGTGGCAGTCATTATTGCAACTGGGATGCATAAGCAGGACAGCCTCGAAGAGATTAGGCGAAACGTGGGCGAGGAGGCTTTAAGAAGAGTAAGGGCGGTAAACCATAACCCAGACGATCGGAAGCTACTCGTGGGTCTCGGAAGGACTGAACTTGGAACTGATATAGAGGTTAACAAGCTCTTTGCCGGCGCAGATGTCCGAGTAACTACAGGAACGGTGATGCCATGCATGTTGGTCGGATGGACCGGCGGAGGGAAGACCGTGATGCCCGGCGTGTCAAGCAGACACAGCATCGATCAAAACCATAGGCTATTCGTTAGGAACGTTAGAAAGTTGAAGAGGGGGGCGATGTCCGGGCTAATAGAGGGTAACTGGGTTAGGCGAGACATAGACGACTACGCCGAAAGGGCTGGGGTAAACCTCCTCATAAATGTAGTCCAAAATGCAAAGGGGGAGATCTTAGGGGCCTACGCTGGCGACCTACTTCAGGCTTATGGGGCAACGTTGGCGCATGCTAGAAAGGCTATGACGACGTCTGTCGCGGAGAAAGCGGACATCGTAGTAGTGAGCCCAGGGGTCTACACTCATGAGGTTAGCCTATACCAATCTGGTTCAAGGATGTTCGCGGCGGTGGAGGGACTGGTTAAGAATGGGGGCACTATCATTTTAGTTACGTCTTGCTACAAGGGGATATACGAGGGCATCGAGAGGGACGAGTTTAAGAGAGCCCTACTACAGTACCGAGACCCTGAAGAAGTTCTCGATCTGACCGAGATTGGAAAGATACCAGCCTTTGAATCGTGTGTAAGCTACCAGTTTGTGTGGATGATGCAACACTTCACGATAAGAGTGGTGACCGATGGTATGTCAAGGGAGGAGTTATACGAGATAGGGATGGAGCATGCCCCCACCATCGGGAAAGCCTTAGAAACCTCGCTGAGCCAGCACGGAAAGGAATCCACTATAACGGTGGTCCCCTATGCCTCCATCACCTATGCAGGGCTATAGGGGCCAAGCAATGGGAGCTAATTAATCCCTTATTTTTTATTCCCCTATTTTTAGGGACACGTTTAATGTATGCGTGTAAAATTCGATAAAGTTCGATATATCAAAGCTTTGAGTGCTTGGACCTTAGGCGCACTGAGGACCAGAGGACTTTGGAGAAGGACGCATTTCTGTTTCTCCTTTTTGCTTCATTTAAAAAACAAAAAGATTAATAATTATTCTATCTAATAAAATCATGATTTGTTGTGGAGGAGCCGTTGTGCCAGAGGTTAATAAAAGAGTGGAGGAGGAACAAAACAGAAGAAGAGCTGCTGTTAGGCCTATAGGTGGGAGAATCGCGAAGCTTAGGGAGGAGAGCGTTAGTACTGAAGTTAAAGTCTCTGTTGAGAGGGCAAAGCTCATAACTGAGTTTTATAAAGGTGAAGCAGCCAAAGGAAAATCCATTCTGGTGCAGCGTGCGCTCGCATTTGAATACTTAATGGAGCACGTCAGTCTTCCTGTTGAAGATGGGCAAGTCATAGTGGGCATAAGAGGTACAGGACCAAAAGAAGTCCCTACTTATCCGGAAATATGTACTCACACTCCGGAGGATTTAGAGGTTCTAAATTCAAGGAAGAATATGCCCTATAAAGTGGACGAAAAAGCTAGAGAGCTGTATAAGAATGAGGTCATTCCTTTCTGGAAAGGCAGATCGATGAGAGATATAATGTTTAATGATTTACCTCAGGAATGGAAAGATGCGTATGAGGCAGGCATATGGACTGAGTTCATGGAGCAGAGAGCTCCAGGACACACTGCCGGAGGGGAAAGAGTCTTCAAGGTGGGTCTTTTAGACATAAAGGAAGAAATTGAAAAGAGAATGAAGAAATTAGACCCAAGCGATCCGGAATACCATGATAAAATGGAAGAGCTGAAGGCAATGAACATTGTGGCGAATGCCATCATAATATATGCGAAACGCTATGCTGAGAAGTTAGAAAGGATGGCAGAAGAAGAGAAGGATGCACGTAGAAAGGAAGAGCTAAAGCAAATGGCAGAGATGTGCCACTGGGTTCCCGCACAGGCACCAAGGACATTTTGGGAAACTCTTCAGCACTATTGGTTAATCCACGTTGGTATAACCTACGAAACGAACCCATGGGATTCATTCACTCCCGGGCGTTTAGATCAGCATCTCTATCCGTTTTATAAGCAGGACATAGAAGGGGAAAGGCTAACGAAGGAAAAGGCGAAGGAACTTCTGGAGGCATTTTGGATTAAAACTAATAACCAACCAGCAGTCCCCAAAGTTGGTGTAACCTTAGAAGAAAGCTTCACATACAACGACTTCTCCAAGATTAATATTGGGGGACTAAAGGAAAACGGTTCTGATGCCGTTAATGAACTTTCCTATCTAATTTTGGAAGTCTTAGATGAAATGAGAATGATACAACCCAACACAGCTGTTCTCATAAGCAATAAGAACCCAGACCGCCTCATCATAAAAGCTTTAAAAGTCGTGACCCCAGGGTTCGGGGAACCACCGCTTTTCAATTTTGATGGAGCTTTACTTAAAATGTTGAGGCAAGGAAAATCCTTAGAAGATGCTCGCAAATGTGGAGTTAGCGGTTGCATAGAAACAGGGGCCTTCGGAAAAGAAGCAAATATCTTGACCGGATACCTAAACTTGCCAAAGATTTTAGAGATTGCATTGAACAACGGTGTTGACCCCAGAACTGGGAAGAAGATAGGCATAGAGACGGGAGATCCAAGAAACTTTACAACTTTTGAGGAACTATTTGAGACGTTCGTAAAGCAGCTGAAGTACTTCATCGAGATAAAGACTAGGGGAAACGATATTATAGAAGCACTGTATGCAAAATATTTGCCAGTACCGTTCTTATCTCTCTGGATTGAAGATTGCGTAGAAAAAGCGAAAGACTACAATGCCGGCGGAGCCAGATATAACACCAGCTATATCCAGGTCGTTGGATTAGGAACCATTGCAGACTCTTTCGCATCTCTAAAATACAACGTATTTGATAAAAAGCTCTTCACAATGGACGAGGTTCTTAACGCCTTAAGGAAGGATTACGAAGGATATGAAGTAATGAAGCAAGTGTTCCTAAACAAGACACCAAAATATGGAAATGATGACGATTATGTTGACGAGATTGCAAAGGGGATCGTGGACATTACCGTTGAAATAATAGAGAGTCATCCTCCAACGCCAGTAAGAAGGGCCTCGCGCAGAGCTTACTTCCTTCCAACTACTGTCCACGTATACTTTGGAAAAGTCACTGAGGCAACTCCGGATGGAAGAAAAGCAGGTAAGCCTCTCTCTGAGGGAATATCCCCAGTACAAGGAATGGATAGAAGAGGCATAGTTGCGGTTTTTAGATCAGTTGCAAAAATTGATTGGGATAAAACGGGCGGTGCACTGCTTAATCAAAAACTTACCCCGGATCTGCTAATTAGCGAGGAAAACATCAAGAAAATGGCTCAGGTGATAAGGATGTTCTTCATATTAGGAGGTCATCATGATCAGTTCAATGTTGTAAGCGCTGAATTGCTTCGTGAAGCCCAAAAGCGCCCTCAGGACTTCCAAGACTTGATGGTTAGGGTTGCTGGTTATAGCGATTACTTTGTGAATCTACCCAAAGGACTCCAAGATGAGATAATCGCAAGAACTGAGCATAAAGAGCTATAGTATTTTTATTTTTGTTTATTAAAGGCTTAAAGGTAATTACAATGTCAAAAAATGATGTAAAGGGGATTATGTTTGACATTATGAGATACGCGATTCACGATGGGCCGGGCATTAGAACAACAGTCTTCTTAAAGGGATGCCCCCTAAGATGCTGGTGGTGCCACAATCCAGAGGGGATATCGAGTTCAAAGGATCCTATGTATTTTGAGTATAAATGTATTCGCTGCAGAACATGCGTTAACGTCTGTCCTGTTAATGCTATTGCCTTTAAAGGAGATAGACCGATCATTGCTCGAGCCGCTTGCGTAAGATGCGGAATCTGCGCCGAAGCCTGTCCTACAGGAGCTTTAAAGCTCATCGGACGTGAAATTAACGTAGAAGAGTTAATGAAGGAGATCGAGAAAGATGTTTTACTGTACGATTCCTCAGGAGGAGGGGTCACTTTTTCAGGGGGAGAACCACTGTTTCAGCCACTGTTTCTAAGAGAAGCTTTAAAAGAATGTAAAAGGGGGTATATTCACACAGCTTTAGATACTTCTGGACATGCTTCTCCAAACGTGTTCGAATCGATTATAGAGTACGTTGACTTGTTCCTCTATGATTTGAAGCTCCTAGATGATGAAGAGCATCAGAAGTACATAGGAGTTTCAAACAGAGTAATCAATAAAAACCTGATAACCCTTGTAGAGAAAGGTAGGGGAAAGGATGTGATCCTCCGCTTTCCAGTAATTCCTAGAATAACAGACACGGAAAAGAACGTCAACGAGCTTTTGAGCTTTGTTTCCTGCTTGAAAGGGATAAATGAAATCGACATACTGCCCTTCCATGACATAAGTGAAAAATATAGTAGACTTGGGAAGGAATACAAAATGAAAGTCCACACAGCTCCCTCCGAAGAGAAGCTGGGCTACATCAAAGAAAAGCTTGAGGGGATCGGATTATACGTCAAAATCGGGGGTTAAATGCTACGTATTAATCGTCACCATTTTCCAGCACATGATCCGCCACTACTATTTGCCTGGGAAACTTAGCACACCTTCCTCAAGCCCTTACATGACTGAAATCTCAGCAAAGTCGCGCGCGAAAGGAAAAGTTCTTGGATTAAACA
>Ga0315314_1002953_pt1 | contig 13677 bp, 16 predicted proteins | sample TDP9_MG_FD_203631 | JGI IMG/M metagenome (GOLD analysis project Ga0315314, IMG submission 203631) | Freshwater sediment microbial communities from Lake Towuti, South Sulawesi, Indonesia - TDP9 | ecosystem: Environmental > Aquatic > Freshwater > Lake > Sediment | place: Indonesia: South Sulawesi...
CTCCGATGATGACCATAACACCGAAGAGGTCTCTTAAAAACATGAAGGGATTGACGGTCGAAAAGTACTTGTCGAAGAGGGCAACAGTGATGTATTTATCCAGGGCATGCATCAAGAGAAGTAATATAAAGCCGCCGTAGATACAGATGTGCATCAACCACCTGAGAAAGTCCTCTCTCAAAATCCTGAGTTGGAGAAGGACATCGAGAATGAAGATCTCCAGCAAGGTAAGGATCTTAGGGCTGAGCATGGTTAAGAAAATCCCTTTAGTAGCGGCAAAAAACCTTCTCGAAGTTGGGATCTCCATCGATTTTATGCCGATCTTATATCGGAACCAAGTCGACATCTTATAGATCAGGGAAAGTCCGAAGATGGCCAGGGCGATATATAAAGAAACTGAGAGAAACATAAACTTATTTGCCTTGCCTATGTTGAGGAGGGAATAGTGTTATGGACCTTGTGAATTTTTTAATTTGAGCACCTTTTTCGTAAACCATACACCCATTTTTGTCAAGGGGAAAAATAAGAATAAAGCGTTATTGACAGCGGATAGCCTATCCATGTATTTTATTTTAACTTCCTATTTCACGTCATTCAAGAAAACGATATGCGATTTGGATTCCATATTTCAATTTCTGGAGGGTTTTCTAAGGTGGTCGAAAGGGCCAGAGTCAGAGGCTCCGAAACGATCCAACTCTTCTCAAGAAACCCGAGGGGATGGAGATATGATCCATTGGATCAAAGGCAAGTGGAGGAGTTCAAGTTATCGGTTCAGTCATCCGGTCTCTTCCCCATCTTCCTCCACCTTCCTTATCTTCCCAACATCGCTTCCCAAAAATCAAAATTTTATAAACGGTCGATCAATTCGATTGCGACAGATCTGGAGAGGGCAGAGCAATTAGGAGCCCAATACCTCATCATCCATATTGGCCATCGATTGGAATCCTCTGAAGATGACGCAATAGAAGCCGTTGCTCAGGGGATCAATCAGGCTTTTGAAAGGGTGAAAAATTCTGTCATACTCTTATTGGAGAATACCGCTGGTCAAGGAACCGAGATTGGAAATACCTTTGAACAGATCAAGAGGATCATCGATGGTGTTGACGAAAAGGAGAGGATGGGCGTCTGTCTCGATACAGCCCACTCTTTTGAGGCAGGGTATGACCTTTCGAAAAAAGACGGCATCGAAAGGACACTCGAATCTTTCGATCAAACAGTTGGCCTAAAGCGGCTCCACCTCCTTCACCTTAATGATTCAAAAACGCCGTTGGGATCAAGGAAGGATCGACATTGGCATATCGGTGAAGGATATATCGGACTGGAAGGATTCCATTATCTCGTCAATCATCCTCTATTAAGACACCTTCCCGGAATCATGGAGACTCCAAGAAAAGATACCGTTGAAGATCTGAAAAATATGAAGATAATCCGGAGTCTCGTTGAGGGATCCCCCGTCTCCCCCCTTCCTGCGTGTCGGCACACAGGTATTAAAGGGGCGGTGGGGGGATGATCATTTATTCATCAAATATTCATGGATCGAATTGCCGGCTTTTCTTCCGGCGCCCATGGCCAGGATCACGGTCGCTGATCCAGTGACGATATCTCCTCCTGCCCAAACCCCGGGTTTAGATGTCTTTCCAGTTTCGAGGTCTGCCACAATATACCCTCTCTTATTCAGTTCCAGACCCGGTGTCTGCGTAGGAAGAAGCGGATTGGCACCCGCGCCAATGGCTACCACTGCCATATCGCAATCCAATTTGAACTCCGAGCCTTTGATGGGAACAGGCCTCCGCCTTCCTGATTCATCCGGCTCCCCCAACTCCATTCGGAGACATTCCATTCCGGTCACCCATCCATTATCATCTCCGAAGAATCTTGTAGGAGCGGTGAGGAGATAGAATTGGACGCCCTCCTCTTCTGCATGGTGGATCTCTTCGATACGGGCCGGCATCTCATCTCTTGATCGGCGGTAGATGATTCGAACAGTATCCGCTCCTAATCGAAGGGCTGTCCTCGCTGAATCCATTGCCACATTCCCTGCTCCAAAAACTGCAACATTCTTTCCTCGGGCGATGGGTGTATCATATTTGGGAAAAAGATAAGCCTTCATCAGATTGGATCGTGTCAAATACTCGTTGGCTGAATAGATGCCACAGTAGTTCTCCCCAGGAACGTTCATAAACTGGGGAAGCCCTGCGCCCAACCCTAAAAATAGGGCGTCATATTCTTGAAGGAGTTCATCCACCGTCTCAATTCTTCCGATCACACAATCGCACTCAACTTTCACACCCAGCCTCTCTAAATAATTGACTTCAGCCTGGACGATTGCTTTTGGAAGACGAAATTCCGGAATACCGTAGATCAGAACACCCCCGGGTTTATGGAGGGCTTCAAAAATGGTCACCTCGTGCCCTTTCAGGATGAGATCCCCTGCCAAGGTCAAACCTGCTGGCCCTGATCCCACGACAGCTACCTTCTTCCCAGTAGAAGGGGCCTTTTCAGGGATGAAGACGTCCCCTTTCTCCCTCTCCCAATCCGCAGCAAACCTCTCCAATCTCCCGATGGCAACGGGTTGATCCTTCTTGCCAACGATACAGATCTTTTCGCACTGATCTTCCTGTGGGCAGACGCGTCCACAAATCGCTGGCAGGCTATTGCGCTCTTTCAGTTTCCGGGCCGCTCCGATGAAATCTCCTTCATTGATAAGTTTAATAAATGCCGGGATATCAATCTCCACTGGACATCCCTCAATGCACTTCGGCTTCTTGCATTGGAGGCAGCGGCTCGCCTCCAGCTGGGATAATTCGGGCGTATAGCCAAAAGGGACCTCATCAAAATTTTTCGCCCTCACCTTGGGATCCTGTTCCGGCATCTTCTGCCTTGGAACTTTTGGTTTCTCCTTCTTCTCTTTCTCTGCCATCTCAGACCCCCTTTACCCCGTTAGAAAGCCTCGCCATTCCTGCCTGTCGGCAGACAGGTATGGCGGGGATTCTGTCAATGAGTCTATAATTCCTCTTAGAAAGGGTGGGATTTAAAGCCCCCTCCTTTCTAACGGGGTTTATCTTCCTGACGTCTTGAATTGATCCATTGAAACCTTCTCTTCCGAGAGATAGGCGCGTTGCCTTTTCACCAGCTCATCATAGTCGACTTCGTGACCATCGAATTCCGGGCCGTCCACACAGCAAAAACGAGTCTTCCCTCCCACGGACACACGGCATGCTCCGCACATCCCAGTGGCATCCACCATGATGGGATTCAAACTGACCATGGTCTTAACCCCATATTCCTTCGTCATCTTACATAGGAACTTCATCATGGGTACGGGGCCAATCCCAACAACCAGCTTCACATCCTTCTGTTCATCCAAGATCTTCTTCAGGACATCCGTCACAAACCCATGATGGCCATAGCTTCCATCATCTGTCGTCACCCTCAGATCATGGCTGGCTGCCCGCATCTCATCTTCTAAAATCAGCAGGTCTTTCGTCCGAGCCCCGATGATAGCAATCACATGGTTCCCTGCCTCTTTGTAAGCTTTGGTGATTGGATACATGACGGCGACGCCAGTTCCACCTCCGACACATATCACCGTTCCCAGATTTTCAACATGGGTAGGCCTCCCCAATGGCCCAATGATATCGGTAATGACATCTCCCACATTAAAAGTTCTTAAGAGGGCAGTCGTCTTTCCCACGACCTGAAAGATCAGGTCAATCGTTCCTTCGGATGGGTCTATCCCTCCCATGGTCAGGGGAATCCTCTCTCCAGTTTCGTTCGCCCGTAGTACGACGAACTGTCCGGGTTTCGCCTTTCGAGCAATTTGGGGTGCCTCCACCTTAAAGTGGCACACTGTATTCTCGGCCATCTCTCTTTTATAAATGATCCTATACAACCTACCCCCCTCCTTTCTGATAATTTTTTCACAAAGTTTAGCCCATATATAAATGAAACAGGAAGTAATGTCAAATGTTTTAATACGGTTTTGTAGAATTTTTCACAAAAGATGTACTGGTCCTCGGAAAGATCTAAATTAAAGGAGAGATCAATACAAGACCTCCCTCTCCGACCATAGAGAGATTTCTGAAAAAGTATAGAAATCTCTGTATTAAGAGGGCGGATAGTAGTTTTTCAGAGCTCTCATAGAATTAGCTTGACAGATGATGAAATTTAGACCATAAATAGGTGTACCTGAACTTTGTAAAAAGTTTTTGGGAAACCTCCAGAGACTCTTTAGAAAGTCCTGGGGGTTTCAAACTATTAAAGGAGGGGAACATGAATTTGAAGCTTTACGTAGGAAATCTCCCATTTGGAGCATCAGAGGATGACCTGAAGAAACTTTTTTCGGAAGTGGGAGAGGTTCGGTCTGTCAAGATTGTGATCGATTCGTATTCAGGACGCTCAAGAGGGTTCGGTTTTGTGGAGATGGCCTCAGGCGAAGATGCCAAGAAGGCGATCTCGCTCCTTAACGGCAAGACCCTGATGGACCGAACCTTGACGGTGAACGAAGCCCGACCTCAGAAGAAACGAGGCGGCGAGTTCAGGGGGAGAGGGAATAGGAACAGATAACATAGTTTACGAAAGGTGAGCCCCGTTAGAAATGACGGGGCTTTAGACCCTGTTTTTTATAAAAGGTACTTCAATTCCGAAGATGGTTCATCCTCGCTTTAAAGGCATGGCTTTTTAACGAGGTAAAGGAGAAAGTCTTGGAGGTTAAAGTTCAAGACAACCAGATCGAGAATGCGATTAAATCCCTCAAGCGCCAACTTATCAGGGACGGGATCTTGAAGGAATTGAAGCTCAGAAGATCCTACGAAAAACCTTCAGTGAAAAAGAAGAGAAAACAGCGGGAGGCGAGGAGGAGAAGGCAGAAGGCGGCCCGTAGGTATTCAAGATAAAAAATCTCCGGCTGCCTGCTATGGACAGAAACCTACCGGTTTGGGTCTGGGGCGTTAATGGCCATCCAGAAGCCTTTTTCTCCTGGTTGGAGAATACCCCTCCTGTAGAGAAATCCCATCGCTTCCGAGGAAAAGGCTTCGACGTCTCTGAAGTCAAGAATGACTCGTTCGATCTTTTCGGATAAAGCTCCCTTGAGCCTCTTCACCAACTCCTTTGCCACCTCGCGATCCATCGATCCTTCGAGCCTGACAAATAGGGTTCTAAGCCGTTCATTATACACAGAGTAGAGTTTTAGTGTGTCGGCTGCTTTCTGCTCAATCAGAAGCTTCTTCTCTGCAATCTTCACCCCTACCCTCTGAATAAGGTCCCGGCTGTTCTGGAGAGGGATACGATCGTTCATTCTTTGTAAGATTCTCGAAAGGCTTGGGAGATGGCCCTCAGGGGTCTTCTGAGCAATGCTTCGATAGGCCATATTGGAAAGGAAACGGGTGAAAAATCTTTGTTGAGGATGAAAAATCCTCTTAACGATAGAGGTCCACGAATAGGCCTCCTTACAGACCCAATTAAATCCGCGCTGAAGCGTCTCTTCAGCCATCAACCGCGGTTTGAATACGACCGTTGCCCCATTATATTGAGTCCAATCCTTATGGAGAAGTCTCCCCTCAGAATCCATCCTCTGAAATAACGGCGTCCCGGGCAAGGGGGTAAGGACAAAAAAACTGGGCAGTTCAATCCGATTCCGTTCACAGAATCGAAGCGTTCTTTCAAAAACACCCTCATCGTCATGATCCAATCCAAAAATGAACCCTGCCAGGATCATGATATCCTGGTCGTGGAGGGCTCTCATGGCTTCTTCAAATTGGTGGACTTGATTAAAGGCTTTATGCACGTCCCTCAAATTTTCCGAAGAGAGGGATTCCACTCCCATGAAAAGAGAGACGCATCCGCTCTCGGCAGCAAGTTTCAAGAGCTCAGGGTCCCGTGCGAGGTTGATGCTGGCCTGGCTAGCCCACTTCTTTTTGAGGGGCTTTAATTGCGTGAAGAGCTCTTTGGCATAATGGCGGTTCCCAGCAATATTGTCGTCGATGAAGACCACGAACTCTCCATCCAAGCGGCTCACCTCCTCGATGACTTCCTTCACAGGCCGACATCGATAAGTCTTTCCAAAGAAATGGGTGACATAACAGAAATCACATCGATGAGGGCAACCCCTGGTCGTCTGAACACAGTTGACCGTCATGTAAGCCTCTTTATGGAGGAGGTCGAGCCTTGGAGCAGGAACCCCTTTCATCGAACAGTAAGCCTCTGCCTTGTAAAACGACTTCAGATGTCCATTCTTGAGATCTTCGATCAATCCTTTCCAAACATCCTCTGCTTCACCGATCACCACAGCATCCACATGTTCTTTCGCTTCATGAGGAAGGCTTGAAGCATGAGGGCCACCCATGACCACAGGGATGCCCCGATGCCGAAACTTCTGGGCGATCTCATAAGCCCTTGGAGCATGCATCACCATCCCGGTCACGCCCACCAAATCAACATCCTCGTTGAAATCGATAGGTTCCACATTCTCATCCGTGATCTTTACTTCGATATCCGGGGGGGTGAGGGCGGCGAGGGTAGTTAACGTGAGGTGGGCGAACCATATGGTCCTGATCACTTTCTCTGAGTGGCTGATAAACGGGTGTTCGTAGGCTGGATCGATCAGCCGGATCTTCAAGTGAGTTCTCCGCTGAGATGATCTCCCCTCCGTACAACCATGGAGGAGGGAGAGATAAAAGGACGATGTTAGAAACATTTAGCCTATATCTCAATTCCTGAAGGGTGTCAATAGCGGAAAAAAATTGGTTATTCGGGGGCTTCGGGAAGGTTGTAAAAACTCGTTTTGCAAGAATCTCTCAAGAGGGTGAGAGATTCTCTCACCTCATTAAACGATTTCTTCAAACTTTCGTATTTTCTTTCGAGATCCACATTCTGAGCCAGAACCTCCTCAAATTTCGATTGGAGCCTCTGGTTCTCCTCATAAAAATGGGAAGCTTCTCTCTCTTTCAATCTTCCTTTGATCTGAAGGATCTCGGCTTGCTCCAATTGCAATGTTAGGTCCTGAATTCGACGGAGGGCGTCATTCCTCTCCCGGGCCGTTTCAGCCAACGCTTCATTCATCTCCCTCAGTTCCTGCTGAAGCCTCTGGATCCTCTCCAAGGCATCTTCATTCTCCTCTTTAAGATAGATCGATTCAGACTGCGTCTCTCTAAGCTTTTGGAGTTCCTTTCTCAACTCCTCCAGCTCCCTGCGCAGATCCTGATTGTCTTGTGTCAGTTGATGGATCGTTTTTTGATGGGAATGGAGGTCCATCTCCAACGCTCTTCTGGTCTCCCCTGAGACAAGAAGTTGAGCATGAAGATCCTCGATCAATCCGAATACATCTACGGTCTGCTCCCCCTCTGCCTTCTTTGGCTGGAAGATGGCTGCCTTCTCCGGCTGTCTCTCGGATGTCCTCTTTTCCTCGACCATCTCAAGCCGGTCCTCCGTGACCGGCTGAGCTTCATGGGGCGGACCTGGGGGGAGGGGTTCTTCAAGCTTCTTCATCTTCGGCATTTTTTCGGCAACGCTCTTTTCGAACCCATCCACCATGAGACTTCTCGCCTTCATGCCACTGCCTCCTTCGCGAATGAGCGCCTCCCCTTTTGTTCGTGCCAAGCGGCAGGCAGCCAATGGTGTTGCACATATATTGGGGTGCGTTTGTAAATCTTTTTTATTCCCTTCAAACCTTTGGAAAATCGTCTTTGAAATACAGCCATATTTTCGTGCTACACCACTAACAGAAAGGGAGAAGGGGAGGATTACTTGATGCGCTCCTTCATATACTCCTCCATCACCCGCAACATCTCGATAATCTTCTCCACTTCCATCTTGATCCGATTCACCTCTTCCAGAATCCGATTGGCCTTCTTCAGATCGAATTCGAGGGCAGAACGGACGGTCAAAGAAGAACGAAGCTCAGAGTAGAGCGTATGGACACGGTCAGCAATCTCATCTCGTTTGGACTCCTCGGCGACCTTCTTGATCGGGGAGATCAACCTGGGTTCAGTGACATCCCAGGGTTTTTCAACTGCCTCTCTGTTCGAGGTGTTAGGAAATTTTTGTGCAACGTTGTTGGTGAACTCATCAGACACGATTGTCTCCTTTCAGTCTAAAGACTTCATCAATGAGATTGTCGATGTCTGCCGCTCCCTTTGACGACGGCGCAAATAGAAAGATCGGTCTCCCTTGGCTGGTCGCCTCTGCAATCCTTGTGTCCTGTCGGATCATTGTATTGAGGAGGTATTTCTCATAATGGGTTTCCAGTGCCTTCTTCGAACGTCTGCAGATACGATGGGAATCGTTGTACCGGTTCAGGAAGATGAAGATATTCTCAAAGACGAAAGAGAAATCTTCCTCAATGGTGGAAAGGGTCTCAAAAAGGATCTTGAGGCCATGGTAGGAAAGGAAATCGGCCAGCACAGGAATGAGGAGATCGTTCGACGCAAGGATCGCATTGAGGTTCAAGAGCCCGATGCTGGGAGAGGCATCCATGATGATCAATTCGTAGTTCTTCTCAACCGATGTGAGGAGTCTCCTCAATCGAAACTCTCTTGAATTCATCGAAAAGAGTGAAAGCTCGACCGGTGAGAGATTCAGATTGGAAGGGATGATATCTAAGGTGGGAAGATCCGTCTTGATGATGATCTTTTCGACATCCTCCTTCTCGATCAAGGCGTTGAAGAGCGTTTTCGGATACTGCTGATTGTTGAGACCCAGGCATTGGGTGAGATGGCCTTGGGGGTCTAGGTCGATCAGGAGTGTGGAGACTCCCCTCTGGGCAAGACGAAAACCATAAGAGGCAGAAAGGGTGCTCTTCCCTGTCCCGCCCTTAAAGTTGAGAAAAAGTTGTTTCCGGATTGATTTGATGGGAGAAGGCATCCCGAGATAATTCCGATATTTGATCACATCCCCTGGTTTGTAATAACGCCCCTGATGGGCATTCCTTTTCGCGGGAGGAACGATCCCCTCAGACTCCTTCTCGAGGAGTTCGTGTTTTGAAATCCCGAGGATCTTGGCGAAGTTCATTGGCGAGTAGACCATATCTCCCAGGATTTGAGCCCTTTGAAGGAGGGGAAGGGATGGAGTCGTCACAGACGCCTTCTCTTTAAACTCGGTTCGCAAGGGGCACCCTTTTCACCTTAAATGGCCTCGCCATTATCTCCTGCAACGTACGACCCGCCCATCGTCGAAGATCTGGATCGGAATCGGTCGCCGCCTCCACCAATCGATCCTCACTCTCCTCCGGATAAAGCGTCATCAGAGAAAAGAGAGCCGCTTTCCTCACTTTTGAATTATGATCTTTTGACATCTCCATGAGGATCGGAAAGACACCCTCCATTTGAACCCATCCCAAAAGGGTGGCCACCTTTCTTCTCACCCAAGGAGATTCATCGCTTAAGAGTTGGAGGAGGAGGTTCAAATCGATCCCTTCGCGCAATTGGAAGATCCCTCTGAGGGCAGCGATCCTCACCATAGGATCACCATCCTTAAGATACTTCTTCAGCAAAGGAGCAATTGCAGGGCTCCGAAATTTGACTAAGGAAGAGATCGCCTTTGCCCTGACGCCTGGATCCTGATCGGGCAACATCCCCTCCAGAAGAGGGATGGCGGTCGAGGCCTCCGATCCTTCCAAATACTGAATAGCAAAGACCCTAACCTTCGGATCGGGATGTCTTAAATCGTCCTTGGCCTGCGTCAGAATTGTTTGATAGGAGAACGTTTCTGGATGATGAGCTTCTGCAGAGGAAGCAACGCTCAACATCTCTTTGGAATCGTGAGACGAGCGAGAATCATCAGCAATGGATCCCTCTGGCCCTGTGGATTTCAAATAAACGAGTCGGAACCGATCTGCCAATCCTCCTTCTCCCTCAACTCCAGATGCCTTAAGAGAAATTATCTCTTCAAACCCTCTAAAAAATCGAATTTCAACTGTTCGGAATATTTCTCCAACAGCATATCCAAAGCCTCTCTCACATAAACCGACTGGGGAACTTTGGTCTTCTCAGATAATCTCTTCAAAGCACCAAGTTGCTCATCATTAATGTAAATTGTCCGGGCAACCTTTTTCTGTCCCAAGGATGTCCTTCCTGGCTGAGTTGAAACACAATATAATATAATACACCTGCACTGTCAAGAAAAAAATTAGCGGACGTGCATCAAATTTACATAATGATCTCAATGTATTGCGGGAATTTCTTAGAACGTTAAAGAGCCTCTCTTAGACACTGAATCGCGATGACTTCCGCATGTTGGCCTTTGTATCCACGCCTTGACAAGCTCGGCGGACGCGAACAATAGTATCTTCCCCTGATTCCTCAGACGGATCATAAATTCTCAAGACCTTTCTCTCTACCCTGGGGGTTGAGGGGTCGAAAAAAGACTTGACTTTTAAAGAAGAATCTATCATATTGTTGTCATTGTAAGTTGTAAGGAGTAGTTTTTTTGGATCAAAAGAAAGGGTCACAAGAGTACGGTGTAAAACTTTTGTGGCCTTTTTTCATAAGGACCAAAGGCTATTACAACTTACGGAAGTTTAGAAAAGAGAGGAGGTGAGTTGTAGTGGCCAAAGGTCGTGTGAAATGGTTTAATGAGAAGAAAGGCTATGGGTTCATTTCCAGAGATGACGGAAATGATGTCTTCGTCCACTACTCGGCCATTAAGAAGGACGGGTTTAAGGTCCTTTATGAAGGCGATGAGGTAGAGTTTGAGATTTCCGAAGGCCCCAAGGGCCCGCAGGCAACGAATGTTACCGTTGTGAGCTAAAAGCGAAACTCGTTAGACGAAAGGAAAAAGGGACCCCAGAGTAACACCTGGGGTTTCTTTTTTAACTCAGACGAAATCAAAATTGAGGAATTGAGGGATTTAGGAATCTGGCGTTATGAATTTAATTAGCAGTTCCTAAATTCCTTAATGAGGTTATTCTGGCCGAGATTAAATCCACCTTAGAATTGACGATGGAGAGAACGAAGAAGATCGCGATCTCCGAGAAAGAGAAGGAAGAGATTAAGCGAAAAGAGATCGTGCAGAAGGTCGATGGTCTCTCTCATCGATATAGGGAGGGGTATCTCGCCCTCAATGAAATTCTGAGAGAGATCGAGCGAATGGATGAAAAGACAAGAACCATGGCCAAAGATATCCTTCTCTCCCAATGGATTGATGCGCTCTCCTTTAAAAAAGAGGACGACAGACTTCTCAAAGGAATTGAAGCGATGAAGGGCCTGCCCATTGATGAGGTGAAAGAGAAATTCCGTCATCTCCTTTCCCAATATCAAAAGGAAGGAGAAGAAATCAAAGACGAGTTGAGGGGCCAAATAGCTGAGGCCTTGAAAAAGGAGGGAATCTGGGGAAGTGCTGTGGAACCGAGCGTCGAAGGGGGCGAACTTTGGAAAAAAGAAAATGAGAAATTGGATCACTCCTGCAGGGTTGAATTGGAGAAGATCAAAATACAGTTGAAGACTTTATAAATAGGCATAAAAGTTCTGCCGGACGAATTCGAAGTTCTGGAGAACCATCTCCCTTCCCAAAACGATCTCTCCATGACCTGGCAGCAGGATCTCCGTATCTAACTCCGAGAGCCTCTCAATACTCTCCATCAATAGTTTTGAATTGCCTTCGAGAAAGTCTGTCCTTCCGACCCCACCATAAAAAATGAGATCACCCGTAATAAGGACTTTCCTCTCCGGCCAGTAGATCGAAAGCGAGCCCGGAGAATGTCCAGGAGTCTGATAGACTTGGAATGTCTCCTTCCCGAGATGGAGCTCTCCCTCCTTGAGGTAGAAGTCGATTCGGAATCTTGGCAGGCTCTGTCTCATCATCTCGAAGAGAAGTTTCCCACTCTTCAAGAGGTAACGTTCCTCCTCCTGATTCATTGCGATCTTGGCCGATCTCTCGAGGAATGCCTCAAGGCCTTCGAAATGGTCTGGATGGGAATGGGTAAGGATAACGAGATCAATCGAGTCCGGAGAAATCCCATCTTCTTCCATTTGGGACCAGAGTCTATTGAGATGATGCGAATGACCTGGATCGATGAGAACGGTCTTCTCTCCTCGGATGACATAGGTGTTACAGTTGTTCTCATAGGGATTCTGCCAAAGATAAGCATAAAGATCCTTTTCCACTTTCATAAGATCGATCTCCTGTCCATCCTCTCAATAAATGGTCAGGTAGGGCGTTGTCAAATTAAGAGTTGAAGTTGAGAAGTCCATCCATTATAGTATTAAAAGATCGGTAGAGACAGGAGGGGATAGATGATTGTCAAGCAATACGAAGTCGGAAATTTTGCGGTATTCTGTTATCTGGTCGGGGACGAAGAAACAAAGGAAGGACTGTTCATCGATCCAGCCGATGATGCGGACAGACTTCTTTCAGAAGCCAGATCCCATGGCATCCATAAGATCAAATACATCGTTAACACCCATTCCCATGTGGACCACGTCATGGGCAACGCATTGATGAAGAAGAAAACCGACGCCCAGATCATCATCCACGAAGAAGAGGCAAAGTATCTTACCCGAACTCCTTCTGAACTTCTGATCATGTTCAGAGCTACGCCCTCTCCTCCTGCGGACAACCATGTCAAAGAGGGAGATCTCATTCAAGTGGGAAAGGTAGCCCTTAAGGTGATCCACACGCCAGGCCATTCACCCGGAGGAATGTCTCTCTATATGGATGGGTTGGTCTTCACAGGAGACACTCTTTTTGTGGGCTCTGTGGGAAGGACGGATTTTCCAGGAAGTTCATGGGAAGCGATGGAAACGTCCATTCGGAAGAAGCTCTACGTATTGCCCGGAGATACCATCGTCTTTCCCGGTCATAATTACGGTCCCACCCCTACCTCAACCATCCAGTACGAGAGACGGCACAATCCGTTTGTGAGAGGATAAGAGCTTTATCTCCGCATTGCGTCCTCCATGGGATGCCCTAAATCCCTTTTGGGTCTATGGCAAAAAAGAAATTTTTCATTACAGGACTTCCAGGAGTAGGAAAGACCACATTGGTCAAAAAACTCTCTGAGGAGTTAGATTATCTTCATCCTGTTGGATTTTATACCGAAGAGATAAGGGAAAAAGGTGAGAGAAAAGGATTCGAGCTCGTCAGCCTCAATGGAAAAAGAGGAATTCTCTCTCATAAAGATATCAAAAGCTCTTACCGAGTAGGTTCATATAAAGTCGATATCGAAAGCTTTGAGAATTTTATTGATGTTATCCCATTTTTTGGCCCTTTAAACCGCTTGATCATCATTGACGAAATCGGAAAAATGGAGTGTTTGTCGGATCGATTCAAAAACCTCTTGAAAAAAATCCTCGATTCTGGGAAATTGGTGGTCGCAACGATTGCTCTTAAAAGCGGCGGGTTTATTGAAAACATAAGGAAAAGGCCCAATGTCAAACTATTTGAGTTGAAAGAAAATAATCGCAACGATCTTCTTTCAGAAATTTTAAGAGAGGTTAAAGGATCTAATCGAGGGAATGATTGAAGATAAGGTCGAAGTCATTGCCTATTCCGGTTATCGCGGTGAGGAGATACCGAAAGCCATCATCCTCCATAACGAAAGAATTGTGGTGGTTGAAATTCTGGACAGTTGGTCGGAAGAAGGGGTTGACGATAGGGTAAGAAAAAGGTTCTTCAAGGTTAAAGGAAATGATGGATCCCTCCATGAAATATATTATGACGAGAAGGAAATGGAATGGTTTTATA
>Ga0315314_1002954_pt1 | contig 13674 bp, 13 predicted proteins | sample TDP9_MG_FD_203631 | JGI IMG/M metagenome (GOLD analysis project Ga0315314, IMG submission 203631) | Freshwater sediment microbial communities from Lake Towuti, South Sulawesi, Indonesia - TDP9 | ecosystem: Environmental > Aquatic > Freshwater > Lake > Sediment | place: Indonesia: South Sulawesi...
GATTTGCAGTTGAAGAAACATGGAAAATAACCAGACAACTATTGAACGCGTGTATGAATACCTGAAGACAGTAGGCCCATCGCATCATTCACAGATTGCGAGAGCGTTAGCCATTGATGAAAGAGCCGTTGTAGCGACTCTGAAGGAGCTACATAAGCAAGGGAAAATTCGATATAGAGTGCCAAGCTACTACGACGATTCACTTCGGCCAGTCATACCATATCGAGAGAGCGATCCATCGATTAAGCGTTCCGGAAAATCGCAGGAGCGAAGCCCCAAAAAAGTTAACGCGGAGGAAAGACGATAATGAGTCAAGATGAAGCAAAAGGAAAAGAGAAAGAAATAGATCAGTTGAAGAAGCAGGTTGAAGAGCTAAAGAAGCAGATTGAGAAGCTAAGCAAGCCGAAGGAAGAGAAGGAGCCAACGCCGACAGAGCAGATGAAAGAAGCGACAAAGCTCTTGAAGGAAGTCGGAGGAGTCGGCATAATTGGAGGACTGGTTGACGGAATCGGAAACCTAGTGGAGTTGGCGGAGAAGATCAAGGACCCGAATCACCCGCTTCATAAGAAACTTAACGTCGAGTACAGCATCAGAACCACAGGTCTTCTCGGGGACAGGCATATTACAAGCGGCGGAGAATTCTTCGCCAGAGCCAGAAGGAGAGGAGTTCCTCCAGCGACTTCGTTGAGGACTGAGGAGCAGAAGAAAGCGATTGAAGAGCTAAGAGAGCTAAGAAGGCTGAAAGAAGAATTCTTGAGGGCTGAAAAAGAAAGAGAAAAAGCACACAAGGAAGAAAAACCAGGCGATTCCGAGTAGAGTTCAGGCATATTTATCACGCTCATAGCGCCATTCATTCCGTCCCTGTAGATGTTTATCGACCCGCGTTATCCGACTTATCCGAAACCGGATTCAGATCAGGTCATACTTGACCGCTTGGAATTCCTTCTATCAGAGCAGGTTCTGAAGTGGGCATAGAGCAGAGTAACGTCAACGCATTAATGAGGTTAGGGTTGACTGAGTACGAGGCCAGAATATATATCGCGTTAGTCAAAGGCGGACTGAGCAGAGCAGGTGAACTCAGCTTCATTAGCAACGTGCCTCGAACGAAGACTTACGGCGCACTTAAGGAGCTTATGCGAAAGGGCTTAGTTCGAGCCATTCCTGAAAGACCGGAGAAATATCTCGCTGCGTCTCCGAATGAGACTTTGTTCCCTCTTGTGGAGAGATTGAGTGAAGATTTGAGAAGGGCAGAGGAAGCAATTCAAAATCTGGCGTTGAGCTATGAATCTATGAAGTACGTACGCAAAGTAGAACCGTACGAGAAGAGTGGGTTCTGGGTTCTCAAAGGGAGATCTGAAATCTACGGAAAACTCAATGAGCTGTTCCACAATGCGGAAAGATCTATTCACGTAATAACGACTTCAAATGGAATAGTTAGATCATACAAGTCGAATGCCCGAGCGCTTGAGAAATGCAAGTCCAAATGTGTCGAGATACTTTTTATCACGCCGATTTCAGAACAAAACGCAAGAGTCGCAACAGAGTTCATGGAAATCGCGGAAATACGCTGCTTGCAGAAGCAACCTATAATACAAAGTGCCTGTATTGATGGTGAATCCATACTTTTCACAGAAGCAATTCCAGACGACTTGGATGCAACGGAAGGGAGGGATGAAGCGATCTGGACCACGAGCCCGTTCTTGGCGAGAGCAAACGATTGGTTATTCAATCACCTTTGGGAGCATCTACCACAGTTCAGAACGGTATTGAAAGATCTTTGATCCGCTGAATGACACAGTAAGAGTAGAGAGAGAGCAAGACCCCTGAATGTTAGCTTTCTCATGGGTTAGGTCACCTCAATCGGGCCTAGCCGGACACAAACCCGTTTTGGTTCACATCCGTGGTGGGGCTGGCCGGATTTGAACCGGCGATCACGTGGGTTCTCGAACAGCTTGTTTCCCAAGCCACGTAGCTTATCTCGGAACAGTAATTATCCGCGTAGACCAGGTTTGCCGCATACTCTTGCTAGGTCCAAGAGCGCCTAGCTCGGTATACTCTAGCCCACAGCCCCACTAGGCAAAGTGGATAAGCCTGAAGGAAATTTAAGTTTTCTCTGGCGTACCTCTGAAAGAGGACTTGAGCGTTCAGTGGACTCTCCTTTTTATCGCCCTCTCGACTGAGAATTCTTGAGAGGGTTCTCTAGCCTTCGGCTCAAGCTCCATTTCGGGCTAACGACGCTAGACGCTGAACGCTGGATTCCTAGTATCTCAAGGCTTCAGTTAGTCGCGGTCTTCTAAGACCCTTCGCAAAGGCGAAAACCGCGAAGACAGATGCAACCAGCAACAATTGTATCGCTACATCCGGGAATTCGGGAATCGGGGTTCCTTGATAGGGTCCTTCTTGCGTCGCCAGATAGCTCGGGTGTGCGGCATCACCCCATTGGATCTTCGTCAGTCCCAAGCCTTCGCCTGTAGTCACCTTCAGCCACAACCGCTTGCCCTGATCTACATATACTTCCGCGGAGAAAGATTTCTCGACACTCGTTTCAGTTGGCTTAGCGTATATGGTCTCTGTGTATATCGTCTGCTTCCCTTTGATTCGATCATACCATCCCACGTAGAATGTGATAATCGTATCTTTCGTTGCATCGTAATAGAGCTTCAAAGCGAACTGTGTATACGTGAACGGAGAGCTCAAGGGTCTAGTTATCAACTCTGCTGTCTGCATAGCGACTGGACCTGAGCCGGAAGGCATAACTGTATCCATTATGTAGCGGTCGCCTTCCATATCCTTCTGGAAGTAGTGCGGTGCAATCTGCGCTTTAGCGGGCGCGCTCAATCCCACTAAACATACGATCAGCGCGACGATTCCAAGAACCATTCTAGTTCTCAACTTTCAACCTCAGCTCCATTTGGGTATAAGTGAGGGTTCGATTGATAAGCTCACCGCTTCAGTCTATGTTCAATGCTTGAAATGTCTTATCCCTGTGAAGACCATAGCCATGTCATGCTCATCAGCCGCCCTTATGACTTCATCATCTCTTATAGAGCCTCCAGGCTGTATGACCGATCTAACGCCCGCGTTCGCAGCCAAGTCGATTGAATCTCTGAAAGGTAGAAAAGCATCGGACGCCATCGAAACCCCTTTAACATCAAGGCCCGCCTCTTTGGCTTTTTGTAAAGCTATTTTGCAGGAGTCAACTCGACTCATTTGACCTGCTCCTACACCTATCAATTGGGTAGAGTTTGAAAGCACTATCGCATTCGACTTCACATGCTTCACGAACTTCCAGCCGAATAATAACGCACGTTTCTCTTCCTCAGAAGGCTTCCTCCTCGTCGGCACAGAAAGCTTATCCTCGGCCAGCAGGATCCCATCTGAATCTTGATACAGCATTCCGCCGAGAATGCTTCTGAAAGACTTGCCAGCAGCTGGGCTTTGACCTTCAGCTTTCATAAGGGCTGAGATGTCAAGTATTCTGCGGTTCTCCTTCTTTGAAAGAATTTCTATGGCTTTCGCGCTGAACCCAGGAGCTAAGATCACTTCTATGAATTGCTGAGACATGGCTTCAGCGGTCTCTCTATCAACTTCTCGGCTGAACGCGTAGATTCCTCCGAATGCCGAGATAGGGTCTGTTGCAAGAGCCTTCCTATAAGACTCGACAAGGGTCTCGCCGATCGCTCCTCCACAAGGATTAGTATGCTTAACGATAACCGTCGCACAATCGTCTCTTAGTTCGTGGATCAATGCATACGCAGCGTCAGCATCCAAGATATTCGTATAACTGAGATTCTTCTTACTCGCGAGCTGCCTCGCTTCAGCTATGCATATCCGTGATATTGAATCCTTGTAGACCGCGGCCCTTTGATGAGGATTCTCGCCGTAACGTAAGTCCTGAACCTTGACGAAGCCCAAGCTGATTTCTTGAGGGAAGCCCGAGAGCTGTTTAACATCCGGCACCGCTCCAAATCTATTAAAGAAGCCGGCAATAGCTAAATCATAGTGAGCAGTTCTTTCGAAAGCTTTCTTCATCAACTTGAATCTAGTCTGATCTGACAATACGCCTCTTGCTGCTTTCAACTCATCGATTATAGAGGTGTAGTCAGAAGGATCGACTACGACGGCAACATCATTATAGTTCTTCGCTGCGGATCGAATCAAGGTTGAACCGCCGATATCGATCATCTCAATGATTTCATCTAGTTCTACGCCACGTCTCGTTACCATTTCCTGAAATGGGTACAGATTAACTGCAACGAGGTCTATTGGTTTGATTCCATATCTTGAAATCGAATCTTCATCTTCCCTCCGGCCCCTTCTGAAGAGGATGCCTCCATGAATCTTAGGGTGCAGAGTTTTGACTCTGCCCTGTAAGATTTCAGGAAAGCTTGTGTAATCTGCAACCTCTTCAACCTCGACACCTTCTTGAGAGAGAAGTTTCGCGGTTCCACCTGTAGAAAGCAGCTTGATCCCGAGCGAACGAAGTTCTCTAGCAAATTCAACTATCCCCGTCTTGTCAAAGACGCTTAGAAGCGCAACCCGTATCGGTCCCCTAAACATCGCTTAAAGACGCCTCCAGACCCTTAACCTAGTTCTAAGCTTGTTGCTGTTTTAGTTTTTCCGTATTAATCTTGCATATCGAAGATGCTGTTTTTACACTTTCATGTCAACTGGCAACCGCGAATTTTGGCTCTTTTTGTCAACAATAACTTTTAAGAGAAATCTTCGATACCAGAACCCATGACAAGGACTAGGCTCTCGGAAGGAAAGACGAAGATAGTTTTCGCTACAGACAGTCCTAATGAAGTTACATTATTCTTTAAAGATGATATAACCGCTGGAGACGGGAAGAAGCACGATATCTTGGCTGGAAAGGGAAGAATCAATGCGACGGTCTCAGCCAAACTCTTTCAAGTTCTCGAAAGTAGCGGAGTAAGAACGCATTTCGTAAAGCAAATTTCAGCTGCAGAGCTCTTGACGAAGAATTTGAAGATGATCCCTCTCGAGGTTGTTTGTAGAATTCTCGCTGCGGGGCATATGGTCGGGCTTGGAAAGTATTTCCAATATCGCCAGAGGCTGAGTCTCCCTGTGGTCGAGTTCTATCTTAAAGATGATGTTCTCCATGACCCTTTTCTCAACAGTTATCATGTTCGAGCGTTAGGTCTGGCAAAAGGTGAAGAGATCGCTCGAATGGAGGCTTCGACGCTTAGAGCCGCGGAGGTTTTGGAGAAATTTTTCGACGATCGGAAAATGCTTCTAGCCGACTTCAAACTGGAGTTCGGTCGAGATGCTGCTGGGGAACTCCTCGTAGGGGATGAATTGAGTGTCGATTCGATGCGCCTCTGGGATGAGGAGACCTACGAGATACTCGATAAGGATAGGTTCAGAAAGGATCTGCCGCAAGTCTTCGAGCTCGCTTACCTAGAGCCTTACAAGCGTATATGCGGTGGGGAGAATGTATCTAGTTGAGATTGTGATAGAGAACAAGCCTCGGGCTAGGGATCCTGAAGGAGAGACCATAAAGAAAGATCTCATGTACAAAAGCGGCTATGATTCTGTGAAGGAAGTTAGAACAGGCAAGTTGCTTAGAGTGAAGATAGAGGCTGAGGACGAGGAAGACGCAAGGCAGAAAGTCTTCAAGATGTGCAACGACCTCAGGATATTCAATCCAGTTGCTCACACTTGCAAGATAGAGATTAGGGGCAGAGCATGAAAGCCGCGGTAATCCAGTTTCCAGGAAGCAACTGCGACTATGATGCTGTCCACGTCCTCAAAGACGTAATCAAAGTTGAGACTGAGCTAGTCTGGCATAAAGAATTCGACAACTCTGACTACGATGCTGTCATCCTCCCAGGCGGATTCGCCTACGGCGACCATCTTAGAGCAGGCGTAATCGCTGCGTACTCCCCAGCAATGAGGAAAGTCAAGGAAATGGCTCAGGAAGGAAAGCCGGTTCTAGGGATCTGCAACGGATTCCAGATTCTGGTTGAATCCGGTCTTCTGCCTGGCGCGCTTCTCCGCAACTCATGTCTGAAGTTCGTCTGTAAATGGGTTACGATGAGAGTTGAGTCAACGAGCTCAGCGTTTACGAACAAGTTTAAGGAAGGAAGCATGGTTAGGATGCCGATAGCTCATAACGAGGGCCGGTACTTCGCTGAAGACGACGTATTGGGAGAGTTGCGAGAGAACGATCAGATACTTTTGAGATATGTTGGCGAGAACCCGAACGGCGCCTTGGACGATATCGCCGGGATCTGCAACCGAGAAAGGAATGTTGTCGGACTAATGCCGCATCCGGAGAGAGCTAGTGAGAAGATTCTCGGCGGAGACGATGGGAGAATGATGTTCCAATCGATGTTGGAGTGGATCAAATGACAGAAGCGATGATGGAACTGAGCTTAACTAGAGAAGAGATGGAGTACGCAAGGAAATTCCTCAAGCGGGAACCTAATCAACTGGAATGGGCGATGATAGATGCGGAGTGGAGTGAACACTGCAGCTACAAATCGTCGAAACCCGTTTTGAAGCTTCTCCCTACGAAAGGAAAGCGTGTTCTTCTAGGACCGGGGTACGACTCAGGCGTTGTAGATATCGGAGATGGCTATGTCGCAACAGTTCACATAGAAAGTCACAATCACCCGAGCGCTATAGATCCCTATGGAGGCGCTGCGACAGGCATCGGCGGTGTAATCAGAGATATTCTCTGTATGGGGACAAGACCGATCGCTCTACTAGATTCGTTGAGATTCGGCTCTATTGAAGAGAGTGAACATTCAAGGTGGCTCTTCAAGTACGTGGTCCGAGGGATCGCGGACTATGGCAACTGCACAGGGATACCCACCGTTGCAGGCGAGGTAGAGTTCGACGAGAGCTTCGAGAAAAACTGCCTCGTCGACGTCATATGCCTCGGCGTCGGCAGGAAGGAAGGTCTAGTCCTAGCCGAAGCGAGCAACCCCGGCGATGTCGTTATTCTCGTCGGCGGTTCAACTGGGAGAGATGGGATACACGGCGTCACTTTCGCTTCAAAGGTGCTTACAGAGAGAAGTGAAGAAGATAGATCGGCTGTTCAGATTCCTGATCCATTCACGAAGAAGCTGATCATCGAAGCCACGCTCGAGGCTGTTTCGACCGGCTATGTACGTGGCTTGAAAGACCTAGGTGGAGGAGGTTTGACTTGCGGAATCTCAGAGATGGCAGACAAAGGCGAGAGAGGGATCGAGATAGACCTTTCCCGAATCTATCTCCGTGAAGAGGACATGGTCCCTACTGAAGTGATGATCTCTGAATCTCAAGAGAGAATGGTTTTCATCGTCGAGAATGGAAGAGAAAGAGAGATCTGCAAGATCTTTGATAAGTACGAGGTGCCTTACGCGATAATCGGCATAGTCATACGAGACCGCAATGTTGTCGTTGTGCAGAGGGGAAAGAAGATTGCGGATCTGCCTACGCGGTTTTTAGCTAATGCGCCCATAATTCCGAGGAGAGCGATGAAACCCAGGGTGAAGAGGGCTAAACCCAAATTTGAATTACCGAAAGACCTCTCAGCAACTCTCTTAAAATTGCTGTCTTCTCCAAACATCGCAAGCAAAGAATGGGTCTTCAGACAGTACGACCATGAAGTCGGCGTTAGAACAGTCGTGAAGCCCGGTCAAGGTGACGCTGCGGTTCTCAGGTTGCCTAACGGAAAGTTTGCAGCAATTAAAGCGGATGGTAACTCGAAGTGCTGCGATCTCGACTCGTATCAAGGAGGCGCATCCTGCGTTGCAGAAGCCTGTAGGAATGTGGTTGCTGTGGGCGCTGAACCAGTTGCTATGCTTGACCACCTCCAATTCGGCGATCCAAACAACGGCGAGGTATTCTGGGCTTTCTCTCAGACAGTGAAAGGGATCGCTGACGCATGCCGATCGTTTTCACTTCCATGCATCGGAGGAAAAGTGAGCTTCTACAATGAGGACAAGGAGACCGGTAAAGCGATAAAGCCTTCGCCAGTGATCGTTGTCCTCGGGCTGATAGATAATGCGAATCATATCGCTACGGCCGGTTTGAAGAATGAAGGTGACGAGATAGTTATCGCAGGTTCCACTGGCCTCGATTTAGGCGGATCGGAGTATTATCGAGTTCTAGGTGTCCTCGACGGATCGCCTCCGTCGATCGATCTCAAACTAGAAAGGAAAACGATGAAAGCAGTCTTGGAATGCATTAAGAGGGGTTACGTCTCGTCATGCCATGATTGTTCCTCAGGCGGTCTGGCTGTTGCACTCGCAGAGATGTGTATCATCGGCAACTCAGGTGCGATAGTAAACCTGGAAAAGGTTCCAGCAAGAAGATTGCGTATTGACGAGCTGCTATTCTCAGAGTCAACTTCCAGATTCATTATATCGACCGATAAACCGGAAAAGGTATTGAAGCTCTTTAGGAAAAGCGGAATCCCTTCAGCCAAGATCGGCGAAGTGAGAGCGGGCCCTCTTGAATTCTCCTCGAAGAGAATGAGTTTTGCATGCTCAATTCAAGACATGAAGAAAGCATATGGCGAAGCGATACAGAGGTTGGTTGAAGCATGAATAGTTTAAAGGAGTGTTGCGGAGTCGTTGGAGCTGTAAACAAGAGTGGAGACGTTGTAAACAACGTTTGGCTGGCGCTTCTAGCTCTCCAACATCGAGGACAAGAATCAAGTGGGATCTTCACATTCGATGGCTACACTTTCCATCAGAAGAAAGAACTGGGCTTGATAAGTCCACTAGAGAACTTCTCAAGGTTAGCAGGAAAGATCGGCATAGGGCACGTAAGATACTCAACAGTCGGCAGACCGGCGGATATAGATACTTCAAAGGATCTAGTAGCAATCGATAACTTCGCCCAACCCTTCTTCGTCGACTTCCCAAAGAAAGGGATGGCTCTCTGCCATAACGGCAATTTGGTTAACGCAGTTGGTCTAAGCAAGATGCTCCTCTCTAACGGCATATTCCTCTCAGCCCGATGCGATAGTGAAGTCATCCTGAAAACGCTGGTTCATGAGTTAATGCAAACGAGAGACATTGAGACCAGCGTAAGAAATTGCATGGCGAAACTTGAAGGAGCATACTCCGTTACCGCCGTCACAGGCGAAGGCGAGGTGATAGCCTTTAGAGATCCAAACGGGTTCAGACCGTTATGCTTCGGAGAAAATGAAAATCTAAGCATGATCGGATCAGAGAGCGTCGCCCTCAACGTGAACGGTATCGACAAGGTCGAAGACGTTAAACCTGGAGAGATGATGCTAATAACTGAAGACAAGATTTGGACGAAGCAGGTCGTCCCTTGCGAAAGGAAAGCTTACTGCATGTTCGAATACGTCTACTTCAGCCGTCCGGATTCAGTGCTAAACGGGAAAGACGTATACACAGCTCGCATAAACCTTGGAAAGAACCTTGCTGAAACCTACGAGACCGACGCTGACGTCATAGTCCCTGTTCCTGACACAGCACGGCCCGCTGCGGAAGGAATCTCTAGGGAAACCGGAATCTACGTTGCAGAAGGCTTAATCAAGAATAGGTACATTGGAAGAACCTTCATAATGCCAGAGCAACGAACAAGAGACGACTCAGTCAACGTGAAGTTGAATCCTGTCAGATCAGTTCTAAATGACAAGAAGGTCATTCTAGTTGACGATAGCATAGTTAGAGGAACAACCTCCAAGAAAATCGTGAACCTATTGAAGAGAGCCGGCGCAAAAGAGGTTAACGTATGGATAACATGCCCTCCAATCATCTCACCGTGCTTCTACGGAATCGACATCGCAACTCACGGCGAACTGATAGCTGCGAACCAGAAGATTCCTGAAATCGCGAAAACGATTGGCGCTGACAAATTGTGCTATCAAACTCTGCCAGGACTTGTTGCAGCGATCGGATTTGAACCGAACGAACTCTGCTTAGCTTGCCTTACAGGGAGCTACCCGACCGAACTAGCCCAGAAGATCGCGGATGAAATGAAGGAGAAGAGGCTGAAGGAAAGAGTACGCTACTGGGAGATGAACTCATGACCAAAGTCCTACTAGTAGGATCAGGCGGAAGAGAGCATGCGATCGCTGAGAACATCGCCAAGAACGGCTACGCTGAACTATATTCTGCTATGAGTGGAAGGAATCCTGGAATAATATCCTGCTCAAAGAAATATGTTGTCGGCAAGATTACAGACCCTAACTTTGTCTCCAGCTTCGCGGTAGAAAGCAAGGTAGACATTGCTGTAATAGGGCCTGAAGCACCTCTGGTCACCGGCCTAGTCGATGCGTTAGAAAAGAAAGGAATCGGTTGCGCTGGACCTAGAAAAGCGCTAGCCATGATCGAGGGGGACAAAGCGTTTTGTCGAGAGTTGATGAAGAAGTACGGATTGGACGGGCTTCCGAAATGCGAAGTCTTCACAGACCCAAATAAGGCTGCGGAGTACATAGATTCCGTGGACGCAGTCGTCGTCAAGCCCGCTGGACTCACAGGGGGAAAGGGTGTCCAAGTCGTCGGGGAACACCTGAAAGACAACGAAGAAGCCAAACACTACGTGAAAGAGATCTTCGCTAAGAAGATCGGCGACCTCCAGAAAGTAGTTATCGAAGAGAAGCTTGACGGAGAAGAATACACGATTCAAGCTTTTGTTGACGGAATGAATCTTATCCCAATGCCTTGTGTTCAAGACCATAAACGGGCTTACGACGAAGATCTAGGACCGAACACCGGCGGCATGGGAAGCTACAGCGATGCGGACCATCTCCTACCCTTCCTTGATGAAGAGAACTACGGGAAGAGCGTCAAGATAATGACAGATACTGTCGACGCTCTTAGAAGGGAAGTAGGCTCGCCTTACAAAGGCATCCTCTATGGCCAATTCCTCTTGGGCGTCGGATGGGATAAAGAAGACTTCGGCCCTAAACTGGTGGAATTCAATTGTCGTTTCGGCGACCCTGAGAACATGAACGTGCTGCCCCTGCTCTCAGAAAACTGTGATCCAGTTGAGATCTATCAAGGCATCATAAACGGAAAACTGAACAAGGTAAAAACGGCATTCGAAAAGAAAGCAACAGTCTGCAAGTATGTAGTTCCAGCCTCCTACCCCGGCGGAGGCAAGCAAAATGAACCCTTCACAGTTGATGAAGAACGGATAGAGAAGCTTGGCGCATTGCTTTTCTACGCAAACGTCGACATGGTCGACCAACAGTTGGTTACCACAAGCTCTAGAACCGCCGCTGTCCTCGGCGTAGCTGACTCTATTCAAGAAGCTGAGAGAATCGCTGAAAACGCGACCGCCCATTTCAAGGGAAACCTACGCCATAGGAAAGATATTGGAACCCGAGAACTGGTCCAGAGAAGAATCGACCATGTGAGATCGATAAAGCCATGATGAAGACTATCGGAGTCTTAGCTTCAGGAAGAGGCTCAGATTTCCAGTCGATAATCGACCACATCTCACTCGGCGTATTGAAGAACGCTAGAATCGGCGTTTTGATAAGCAATAATTCTGACGCCTACGCTTTGAAGAGAGCTGAGCAAGCTGGGATCGAACCGGTCTACATTGAAGGAATCCAAGGGAAGAAGTTCCCCAGCGGTGAAGTTAGGGAGAAGGAAAGAGAGATCTTCGACAGGAAAGTTCTCAGTGTACTAAAAGAGCATAGTGTAGATCTTGTGGTACTTGCGGGTTTCATGCAAGTGCTTACGCCTTTCTTCGTCGATGAGTATCAATGGAGGATCATGAATATTCATCCAGCTAAGAATATGGAGAAGTATTCAGGACGAGGAATGTATGGTGAACGTGTTCATGAAGCGGTATTGAAAGCAGGTGAGAAGGAATCTGGATGCACGATTCACTATGTGGACAAGGGTGTGGACACCGGTCCGATCATTCTTCAGCATACGGTTCCTGTGAAGCCGAGTGATACTGCTCACACCTTGGCGGACAGGATTCTAGTTTATGAGCATAGAATGTACTCGAAGGCTATCCAGCTGCATATCGATGGGCGATTGAAGATAGTTGGAAGAAAAGTTGAGAAGGACTATAGCGGAAACTGGGAAGAAGAATGGAATGAAAGGCAGAGGGCGTACATCGATTATCAGAAAGCGGAATGGGCGAAGATCGGGAAACCTTTGGAGGACCTGCTCTGATGAATGCGAGGATAATGGATGGGAAGAAGATCGCTGAAGAAGTAAAAGCTAATATCAAACGTGAAGTCGACTCGCTCCGAGCTAAAGGAATATCGCCTTGCTTAGCGACGATCTTGATAGGCGATGATCCTGCATCACAAACGTATGTAAGAATAAAACACAAGAGTTGCGAGGAAGTTGGAATTGTATCGAAGAACCTGCAGCTTAATGCCGGTGTTGGACAGGAAGAAGTCATCAAGCTTATTGAAACCTTGAATAAAGACCCTGCGGTTCACGGAGTATTGATCCAGTTGCCGATCCCTGGAAATATTGACGGTTACGATCTCGTCGAGAGAATTGATCCGAACAAAGACGTGGATGGATTGCATCCTTACAATACAGGTAAAGTGTCTTACAAGAAATGCGATCTCATACCTTGCACGCCTAAGGGGATAATGGTTATGCTCTCTTACTACAGGATAGGACTTCAAGGGAAGCATGCGGTAATTATAAATCGAAGTAACCTCGTCGGAAAGCCTCTTTACAGTCTTATGTCGAATGTAGACCCACTCCAAATGTTGTTCATGAACACGGATATGCTACTTCTCAACTCTGATGCGACAGTGACTGTTTGCCACTCGAAGACGCAAAACCTAGAGGAGTTCACACGAGACGCGGATATACTCATAAGCGCGGTTGGAAGGCGGCCTGAGTTCGCAATCACCGAGGACATGGTGAAAGACGGCGCGGTTGTGATAGATGTAGGGGTCAACAAGATTGAGGGTAAGCTATGTGGAGACGTTGATTTCGAGAAAGTCTCTCGGAAGGCTTCTTATATAACGCCTGTCCCGGGAGGGGTTGGCCCGATGACTGTAGCTATGCTTCTACATAATACCTTGATCGCCTCAGCGAAGCAGGTCAACTGCGATATGGGGTATGACCTTAATGAACTATGGAAGTTAGAGGAGGGATGATCTCTTTTGAAAGGAAAAGTCTCCATTGTAGCGGGTTCGAAAAGTGACTTGGAGATCGCTCGGAAAGCTGAACTCACGCTGAAAGAACTGGGCACAGCTTTCGAAACGAAGATCTTGTCTTGCCACAGGAACTACAAAGAGCTAGAAGAGTACATTACTTCATCCGAAGCAGATGTCTACATAGCTATCGCAGGATTATCAGCTCATCTCCCGGGCTATATCGCTGCTAGGACCAAGAAGCCGGTTATAGGGGTCCCTGTGAATAAGGCGCTCTCAGGTTTGGACGCTCTTCTCTCGATAGTTCAAATGCCGAGAGGCGTCCCAGTCGCATGCGTCGGCGTTGATAATGCTGAGAACGCAGCTTACCTAGCTCAAAGGATTCTCCAGTTGAAGGGTAAGTAGCTACGGGTGAGTTGAAACGCGTTTAACCTACGCGAAGACTGGAATCGACGTTAAGAAGATACGCAAGGTTCAATCCGAAATCGACGAGATTCTCTCAGCGACCTTCCTTTCACGAAAGGGGAAGTTCGGTCGAGTCTTGAACATACGACAGCATTACGCAGGCTTGATCGATATCGGTGGCGGTAACGCTA
>Ga0315314_1002955_pt1 | contig 13673 bp, 13 predicted proteins | sample TDP9_MG_FD_203631 | JGI IMG/M metagenome (GOLD analysis project Ga0315314, IMG submission 203631) | Freshwater sediment microbial communities from Lake Towuti, South Sulawesi, Indonesia - TDP9 | ecosystem: Environmental > Aquatic > Freshwater > Lake > Sediment | place: Indonesia: South Sulawesi...
AACAGCAACCGGATAAAGGAGATTATATTCCGCATCTTCCATACTGGTCGGTGGCTTTTGGCAGAGACTGGCAGCTTCAGAAAAGGTTTTTATGTTGATTTTCGAGATCTCCTTATACGTGAATTTTTCCTCCCCCATTATCTTCAACACGCCCTCCATAGCTGGATGAGCCCACCGGCAGCAAGGATACGGCTTGAAATAGAGCTTCATGATTTTATAGTCTCCTCCTAAAGTGAAGACGTCGCCGTTTCTCTCAGAATCTCCTAAAAGACTGGGAATGGCTGTATAACCTTTTTGAGCCAGAAAAGCGGCACTCGTCCCCACCATCGCGCCCCAGGGTATGCCATCCTTGGGTGCCATCGAAGGATGTTCCACTGCACGAATCTCTGGAACAAGAGGAGCATAGGACTCAGCAATCCCGAGGGCGTTCTCCACTTCCGATTCGGATAAATCTAATAATTTCGCGCCAACTGCAGCTGAACCGATGGCTCCCCAAGACCCTGAACCGTGATAAAAGCCATAATGGGAATGTAGTATTTCACCTGCCCGAATCGCAACCTCATAGCCCACCACCAAGGCTTCAATAAATTCTTTTCCGGTGGCCCCGATTTTTTCAGAGAGAGCTAAAACAGTTGGAAATATAGCTGCTCCTGGATGCCCTTTCAATTTGCGGTAGCCATCATCGATGTCCAAGGCATTGGCGATAAATCCGTTTATTAAAGAGGCAGTGACACAAGATAATTTTCTATTGGCTCTTATGACCGTGGCCTCTCTCGAGCCCCCCATCTCCTGAGAGGCAAAATCGAGAAGAATCTTTGCGCCTTTCGCATGAGCCCCTGCGATACTTGCGCCCACTAAATCCATCAAGCATATTTTCGCCTGCTTCAATACCTCAGAGGGAATATCCTCAAACCTCAAGGTCTGAATAAATTCCACCGTATAGTCGTTGCCATCCATCCCGCTTCACAGACCTCCTTTCGATTCAGTCGCCTACTGATACGCCATCTCCGGGTTTGGAATTTCGGAATTGGTGATTGGAGCTTATTTGGTTATCGGTGCTTGCCCTGCACCATATTAGGTGCAGGGCTTGGAATTTGGTATTTATCATCTCCTTTAGGCTCCTCGGAGTCTTGGATCCGTAATATCACGGATTCCATCACCGAGCATGTTAAAGGAGAGAATGGTGATGAGAATGCTCAGGCCTGAATAGACAGAAATCCCGGGCGCGTTGATCAGTACATCGACACCCTCCCGGATCATATTTCCCCAGGTTGGGGTCGGAGGCTGAACGCCCAATCCAATAAAAGCGAGATTCGCCTCAAGCCGGATAGCCTCGCCCACCCAAAGTGTCCCGGCGACCAGTATTTCGCCAAAGAGGTTTGGGAAAATGTGCCGGAAAAGAATTCTCGGAACTTTTGCCCCGATAGCCTGAGCGGCAATGACATATTCCCTTTCCCTCAGGGATAAGATTGACCCGTGGGATAATCGGGCAAATCTTGGTGCCATCACAATGGCAATGCTAATAATTAAGTTCAAAAGGTTCGACCCTAAAGCTGCGGTAATTGCTATGGCTAAGATGAGATCGGGAAAACACATTAATACGTCAATCGATCTCATGATGATGCTCTCGGCTCTCCCCCCATAATAGCCAGCGATCATGCCCATCGCCGTTCCCATTACCATCCCAAGAAGGACAGAAGAAAAGCCAATGATGAGTGAGATCCGGCTGCCCCAGATGATCCGTGAAAGAATATCACGTCCAAAATCATCCGTACCCAACCAATGCTTACTGCTACTCCCAGCTAAACGTGCATAGGAATCCTGTTCCAAAGGGTCCATGGGTGAAATATAGGGTGCAAAAATTGCAACGAAAATGACGAGAATTGCAATACCACCCCCCGCCAGTGCTGTTTTGTTTCTCCAAAAAGTAAGCCACATCCTCTGGCTTTCAGAAATTTCTTTTGCCATCACATCCTCTTCGCCTTCGCTGATTTTCACTATCCATTTTTCGTCTCTTGAACTATCTATTTATATTGGATGCGAGGATCGATAAAACCATAAATTAAGTCCGTCAAAAGGTTGATCACCACAACAATCACTACATAAATCACCATCACAGATTGAAGGGTTGTATAGTCCCTCTGTTTAATGGCTCCCACCATCAATGAGCCCAATCCGGGTCTTGAAAAGACGATTTCGACCATAACGGAGGAGCCGATGAGCACAACCGCATAAACCCCGCCGAGAGCAACGATGGGAATGAGGGCGTTTCGCAAGACATGTTTATAAAGAACGACCTTTTCAGAGATCCCTTTTGAATGGGCGGTTCGAACATAATCCTCCCGAAGGATATTCAGGATCGAGGAACGCGTCATTCGAGTGATGTATGCTGTCATGATTAATCCAAGGGTGAGGGCTGGTAGGAAAAGGTGACGAAGGTTCTTGGAAAGATCCGTAAATTCGCCAGCACCCACGACGGGAAACAGCTTTAATTTAATGGAAAGAACTAACATTAAAAGGATACCCAAATAAAAAGCAGGAACAGAGAGCCCGAGTAATGAAAAAATTCGATTAAAATAATCTACACCACTATTCCGTCGGACCGCTGCAGAAATGCCCAAAGGAATACCTAAGAGGTAACCCAGGATGATCGCACAAACAGTCAGCTCCAACGTATGGGGGAGAACCCTTAACACCTGAGACGCCACCGGATAACCAGTGATAATGGACGTGCCAAGGTCCCCATGGCAAAGATTCCGCAGAAATCTGAGGTATTGAAGCCAGAGAGGTGCGTTCAGCCCCATCTTTTCTCGAAGGGCTTGGACAGCTTCTTTACTCGCATAATCCCCAAGCGCTGCCACTGCAGGGTCGCCTGGCAGCACACGCACAACCACAAAAACGAGTGATAAAACGATGAGAAGAATGGGAATGCTTTGAAGAATTCTCCGAACGGCGTAGTTAAACATACGATCTCGGAAGAGAATTTTTCACCACAGAGACATAGAGATAACCTATGTGATCTCCGTGTCTCCGTGGTGATATAAATCTATTTAAAACCTAGCCAAAGATATTTGAAATTTCTTTAAGTTGTCACCCTGAACTTGTTTCAGGGTCTCCAATATCCTGAGATTCATGAGATGCTGAACCAAGTTCAGCATGACCCTTTTTCGTTTTTTACGAGTAGATAAAATGCTACAAGAAAATTCTTACATTTAACGTGTTAGAATCTAATGGGCCAAAATTCTTGTTTTCTCCGTGATCTGAGGAGAATAGGTAGCCCAGCTAAACTCAAGGGGATGTCCTAAATCGATGTACGACTTCATTGGAAAAGCATACTTTAAACGGATAATTGGCACAGCTGCGACATCTTTGAGGAGCTTAATCTGCGCTTCCCTCCAGAGGGCCATCTGTTTCTCAGAATCGAGTTCCCATCTTGCTTTCTCGATGAGTTCGTCGATATTATCTATTTTCCCATCCCTATCTGCGTCCACCATCCCGTAGTGACAAAAATTGGTGTCAGGTTTTTTACCGGATACAACTGTTGATTCGGAATGATAAAATCGGGTGAGAAAAACATCCACGTTTGGTCTCCAACAAGCGTAATAAACGATGGGACTCGCATCCTTACGAATTAAACTGTGGAAAGAGGAATGGTCGACAACCTTGAGTGCCATATCAATTCCTGCTTTTTTAACCTGAGCTTGGATGGCCACCATCGGTTTCTGGTAGCTGCTCGCCATCTCACTGATAATGACTTCCGTTTTAAAGCCAGCGGGGTAACCTGCTTCGGACAGAAGTTTCTTTGCTTCGGCAATATTATCTTCGTAAACCACTCCTGCTTTCATTGCCTCTTCTTTCGTCAAGGCACCGGGTGCCGGAGGCGCTTGCGCAGGGGAATAAATTGCGACGGCCAAACCTTTTCCCATGAAAGCAGCAACTTCCTCCCGGAAAACGGCGTAGGAAAATGCCTTCCGAACCCTGATATCGTTAAATGGCTCTTTAGTCATATTGAAATGGAGCACCTGTGTTTCACAGGGACCAAAAGTTTTGACGGTGACATCGGGAAAGGCAGAAACCTTTTCCAGCCACTTATCCTCTTTGAGACCTTCGATAATTTGTAACTCCCCCGTTCGGAGTCCAAACTCACGGGAACTCACACTTGGCATATATCTGACGGTAACCTTTTTTAAAACAGGGACTCCTCGAAAATACCTGCTATTCCCGGCAAGAACGGTTTTTTGCCTGGGTTCATAAGAGTCGAACATAAACGGGCCTGTTCCCACCGGGTGAGTTTTTGCCCACTCATCTCCTTTTTCTTCCATCGCTTTCTTAGAAACAACAAAACCACCGGCATAGCTGGCAATCTTTGCCAGGAAAAGCGTTTCCGAAATCGGTTTCTCGATGGCAATTTTCACTGTGTAAGGGTCAACCGCTTCGAAGCTCATCCCCGTATATTCGCCGGCGTAGGATGAACGTTTAGGATCAGCAGCTCGCTTCAATGAATAGACAATGTCTTCCGAAGTCAGTTCATATCCATTCGGATAGCCTGGAAATGGATGGAAATAAACTCCCTTCCGAAGAGTGAAAGTCCAAACTTTACCGTCTTTTGAAACTTTCCATGAGGTAGCTAAGTCGGGTTCGATATTGACCTGATCGCCAGGAGGGTATCGAACGAGACCGTTAAAAATCATATCCACGGTGGCTCGGTCGACTGTTGTCGCTGATCGATGAGGATCGAGAGTAGCAACATCTCCTGCATCAAAGGCAATATTTAAGTCTTGATCTTTGGCTAACTTTTCAGCGGCCCCAACGTTAAAAGGATTAACCAAAACCACTGTTAACAAAATACTCATGAAACACAGAAAATATTCCTTTCTCATCTTATCCTCCTTTGTCACGCCAAAATTATTTGATAAAATTTTGGCTCTTTAAGAAGTCACGAGCCACCACCTCGGCTGACTGTTTTTTGCCATCCACTGTGTAGTTTAAAGAGGCCATCGTCTCATCGCTGATTTTTCCAGCAAGTCGGTTCAAGATATCAGCTATGTGAGGGGCCTTAGTGAAAAGATCGATCCTCACCACCGGAGCTGCAAAATAGGGAGGGAAGAACTTAAGATCATCTTCTAAAGCTACCAGATCAAACGCAGGGATTCTTCCGTCAGTAGCAAATCCTGAGATGACATCAACGTGTTTCTCAGCAATCGCTTTATAAACCAGTCCGGGGTCCATTCCCTTCTGGTCTTTAAACTTGATGTCATAGTGCTTGGTGAGCCCTGGAATCCCATCAGGCCTTGCCAAAAATTCAATCGTAGCCCCAAAGATGAGATCCTTGGCCAGGGGTTTTAGCTCAGAAACTTTTTTGACTTTCAGTCGCTCGGCATCTCCTTTTCTCATGACGATGCAATAAGTATTATTAAAACCCCAGGGTTTAAGCCATGTTAATTTGAACTTCTCTTCGTAATCTTTCTTTACAATTTGATAAACCTCCTCCGGGTCTTTCACCACTGGCCTTTTAAGGATCGCAGTGAGGCCTGTCCCTGTGTACTCCACATAGACATTGATATCCCCGCGAACAATGGCCTCGTGACAGATGACCGTTCCTCCGAGGCCGATCTTCCGGTCCACTTTAAAACCGTTGTCCTCCATCAAAAGGGCTACCATATTGCCCAAAATGAGCTGCTCTGTGAACCCCTTTGATCCCACCACAATCGTAGGCTTCTCCTGCCCCTTCGCTTCCTCAAAAGAAACCATAAAGACCATTACCAACAAACTCGCGATTGTCAAAACCATTCCTATTTTTCGCATAAAACTCCCTCCTTTCAATAAACCCCGACCCCGCGTTAAAACGCGGGGATTGGGCCTCTTCGGATTTACAGCATTCATCCAGCACCTGTTAAGGTGCTGGATTCATCCCCATGATAAATCCCACACTTTTAAAAAGTGAGGGATAAATCATAGGGCTTTCTGCGGGGCGGGGTAAAAAAGATTATTTATGTTGCCCCTTTCCTCAATCGTTTCTCCACCCCTCCTAAGAGGATATCTGCTCCAATGGCCAATATGGCTGTCGGGATGGACCCACTTAGGAGAAGGTTCCTATCTGCCATCACAATCCCCTGAAAGATCAGATCGCCCAACCCTCCTGCCCCAATCAGGGCAGCTAGTGTAGCCACGCTGATACTTAATACCGTCGCCGTTCGAACCCCTGCCATGATGACTGGAAAGGAAAGAGGAAGCTCAACCAGCGCAAGGATCTCGCGGTTCTTCATCCCCATCCCCTTGCCTGCCTCGATGACAGAACGGTCCACATTCGCAATCCCTGAGTAGGTATTGTTAACGATCGGAAGCACACCTCGCAGAACCAGAGCAAATACTGCTGGTTTTAAGCCGATTCCAAGGATCGGGATCACCATCCCGAGGATGGCAAGACTTGGAACTGTCTGACCAATGTTTGCTGAATTGACGACGATATGGGCCATTTTCCTGTACCGAGTGATGATAATGCCGAGGGGAACGGCAATAATTACCGAGAGAAGAACGGCGATCGCGCTCACCTCCACGTGACGAAGAGTCGAGAGAAGCACCACCTCCTTTTTATCATAAAGATAGAGTAAGAAATCCATGTCACCTCCCTTCGTGACGAGAATTTTCCGAGGTCCGCTACATCCGCTCAATGGCGGAGGCCAGCAGGAGTCAAAAATTTCTCCAGAAGAATAAATAGATAGTCCACCCCAATTGCGAGCAATGTGACCGGAATGGCCCCTGCGATAATCTGTTCCGTATACACGCTGGCAATCCCTCTAAATATTAACCAGCCCAGTCCGCCAGCGCCTATATAGGCTGCAATGGTGGCCGTGCCAATATTCATAACGGCAGCGGTTCTTATGCCTGCCATGATCACGGGCAAAGCCAAGGGAAGTTCTACGATCTTTAGAAATTGCCAGTTACTCATCCCCATCCCTTTTCCGGCTTCCCGGATGGACGGGTCGATATGGGTGATTCCAACAAATGTATTCCGGACCAATGCAAGCTGGCTGTAAAGAACGAGGGCGATCAAGGTAGGTTTAATTCCGATCCCTGTAAAGGGAATGAGCATTCCAAAAAGTGCTAAACTTGGAATGGTATAGAGGATTCCAGCAGTTCCAATCACGGGGGTGGCCGCTCTCTTAAACCGGGTGATCAGGATCCCGATAGTCACACCGATGATGGTAGAGATTGTCACCGCAATCAGGGTGATCCAGATATGCTCAAGAGTGAGCTTGACGATCAATCCGAGCTGATTCACAAAGTAGTTGAGAATGCTCAAGATCCCCCTCCCTAAACCTGCCCTCCTTCAGCAAAAAAGCATGCAAAATGGGTCATCGTAATAATGCCTTTCAGCCGTCGTTCATCATCGACCACAGGGAGCCAAACTGCCTTCTTCTTCAACATCATCTCTAAAGCTTCCCTGACTTCTCCGTTGTCTTTTACAACAGGGACATCTCGGTCAATAAGCTCTGAAATCCTTCCTTCCTCTTTTCGGATGATTTGGTCAAATCGGATGACACCCTGAAATACCTCCCAGTCATCGACTACTAAAAGGATATCGCTCCCTTCTCCTTCCATCAATCTCTTTGCTTCTTTGAATGCGCTTTTATCCGAAATTTTGTTCATTACAATCTCCATGATATCTGAAATCTTCGAAAGCTTCATCAATTTTAGGCCAGATTCCTTGCCTATCAGATTCTCAACAAAGGGATCGGCAGGCTCCCTCAATATCTTGATCGGGGGGTCGAACTGAACAATCCTTCCACTTCTCATGACAGCGATCCGATCACCCAATTTGATCGCCTCGTCCATATCATGAGTAACGAAAAGAATAGTTTTTTTTAGTCTGGAACGGAGTCTCAAAAACTCATCCTGTAACTGAGCCCTTGTGATTGGATCGAGGGCTCCGAAGGGTTCATCCATCAGGATTACAGGAGGATCTGCCGCTAATCCTCTGGCCACCCCAACCCGCTGCTTCTGGCCCCCTGAGAGCTGGTGAGGATATCGGTTCCGGAAACCCTCTGGCTCAAGACCCACAAGGGTTAAAAGTTCGTCTGTCCTCCTCTGCTGTTCTCCTGGAGACCATCCCTTCAACTTGGGGACCAGAGAGATATTCTGGGCCACGGTCATGTGAGGGAAAAGGCCCACATCCTGAATCACATATCCAATATTCCTTCTTAAGGCAATAACATCTATACTCGAAATGTCTTCCCCATTTAAATAGATCGTCCCTTGCGTTGGTTCAACCAGACGGTTTACAAGTTTTACGGTCGTCGTTTTCCCACAACCCGAGGGGCCCACAAAGGTGGCACACTCGCCCTCGAAGATTTCGAAGCTCACATCATCAACGGCTTTTGTACCTTCCGGAAAAATCTTACTCACACTGTCAAACCTGATGATTGTGTTGGTCATCCAGTTAAGCCCATCAATTCATTTTATAGAGAGCTCTGAAAAACTACTAACCGCTCTCTTGATTACACAGATTTCAAAAAATGATTACGCAGATTTATATGATTTTTCAATAGCTTTTGTATCTGTGTAATCGGTCCCTAATCGGTGTAATCAGAGATTTCTATACTTTTTCAGAAATCTCTTATAATAAACTCTCGATTGCCTAACAAAATCCTCAAATCCCTCGAGACAGGTAAAAGCCTTTTGGATTTTTGTAAACCCCGTTAGAAGACCGTTCGCCTCCTGACGGGAAGGCTCCCACGGGGCATTAAACCCCGTGTTCGCTCCCATAAGGAAATCCCCTCCTTCCCCGCTGCAAGCAGCGGGGCTTTCTAACGGGGTAAATTATACCAGGAGCATTTTCCCATGTAAACCCCGTTAGAAATGGACGATGCTTTACCCCCCTTCTGAAAGATATTTAAATTCTGAATACGGCTCAGCCCCACTTTCAAAAGCGGACCTTTCTAACGGGGTATAGATTCTAACAATTTATTTATTGACAGTCTATTCCCATCCCTTATATGATAGCTTCGGTATGAGCTTTTCCACGGCCGATCCCAAAGACAAGATTATCTTCGCTCTCGACGTGGACCATTTTTCAGAGGCCCAACGCTGGGTGACCCTCCTAAAAGACCGCGTAGGAATCTTTAAGGTTGGAAAGCAGCTCTTTACTCATGCCGGACCAAAGGTCGTCGATATGATCCGGCAGAAAGGTCAAAAAGTCTTTCTCGATCTCAAATTTCATGACATTCCCAACACGGTGGCGAAGGCAGGAGAGGAAGCCACTAAACTGAATGTAACCATGTTCAACCTCCATGCTTTGGGAGGGTTTGAAATGATGCGAAAGACCGTGGACGCATCCAGGGCCACGGCTAAGAATCTTGGTATCCCCAGACCTCTCATCTTAGCTGTCACGATCCTCACGAGTATGGACGAGGAGATCTTGAAAGAGGTAGGCCTTCAGGGGCCGCTTTTAGAAGAGGTAGGCCGCCTGGCGCTACTCGCATCAAGAGCAGGAGTGGATGGAGTGGTGGCTTCTCCCCAGGAAATCGGGATCATTCGGCAGAAATGTGGAGAAAAATTTCTCATCGTCACTCCAGGCATCCGTCTTCCCACTGACAAAAAAGATGACCAAAAAAGGACTCTCACTCCAAAAGAGGCCATCGCTGCAGGGGCTAACTACCTCGTCATTGGCCGTCCCATTAAAGAGGCGAAAGATCCGCTCGAAGCCGTTCAGAAAATAATTGAAGATATCTCATAAAACTCAACCCTCAAGGGTTGAGTTACAAAGTACTCACAACCAGTAACTCAAAGCTTTAGCTTTGACCATCTAAATCATGGCTCAACTCATCTACGGGATTCACCCTGTCCAAGAAGTTTTAAAATCATTCCACCTTCAATTTCAAAAGATTCTGGTCGCAACCCAAAAACCTCATCGTCCTCTTCAAAAAGTTCTCGATTTAGCCAACAAAAGGCAAGTCCCTATTACTTTTACGACAAAAGAGACCCTCGATCAGATGGTGAAAGGTGGCCTTCACCAGAATGTCATTGGACTCATTAAAGAAACTCAATATGCTGACCTCGGAGAGATCCTTTCGCGCTGGAAGGAGGGCCGAACGGAGGCTCTCTTCCTCATTCTTGATGGCATCCAAGATCCACAAAATTTTGGATCCCTCATCCGGACGGCCCTGGGATGTGGAGTTCATGGGATGATCATCCCAAGAGACAGGGCCGTTGGAATCACTCCATCCGTGGTCAAGGTTTCGGCAGGCGCAGCTCTCCACCTCCCGATCGCCAGGGTTGTCAACATTGCCACTACCATTGAGGCCTTAAAAGGGGAAGGAATCTGGGTCTACGGTGCGTCCGGCGAGGCAAAGGACCTGATTTACCAACTCGATCTGAGCACCGATCTGGCCATCGTTATTGGTGCAGAGGGAAAAGGTATTAGACCTTTGGTGAAGAAGAAATGCGACCGCCTCTTCTCGATTCCAATGAAGGGACCTATTTCTTCCTTTAATGCCTCCGTATCGGCCGGAATGGTCTTGTACGAAGTGATACGGCAGCGCTATATTGATAATAATCCTCCCTCACCCCCTTCTGTGTAGGGAACGGTTTCAAACCGTTCCCTCCGGGGGTCCTAGGGGATTTGGAGGAGAGGAATGATCTTTATCCAGAGACCCGGGCAAGAGCCCTTAGACATCGATTTCATCCTCATAGATTTTGAGGGAACCCTTGCTTCCGATCACAGGGTTCATCCGAAAGCAAAGGATAAGATCAACCTTCTTTCCAAGCGGACGAAGATCTACATTCTGGCAAAGGAAGAAAAAGAGGTGGCGGAGGAGGCTTTAAGAAGAGTCAAAGCGGAAATATTCCATTTAACCGAAGGAGGAACCTCCGAACAAAAACTGAATTTACTGCGGCAATTGGGGCCAACCAAGACCCTTGCCATTGGAAACGGTGTGGATGACGCTCCGGTCCTTGAGGAGGCTGGCCTTGGGATCTGTGTCATTGGCAGGGAGGGAACTTCTATAGAAGCAGTGAAGAGAGCCGATGTGGTCGTCTCGGATATCCTCGATGCCCTTGACTTCTTATTGAAACCTCTCCGCCAAAAAGCCACTCTCGGCAAGTAGAGATCAATGATCAATGACCAATCAGCAATTTTCATTTCGTTTTCCATTAATAATTGCCCATTGATAATTGATCATTGGTTTTTAAGTAGCTAAAAAGAGGAGTGAAAAATGGAAGGATCTCAATCATTGTGCTTCCTGGAGAGGTAACAATGACTGACTCCGGTCCATTTCAATCGATTCTATCGAATCCGGGCCGAACAAATGATCTTGCCCTGGGGAATGTTTGCTCGATGGCCTGCCTCAAATGGTCGAGAAAAGAGATCATTTCCAGAGTTTCCTCAACATAGTGATGGTCATGATGGGAAATCACTGCCCAGGCCCCGATCGAGCGGTCAATGGCGATAAGGGCAATCTTCGCAGAGCCATCCGAATCGCTTGGGAATTCATCGCATCCCTCCTCTTCGTCCTCCTTCTTCCCCCAAATGGCTCGCGTAACCTTCGCAGCAATAAAGTATTGGTACCACCGGATCACCTCCAAGGCTTCTTCGAGGTCCACTTCATCTGCAGCACCAGTTGCCGTTTCAAAAAAGAGCCCTTCTCTTTCTTTGAACCAATCTTCCACCATTTTGCTGTAGCTCTTAGCGGCGCGGCAAATCACGTGCTTCTCCGCAGCCTCATCATTCGCCCGCAGGCTTTCTGTATCACTCGCCGAATCCAACGTCTCTAAGTCTACCCCCCATTTCTTACCCGTCTCCCTAAGCAGCTCAAGAGCTTCCTGTAGGATCTCCGATAACTTTCTCCAGAACGCCTCATTTCGAATATCTCGCGTTTCGGGATCTGAGAATTTTTCCTCCGAAAGGGAAAAATTCAAACAGCGGAGCGTTTGTGGACAACGTTCACACCATCGATCGCAATAATTATAAATCCCCGGGATGAATCGCTCATCCCCCGCAAGTTTTTTAAGTCGTTCCCGATTCATAACCTTTGTTCTCCTCTGATTTATCCAGGCTGCAGTTCATATTAAATCCAGTTTCGAATCCCCCCGAGTTTTTGAATAATTAATCTGTATCTATTTGGTATCTAAACAAAATATGAGAATCGGTCCCAATTATTTTTCTGGAGTCCTTTTCCGTACCAACGAGGAGGAAAGAAAAAAGATTATGATCGGTAGGAGGCATTGATCTTGACATAGTCGATGGAGAGATCGGTGGTGAAGAGTGAAAATTGGCCTTTTCCTTGATGAAGGTCGATCGTTACCTTGAACGATTCCTTTTTGAGAACCTGACTGCCCTGCCCCTCCCATTGTGAACCCGTTCCCATTCCGTTCTTCACAATAGGAACCTTATCAAAGAAGACGTCGATTCGATTGGGATCGATTGGAACGCCCGAATGACCCAGGGCACAGAGAATCCTTCCCCAGTTGGCGTCCTCTCCAAAAAAAGCAGTCTTAACCAGCGGAGAGTGGGCAACGGCATATGCCGCCTGCTTGGCATCCTCCTTGTTCCTTGCTCCTTGGATCAGAATCTCAATGAATTTCGTCCTGCCCTCTCCATCCTCTACCAAACGCTTGGCCAGATTTTGACAAACTTCTGAAAGCAGGGATTGAAAAACTTCTCCATCCCGATCCATCCGACTCAGAGGTGGATTGCCGGCTTTCGCATTGGCTAAGAGTAATACGGTATCATTGGTGCTGGTCTCACCATCGATTGTAATGCGATTATAGGAAACCTCAGCAGCCTTCCTCAACATTCTTTGAAGGAGTGGAGCCTTCACATTGGCATCGGTGACGAGAAAAGAAAGCATGGTTGCAAGATTTGGCCGAATCATTCCTGCACCCTTCACCATTCCGCAGAGCTTCACCTGGCGGCCTTTGATTCGACAGGTTCGCACCTCCACCTTCGGGAAGGTATCTGTTGTCATGATGGCTTCAACGGTCTGCATCCAACCCTCTGGAGAAAGATTTTCCATCAACTTGGGGATGGCTCCCTCGATCCTATCCGTTGGTAAAGGTGTTCCGATGACGCCTGTCGATGAAACGAATACCAACCTTTCTTCAATTCCCAAATGCTTGGCCACGAGCGAAGATACTCTTCGGGCGTCTCTCAGTCCTTGAGTTCCTGTACAAGCATTTGCATTGCCGCTATTGACGATCACCGCTTGACAGAGACCTCCCTTGACTCGCTCCATATCTAACTGGACTGGCGCTGCTTTCACCAAATTCGTGGTGAAGAGTCCGGCAACCCGAGCTGGAACTTCTGAGTAGATCAAACCTAAATCCCTCGATCCATCCTTCTTGATTCCTGCTGAAATCCCAGAAAAAAGAAAACCCGGAACCTTAAAATCGAGAGGCTTCATTTGTTCTCCTTGCTCGCAGCCTGCCTGAGCACGCCTGCAAAAATTAGAATCCATATCTACGGCGGGTTCGAAATGTCAAAGTTCTACGTTCAAAGGAATTTAGGAAGGGACACTTCCCAATTTTTCTCAATACGATTTTTCGTCAGTACGGTTAAAAATTGGGAAGTGTCCCTATTAGGCTCTTGCCTCCTCTTTCAGCAAGCAGCATTTCTTATACTTCTTTCCGCTTCCGCATGGACAAGGGTCATTTCGACCAACTTTCTTCCCTTCTCG
>Ga0315314_1002956_pt1 | contig 13670 bp, 11 predicted proteins | sample TDP9_MG_FD_203631 | JGI IMG/M metagenome (GOLD analysis project Ga0315314, IMG submission 203631) | Freshwater sediment microbial communities from Lake Towuti, South Sulawesi, Indonesia - TDP9 | ecosystem: Environmental > Aquatic > Freshwater > Lake > Sediment | place: Indonesia: South Sulawesi...
CCACGCAACGATCTTAGATGCCTTTGAATTGTTCCGGGTCATACGGATGGTCAAGACAACAGAGGAACTGGAGCGGATCAAAACCGCCGGTCTTCTAAACGAAAGGGTGGTGCAGTCGGTCCTGAGTCGGGTGGACGAGGGCATTTCCGAAGAGGAACTGACCCAGCATTTCCTGGAGCAAACCGCCAAAGAAGGAGCCGTTTTTGAATTTTGGAATACGGCCTGCGGGACCCAATCCTCCATGACCATTATGTCTTACGGCCACCATCATCCCCGGTCCAAGTATCGTCTGAATAAAGGGGATATGTTCCGGTACGATGGCGGAAGCATTTACCACAAGTATCACTCGGATGCCGGAGGCTGTGCCGTTCTGGGAACCCCCACCCAAAGGCAAAAGGCCTGCTATCGGGCCATTGAGGCCGGAATGGAAAAGGCAATGGAGCTCCTCCGTCCAGGGGCGATTCCTTCCAAGCTTTTTAAGGAGGAAGCCAAGGCGGTGGAGAAGGCCGGGCTCAAAGATTACACGAAGCTCGCTCACTTTTGTGGCCACGGGATTGGAATCGAGGCCAGAGATTATCCCATTTTTACCAAACCGATGAAGGCCACGAGTCCTTTTCTGCCCGGAACCTATGACCTGCCGGTTGAAGAAGGGATGGTCATCAGCATCGAGGTTCCCTACGGCGAATTGGGGCTGGGAGGTTTTCAAGTTGAGTATACCCTGCTGGTAAAGAAAGACGGATGCCAGAAGCTTTTTCCCCACACAAGGGAGTTGGTTGTCCGCTGAAGCCCCTCGTTTTTTTAGGTCAATGGCTGTCACTTTATTAATCCCCTTTCCAGATTGCCGGAAACCCTGGAATTCAATAGCGAGTGATTAAGAAAATAAGAAAAATAAGAAAAGAAACTCTATAAATTTAGATCAGGAGGTTTCGAAAGTGATCAAAGTAAGGGATTTGAGTTACACCATGCAAAATTACAGTATGGAGCCAAACGAGGTGAAAATCACTCATCTGAGCCATAATGAAAGTCAAAGAAGACGGGCGAAAATTCTCGGGCTACCCGTGAACCGGGTTGAACCCTTTGGAGCCAATGACCATGTAGTAACCTTAAGCCATGCCGGTACCCATGTAGATGCTCCCTGGCATTTCGGGCCGATGACGGCTGGCCAGCCGGCCAAAAAGATCGATCAGGTTCCTCTGGAATGGTGCTATGGGAATGGGGTGCTTCTCGATTTCAGCCAATCTAAAAAACCTGGGGAAGCGATTTACACAGATGATCTCAAAAAAGAACTCCGCCGGATTGATTACACTCTCAAGCCGATGGATATCGTCATGATCCGGACAGGGGCCGAAGATTATGAAGACGATCCAGGGTTTGCGGAACTGGCCTCGGGCCTGATCAAGGAATCACTCATGTGGTTGCTGGACCAGGGGATTCGATTGATCGGAACTGACGCTTTCACCCTTGATATTCCCATCCCCAAGATGGTTGAGGAATTGAAGAGGGGCCACAGAGACGCCTTTTTCCCTGTTCACTATGCCGGGCGGGTAAGGGAGTATATCCATGCCGAGAAGCTATCTAATCTAAAGAGCCTACCCAACCCCTGCGGGTTCAAGGTAGCCATGTTCCCTGTAAAAATAGAGGATGGAGCTGGAGGATGGACCAGGGCGGTGGCCATTGAAGGCGAGGGGACACTCACGAAAATGCCCGAGCTTCTCGACCTCAGCGTTCCCATTATGTCTCAGAGCATGGAGAGATATGAGATTACTGTGGATCATATTACCCATAAGGAGGGGGCCCGGAGACTGGCCAAAAGGTATGGCCTTAGCCTCAAGTTGCTGCCCACCTCGGACCTCTACGCCAACGATGAAATTTCCTGTTCCAGCCACGCAGGGACCCATGTGGACGCTCCCTGGCATTTTGGGCCGATCGTGGAGGGCAAGCCGGCCAAGACCATCGACCAGGTTCCTCTCGAATGGTGTTATGGAGATGGGGTGCTACTGGATTTTTCTCATAAGCAGGCCAATGACCCGATTACGGCCCTCGATTTGAGAAAAGAGTTGGATCGGATAGGTTATAAGCTCAAAGCGGGAGATATCGTCCTGATGCGAACGGGAGCGGAAGACCACTTTTTTGATAACCCCCATTTCAATGAGGTCGCTACAGGCCTGAACGGCGAGGCGCTCCATTGGTTGCTGGATAAGGGGATTATCATGACCGGGACAGACTCCTTTACCATGGATATATCCATCGAAATCATGTCCCAGAAATTTAAAGCCGGGGATAAGGCTGCCTATTTCCCCGTACACCGGGGAGGCATCCTCCGAGAGTGCTGTCATGCAGAGAAACTCTATAATTTGAAGAAACTTCCCAGGCCTTTCGGGTTTAAAGTGGCTATGTTCCCCGTTAAGCTGGAAAAGTGTTCCGGAGCGTGGACCCGGGCTGTGGCCATTATTTGAAGATTATTGATACCATGGCCCTCGGTTATATTCTCGCGGGATTAAAATTGATCCGGTTTGGGGAGCCTGCCAATTTGAGGATTTAGGCCATGAGAATGATCATCTACCTGATCAAAAGGCTCATCTATCTTATTCCGGTAATTTTTTTGTTGACAATTTTTGTCTTTGCCATGCTCCATTTGCTCCCCGGAAATCCTGCAGACATTATCCTGGCCGGAGAAGGAGGGGCGGAGGATCCCATCGTCCGGGCAGCTTTAATGAAAGAATTGGGTTTGGACAAACCTTTGCCGGTGCAGTACGGAATATGGTTATGGCGGGCATTGCATGGGCATTTTGGGAAGTCCATTTATTCCCAGGAAGAAGTATTCACCTTAATCCTCGACAGGTTTCCCGCCACTCTGATGTTGGCATTTTCCGCCGTGATTGTTTCGCTCCTCGTTGCCTTGCCCGCGGGGATCATCTCTGCTGTGAAAAGACAGAAGCCGGCCGACTATGCGGCGATGACTTTTGCCTTGCTGGGAATTTCCCTCCCGGAATTTTGGTTTGGGATCATGCTGATTCTGACCTTCTCTTTATGGCTGCGTTGGCTGCCCTCCATGGGGTTCTTAAGCCCCCTTGAAAACTTTTTCGAATCTCTAAAATTTTTGATATTGCCATCCGTGGCCTTGGGCTTGCGCATGGCTGGAGTAGTAACCCGAATGACCCGGTCGAGCATGTTGGATGAGTTGGGTCAAGATTATGTGCGGACAGCTCGGGCCAAGGGATTGCCAGAAAGGACTGTTGTTTTTCTACATACCTTGAAGAACGCTCTGATTCCTACGGTGACGATTGTCGGCTTGCAATTTGGAACCATCTTAGGTGGCACCGTGGTCATCGAAATGGTCTTTAGCTGGCCAGGGGTCGGTCAGCTTCTTATAGAAGCCATTTTGACGCGCGATTACTTGGTTGTTCAGGCTGCTGTCCTCTTCCTCTCTTGTTTATTCGTCTTGGTGAATTTCTTTGTAGATTTTATCTATACGATCTTGAATCCCCGGGTGGGCCTTGAATAGAGGTCTTCCTTCGGCGCATGACTGACGATGGAGATAGGTTGAATGAGAATACTGAACAACTTTTCTGATACGATTGCCGGAATTTTCCCGCGATTCGACTGGAGAAGTCGGTTAGCGCATTTCCAGGACCGATTCCACGATTTTAAAAAAAACCGATTGGCCTTCCTGGGCATCCTCATCGTCATCTCCGTGGTTGTGATTGCCACCCTGGCCCCTTTGATCCAGATTCACGATCCTCTGCAGCAGAATATTTCTAGCCGGCTGCAAAAACCGAATATCGAGCATATCCTGGGTACGGATCATTTCGGCCGGGACGTTTGGGCCCGGATTGTGAACGGAGCCAGAGTCGCCCTGTCAGTCGGGATCATCGCCGTTGCCATTGGAATTATCTTCGGAACGCCCATCGGGGCGATAGCCGGATATTATCGGGGTCGGGTGGATGAGATGATTATGCGGGCCATGGATGCGTTTCTCGCTATTCCACCCATTCTCATGGCCCTGGTCATCGTGGCCATTCTGGGCAGCTCGCTCTTTAACACCATGATCGCCATCGGGATTGTTTATATCCCCCGTTTTGCCAGAGTCATTCGAGGCTCAGTCCTGGCCGAGAGAGAAAAAGAATATGTCGAAGCATCAAAGATGGTGGGGGAACCCAATTTATCAATTCTCTTCCGTCAAATCCTTCCAAACAGTTTATCTCCTCTGATCGTGCAGGCCACCGTATTCATCGCCTATGCCATCCTAACGGAAGCTGCCTTGAGTTTTCTGGGCCTGGGGATTGCCCCACCGAACCCGAGCTGGGGTTCAATGTTGAATGAGGCAAGATTATTTATCGAAAGTGACCCTCATTTGGCAATCATTCCCGGCCTATCCATATCGATCACCGTTTTAGGTTTCAATCTCTTTGGAGATGGGTTAAGGGATATCTTGGATCCGCGACTGGCAGAGAGATAAGCAAGGGGAATGAAGGATCGGCCCGATGGATGATATTTTATTGAGCGTTCGCAACCTGGTCACAGACTTTACCTTGAAGAAGGGGACCTTAACAGCCGTGGATCATATTTCTTTCAACTTGAGAAAGGGGGAAACTTTCGGACTCGTTGGGGAATCTGGTTGTGGAAAAAGTGTCACGGCTCTTTCGATCCTCCGGCTTAACCCTTCGCCGCCGGCACGAACGGCCGGCGAAATTCTCTTTGCGGGCGAGAATCTTCTATCAAAGTCCCTGGCGGAAATGAGAAATATAAGAGGAAAAAAGATTTCCATGATCTTCCAAGAACCCATGACCTCCTTGAATCCTGCCCTGACCGTCGAACGACAGATCTGTGAAACTATTATGCTCCACCATAAACTCAACAAAAAAGAGGCCCGGGAAAAAGTAATTGAAATGCTGGACCTGGTCAATATTCCATCACCGAGAGAGCGCCTGAGAAGTTATCCCCATGAATTCAGCGGCGGGATGCGCCAGAGAGTCATGATCGCTATGGCCCTTTCCTGTAATCCTTCCTTGCTAATCGCCGATGAGCCGACCACGGCCTTGGATGTAACCATTCAGGCACAATTCTTAGATTTGCTGACCGATTTAATGGAAAAATTTAAGATGTCTTTGATCTACATTACCCATGACCTCTTTGTCATCGGGCAGATCTGCAAAGAAGTGGCGGTCATGTACGCTTCGAATATTATCGAACATACCAGTACGACCCAGTTATTCCAGAAGCCTCTGCACCCTTATACCCAGGGGTTGTTGAAATCCATCCCCAGCCGCAGAGAGAAAAAGAAATTTTTGGATCCCATCAAAGGCATGGTTTGCAGCCTGCTCCCTCCTCCTCCGGGTTGTAAATTCCATCCCCGATGCTCCGCAGCCACGGAGATTTGCAGCCGGGAGAAGCCGATTCTGATGGAAGTAGAAGCTGGGCACTTGGTCTCTTGCCATTTATTTTCTTAAAAAAGTCGTAACCATCCAGGGAATACAGGGGTCAGGAAACAGATTTCAGAAGTCCGAGTGCAGAGAGAACCAGCGAAAAATTTCTAAGATCCCATTGTTCTCGGAAAACATCTCGAGGGCGGATTGTAAAAGGGCAAAATGGAAGCAAAAGAATATCTGATGAGAATTGAGGCCATCGGGAAATACTTTGACCTAACTAAGAGTTTTGTCTCCAGACTCTTTTTCGGAGCCAGGATCCTGAAAGCTGTTGATCACGTCAGTTTTCATCTTCAGAAAGGCAAAACATTGGGTCTGGTCGGAGAAAGCGGATGCGGAAAAACCACTGTCGCCCGCCTTATTACCAGACTGATCGAGCCCACCTTCGGGAAGGTGACCTTTAAGGGGATTGACCTCTTTAATTTAAAAGAAAAAGAGATGCGCCAGACGAGAAGGCATATTCAAATGATTTTTCAAGATCCTTTTACTTCCTTGAACCCCAGGAAAAAAATTGAAACAATTATCGGCATGCCCCTCGAGATTCATTATCGAATCCATGGGAAGGAGAAACGTTGGAGGGTCTTGGAATTACTGGAAATGGTAGGAATGGGGGCAGATCACATCGATCGCTATCCCCATGAATTCAGCGGGGGTCAACGGCAGCGACTGGCCATTGCCCGGGCCTTAGCTCTTAATCCCGACTTGATCATTTGTGATGAACCTGTCTCGGCCCTGGACGTATCCATCCAGGCGCAGATACTCAATCTTTTCCGCAAGCTCCAGGACGACCTGGAATTGACCTATCTCTTTATTTCCCATGACCTCAGCGTTGTGGAGCACATAAGTAATGAAGTGGCGGTGATGTATGCGGGGAAAATTGTTGAATTCGCTTCGGTCGAGGAGATCTTTGGTTCCCCTTTCCATCCGTATACGCAGGCCCTCATCAGCTCCCGCTTTGAAGATCGAGAAGCACGGGAGCAATACGCCATGAAAGGTGAAATCATCAGTCCGATCAACCCTCCCCGGGGATGTCGGCTCCAGAAGAGATGCCCTCAATCTCGGCCGCGTTGTTCGGAATTAGAGCCTGAACTCGAGGATCGTGGAAGCGGCCACTATGCGGCCTGCCTTAAAAATTAGGCAGATCTTTTTGCTTTTTTCCCGCTCTTTTTTAAAAAACCATGCTTTCTTCATCCCTCCGCCGTGATAACGGAACCAGTTGTAAGTGCTGACTCTATGACCTTGAGTGGAGAACGAAATATTTTTCAAGAGACGAGAAGGAAATTCCCGCAGGAAAACTGGAAGGACCTATAAAGGAGAACCCTCATGGAAAATGTATCTTTATTCATCCCCTGCACCATAGATCTTTTCTTACCCCACATCGGGGAGGCCACTGTTTCGCTGCTCCGCAGGGTGGGGGCCGACCCCCTTTATCATTCAGAACAAACTTGCTGCGGCCAGCCGGCTATGAACGCCGGCTATCGCAAAGAAGCCCGCAAAGCGGCGAAACATTTTATTGAAGTTTTTGGCGATGATGAAAAAGTGGTCAGTCCCTCCGGCTCTTGTGTCTGCATGGTCAAATATCGCTACCCGGAGCTTCTCGAAGACGAGCCACAGTGGCGCAAGCGCGCCGAAGAGCTGGCTTTGCGGATCTATGAACTTTCTCAATACCTAGTGGATGTCTTGAAAATAGAAGATGTGGGGGCATCCTTTGCAGGGAAGGTTGCCTACCATGAGTCCTGCCATATCCTTCGCGGCCTCGGGGTTTCAGAGCAACCCAAGAAACTCATCAAAGCAGTGAAAGGGGCGCAGTTGATACCTCTGAATGCGGCTGATTCCTGCTGTGGATTCGGTGGGGAGTTTGCCAACCAATTTCCAGACATCTCTGAGGCCATGGTGAAGGATAAAGCAGAGAATTATCTAACCAGTGGCGCTGACCTTCTGCTCCTCTGTGAACCCGGCTGTCTCCTCAACATCGGCGGGTACCTCAGCCGCAACCTTCCCGGGAAAAAAGTGATGCACCTGGCCTGTTTTCTGGCAGGCAACAGAACGGAGGGATGGTGATGGAAATTAAGACTGAACAATTTACTGATTTGGCTAAGAAAGAGCTGGAAAATGATCGCTTGCGTACTTTCCTAAAGGTATGGTTCCCCGTTCTTTCGATGAAGCGGGATCTGGGCATTGCAACTCTCCCTGACCCAGCGGCCGCCCAGGCATATGGGGCGGCGATCCGGGAAGAAGCGATGGAGAGACTTCCAGAGCTCCTGGAGGAGTTTGAGAAAAATGCCCTGGCCAACGGAGCCAAGGTCTTCTGGGCCCGCGACGCTAAAGAAGCAAATGATTACATAACAAATTTAGCCAAAGAACGAGGGATCAAATACGTAACCAAAGGCAAATCCATGGTCACAGAGGAAACAGGCCTAAATGAAGTTTTAAGCCAAAATGGGGTGGAGGTCTGGGAGACTGATCTCGGAGAATTTATCGCCCAGCAATTGCATCGTCCCCCGTTCCATATCGTAGGTCCAGCCATTAACGTCCCAGTTGAAGAGGTACGGGATCTCTTCCTGGAGAAGATCAACTTGCAAGAGCCCACCTTAGATCCCGTCCAGTTGGGTTATGCGGCCAGAATCTTTCTGCGGGACAAATTTCATCACGTGCAGATGGGGATTACCGGAATCAATATCGCTGTGGCGGAAACTGGGACGATTATCAATGTCGAAAACGAAGGAAACATCCGTTTCACCAAGGCCTCTCCCCCGACCCAGGTTTCGGTGATGAGCGTGGAAAAGGTAGTTGCCACCATGAAAGATGCTCTGCATATGATTCGGCTTTTATGTCGGAACTGCACCGGGCAAAAACTTACCGCCTATGTTTCCATGGACAGCGGCCCCAAAAAGAGCGGCGAGATAGACGGGCCAGAGGAGCTTTTTATTGTCATCGTTGATAATGGCCGAACCAAGATTTACCAGGATCCCATAGCTCGCGATGTGCTGCGCTGCATCCGCTGTGCGGCCTGTTTGAACAGTTGCCCGGTCTACGGAAAGATCGGCGGGTATGCATACGGGTGGGCATACTCGGGTCCCATGGGACAGGTTTTGGATCCTGTACTTCTCGGGTTAGAAAGGACGCAGGATCTCTATCGGGCCACCACCCTTTGCGGAGCCTGTAAGAGCGTATGCCCAGTGGGAATCGACCATCCCAGTATGTTCCTGTACTATCGGGCTAAAGATGTGCTCGGAGAACCTTATTTCATGGCCAAAAGGCGGCCCCGGTCTGAAGAACGATTTTTCAAAGCCTTTGCCTGGGCGGTAAGCCGTCCCTGGCTTTGGAATTTGGCGGTACGCATGATTCGCCCCTATATTAATAAAGATGCTCGTGAGGGAGTTATCAGCAAAATGAAAGGCCCCTTTGCAGGATGGTTCAGAACCAGGGATTTACCTGTCATGGCCTGGATTACTTTTCATGAAAGATGGGAGAAAATGAAGGAAAATGCGTAAGGCGTTAGGCGCGAGGCGTAAGGAGGGAAAGATGGAACAGAGTGCACGGGATGAAATATTGGCTAAACTGAGAGCTGCCCCGAAAAAGGCCATACATCCCCGGCCGTATGTGCCCCCGCTGAGCGAGCTCTCCATGACCAAAGAAGAATTGATCGAAAGATTTATGAAAAACCTCGTAGAAGAGACCGGAATCGTCCACCGGGTGCCAGATATGCAAGCAGCCCTTGATAAGCTTACGGAAATCGTCAAGGCCGAAGGCCTGAAAAAGGTCATGGTCTCAACTGATGACGTGGTTGCCCCCCTCGACCTGCCGGCCTGGGGGCAGAGGAATAATATTAAGGTCATGACCCATAAAGATTTTTCCGACCGGGAATCATTTAAAGACGCAGTCTTTCAAGAGGCGGAAGCAGGAATTACCGGGGCCGATTTTGCTGTGGCCGAGACAGGTACGTTAGGGCTGATTCATAACAAAGATCAGGCCCGCTTGGTCTCCCTGGCTCCCATTCTGCATATCGCCATCGCACCTCTGGAAAGGATGGTTCCAGTATACGAGCAGGTCATCGAAAAAGTCTTCGGGGATAAGGCAGGGGCAACCGGGCGGTCGCCCCTTCTTCCCAGCCAATTCCTCTTCATCACCGGTCCGAGCATGACCGGCGACATTCAGGGAGCCCTCTTCAAAGGCATGCACGGCCCAAGGAGAATCATCGTAATCCTGGTCGGCTGAAATTGTAGGGGCGATTCATGAATCGCCCCTACAGCAAATGTGGAAAAAAGCCATGCAAAAAATTTCCATCCCTTCCAGGCTCTGGTATGAGAACAAAGAGTGGGATTTGATCCTGCCCGAGCGCTGGCAAATAGACAACCTAAAGCCCCCTGGTTTTGACAAACCCGGGCTTACTGCCGAACAGATCAAAGGGAAGATCGATCATCCTATCCAAGGCCCTACCCTGCTGGAGTTAGCGAAAGGAAAAAAGGAGGCAGTCATTGTTTTTGACGACATGACTCGGCCCACCCCGGTCAAAGAGATTGCTCCTCATATCGTTGAATTCCTTCATCTGGCCGGAATGAAGAAAGATCAGATCCGGTTTATCTGGGCCCTCGGCACTCACGGAACCTACGACATGATCAACGCTCGCAAAAAATTGGGAGATGAGATCGTGGAGAATTACGCCATTTATAACCACGATCCATTCCAGAACACCGTGCGGGTGGGACGAACTCCAACTGGAGTTGAACTCTGGTTTAACCGTGAGTTCATGGCCTGTGACCTGAAGATCGGCATCGGATGTATTACGCCTCATGTCCACGTGGGGTTTGGGGGAGGGGCGAAGATCATCCTTCCAGGGGTTGCCGGGATAGAATCGATAAATCAGTTTCATAATCAGTTATACATGGACCCGTCACGCACTGGCCTGGGAAACTTTGATAATAACATCATGCGGGCCGAATGCGATGCTGCTGGGGATGCTGCGGGTCTGAATTTTAAGGTAGATTGCTTGGTCAACCGCCGGGGAGAAATTACTAATCTATATGCCGGACCCTTCCGCACTACTCACAACGCCGGGGCAGAAGAAGGAAAAGATCATTATGGAATCCCCCACACCACCGCCTATGATCTGGCCATCTGTAATGCCTATGCCAAAGCAAATGAATCAGCCATCGCCCTGCTTTTTTCTTTGACGCTTCTAAAACCGAGGTATGGAACAGCCGTTCTAATTTCCGATGCCCCGGAGGGACAGGTTCCGCATTACGTGATGCGCAGTTGGGGAAGTGACTACGGCGGCCGCCACTACATGCCAAGACCCAAAGGGTTTGTACACAAGCTGATGAAGAAGTTAATCGTAATGGCCCCCTACCCGGATCGGACAAGCCTTGACCTGATCTGCCACGTCGATGACGCCATCATCGTCAAAACCTGGCCGGAGGTTCTAACCATCCTGGAGAAAGATTTCCCTGATTCAGCAAAGGTTGCCGTGGTCCAGGATGGGACCATGCAATACATAAAATCACCTCTTTAAAAACCTCTGAAGCCTCTCCCTGACCTCCCGCAAAGTCTCCCAGGTCTTGGCGAAGCAGATCCGCACTTTATCCCTCCCATCCTCAGGCCGGTGGTAGAAACTGGACCCTGGCACCACAGCCAGCCCTGCTTTCTCCACCAGGGCCATGGCAAAGGTCTCATCATCTGCATAACCCAGGCCGTCGATGCGGATCATCATGTAGTAAGCTCCCGAAGGTCGGAGGACGGGGATGGAAAGTTCTTCAAAGGTCTGCAAGAGGTAGTCCCGCTGTTTCCGGTAGTATTCTCCCAGATCCTGGTAGTATGAGTCTGGCAGGCCCATGGCTGCGATCGCCGCCATTTGAAAGGGAGTGGGGGCCGCAACGACCATGTAATCATGTACTTTACGAATGGCCGACATGAGGCCTTCAGGGGCCACGGCATATCCCACACGCCAGCCCGTAACGCTATAAGATTTAGAGCACCCGCTGATGGTGACCGTTCGCTCCCACATACCAGGCAGGCTGGCCATGCTGATATGCCTGAGTCCATCGTAGATGATATGCTCGTAAATTTCATCTGTGATGACATTCGTATTATGTTTCTGACAGAAACGAGCGATGACCTCCAGCTCATTTTTGGAAAACACTTTTCCCGAAGGGTTGGCAGGAGTATTGAGGATCAGGGCTTTAGGGTTTTGGGGAAAGGCTCTCTTCAAATCATCCAGGTCCAATTTCCAGCCTGGCTCTCGCAGGGGGATGAAGAGAGGAGTTGCCCCGCACAAGGCTAATCCCGGAAGATAATTCTCATAGTAAGGTTCGAAGAGGATGACCTTTTCTCCAGGATTGACCAGAGCCAGCAATGAAGCCACGATGGCCTCGCTGCTGCCGCAAGTGATGGTAATTTCTTTTTCCGGGTCTGCTTGGAGGCCATTGAAGCGCGAAACCTTTTTCGCCACTGCTTCCCGTAGGGCAGGCATCCCCCAGGTTATGGAGTACTGGTTGTTTCCTCCCTGAATAGCCCGCAGAGCCTCCTTAAGAACTTCTTCGGGAGGTGACTTCTCCGGAAATCCTTGAGCTAAGTTGATGCCATTGAATTGCTGACAAACCCGGGTCATCTTCCGGATGACAGATTCTTGAAAAGATTCGGTTCTCTTTGCTACGTTGTATTCCATGATCTTCTCCAACTATAAACATTTCCCCTCCCCTCGCGGGAGGGGATGAAGGGGAGGGGGAACCAGGTCTATTCACCCCCACCTATGCCCTCCCCCATCGAGGGGGAGGGAAGGCAGGGGGTGAATTCGTGTCCTTCCTGCCAGAGAAGCATGATTGCTTTTCCCAAATTTTCTTCTTTCACTAACAAATAGTCTGTATCGTAAGTGGAAATCACAAAAACACTGATTCCTTCCCGGGCCAAGGGAACTAAAAGGGAGGCAAGGACTCCGGTTGCGGAAAAATCTAAAGGCCCTTCGACTTTCAGGCAACGCCAACCTTCTTCCCCTCTGATTCCCTTTGGAACAAGGATCTGAGGACAGACGATGGAAAGTTCCCCTGGCGTTCTGGTAATGGATAAAAAGCAACCTCCCTTGGCCCAATCAGGAATCGGGGCGTCTTTGTCCAGTTGGCAAATTGCAAAAGTGTCCGGCAAAATGGAAATTCTAAGCTTCAATTTGGTCATAAAGGCACGCCCATCCATTCTTGGCCAAAGTATTATATCTCAAATGAAAGGGAGCAGGAAGTGTATAAAAAATTTAGTTGACAGCATATCCTACAATGTGGTAATTATTCGACACTCGTTGAAAAAGCTGCTTTCGCCTTCACTCAGGAAGATGGTCGAAGTCCTGTTGTAATGTCTGAAAAAGAGAACTCTGAAAAACCCACTTTTATGTCACTCCCGCGAAAGCGGGAGTCCAGAAAGGCCCTGAAAATACTGGATTCCCCGCATCAAGTGCGGGGCAGGCTCTGCTGGAGTTTACCCCTGCGAAAGCAGGGGCAGGAATGACAAAATTATATCAGGCAGGCCTTTTTCAGAGATCTCAAAAATTGGACTTGACAATTTTGCCAGAAGGGATAATTTATTTCTCTGGGAATAGTTCCGAGTACCTTATCATTTGATATCCAAAAAATTCCGGAGCGATCTTTCCGATTCAGAGTGCACGGCTGCGATAGGCAAAATCTCAAAAAGAAAGGGGGGAGATTTACAGGTTTTTGCTTGCAGGCGGAGGAATAGTGTTAATTTTAACCCTAATCTTCAGGAAGGAGGAAAGATTATGAGCGCCGAGGGAATCACCCGAAGGAAATTTATCGAGGATGTCACCAAGTATTGCGGTGCCGGAATTGCTGCGCTGGGGTTGATGGGGCCCACGCGAGCCCACGCCGATGTCGATGACCTTGATACCCCAGCTCATGAAGGCATTTGGCGAATGCGGGATAGTCAGCTTAAACAATACGGGGAGTTCATCAAAAACGCTCCCCTCCCTAAAGGACGCTGTCCGGAATGCAAAGGCACAGGTGTTGCCAAAGGCAAGGTTTGCGCCAGGTGCGGTGGCTCAGGTGAGATTGTAACCTATGATTTAAAAACCCCTGAAACTATGATTAATGGGGGCGCTCCGGTCATCTGGTCCCATCTCAATCCCAACTGGTATGCTGAAGGGGGGAAATCCCTGGTCGGGCTCATTATGGCTACACCATTGGATAAAAATTTGAAGGGGGATATCAAAAAGGCTGTGAAGCTCATCGGCGGGTTTGAAAAAGC
>Ga0315314_1002957_pt1 | contig 13669 bp, 25 predicted proteins | sample TDP9_MG_FD_203631 | JGI IMG/M metagenome (GOLD analysis project Ga0315314, IMG submission 203631) | Freshwater sediment microbial communities from Lake Towuti, South Sulawesi, Indonesia - TDP9 | ecosystem: Environmental > Aquatic > Freshwater > Lake > Sediment | place: Indonesia: South Sulawesi...
AAACCGAAAACCAGCAAGTCATAATACTCCCAATCGAAAAAGCCCTAATGCTATTCAAAAAGGGCACAATCAAACACGCTCCAACCATCATCGCAATAGGCCTCTGCAAAACAATACTCACCCAAAAAGCCAAAACTGATCTCTCCTAACCATCGGGAAGAAGCAAAGTTATTCTAGCACAACGGATTCTTTATGATCTAACAAAAGGATGGTGAATACTTGAGTATTAAGAGCATATCCATCTTTGGCTTAGGATACGTAGGATTATGCACAGCCGTCTCCTCCGCCCAAAAAGCAATAGACACCTTCGGCGTAGACATCGACGAAGAAAAGATAACAAGAATCAATGAAGGCAAACCCCCATATTCGAGCTAGGATTAGAAAAAGCACTAACCGATTCTCTAGCTCAAGGCACACTCCACTGCACCACAGATCCAAAGGAAGCCATAATGAATTCTAATCTATCCCTCATCACAGTCGGAACTCCAAGCCAGCCAGATGGAAGCATTGATCAACGATCTATAAGGCTCGTTTCCACAGACCTCGGAGAGGCCTTGAAGGAAAAGTCAGAATATCATCTAATAGCTGTCAAAAGCACAGTGATCCCAGGCACAACGTTGAACATCATCAAACCAACCATAGAAGAATGTTCAAAAAAGAAGTGCGGTCTTCACTTTGGACTATGCGCAAATCCAGAGTTTCTAAGAGAGGGTAACGCCATAGAAGATGTCATGAACCCAGACAGAATCATCATAGGAGAATACGACAAGAAGTCGGGAGACCTGCTCGAAGACCTTTACCAACAATTCCACAGAGAGAAGACGCCCCCCATACTAAGGACTAACATCCCCACAGCCGAACTTATAAAATATGCAAACAACGCCTTCCTCGCAACAAAGATAAGCTTCATTAATACCATCGCTAACATATGCGAGAAAATCCCCGGAGCAGATGTAACTACGGTAGCCAAAGGCATAGGCCTCGACCAACGGATCAACCCGAGATTCCTAAACGCTGGACTTGGATACGAAGGATCATGTTTTCCCAAGGATGTGGACGCACTAATAGCCTTCTCTAAACAAGTCGGTTACAAACCCGTTCTACTCCAATCAGCACAGAAGGTAAATGAAAACCAAGTAAAGCGAGTTGTCGAGATCGTAGAAGAAGAACTAGAAGAATTAGAGGAAAAAAGAATAGCCATCCTAGGTCTATCCTTCAAGCCGAGCACAGACGATATGAGACAGGCAAGAAGCATACCCATCATAAACAAACTCCTAGAAAAGGGAGCAGATATTATCGCGTACGACCCAGTAGTCATACAAAAAGCCAACAACATCTTCAAAGGCAACATCAGATACGCCTCATCCGCTATCGAGTGTCTAAGAGACGCCGACTGCTGCATCCTCGTAACAGAATGGGAAGAATTCAAAGAACTCAAACCCGAAGACTTTACAGAAAACATGAGACAGCCCATCCTCATGGACGGAAGAAGAATCTGCAACGCAACAGAATATAGAAAAAAACTAATATTCAGAGCCATAGGATTAGGACAACTCACTTAACCCTCTATATAGCCCACAGATATCAACATCACATCCACACATCAGAAAAAACCCAATCATCTGAAGCGACCACAACGGAGACCACACAACCATCCGCAACACAGAGATCGAGAACATCATGGAAGGAACCCATATCGACTGCGGAAAACGCATCACAGACAGCCTCATAAGAAGACGCGTAACCATCCTCAGCTCCGAACACAACATCCCAAAAGGACACAGACTCATCCTAGGAGACATGTCCACAGTCACCCTATAAACCAGGCCCGAGGAAGAGGAGGAGACCAAGGAGAGGCCCCAAAGACTAGGATACATCCAATAGAAACACCCCTCCTCACCGAGTCGCGTGAGGTGGTGGAAGAGCGGTGGCGTCGAGCCGATAATCTGTCATCTGAGAGAATTATCTGCCATTAAATTTATATAATGCCAATATTTTATTTATGGACATGGTATGAAACATATGTCATCAATTTACAAGGTGAGGATAGGGAAGCAGGGTAGAATAGTTCTACCTAAGGAAGTGCGCGACGCATATGAGATGGAGGCTGGAGACGAAGTCACAATCATCGTAAAAGGTGAGAAACTCACGATCCATCTCCACAAGGCCTCTGAAGACCCGCTGGAGGACCTAGCCCAGCTCTCTGAGACCATATCGATAGGATTGTCAGCGAAGGCGTTGAAGGAGAGGGCGGATGAGGAACGACTAAGAGAGTCCCTCAAAACATAGGCGAGGCCCTCTAGTTGAACAAAGAAAAACCGACCTACTTTCTCGACTCCACCACCATGATACACGCCATCGACAAAGAAGCAGAATATCAAGAAGAATGCTTAAACATCATAAACAAGGCTGCCAAGGGGCTTATAAACACGGCTACCAGCCTAGAAACCCTGGAAGAGACCCTCTTCATACTCTCTAAGCTCATCTCCCCGCAAACCGCCATCCGCGTGACACGAGACTACCTGAAACTGCAGAAGATAAAGAAATACGAGATGAGGCAGACCACCTTCGAGCATGCCCTGGAGATCATGGAGACCACCCCCTTCAAAAGACCCAAAGACGCAATCAACATAGCAACAATGCTGGAACACAACATAACAAAGATCATCAGCGAAGACGAAGACTATGATAAAATAGACCTCGTAGAAAGGGTACACCCAAAAGAAATAAAGTAAGCCTCTCTGTGACCCCGAACACAACCCACACGGCTAGGCTTTCGGCGCGGTTTTAAGAGATTTTTCATAAAATAGTTAAAGCAATCGTCCACAACTAAACGATCCCGCGCGGATCAAACAGCTCATTTGTATCGCTGTCAGGAAAGAAGCTACAAATAGACACTCCAAATCCTACTCGACGAGAGACATGCGAGTTTTCAAAAGAGATAATCATTTCTAACTTTAGTGGACGATTTCAAAATAAGATAAACTTTATATTCTGGATTATCCAAATAACCTTGGCGTTCCCATGGCAACAATCCTAATAAAAAATTTGCCTGAAGACCTCCTTAAGAACCTGAAAAGACTGAAGGTTGAGCTCGGCTGCAAGACATGGGCCGAATTACTAGCTAAGCTCGTTGAATCAAAGACAGCGATTTCACTAAACGAAGAAGAACTGAACAAGATGAGGCTAGGGGTCCAAGGCTTCTTGGAACTTAGAAGCCTTGTCTCAGAAAAATGGACTGGTCATCCAACAGTGCTTGATGAAATAAGAAGGTCAAGAAAACATGAGAGAGAATAGCCGCATATTGACCCTAGACTCCAATGTCTTCATAGCAGCGATGAAGAGAGACGAACTCCATAGTGAGGAGTGCTTACGAATACTCAGCAAGGTACCGGACGCCTACATCTTGTCAGAACCTACCATCATCTACCAAGAAGTCTGCGGAACACTCGCAAAAAGGATCGGAACTGATGCAGCTACCGAAGCCAGAAAGCAACTAGACCTAATAATCCACCCAAGGCTTCTGACCAATTGCACCAGAGATTTCTGCATTTCAGCATATCCCCTATGCTCTGAATATGATATATACTCCATAGACGCAATCTACCTGAAAGTAGCATTAAACAATAACACGGTCTTGGTTTCTCTAGACAAAGAAGATTTCATCGACAAAATCAGACCTAAAAGACCGAATATTGAAGCATACTACGTCACCGAGTTTCCATACTGACACAAACATACTAGGGACAAACCACTCTCGGAGCTAATTGCCCAAGCGAAACACGGCATTCTACAATAGGACGACGAGCAAAGGCCCAAGCATCATTGGCGACCACTGCGAAGTCGGCCCCAACACCTACATCGGCCCCTACACAAGCACAGGAGACCACACCACCATCCGCAACACAGAGATAGAGAACACCATCATCATGGAAGCCACCCACATAGACTGCAACAAACGCATCACAGACAGCCTTATAGGAATGCGCGTAACAATCCTCAGCTCAGACCAAAACCTACTGAAAGGACACAGACTCATCCTAGAAGACATGGCCACAGTAACCCAATAGGGAGGAGACAGGAAAAGGACACAAAGGCTAGGGTACATTCATCTATAGAACTATCTAGAGATGCTTAAGAGAGACTATCTCTTCAGCGTCCTCGCCTTGAAGTCAATTATGGTTATGCCTACAACTTCGTTGTCCGCGATTCGATATATCACTCCGTCCTCAACCTCTACACTGTCTTTGGCTTCCCTAGGCTTTCCAAAGATCATATAGAGCACATCGGCTTCTTCGTCGTAATCTAAGTCGATCTTCTCTAGACTCACAGCGACTTTCTCCATATTACCTCTCCTCTAACCTTGGCTACACTAGAAGTGAAGTAGGCGGTAATAATAACCTTTTCCTCATGGGGCTCGCGGTACACAACCACAAGATATTTCGATCCTATATGTAAGTCAGGGTAAAACTTCAAGCCTTTAAACTCTCCTCTTACCCCCTCAACTACTATATCAGGATCTTTAACAGTCTCAACTATCTTATTCTTATATGCTCTAACTTCCGGGTGTCTCCTAAATATGTGGTCAAGGACTCTCTCGGAAAGCGTCACTCTCGTAACCTATACACTCCTTCGTCTGCAGCTTACTCTATCGTTGAAAGACTGTTTAGATTATCCTTCCTTCAATATTAAGATTATCGGAACAAGGGGCTTTGATAGAAAATAATCGTTGAACGAACCCGCATAGACTGCGACAAACGCATCACAGACAGCCTCATAGGAAGAAACGTAACCATCCTCAGCTCGGACCCAAACCTCCCAAAAGGTCACAGACTCATCCTAGGAGACATGGCGACAGTCACCCTAGAAAACACAAAACTGAGAAGAGGATGAGATCAACGAAAGGTCACTGAATTCAAATGCAGTCTAGAAGGCTAGTTTCATGACCAAAGAAGCAAGGATAGCAAGAAGATCATCAGAGGTGGAACCAACCTCTTCTGAGGTTTAGCTTTTCTTGAGTTCTTCCATCATCCTCTTGACTTGGGTGATGGCGTACTTGGCCTCTTCTGGGTTGTAGATTCCCTCATAGAAAGCTTCGTCATGTAATGTTCTCATAGCATCACTATAAAGGGCTCTGAGATCCTCCCGGTCGATCTTCCTCAACAGAGACCTACGTTCACTATGAGATTTAGGGGTTATGCCCAGCTTACGATCAATATAGGCGTTAACAGCAACAACAACCGATAGGAAAGCCTTATCCACAGCATTCCTGTAAAGTAGCATATCCTTCGTCTTCAAAGCCTTTTCAAGCTCCTCTTCTGCATAGCCAAGGATCTCCTCAGCTGTCACCAAAGAGCTATCCACAACGCCTTCAACCAACTTCCTCACCGACATATTAATGTCAAACCTGGATATTTAAGTTTTCAAACTTCACCATCAGCGACTAGGCTCTCATAGGAGTCCACGTCTTCAACGACAAAGTCTTCGAAGCAGCCAAACAGATCCAACCCCCGTGGAGAGGAGAACTAGAGATCACAGACACAATCCAAGTCCTCCTCAACGAAGGAGCCAAAGTAGAAGTCCAAAAAGTCCAAGGATGGTGGAAAGACACAGGGAGACCCGAAGACCTCCTAGAAGCAAACCAACTCATCCTCAGAAACAACGAACCCGCCGCGCGCTAAACCTTAGAAGAAGCAGCAAGAAGAGTCCTAGAAAAAGAGACAGGACTGACCAAAAAACAGAGTATTGGCTCTCTCCCACGGTGCCATATCGTATAGAATTAGGGTATCCTTTATATGTAACCGAGTCTGCCTCAATATGGGTAATCAAGATGGATGCTCAAACTAAGGTACTTCAGAAAGGTAAGATCACAATCCCTTCTAAGATCAGAGAGAGACTCGGAATTAGCGAAGGTGACTATTTGAAACTGGAAATAGTCGGCAACAAACTCGTCCTATTTCCACCAAAGACTGTGCCCAATCCTACGGAACTGCTCAGCGGACTGGCAGAAGGGGTTCCAGTAAAGGAACCAATCAAACAAGAATTGAGAAAGGCCACAGCGGCCAGAGCCGAGAAAAAACTCTTGAGGACCAGAAAATGAGGTTTGTTGACGCTAACGTCTTCATATACATTCTCGTGAAATCTCCAAAAGAAGCCTACGAAACTTCTAAACAAATCCTAAAAAGAATTGAAAATGGCGAAGAAGCCCTCACCAGCACTGCAATCATTCAAGAAGTCGTTGACTGGCTGGAATACAACAACCGAAAGCGAGAAGTCGAAAGCTTCATCATAGCCATCAACTCCTATCTCACCATGAACAAAATCAACACCGCCTGGGACGACATGCTCACTACTCTTGATGACATGAAAAAGCATGACATAGACTTCGTCGATGCGTTAACACTGCAAACAATGAAGAAGAATAATATGAAAGAGATCTACTCAAATGACACAGATTTCGACAGGATAAAGTGGATAAAAAGGATTTGGGAATAAAACGTCATTTCGCGGAAGTCGGCGAAGACCTCACCAAACAAGAGAACCTCAGCCCCCGTAGACGGAAGAAGAATCTACAACACTACAGAATATAGAAAAAAACTAATATTCAGAGCCATAGGATTAGGACAACTCACTTAACCCTCTATATAGCCCACAGATATCAACATCACATCCACACATCAGAAAAAACCCAATCATCTGAAGCGACCACAACGGAGACCACACAACCATCCGCAACACAGAGATAGAAAATATCATCATGGAAGGAACCCATATCGACTGCGGAAAACGCATCACAGACAGCCTCATAAGAAGACGCGTAACCATCCTCAGCTCCGAACACAACATCCCAAAAGGACACAGACTCATCCTAGGAGACATGTCCACAATCACACTATAAGCCCAGGAAGTACCGAGAAAAGGGAGGTGACCAAGTAGAGGCTCAGGATAGGATTCAAAGACAAAATCAAGAAATTCTAGTCAAGATGAAGAGTCCTATAGTTCTGGAGCCTTCTTGAGAGCGCCAAAATTTATTAATGAAGTTCAGAACTAAAGGACAGGGGAATGATATGAGCGATGTTTATGGTAGAATCTTGAAGAAAAGAGCTCTAGGTTTCTTAGAAAACGCCAAGGACAATTTCAAGAGAGAAGAATATGATCTAGTGCTGTTTCACGTCGAACAATTCCTACAGCTATACCTTAAGTATTTGCTGTATAAAAAAGTAGGAGTATACCCAAAAACACATTCCCCTATATACCTCCTAAAGGAGGTCATAAAAACACACAATAATGACGAGCTCAAGCGGTTCTATGACAAGAATCTGGAGATGTTAAATCTCTTAGAAGATGCTTACATAACCTCCAGATATCTACCAAGGGAATACAATAGGGAATTAGCTGAAAAGGTATTAGAGTTCACTAAGAAGGCTTTGGAGGTGTTGGAGTGGATAGAAAGTCGATCATAGATTTTCAACTTGACATCCTAAGAATCTTCGAGAAATATCGTAAGAACATCGATAAATATGTTCAAGATATTAAGATTCTAGTCAAAAAACATGATCCAAACGCAAAGATAATTTTGTTTGGGAGTTACGTCGAGGGATTCATGAGGAAAGATAGCGATATCGACCTTCTCATAATCACCGACCTCGCTAAGGAAGTCGATGCTAGAGTAAGGCTGAGGATGGAGATCGCAGAAGAAATCGGTGACTTAACGCCATTTGAGACACATATAATTACACAAGACGAATACGAGAATTGGTATAAGAAGTTCATAGATAAATACATAGAAGTTTAAGCATGCAATCTTCCTCAAAATAAAGCCGTTAGCACGAAGTATGCTGAAAGAAGCTATAATGCTAGCAGAACCCCTTTAGGTGATGGACATGTTAGAATGCGTGAATCGGGGGACAAGGTCAAAATATTAAGCTCCGGTTAAAACCTCCCCTAAGCCCGCAAACGATCGATCTACATCAGCCACAAACAACAAAAAACAACAAAAAACATTTAAAAGTTGTCAATTCCAAAACAGCCGTCATAGGCGACCACACCACCATCCGCAACACCGAGATCGAGAACATCATCACGGAAGGATGCCTCATAGACTGCGGAAGACGCATCACAGACAGCCTCATAGGAAGAAACGTCAGACTCCTACAAACAATCACTAAGGAGGAGGAGAAGATCAAGGAGAGTCCAAAAAGACTAGGATACATACGATAGGGATACCAAACATCTTAAATTTCCAAAACAATTCCTTAAGCTAAGTGCGCTAAAAAACTACTAGATATGACACATAGATAGAATCTTCAGCCATTCTTAAGGAAAGTAAATCTCATGCCATGATCTTCGATGTTAGCTGGCATTATCACTAAGAATCTATACCAGCGAAACGTGTTTTTAAATGTATGGTTTCAGAGCGATCTGAGGGCTTTCTCACATAAACATCCCTTCAGGTAGGCTTATAAGACCGGTCTAATCCTCTAATCGATGGGATACTCATGACCACTCGCAGGTTCACCGTCGTATTAGAGCCCGCGGAAGAGGGAGGCTTCGTGGTCAAATGCCTAGAACTCCCCGTCGCCACCCAAGGCGAGACGAAAGAGGAGGCACTAGCCAACATCAAGGAAGCCATCGAGGGCTACCTAGAGGTCAAAGCAGAGCTCTTCAGAGATAAGATCAAGGGAGAGAGGGCAGAGGTAATTGTCGAAGCTCCCTCTACTATCCTGGCGTGACATCGTCAAAGCCCTGGTGAAAGCAGGGTTCCAAGTCGCCAGACAAAAAGGGAGCCACATCATTCTAGTGAAAGACGAATACATCGTACCGATTCCAAAACATAAAGAGATAAAAAGAGGTCTATTACACGCGATCATCATTGAAGCGGGCTTAACAAGAGAAGAGTTTCTCAAACTTCTAAAGTGAAGAGAAATTAGCTACTTACGCCCAGCATAATACAGGACACAATCAGCTTTCAGTAGAAAGGAACTCGAACAACGCGATATGCCCGCTAACAGTCATGCTGGAATAGGCAGGGCACTGTCATCTACAGCCACACAACCGTCCAAGGCTCTGCCATCATCGGCGACTACTGCGAGATCGGCCCCAACACCTACATAGGCCCCTACACGAGCATCGACAATGTCACCATCAGAAATACAGAAATAGAGAACACCATCGTCATGGAAGGATACCTCATAGACTGCGGCAGGCGCATAACCGACAGCCTCATAGGAAGAAACGTAGAGATCCTCGGATACGAACAAAACATACCGAAAGGACACAAGCTGATCGTCGGAGACACATCAAAAGCCACCCTATAAACCAGCGGGGAGGGATCAAAGAAGACCCAATCACACAACGATCTTCCAGACGCATAGATTGGCTCCGACAGAATCTCATTCTCGAATCAACCAATCATCCTCAACTTAATGCCGAGAACACCACAAAAAAGGCAATCCTACTACCATCTCAAAAATAGAATGGGTGCAAGCCAAGTTTTCCTAGGCATTGATAATGATTCTCAACAACACCTTTCTACTCTAAACATAGGTAGATCCCATGCCAATCCACCCCGACTGGAAGTCGCTGTATGATGCCTTCATCAACCTATACGGCACCGAAGGTGAACAAGCCTTCCTCACCTACTACAAAAAGAACAACATAGACCCCACCCAACCAAGGGCTAAGAGCTCGGAAGCAGACTTAGGCAAAGGAGTCATTGAGCCAAGGACAGAAGAGGTTCCGCCAGGCTATGTGAAGGCGGAGGAGATCCTAGCGATCCTACCAAAATGAGTCCCCTACAAGTGGCGCCGAATTCAATGAGATCGTAAGAAAGATTCGCGAGAAGTGTCTACAATCCATCTCAGGTCACCCATAGACCAATCCCTCTGCATCACCTGCCTGAGATAAGTCGAAGATCACATCAGCATCAACCCTTAGAAAGATCAGGCACTATTTTCAGGAGCAGAACAATCGTAGTAGGTTCCTTATACCGACAACACACACGACGCCGCCACATGCAGCTCGATCGAAAAGCTGATGCAACCGCGTCTTATGCAAAACAAAAACATTTGGACAACAATTTTCGTAAGCGCGCTGAAAGCATTTAAGTTTGACTCAACTCACCTACTATTAGTAGAATGATCAGCCTCCTGCGTCATGGTGATAAGATGAACCTGAAGAAAGGAATCAAACAGGTCTTAAAGGGACACAAAGAGATACTAGTAGCTTATCTCTACGGCTCAAGGGTTAAGGGTTACGAGGGAAAGGGAAGCGACATAGATGTAGGGCTACTCCTAACGGAAGACTTCGAGGCAGAGGCTCTGTACCCGGCTCGGATCGCTGGAGAGATAAAGGAGAAATGCGGTCTTGATCAAGAGGTAGATGTGAGGATTCTGAACAAGAGGCCTTACCGCTTCCTCCACCAGGTAATCAGAGACGGAGAAATAATCCTCTCCGCAGACGAGAGGGAAAGAGTGAGATTTGAGACATCTATCATAGACGGGTACATCGATTTCAAACCCTTCTATGACCAGTATGATGAAAAGAGGAGGGAGAGGCTGCTGGCATGCGCCTAGAGAGAGAAGTGGTAGAAGGGAAGCTAGACATCATCGACCGCAACCTTAGATTTCTAGAGGAAATGAAGACCATAAGCCCAGACCAATTCATAGAGAGCTACAAAGACGTACAAGCCGCGAAGTATTCCCTCCTAGAAATCATCGAAGCTTGCATCGACATCGCCAACTACATAATCTCCGTAAAAGGTTTTAGAAGGGCCGAGGAGTACAGCGAAATGTTCAAAGTCCTGAAAGAGGAAAGAGTCATAGGAAAAGAGCTTGCTGCCAAACTAGAAGACATGGCCAGATTCAGGAACCTATTAGTCCACAGGTATGGAGAGATCGACAACAGCAGGGTTCTAGAAATAATCAAACACAACCTCAAAGACGTCGAAGAATTCGAAAAGGAAATCGAGAAGTTCATCAAAGAAGAATAAGAAAAATTCCGACCTCGAAGCCAATACTCACAGATACTCGAATATTCACGGCAATTTAGGATTTTGATAGCCTGCATTGGCTGAGATCTCTCAACAGACATCGATCGATACAAGCAGCTCCTTGAGAAGCTGATACCCATAGTAGAGCCTACGCCAGAAGAGAGGGAGGCAATAGAAAACGAAGACGAGTTGGTTGAAGAGAAGGAGCTGATGAAGGCACTGGGCAAAGAGATATGTTCAACCTGAAAATAAAGAGACGGGCCCTAGGAAGCCTCGAAAAACTCGATGAAAAAAAGAAAGAACAGAGTAAAAGAAGCCCTACTGAATCTCAAAAACGATCCCCTACCCCTAAGAAAATTGGACATATCTAAGCTGAAGGGTTACGAAAACATATACCGCATCAGAATTGGAGCACTCAGAATCGTTTATGAAGTCTTATGGACTGAAAGGACAACAATAATCCACTATATTGGAACAAGAGAAAAAGCCTACAGAAGAAGAACTTGACATTAGAACCCAACGAAGCTACAGGCGGAACACATCAAAAGGCCACAAACTCATCCTCGGAGACAAGTCAATCATAACTCTATAAGCCAAAGAGGAAGAGAAGGAGATCAACAAGTAGACCGCAAAGGCCCGAATACATCTCACAGATACAAAGGCCAAACCCGCCCTCCTCAACAGGCTTCTCAACCGATTCTCCCTTAGCCTGTTTGCTCACCATTCTCTTCAAGATCTCCTCAACGCTCATGATCAGCCCCAGTCAAAGCCAGATCCAAGACCGAAGAACATTATCCAAGCTGGCGACATATCTCCCACAAGAAACGGAAGAACCGGAACACCGACATCGACCTCATAAACCCAAACCATTGCGACATGAATCAATCGATCGAGACAAATTACCGCTCAGGTTTGGCGCTTAACTAAGTTCTTATAGACGTTTCACAATCTTTCTGTCAGGTAAGAAGGCTGGGCCACACATACGTGAAGGCTACATTCTATAATCCAACGGAATATGTGGAATATATCCAAGGGATACGTGAGTTCAGGAGGGTCAGGAAGGTAGATCTCCAAGCTCTGGTGGATACTGGCGCAACAATCCCAGCTCTTCCCCAAGATAAAGTAGAGGAGATAGGTCTGCCCATCATGGGGGAGGGCGAAGCTGAAGTCGCAGCCGGTAGAGAGAAAGTGAGGCTCGCATTAGGCGTTACCCAAATAGAGGACAGAACAGCCGCGAGCTATATAATGTTGAGGCCAAAGGGTACAACACCACTCATAGGCGTTGTAGCCCTAGAACAAATGGGCTACAAAGTGGATCCGACAACAGGGAAACTCAAAGGCCTGCCGCTCATGCTCTAAGCACCGAACAACACAAACGATTCATCGATGCTGCTCTCGAGAAATCCCTAAAGAGTTTTCTACAAAGGAAGGACAACTTCGATAGGAGCGATGGCAAGAGGAAAGAAAGATGGAGGTTGAACTAAAAATATTCGCAACTACTATCATAACACCATTCTCCTACAAAGGCGCAGCCTTCTACCAAAAAAACCACGAGATCCTAGAACTGCTCTACTCAGCAGGGAGGAGAAACGCCAAAAAGTGAGGAAGACGCCTTCTACAAGGCATGGTGCCAGATCACAAACCTAAATTGCGACAGATTGTCTCCACCAGAACCAAAAGGAACAGTTTCCTTTGAGTCAGAAGGAAGATTGGAGGTTGAAAGCGGAAGGAGAAGAAGAGATAGAAAAAATCAAGAGATACCTTGGTCACAGCCTTCCGCATCAACCGCATCCATCAACTACATATTCCCTTCAAACCTAAAGAATTTCAGTCCTCTATCAATCTCCAACTTAACACATGCACAAATGAAGGCCTAATGCTCTCCTAGCCAATCTTCAAGGCGCCATAATCCACAACCGCACCGCCATCAGACGACCCGCCACCATCGGAACCCACTGCACTATCAGATCCGACACCTACATAGGACCCTACACAAACATCGGCAACCACACCACTCTCCACAACACCAAAATAGAGAACATCATCATGGAAGGATGCCTCATAACCAACCTCAGACGCATCGTAGACAGCCTCATAGGAAGAAACGTAGAAACTCTCGGCTATGAAGAGAACATTCCCAAGGACCAATACACCGTGACCTATTCCAATCCTCTGACTCTGAGGCTTCCCAACATCAGCCATCCCCTTGCTCGGCTGAAGAGGCATTCCATAGAACATAACATCCATCATCACATCAGACGTTTGATCACCGAGGATGTCATCGACGACCAAAGACGTGCTGAAAAGAGATCAACGCTGCCACTCGTGAGATCAATGTGAGGGCAGTCTCTGAGAGGTTCGACGTCGTCCCAATGTCCCGCGTTCCAGAGGTCGAACTAGGGGAGGTGCTGCTCGATAGCCGTGGTGAGGGAATCCTCCAGGAGAAGGAGCTTCCAAATCTCGTGCAGAAAGATTGAGGTAGGAAACACGGGAATAGGAATCAAGAATGGCAATTAGCGCAATCCATGGGAAAACCGTATGTAATATTTGCCATCATTCAGCTGGAGAAATGTAGGTAGTACGGTTTTATAAATAAAAAAATACGTATGTATTTAGCTGGTTCTGATACACCTCAATAAAGGCTCCCCTCACCACAAAACATATAAACATGGGATATCT
>Ga0315314_1002958_pt1 | contig 13666 bp, 25 predicted proteins | sample TDP9_MG_FD_203631 | JGI IMG/M metagenome (GOLD analysis project Ga0315314, IMG submission 203631) | Freshwater sediment microbial communities from Lake Towuti, South Sulawesi, Indonesia - TDP9 | ecosystem: Environmental > Aquatic > Freshwater > Lake > Sediment | place: Indonesia: South Sulawesi...
AATTTCGAGGGAGAGGTAGTGATGCATGAGGAGAAGGGGTTGCCGAGGATTGCGATTTTGTCGGATAAGCAGGCTGTTGCGATGATTCGTAGGGGTTTGAGTTGTGCTTTGTTTATTGAGGCTATGGCTTCGCAGTTGCATCATACGGATAGTTTTAAGAGTTTTAAGATGGATAGGGTGGCTAGGGCTGCTCGGGATATTGTGCGTGATTTGGAGAGTGTGTTGTGATGGCTGAGGTTTTGAGGCAGCTTGTGGGACCCTACGAGATCTTGGATTTGCCAGATCGTGGGAGTGTGCGCTTAAGGATAGTGACGTGGGAGCGGGGAAGCATGCTAATACATCCCAGGTTTCCAGGAGCTCCCGCGGAAAAGGAAATCGAAGTTTTGAGGGTCCATCTAGCGCCGGGAGTGAAGGCGTTGCCACCACCGTATTTTGATGTGACAAGTAAGACGCTGATCGCGCAGTTGTTGCCGTTGCTTCTCGAGCGAGACTTTGACCGCTACGTGTACGTGATAACTAAGTTTGGTGTGGCCCCTAAAGCCCGGTTTACTCTCGAGAGGGTTCCGCTGTAGCCTGGGATTTACTAGTAAAAACAGGCTGTGGCTTCCCAAAGTAAATGCTCAAAGCGGCGTACAAGGTTTGGATGGCGTCTTCCGCAGGCCCTAGCTGACTCGTCACATAGCCGATAAGGTCCTTGCAGCCCTCGCACACAAGCTGAGTTGTGATCTGCTCTCGGGGCTTCTTGTAACCGCATAAGAGGCACTGCTGGTACTGTACGAGTTGTTGAGGGTTAGCCTGTGGGATCTCGGGCTCCACGCCCTGAGCGGCAGCGGCTTCCCTGGCGCGTGCAATTTGGTCAACTCGATTCTGAACGTAGGTTTTGAAGGTTCCGGTGTCCCACTCGAGGTTGATAGCTGTTCTAAGGCCATCGTGAATTTCATAGGGCGTTGGAAGGTTAAGGGCGAGCTGCACATGCGTTGGCGTTAGTCTTTTTGATCTAATTGCACTAATTACATCATCTGGGAGATCCTGAAGCTCCTCGATAAACTGGATCCAGCGTCGGCTCCAGGGAAAGATTTTTTCAAGCTCCTCGTCTGTGGCGCCAAGCTGCTTTAGTTTGCGTATACTCTGTGCGATGCTGATGTATTCGTAGGATCCTCTAGCCACGTTCTCGACAATGTTCATGATTAGGCCGAGCTTCTCGTCGGCTTCGATTACTTTCACTGTTATCTCTGTGTTACCCTGGGCTGCGAGCTCAAGAATTCGGGACTTACCGGTGACAAGCTCGTAGGACCCATCTGGTAAGGCGCGTACAACAGGATCCTGGATGACACCGACCTGGCTGATCGTCGACGCCATGAGAGCCTTCTGCTCCTCGTCTAAGACAGAGCTCACGCGGACATCTGGAACACGAATCTTTTCCAGAGGCACGGTTTTAAGCTCTGGCACGGTTTTTCACCGAGAAGAACATGTAGGGCATACAAAATATAAAATTTACTACGCGGGTACGGGATCCTCGTGGTGAAAACTAAATCCCCTAGGTGTCTGACGCTCAAAATGCCTGCGCGTGTTCTGTTCACCTGTACAACACCAAAGCGGAAAGGTTTATAGGGTGCGGTATGGTGATATTACGGTGTGGATGTGGTGTATGTGACAGAAAAGGAAAAAATGGGGACTTCGGAGTGGATAACCATCCGCAGCCACGCCAGGCAGTTGTATCTCCCCCTGGCAGCTGATCTCGTAAGCGTCTTCGACCTCAAAACCGGAGATCAGGTACACGTGAAGTTTGTGGAGATCAAACGCAAAAGTGAGGGAGTGGAAAAGTGACATCAGCCGAGAAGGCGTACAAAGAAGCCAAAGCAGAAGCCTGGAAGGCGTACAAAGAAGCCAGAGCAGAAGCCTGGAAGGCGTACAAAGAAGCCAGAGCACCAGCCGAGAAGGCGTACAAAGAAGCCAAAGCACCAGCCGAGAAGGCGTACGACGAAGCCATAGCAGCAGCCTGGAAGGCGTACAACGAAGCCATAGCAGAAGGCTGGAAGGCGTACAACGAAGCCAAAGCAGAAGCCGAGAAGGCGTACGACGAAGCCATAGCAGCAGCCGAGAAGGCGTACGACGAAGCCATAGCAGAAGCCTGGAAGGCGTACAACGAAGCCATGGCAGAAGCCGAGAAGGCGTACAACGAAGCCAGAGCAGCAGCCGAGAAGAAAGGCGGTGCATAAAGATGAGTGACAGGTTTGAGGAGTGGTTGACTGAGCAGATCCGCAAAGCAGCCAGCGAGACAGAGCAGCCGGATCCCGAGTTTGAGGAAGCGCTGATCGCGTACCTAGAGCTGTTAAACTTTGGCATACCAGTGGAGAAGGCCAAGCGCATCATGAACATCTACCTAAACGGAAAGGTTGCGAGGTGATCACACTTGGGTAAAGACGTGATCGACGAGATGGCTGAGCGCTATGGAGTCCGCAGCTTCCTTGACAATCCGCCTCGCAGCTACTTTGACCACAGCGACGCAACAGACCGAATCATGCACAGTGGCGTCGATAAGGCTTGCAGCTCCGACGCGGAAGAGGCCTACAATCAAAAACATAAGCGGCAGATCTTCCATGTCAACGGTACATACAACACGGAGATACGCGTGAAGAATGGGGTAGCTATGAAGTCAATTCGGGCCCTACGCGAAGTCACGGTTCGCAAAAAGGCTCACTGGTGGAATCGGTTCTAGGAAGGAGAAGAGGCGATCAACATGACTGAGGGTTTGCCCAAAATGAATCTGAAAATGCTTGATTGCTTTTGTGGTTTAGGTGGGGTTAGCGATGGCTTCGCACTGGAAGGCTTCGATGTTCTCGGTATTGACATCGAGGATATGCTATCTAAAGGATACAAGCACAGTTTTCTGAGAGCGGACATTAGAGACTTGAAAGGTGAAGATTTCCGAGGTTATGATGTGATTTGGGGAAGCCCACCCTGCCGAGATTTCTCTACGCAAACCCAAGCAAACAAAGGTTATCCCAACAGAAAGCCGCCCATTCCACAAGAAGGATTAAAACTAATTCACGCATTCAAAAATTTTGTCAACGAAGCGCAACCTAGAATTTGGTTAATGGAAAATGTGACCCAGTTAGAAGTTTTCTACAAGGAAAAACCGATTATGCGTTTTTTAATGAGCAAGAGGGGAAAACGCACAATCTGGGGCAATCTAAATTTTCCGCTTCAATACGATATTAGACCACAACGAAATCTAGAATTTGATTATGTGAAATTGAGTTATAAAATGCGATCTGCCGCGCGTGCCAAGATTCCTTTGCCATGCAGTAGAGCCTTCGCTAAAGCTTGTAAGGAGAAGCTTTTGGAGACAACAACAGACTTGATGAAGAATGGAAGTAATTGAGGTTAGGCTAAAAAAAGCGGCTCTGTGCAAAGGCATGAATCCGTTTAGCCGGTGAGTATGATATGGTGAAGGGTACAGCCCTATTCCGCAACGCGCACGTCGACATAACTGTGCAGATCTCGCAGCCAGCGCAAAAACTAATCGGCTTAGAAAACGTGTCTAGGCTGGTCTCGCTGCTAACCGAGCTGCTAGAGATGGTTGAGGCTAAAAGCGCCTACATAGGCAAGGACGGCCCAGCCATCACCATCTACATCCACAGCGCCAAATGGGGAAACACAACCTGGAGAATCCACAAAAATGAAGCTGAAAACCACGTTGGGAAGGCATTATAGAAAATGGCTTGCTTGGGTCGGAGACGATATCGTTGAGATGCAGTACGCGGAAGTCGCGCAGTGGCTAGCATTTAATGTGACCAAGAGAGTTTTAACGAAAAGGGAGCTAGGCTGGACTAGGGGGGAGTGTGACGTCACGACTTCAGAAGCGCATAAAGGAGTTTGACCGTCTAGTAGCCCACGCAGCGAAACTCCACAACGTCACATGGTGCGTAAAAAGGCAGCTACCCATATTCACAAGGACGCTACAAGGCGAAGAATGCTGCCGCTGCCGAGACTCTATTTTCAACGATGGAATCTGTGATCCTCTCTAGGCACGCTGGAATCATAAAATGCAAGAAAAACAGCGGAAGAGGCAGCCCAGGCCCGAGCTGGTCCACGGCTTAACCGAAACCGTGCACCTAAAAGACTGGGAGTTCGCAATAATCATAGCTGCACTAAAGGTCTACGCAGACGACGCCAAGAAACGAGGACTCAGCCCAGGAACCGTTACATACGCCAGGAACCTACGATCTCGCCTAAGCGCGCCCTTCGGGCGCCTCGTCAAAAGGACCAAGCGTAAGCACTGGGAGATCTGGAACAAAATCCAGCACGCCAAGGACTTAACCGAGTACTAAACCATAACATACTACGTAGCTGCCTCAGCCTCTAACTTTTTAGAGTAGAACATATAAAGTCCTAGACTGCATATTTTAAGCGTCCAGAGCCACCAATTCTAGCCAGAGGCCTCGGCGATGAAGGACACACCACACATCTTAAACCACACGACACCAGAAACACGTAAACAAATGTTATACTCTACGCGCACAGAGACCGCAGCCTTCAGAGTTGATCCGGAGCTATGGTCTAGGTTCCGTGAAGAGTGCAAGTTTAGAGGCGTGTCAACCTGTCACGTGCTCGAGGCCCTCATGGAAGCATGGATTGAGGGCCAGAAGGCTGAAGCAACCGTAATTAAGCCAGTTGTGGTGAATCTAACCATGCAGCACGTGGTTCAGAGGCCGCGCCGTAGCACGCCTTACACTCCGGAGCAGGACCTAGAGTTTGTAGGGTACCGGCAAGCTATACGCGGTCAGGGTCGACTAAAAGTGTTCCGCGAGAAGCCCAGCGGTCGAATCTTGGAGTTTTGGGCTGGCGAGTAAGCATGCACGGGGTTCCAGTGGAAAAAGAGGCGTGCCTGCTTCTACTAGTAAAAGTTTATATACTTGTTTCTACTAGTAAATATCAGTTGGGAACGGCGATAGGTGAAACAGACCGAAGCGATTAGCCGACCAACCTGCTGACCACAGGTAATTAAGAGGCGTTGAAAAGGAGTTGGTCACCTAGAGCGGTTCAAATCCGCTCCGTTCCCACCAAGCAGATGGGTAAAGTTGAGTGTACAGAGACATCTTGAGCACTGCAGAGATATACTAGTAAAAATAGCGGATCGCCCCGACTGTGCTGAGATAACGGGTTACGACAAGATCGCTATCGAGGTATTTGCGAAGGGAATTGAGTCAGCGATTAAGCGATATAAGAGCGAGGCTATACGAGTGCGAAAGTACTATCCCTGAATTTACTAGTAAATTTCTCTTGAAGCGAAATTACTAGTAGGTTGACGAGGAAAAAGAGGGGGGATTTACTACGAGGACCCTACTCTTTCTTTGGTTTCGGGGGCTTCAGCAGCTTAGCCAAGGCTTCAGCAGCCGGCTCCGGCTTCACTTCCTTCTTTTCTTCAGCCATGTCACTCAGCCTTCGGCTTTTTAAACTTGCGTATGTATGCTCGATCCAGAAACAGTGTTAAGGCGTCGGGGTCCACGAGGACCTCTTTAGCCCTCGCTGTTAGATCGTCGTCGGTGATAAGGTCCTTGATGTAACCATCCTCGTAGGCGTCTAGCAATCCTTTTTTGTAGGCTCGAACGCGATCACCTCTAGCGTCAGCCACGTGATACTCGATCTCGTCTGGGTCAATCTCAGCCGCGGCTAAGTTTGCTCGCAGCGTGTCCTCGAGGATGAAGCCGAGGACAAAGTCGCTCTTCGCGTTAGTGACCAGCCGGCTTTTCTCGGTGTTGTAGCTTGCGAGACGCTTGGTCTCAATGAGGCGACGTTTGTAGCCTATCATCGTATCGATGTCGTCGACGGTGAATCCTATCTCAGCCAGTTTTTTACGCACCCACTCCTCGGGAATCTCGGGATCCTCAAGCATGGCCAGCAAAGTCCGCTGGCTAGGCTCACGATACATAGTTTTTTGCCAAGCATCGATGTATGAGTCTTTCCAGCCCTGCCGCTGGTATATGCTACGCCAGTCATCCTGTGTAATGTAACCTTCAAACAACATTTGATCCGCGGATCGCGTATCCGGGATTCGCGGTCGCCACAGCTGGTTTAAGCTGTAGCGGAGAGGCCAGATGTAACTGATTGTGGCAAGTTCCAACGTTAGCGCTGAGGCTACGCGACCGAAGCCAGCCATGTCGTACATCATCGCGCTCAAGTAGCCCAGCCCCATTTGTTTAAGCGGGTGAACCAGTTCGCCAGCAAGCATGGGTAAAAATATGCTAGTCCCAAAGCCCAGCACAGTAGTCATCACGTTGGCGATGCTTCCCACAGGGTCTTCAGGGTCAGGACTTTTTGGACTCGCGAAGAAATTGAGTACTGTGCGAAATAAGCCTTGAACACTGTTTATTAACCAAGCGCCTAAACCTTCTAATCCTGCTCGGAGAGGCGCGACCACGCGCTCCGAGAGGAAACCACCCACCGCAACTCCGAACCCAGCCACGCCCTGACTTAGCCACGCCCACAAATTTTTGAAAATAGACTGCATCGGCTCAAGGATGGGTTTGAATACTGAGCTTATTGTGTCGCCGATGGCTGTTGAGGCTGCGTCGAAGGCTAAGCCTACCTGGTCCACGATCCATGAGCCAGCCTTGGCTACCTCGCCTTGAAGCCAGTGGAACGTGTCAGTCATCCAGCGCAGGGTACCATCCCAGAAGCCGCTTAGCCGATTAACGATCCAGCTGGCTGACTCACCGATTACACTTTGCAGCCAGTGAAAAGTGTCAGTTGCCCAGCGTAGGGCGCCGGTGATCCAGCCGAAAACTGTATCTGTGATCCACTTTCCCGCGGCCTGAAGCTGCTCCCAAATCCACGTGAAAGTGGTAGCTGCGCCAGACTGAACAGCCTGAACCGCAGCAACCACAGCGTCAAAAACAGTTTTACCGACCTCTCCGATGACAGTTTGTATCTTGGCGCCGAGATCTTGGAAGCGATCCCACAGCCATCCGCCAACCGCGGTGATCTGGTTCCACAGCCAAGCCGCGGAATCGTTGATCCAGCCGGAGACCACGCGAACAGCAGAAACAGCAGCCTCACTGATCCAGCTCCACAAGCCGTCAAACCAGGCCTGTACGCCATCGAGAGGCCAGGGCCACCCGGCCAAGGATTAGAACCTCACGACTTCTGGTTTCGCTTGAAGTCTCGCTTGGATATCCGCTTTTATGGCGCGAGCTTCCTCTTCCTTGGTCCATTTCTCTTTTGGGATTCGAATCAAGCCTGGGGGAAGCGTTCCGTAGCGGTAGGTGATCCACATCTCCGACTTGGGCTCGCCCTCGAGTGAGGGCAGCGGGATCTCTCGGCGCTCGAGGATCTGGACTTCAAGCCTTTCGTCTTTTGCCAGGTAATTCACCCCCTGGAGCCTGAGGTTTAGGCGGCGGCGGCGCGGTTTCAGCCCACTCACGAATGATCTGGCAACAGCGACATTCACAGCCTTCAGCGTACGCGGCTTCAGCGGCTTCAATGAGTAGTCTGTAGGCTTTTGACGCTTTGATCCATTCAGGCATGGGTTGCTTGCTCAACTAGGGTCCCTCTTTTGGCTTAGGCTTGAAGCGCTCCAGCAAACCCTCGATGAAGTCGGGTCCCATATAGCCAGCCACAAAACACATGATCTGGTTTGGAAAATTGTAGTCACTGTACAAAACGGTGTACACGTAGCCGACGATGGCTCCGACGACCACGTGGCGAACACTGGTATAACTGAGCAGCTCCTGGAAACCTTTGCTCCACAGGATGACGTAGGCTAGGGCGCCAAGGATGCCGAGAATGATAAATTTTGTTGGGAGTTGCAGCATTTTTCTCTCGCCTAGAACTTATTTTGCTGTGGATGCAATTTAAGGTTTAAGGTAGGGCTGCCGGTCCTGAGGTGTTTTGCTCGCTTCGGAAGTTTTTTGAGTCGGCCCCCAGCCTCAGCGAGCCTAGCCCACATGTGATCGCACTCGCAAACGCCACTCGCGGCTCGAGTCGAGTAGTTGTACAGACGCTGGAGCCAGTCTGTCTTCCACAGGCTTCCCGCAAAACCGTAGTGATGTGAAAAAGACTCGTAGGATGTGGCTACCGCTTCAGCCAAGTTATTGCGCAAAATCTCAAGGGCAGCCTCGAGGTAGCTGGGCGAGATAACCGCGTCCACGTCAAGGTTTAGTGTAAAGGGTGTTTTTACCACGAGGATCCCAAGCTTCCGCGCTTCGCCCATCGCCATGTCCGCGGACACATATACTGTGGTGTATCCTCGTAGTAACTCGCCACCGCCGCTGTCGACGACAATCAGCGATGAGCGGAAGAGCAGCCACTCCATCTCGCGGATAAACTGTGGGAGATCCGGGGGGTCCCTAACTGGGATAACTACGGAAAGGTCAGAGAGCACACGTGACATCATCGATGGCTAACTCTCCGTCGCCGCTGACACGCTCAATTTTGATGTTCTGTAGGGTTTTACCAGAGGCCACTTCGCCCTTGAGGTCCTTGTACGCGTAGGCGCCGTAACCGCAGCCAGCGCTATCCTCGTCATAATCAACCACGGTTGTTGAGGCATCGGTGTAGGTCAAGGTGACACGCCATTGAATCCTGGACCCACCCACGGGAAACCGGCGGATGCTGCGCCACAAGCCAAAAACTGTTGGTGCCGTAAGGCATTGCTGTGGAACATTTTGCAGTAAATTTTGTGTGATGTAGTCAACGCTGTCCAGGTAGGCGTTGTAGGTTCCTGTGTGTGGCTTCGCCGTGGAGATGGTGGCGCCTACAGCGGTCCAGCCGGTGAAGTCTCCGGTTTCAAAGCCGCCGTTATTAACTTGTTCACCTGTTGGGCAGACCGCTGGCCGGATGCCTACACGGCTCATGTGGCGTAGGCCCACGCGGATTGAACCAGCCACTTAAACTTCCTCGCCCACGATCTCAACGTGGCACGTGCCCGCAGATCCACCGCTTGGATACTTAGCTTGTATGTCAAATATTTTTACGCCGTCGCCGACCATCGCATAGTAGTCCCAGGGAAACCAGTCTGTGAAAGGCACCTTGGCAGGCACATAGACTTCCGCGGAGATGTCAGCGCCATTCCACCGCAGCTTAAACATAACATCTGTATCGCAGCTCACCAAAATTTTGGCGAGTTGAAACGTTTTTCCATTGGTCACGACATGTGAGGCTACGGTTTGGTAGCTCGCTGTGGTTGTGACAGACCCTTTTTTAAGCACGCCGCCTTTAGGCCGAGGGATAACGGGTCCTTGCTCGCTGGCTGGAATATCCACGTTCTGCGTCACGTATCTCGTGTAATCTGGCAGCCCAGAAACCATGACAATTAGGCTCCTACCGCCGCAGTATGGCTCGCCACAGGTCCACGAGGGCCTGAGTAGCTCGGTAAGTTTTTAGGCTGAGAGGCTCGTCTTCGCTGATCCACTCAGCGCCCAACCACAACGTGTGTGGGTACGTGTCGTCCACATTCCAAAGTTCCCACCTTAAAAAAGGGAGATTGCCCTTGATCGGCTCGTTGACTTGGCTGAGCACAATAGCCATGTCGTCAGCAGCCACGCAGTTCCCAGCGCTTCGTGGCATGATAGGTTTCAAGCCCAGAAGCACGCGTGATCTCGCCAGTCCGTGGCAGCCAGCGGGAAAAAACAGCCACAAACCTGTGAGGGTTCCAGGGCTGATCCTGCACTGTTGAACGATTAGGGCGGTTTCAGCAGTTTCCTTGGGAATTGTGTATTCCCAGCGGTCAAACACAAGATCACGGCACCTTAGCCCAGACAACCTCAAATCTCTGCGGTTTATCAGCCATGCCCTTAACAGTTTTACCATACACACGGTTAGTAGTGTTGCCTATGAACACCATATCGCTTATAAACCCTGCTTCAACATCTGCAACAAACTCAGCCAAAGATATTTCTCGCACATCCGCTCACCTCTTCGCGTAAGATGCTCTGCCATACATTGTTCCTGTGCCAGCAGCGGTTGTCTTGCGAACCTCAATTTTAAGGCTTCGCGCCTCTAGGAACGAGTAACCATGCGCTAGAAGGTATGAAGTAGCTATCTCAAGGTATGTTGGCGCATCTATGTTCATACGTACACGATACCATGTCGCCGCAGTGACATCAACAGTTTGCGAGATAGTTAAGCCATCGATGGTAAATCTAACATCCAGCGTTTCGTTTGTTGTATCAACCCTAACAACAAGGCTGTATAATCGCACGTTTGGTGTAGTATCTAAGATAGTGTACCACGTATTCTGCGTTGGATTAGTTTGTGTCAGCTGCGCGGCGGCTTGATGTTGAAACGTCAGCTCAGTGCGAATGGTATCCAGCATATCGCTGAGAACTTTTAAGCTATCTGTTGTGGTTGAGAACCCGCTACCTTCTATCGCATCCAAAACATCACTTAGAATCTTCAGGCTGTCGGTTCCTGTTGCAAATCCGGAGCCTTCCATGGCGTCCAGAATTGCCTTCAATGCAGCAAGCCCATACGTAGCGTTTTGCAGCAGCCTCTTGTTCTCACCGGCTCTACAAGCCAAACTTCCCATACTAGACCGGCTCCTCATACCCTTCTAAGTAGCCTACGATCACATCTGCGCTGGTTCCACCCTCAACCCTAAAAGCTGGTTCCTCACCTGGCAGAAAAGCATGGGTCTTGTCCACGTGATAGCGTATTCCAGCTGAGGGAGTCTCAATCTCCTCAAGAGGGATAAACACTCCGTTGATGATTTTGCCAAAAGCTATGTTTGTAGGCGCGTTGGTTGAGTCTTCAATGCTTCCAGTCGTTATGTATAGTACATAGCGTGGATCATGCGGGTCTTTCGGACTAAAATTCTGCGTGGTCGCGTTGGAAATGACGCCAACAACATCTTTGCGGTACAATCTACGTCTAGACATTTTTGTATTCACCTTCTTTTCGGTTTAACCATGAAATAAAAAAATGGGGGAATGGAGTCGATCCCTTTTATGCCGGATAGGTTTTTTGAAGCTCGTCTAAGACCAGATACCAGTTGCCGCTGCTAGATCCTTCCGTGATCTCCACGTACACGTCTTTGTTTAGATCGGCGTCAAGCCACTGCTCTTCAGGTGTATCAGGCGTCAAGGTCAACAGCGGAATCATGCCGTGTAGAAGGATGCCTTCGCTGCCGGCTCGCCACCAGTGGTTTGCAGTAGCTGTTCCATCGTGGAGATACTCGTACATTCGCATAAAGCGTGTTTGATCTGTAGCCGTCACAGTCGCGGGCATGATAGCTGCGGCCTGCAACAGTTGAATCCAGCCCTGCAGCCTCTCATCGATCATGGTGTCGTAGTAGTCGCCAGCGGCTGCATTGCGGAACCGAATGGTTGTCCTTGCCCTACGACGACAGCAGTCGTAGATGAATCTTGCCCAGTCGCTTGAGGATACGTTGTCAAGGATATATTCTTCTTTGCTTTTGATTGATAGAAACAGGTTCTGCGTTAGGATGAAGCATGTCGTGCTGAGAACGCCACTTGCGTAGGTCGGCTCGCTGAACAGGTGCACTTGTCTAAGCTTGTTCAAGGTGGGCAATTTCACGGCGTATTGGGTTTCGCTGTTCGCATCCTTCTTGATTATCTGCCGTTTCTGAAGGAAGCCCTTGCCAAATAGCCCAGGCTCAGGATTCTTTCGGAACAGGCCATAAATGTTCATTTTTGAATAGCCATCCGCGAAATGGGTGGTGGATATGTTGTTTGTTTCTTCCCACTGTACGCCAGCGCCGAATTTTTCCAGGAATAGGCCATAGTCAGGGTCTCCGAGATAGCGCCCAAATGGGATGTAGATGTACTGGCTCTGCTGCTCCGTGTCCACAAAGCTAAGCGTGTCGTGAGTCATCTCGCCGCGGTCCCAAAAGTTTAGGGCATGGACCATCTTGCCCATCAGGTCGATGATGGGATAGTTGCCGTTGCCAACTATGCGGAGCTTTGTTATGCGCTGTATAAAATGCGGGTCATCGTAGCTGCTAAGGTCAGCCTCGTTCGTGGTCAGAAGCCTCACCGCGAGGCCGCTGAGGGCTCCACGCTCAGGCAGGTCAAAACGATTAGTCGTGTTCTCGTCGATTGCCCAGTTATTTTTTAGCGCTCGCCAATACCAGTAGCCCATGAATTCACACTCCTGTTTCACGGGCCCTCTAGGCCTTGCCTTTCAACGCTTTCAAGCCGCGAAGGTTCTCAAGCATCTTCTGCTCGCGTTCCCCATCTGTGGCCTGTGCCATCGCATCGATCTTCGCCACGTGGCTCGTGAGCATAGGCTGAAAAGTCATGATGAAGCCCGCGACCTTAGCCTCACGCTTGGTCACACCCTCAACGACTCGAGCGGCTCCGATCTCGCTGCTGTACTTGTACCATTCAGCCATCGTGGTCTTGCCAAGCGCGTTAGCCCTGGATTTAGCGTCGATCGCTTTCTTGGTTTCAGCAGCATACTTGTCTTCCGCGGCTATACCGGCCGCAATAGGGTCCTTGGCTGGCTTCGCAATCCCAACCTTATAGTTGGTTTCACCCACTGACTTCAACGTGTCTAATTGTCGTTTCTTCCAGTCATCAGGCGATAGAATCCTCGTCACTGTAGCCATAAATCACGCACACTCCAAATTTTAATCAGCGGGATTCTCTATGCCAAGTTTTAAATATAAAGTTCAGACTAAAATTATCAGGATCAGAACGGTGCTTGTGACATGGTTGCAAACCAAGAAAAAAGGCATTGGCAGCCGCGAGAAATGCAGATGATCACGGAATGGCTCGCAAAAACACAGCGCGGCAAACGCTGGCTCACCAGAGTCCGCCTCGGATCACCGAGACCAGAGGTCCCGCGTCCGGACATGTCACCTGAAGAATTAGCCATGATCGGCAGCTGGCGCAGATGGGCCGACGCAATAATTTTAGAAGACAAGAAAGCAACGATCGTTGAGGCTGCGATCCGACCGGAACCCGGAGATATAAGCAAACTCCAACTCTACGCCAGACTCTTCCCCCACACACCCGAGTTTTTCCCCTGGAAAGCGCTGCCAGTTGACCTGATACTGCTTTATGCGATCGAAGACCCAGCGACCATCCTACTAGCCAGAGAAGCCAAAATCGCATGCATCGAGTACAAACCGACCTGGCTGCCAAAATACCTCGAAATTCTTCTGCCTCGAGAGCGTCGAGGCACTCAGGCACCAAAAGAAATCATGGAGAAATAAACATGTACATGCATATAATCCCCGCTCTAGTGGAATTTTGTTGTGTGGGGTCGATCTGCATGGAAAAATTTCACAGGTGAGGTAGTGATGCATGAGGAGAAGGGGTTGCCGAGGATTGCGATTTTGTCGGATAAGCAGGCTGTTGCGATGATTCGGAAGGGGTTGAGTTGTGCTTTGTTTATTGAGGCTATGGCTTCGCAGTTGCATCACACGGATAGTTTTAAGAGTTTTAAGATGGATAGGGTTGCTAGGGCTGCTCGGGATATTATACGTGATTTGGAGAGTGTGTTGTGATGGCTGAGGTTTTGAGGCAGCTTGTAGGACCCTACGAGATCTTGGATTTGCCAGACCGTGGGAGTGTGCGCTTAAGACTTGTGACGTGGGAGAGGGGAAGCATGCTAATACATCCCAGGTTTCCAGGAGCTCCCGCGGAAAAGGAAATCGAAGTTTTGAGGGTCCATCTAGCGCCGGGAGTGAAGGCGTTGC
>Ga0315314_1002959_pt1 | contig 13666 bp, 17 predicted proteins | sample TDP9_MG_FD_203631 | JGI IMG/M metagenome (GOLD analysis project Ga0315314, IMG submission 203631) | Freshwater sediment microbial communities from Lake Towuti, South Sulawesi, Indonesia - TDP9 | ecosystem: Environmental > Aquatic > Freshwater > Lake > Sediment | place: Indonesia: South Sulawesi...
TGTGGGATAACTTCACCTACTTCCTCAAGAGGGTCGTCCCCGTCGCCGAGGAGGCGGGGGTCAAGATGGCGCTCCACCCCGACGACCCGCCGGTGCCCTCCCTGAGCGGCGTCGCCAGAATTTTCAGAAGCGTTGAAGCTTTTAAGCGGATGATCGAGATAGTTCCCAGCGACCACAACGGGATCGAGTTCTGTCAGGGCTGTTTCTCCGAGATGGGCGCGGACGTGATCGAAGCCATCCGCTACTTCGGTCAAAGAAGGAAGATATTCTACGTCCACTTCAGGGACGTCAAGGGAACCTCGACCAAGTTTGATGAGTGCTTCATAGACGAGGGAAACGTGGACATGCTCAAGGCAATGCGGGCCTACAAGGAGGTCGGGTTCGACGGACCCATGATAGACGACCACGTGCCTAGGATAATGGACGACACGCCGTGGGGGCACAGAAGTCGGGCCTATGCGTTCGGGTACATGAAGGCCCTCATGCGCGCCGTGGAATCCTCACCCTAAATATTTGAGGACCTTGAGGCTTTAACTATGTCATAGTTTTAGCTATCACTTTTAACTAAGGAATTATTATGCAACACATGAAAATAAGGACTAAAGACGCCGTACCACCTTCCAAACAATTTCTCCGACGTTGATTAACAAAATACTCTAATTCTAACGTGCAACAGAACACGCTTTGAAAAAGCTTAAAAATTTAGCCTATCCAAATAAGTTATCATATTCTATTTAGACAAGTAAGGACAGAGGCGGGGAAGTGGGAGGAGGGGTGCCACGACACCTGTGGAGCTGTTAGCACAGATATCCGCGTATATAGCCCTAGCCTTTGGCCTGTTTTTCTTCACCTTTGCCGCTAAGTACTACCTCTCCGTGCTCTTGGTGCTTTTGGGCCGAGGCACCCCAGAAAAAAACTTTTTCAACAACAATCTTCGGTCGGCGGGTAAAAACTCCACCCATTTTAACAATCCCTTAAACAAATCGCCTAAACTTAAGGGTGATCCCGCGCCCCGTGTCTCCATCCATCTTCCCTTCTATAACGAGAAGAACGTGGCGGAAAGAATCATCAACGCGTGCACAAACCTGGATTATCCGAATTACGAGGTGGTGGTGGTCGACGATTCAAGGGACGAGACCATAGAAATTCTGAAGAAATGGGGTGAAAAGAGGGTGGCTCCCACCGTAAAGTTTGTGCACCGCAAGGATAGACAGGGATTTAAGGGAGGGGCTTTGAGTGAGGCGTTAAGGCACACAGACCCCCTGGCAGAGTATATAATCGTCTTTGACGCAGATTTCGTGCCACCCCCGGACATTATTCAACAGTTTCTCCTATACTTCGAAATGGGAGGTTACAAAAATGTGAAAAATCTGGTTAACAAAAACCAGAAAAACAGTAAACAATCCAACGAACACACGGTTATAGAAGAGGTTAGGGCTTGGTACGAACGTAGGAGAATCGCAGCGGTTCAGGGGTATCAACTTCATTATCTGAACAAGAATGAGAATTGGATAACCAAGGGGGTCAGAGCCGAGTTCAGCGGGAGTTACATGATTGAAAGGGTGGCTGAAGAGTTCTTCGGCGCCATGAAAATGATTGCAGGCAGCGTTTTCATGATACGAGCCGACGTTTTGAGGAAGCACGGGTGGTCCACCAGCCTAACCGAGGACTGGGAGTTAACCATAAGGCTTTACCTTGAGGGGTACAAGGTTGTTTACACACCCCTCATTCAGGCAGCAGCCGAAATACCCACCACCATACGCAGGCTTGCGCGTCAGAGGATGCGGTGGGCTGAGGGCCACACCTTGGCTGTGAAAAAGTATTTCTGGAAGGTTTTAAAGTCGCCTATGCTTACACTGGTCGAGAAGCTGGAATTCCTATACTTTGCCCCCTACTACCTTCAATCCTTCTTCTTTTTAACCGGCACCTCCTTCTGGCTTTTGTCTGAAATGCTGAGCCAAAATCTGCATTATTATGCCATTCCGCCCAACTTAGCGCTTTTAGGCTGGTCCCTGGTTTTGACCAACATGATTTCTCTACCTTTGATGGGATTAACAGGACTATTCATGGAGAAAAGTGCACGGAGGGACTTCTCAGGAATCTTTTCCTTCATCGTTTTAACCTATGTTTTAGCCCCCTTTCAGGCCGGCGCCGCCCTAAAGGGCTTACTGGAGAAAAAGGAGGGCGTGTGGTTTAGAACCCCCAAAACGGGGAAGATAACCGAACTAATCTTTAGGATTCAACTCCGAAAGGTGCTCAGCTGGATTCTTCCAGCAAGAAAGGGATTAAGGGCGGAAGGAAAGGAGGATGTTAAAAAGAGGCGTTCGGGAGCAGCCCTCATCCTTCTAATCGTCATGTCCAGTATGATTGGAGTAATAGCCATCCTGTCCCCCGCTCTCTCCACCGCTCATCAGGGATTTAACCCAACCGCGCTAGCCTTCAGGCATACAGATTCTCCCCTAAACGTTTATGACATTACTTCAAACCGTTATCTAGTCCACCCAAATTGGACTAATCTGGACAACACGACACACAAGGATTCGTGGAAGGCTAGTCCCCAGCCGAAATGGACCGAGGTCTGGAACTTTTACCTACACAGTCCTCTGGAACAGCCCTACACAATGTCGGGAAAAATTGCTTACTACATGTACCTTTACATCGAACCCTACAAAACCGGGGGCAACTACACTCCTTTTAGATTCTATGTTTATGACGTAAACGAAAACGGTGTTAGTGCCCAGGTGCACCTAGACACCTTTAACGTTTCGTTAGAGGAATCTTCTAAACTGTTCGTTCTAAACGGCACAGACGTTATAACCCCCTACACCTTCCAGGCGGGCCACACCATACGTATCCGAATTGACATCTACGGAACCGCCTCCCTAACCTATCACTTTGAATACGGATCCCCAAATAGACCCTCCTGCGCGGTTTTCCCGGGCATCGTCGTACCCGAGAACGCCCTGTTACTCGCATTTTTAGCCCCGACCATACCTGTCGTTGTGTCCAGATTGAGAAAGAGGAGGAATGGATGTCCTTGAGTGAAGGAGAGTTTAAAGAGCAGGAAAACGAAAGTTTAACATACCAGCACCTGTTAGTAGTGTCAGCCGTTGCCTTCCTCGTACTTCCATTCGTCACCACGTTCAATGATTTTCTGACAAGAATAGTTGAGGGCACAGGGCTCTACAGGTTTATTCAAGGTATGATTGTGCCAACTTTGGTGAGGATGGTCGGCACAGTTTTACGACACTTCTTCGGTGTCCAGGCAAGCATTTCCAGCACGTCCGTGTATCTCCAAGGCGCGGGCTTTCCTGTTGAAATTTACATAAGTTGGAACTGCGTTGGGTGGCAGAGCCTAGTCCTTTTCTTGTTCACCCTTGTTACAGGCCTTCAAGGACCCTACACCCTTAGAAGCAAGGTTAAATGCCTTCTCTTGGGCGCCGAGGGAACTTTTCTGGTTAACCTCCTAAGGATCGTCCTATCCTGCTTATTAGCCTTCCATCTCGGTTATTTACCCGCCGTAATTTTCCACGATTACCTGGGAACCCTCTTGCTTATAGCATGGTTAGGGACCTTCTGGTACTTCTCCTTCGAAATGGTCCTTGAAAGAAAAGCGGTTCCAACAGCAAGAAGGATGGGAACCCCCTCTCGCCTCGGCGCTTCCTTGAAAAGTTTACGTGTCTTCCCACACGGAGTCTGGGCTAGAGTTCGAGGAAAAGGTAGAAGCTCAAAGGGAGAGGTCTAAACATGGGAAGATTTTACACCATAAACGGCAATAACTTGTACATATATGTAACAGCGAACGATGAAATGTTTTCCTTAAATGATTTTCCCTCAGTTTTGGGTTTGTTTGAAGCCGAATCCGCCTGGCGCCGGAGTGACAAGATGGCCGTTTGCCAAAACGTGTCTTACAATTCCTTGCAGCAAGCAAAAGTTATACTGGAAATTCAAGGTTACCAGCCGCGGGAAATCAGCGAAACTTTGCTGGAACGATACTTTGTCGAGGGGGAAGAAAGAATCTTATCTTCATACATCTCTATGGAAATGCGGGATAAAAATTTGACCCCTCTGAACGAAGAGGACATTTTTATGCATGCGATGCTCAAGCTGGAGGCCGCCCGCAAAGAGGGAAAGATTCGAGAAGAAGTCTATTCTGAGGCAAAGAAAAACATTGAAAAGAAGTTGAGAAATTACGAAAGGAAGAAAAGGGATTGTTGACAATTTCTTTCTAGGAGAAAGAGGAGATGAGTGAAGAAGAGAAAATAAGGAGAATGGCCGAGTTCAGAACCATACTGGAGAAGCGCGTGCGAGAAATGAAAATTGAATTGGAGGGACTACAAGCCCTATTGGGACTCCTCGATGAAGCCCTGCTGGAGAAGGGTTTTAGAAGAGCGGAGATCACTAAGCCAATTCCCCCCGCACCTCCACCGTCAGGGGCTCCGCCGCGCATCCCTGAAGCCCTTCCCTCCCCGCCCGCCACTCCATTAAGAACGGTGACCAGCGATCTTCTCGCAAATTTATACATTGGGGAGGACTCTATGCGGGTTGTGCCTGCTGAGGGCTTAGCCTTTAATGTTAACACTCCGCCTTTTTCCTCCTTTTTGGTGGAGCGGGTTTTGGCAAAGATGCAAGAGAAGGATAGAGAAGCCGCGGAGCGGGGAGAACTTACTCCAGAAGAGATTCTCTCCTACAATATTACTCGCGAGGGGGACATAATTCGGGAAATAACCATAAGAAACGTTACGCCAGAGAGATCCCGGGAACTCAAATCCGCCGTCCTCTGGACACTAGAAAAAATGTATGAAAAAACAATGCGAACAGATGCTTAACAGACCTCTATTAGGAGAAGGATATACTTGAAGGATAGGGTACAAGTCCTTGTCTGCGACTCCATCCATGAAGAGGGGATAGAGACCTTAAAACGGGCTGGCCTTGAAGTCAGCGTGGAACCCACCGTTTCCAGTGAAGACCTGAAAAAGGTAGTTTCTAAGTATGATGCCTTGATTGTGCGGAGTCGAACCAAGGTTACTAGGGAAATCGTTGACGCGGGTAGGCGGTTAAAGGTGATAGGTCGCGCTGGCGTGGGCGTAGATAACATTGATGTAAAGGCTGCGGAGGAGAGGGGCATCCTCGTCTTAAATACTCCTGAAGCCCCCGCTGAGGCTGTGGCTGAGTTGACTATAGGGCTGATGATCTCCTTGGCGCGTCAAATCCCCCTTGCGGATCAGGCCATGAAGGAGGGGAAGTGGCTCAAAAGGGAGCTGGAGGGATGGCAACTAAAGGGCAAAACCCTGGGCATAATCGGATTAGGCAATGTTGGTGAAAGGGTGGCAAGGATTGCTAAAACCCTAGGAATGCGGCTACTCATCACGAAGCGAACCCCTCCTGATCCCGCGCTCCTAAAGGAGTTGGAGGCCGAATTTGTTCCACTCAGAGAACTGCTCCAAAGGAGCGACGTAATTACCATACATGTGCCTCTAACTCCCCAGACGCACCACATGATAGGACCGGAAGAGTTCCAATCCATGAAGGAAGGAGCCTTCTTGATCAACACATCCAGGGGTGCAATCGTTGACGAAAGGGCCCTCTTAGCCGCCCTCCAATCTAGAAAGCTGGGAGGCGCCGCCCTAGACGTCTATGAGACCGAGCCGCCCAGCGACCTCGCCCTAGTCCGTTTACCTAGTATGGTGACCACCCCCCACATCGGGGCTCAAACCATCGAGGCCCAAAAAACCGCGGCGATAATGATTGCGGAAAAGCTGATAAATGAATTGAAGTGAAAGGCTGGTAAAGTTTATTAGTGGTCTCTGCGTTTTAGCCACTAACAGCGGAGCGTGCTTAGGGCGTGTCCTACAAGTATATGGCGCGGGCTTGGAAAAAACCGGAGGCTTCCTTCGTAGAGGCGCTTATGCGGCACAGGGCCATGGAGTGGCGTAGGCAACCCAGCATTTTTAGAATTGAAAAGCCCACCCGCCTAGACCGGGCTAGGAGGCTGGGTTACAAAGCCAAGCAGGGATTCTTGATAGTCAGAACGCGGGTTAGACGTGGCGGATTAAGGAAGCAGCGGCCTAAGGCTGGCCGAAGGCAGAAAAGAATGGGTGTTACCAAGTTTAAGCCAGCAAAGAGTTTTCAGTTGATTGCCGAGGAGAGGGCGGCTAAAAAGTTTCCAAATTTGGAGGTTCTTAATTCCTACTGGGTCTGGGAAGACGGCCGCTACAAGTGGTTCGAAGTAATTCTCGTGGATCCTAATCACCCTGTGATTCAGTCTGATAAAGACATAAATTGGATCTGTACAGAGGCGAATAGGGGTCGGGTCTTCCGCGGACTAACCGGCGCCGGCAAGGAGGTTCGGGGGCTCCACCATAGGGGGCTTGGAGCCGAAAAGCTCCGACCGAGTCGAAGGGCAGTTCGCCAGAAACGAGAAAAATAAGGCATCAGAACCCGTAAACAAGGGCTACTACCACACTTCCATAATGATTTGGTGGCACCCTTAAAACTTCTGTTCGGTAATTTATACCGGCGATTTCTATCCCCCTCACCCTTGCCATTTCCCTAAGTTTTTCTTCAAGGCTTTCCCTTAGGCCCCTTTGGTCCAGGTGGCCGTGGGCCTCCGCCACGAGACCGTAGTTTCCCTCCTTTTCCCAGCCCCACGTGATGCCGGCGCCGATGTTTTCTTCCCCTTCTCCCTCCATTTGGGCTATCACGGCGTAGGTTATGGCACCTATAGGGATTTCCTTCCATTCTACTTCTTTGCAGTTGGGGGGGAGGATGGAGCTCACCGAAACTAGATTGCATTGGCCTATTCCAGCCTTCTCTAGGGCAATGTCGAAGGCGTTGAGCTTAGAGACGGAGCTAATGGCTCTTCCACTGGTTGTGAAGAATTCTTTGGGTATCATGTCTTCTCCTCTCTCACCTAAGATTGCAGAACTCTAATAAAGCTTTTATTTGGAAAGAATTAATCTAAATGGCAAGTTGATAGGAGGTTAGAAAACGGTGACTGAAGTTAAGGTTAGGAAGTTGCAGGGAGCCGTCCTAAGCATAGAGAAAACAGGCGAGAAGAAGAAGGATGAGGAAGGGGATGTCTGGGAAAAATGCATATTCACCGTAGAATTAACGGGCTTCTCCAAAAGAACCCCTAAGGAGGTTATACCTCCAGAGCTGAAGGGGAAAAAGGTTAGGCTGGTCCGATGGTGCTGCTATGACTGGCACTACAAACTGGGTGTCAGGAAGACGCTGGAACCAGACGAAACCGAAGCAGTTATAAAGGGAAAGCCCATAGCCTCTGTTTATTGGTGATCCAAAATGAAGGTGAAGGAAGAAAAGATTTTAAAACGATTGCAGGACTGCATAGTAAACCTAGACATCGACGGAATAGGCAAAGCTGCTCAAGACGCCCTGGACGCGGGCATACCACCCGTTAAGGCCGTAACCGAGGGCATGGCCAAGGGCATGGACATCGTGGGCCAAAAATACGAGGCCAAGGAATACTTCCTGGCAGAGTTGATCATGGCTGGCGAAGTCATGAAGGAGGGCATGAAGGTCCTGGAGCCCCACCTCAAGGGAGTTGATGTGAGAACCCTCGGCAAGGTCGCCGTGGGCACGGTTAGGGGAGACCTCCACGACATAGGGAAAAACATCGTCGCCACCCTCCTAAACGCGGCGGGCTTCAATGTCATTGATCTGGGCGTGGACGTAACCCCTGAGCAGTTCGTGGAAGCCGTTCGCACCCAAAAGCCCAAGATCATAGGCATGTCCGCCCTGCTGACGGTTACCATGCCCGAAATGGAGAACGTCATAAAGGAGCTCAAAAAGGCGGGGTTAAGGGATAAAGTAAAGATAATAGTGGGTGGAGCGCCATTAACAGAGGACTACGCCAAAAAAATTGGCGCCGATGCCTACGCGCCCAACGCTGTAGCTGGCGTTAACATGTGCAAGAAATGGGTTGCATAAATGCGCCCTTCCTCAGCCCTTAAGCCCTCTAATTTTCTTACGGTGTGAAAATAGAGGATAATGGGTTTGTAGAGGCTACAATTAAATAAGGAGAATTAGGTTATTCATGGAATAGCCATGAGGATGGGGAGAAGACAGTTTTGCCTCGATTACCCATAGCTTACATTGACCTCAGATTTTCCGCCCACGCCACGGAGGACCCGAACAAGGTTTTGGAGGCGATGAGACGAATCCTTCCAACCCAATACTTGGGCTTGATAGCGTTTAAACGGGCGGATTTGCGGGGGCATTATGGTAATCCCATCATCCTTTTTGAGGCTAGGATTAAGGAAGAGGAGGTCATGAAAGCCCTAACGGAAATTTTTTCCTCAAAGTTAGGAGGGCTAGAGAAAGAAAAACTGCTTAGGGAGTTCGACCTTCACGTGGGGGATGGAAGCCTTTATCTGCGCTTGGATAAGCAGGCAGCCTTTATGGGGGAGCTTAGGCTTTGCGTGGCGGATCCCATTCATATTCGTATACGCTTCAGGAAGAGAAAAACGGAGGACATTCTCCAATTTTGCAGGGAGATAGGGATGGTGTCATGAAAAAGTTTGCGGACCTTCATCTTTGTCCGTCCTTTAGAAACATGGACGCTTTAAAGGGTATGATAAATACGGCTTTTAGGCTGGGTTACCATTTTTTGGGCATGTCCCTACCTCCAAAGATTTCAGAAGGGGAGATTCGAGAACTACGGGAAATCTGCAGCACCGCAGGGGCAAATTTAGTTACACGGGTGGACCTAACCCCTAAAACTTCTCGGGATCTGCTCAATCAGTTACGCCATTTTCGGCGCAGATTTGAGGTGGTGGCCGTGACCTGCCTTTCCAAGGCGGTGGCGCGACAGGCGGCCAAGGACAGGCGGGTGGACCTCCTCTCCTTTCCCGCCGACCCCCGTAAAAGATTCTTTGACACGGCTGAGGGGGAGCTGGCTTCCAAAGCCTTGGCAGCTCTGGAAATAGATATGGCATCCATCCTATCTTTCCAGGGTTTTTCGAGGGTTCACCTCCTCTCTCGTCTCAGATGGGAAGTAGAAATCGCCAAAAGGTTTAAGGTGCCCTTGGTGATCTCCAGCGGCGCGGACAATGAGTACCTTTTGCGGGCTCCCCATGATTTCGCCGCCCTTGCTAGCCTTTTCGACCTGCCTCTATCCTCGGCGTTGAATTCCCTTTCTGAGGGTCCTCAGAGTATTGTGGAGCGAAACAGGCTGAAGCTTAGTCCAGGTTATGTGGCTCCAGGGGTACGGGTCATAAAGGAGGGTAAAGATTGCCCAAGGGTGTAAGGGGGCGTTACCTAGCCCTCAAGATTGTAAGCGAAGGCACCGTGACCGAAGGGGAATTAACCAAGGCCCTCTGGGACGCGGTTCTTCGCCTATTCGGAGAGTACGGCGCCAGCCAAACAGGCCTCCTCCTGGTGGAACATAACGGAGAAAGGAAGTATGCCGTTCTGCGCTGCCGGCACAAAGCCCTAGAGCTGATCAGGGCTTCCGTGGCCTCCATAACGGAACTCAAGGGCAAACCCGCGGCGCTCCACGTAATGGGGGTTTCTGGAACCCTAAAGGCCCTCCACAAAAAATTTTTATGATGATCATGAAACTATTGTCCTAGTTCCGCACTAAGCTATTCTCTTACTTACCTTGAGGTGCCGGGTTTGTATGTGGGTAGGCTCATTTTAGTGGGGGCTTCCATGGATGGGAGTGTGATTGCCGCCTATCGGTTGGCTAGTCGCAGCTTCCCCCATCGTAGGGTTCATTTTGACGCAGAAACGAGGACTGCGAGGGTGGTTCCGTTACCGGGCTATGAGGAAGAAGTTAGGAGGAATCCTCTGCTTTCTTATCCTTGCCTTTGCATCTTAGATAAGGCTTCGGTGTTGGTGGCAAATGGAGGCCACTTGACCCTTATTCGCGAGGGGATGGAGGGTGGTTTACCTTCCATGCGGTGTGTGGCACAGGTCTTAGCCGAGTTGGGTCCCGAGGAGGACGCCTATGGCACGCCCAGGATCGTGGGTTTAGCCGACCTTCAAGGGTTAGTTTTAGGCATAGTTTCCAAGAGTGGGTTAACGGTTCGATGTTTTCCCCTCCAGCCAGGCTTAGCCCATTACCTAGCCACTTACGGCAAAACGGAGCCGTCAAAGAACGTTTTAAAGAACTTTGATGTAGGAAATGCGCTGGAAGCCGCCGAGATTGTCCACAAAAAGGGCGCATTCAAAGGTTTCAGCCACGCCATAGCCACTGTCGCCACCCTGACAAAAAATGGCAAGCCTCAAGTTGCAATTTATCCAAGTGGCGAAATTTTCCAAGTTAATTACTGAGCAAATAGATTCTTCCCCACGAGCCTGTAGAGTTCTGCGCTTAAGTACATGATCTCAGATAGTCTGTCTAGAGCCTCCAAGGCTTCCCCACGGGATATCTGACCCGCTTCTACCGCTTCGAGGAGGATTCCCAAGGTTCCACGGATGGGAATTCCTAAGGTTTTGGCGAAGGCCCTGGCGGGCTCATCATCCAAGAGAGCGACCGCCTGATTCTGGTAGGCATACTGTATAACAGCAGCCTCCGCGATCTGTAGCCCGGCTATTTTAGCCGCCTTCAAGAACTCTCCGTTTAACGAGATATCCTTCACCCTAATCCAGCCATCTTTGACAGCCTCTTCAATTTTTAGGGCGTCCGCAGCTCCTCCTTCCTTCCCTCGGTCTACGGCTTCAACTTTGACCTCTTGTGGAATTATTATTGTTTGGTATAGGAGTTTGAGGAGGTGGAGGGCGTTTGCCTTGGCCAAGTGGATGAGGGGACCAGCGTTACTTACGACCCGTTTTGAATATGTCTTCGATTTCACGTCTCAGCTCTCCTGGGGACAGAGGGAAAGGAACGTTACGGGCTTTAAGGAGGTCCAGCATTTCTCGGTACGTTACACCAGCGCTTTCAGCGGCCTTCCAAACGGTTATCCTCAAAGTCCGTACCTGATTTAGGGCCTCCTCAATTTTCTGGTCATGGATGGCGGTGGCCAGCAGTTCCCTAATGATGGCTGATTTATCCACTCCCCTCTGGGCGGCGAGGCGCTCGATCTCCTCCATCTGAGATTTCTGAATTCTGGCAGACACGGTCACCGTTTCATCAACCACGATCAATCCCTTCTATTTACGTTTTATTAAAAAGCATACATATAAGCGTTGATAACAATGTCATCCCAGCCGTGTCAGCGCCACCATGGACAAGCAGAATTCTTTATGTAGGAGTCTACTCCATGTTTAAGGACGCCGTATCCTAGGCTGGTGGAAAGGTGCTCAGAACAGTTAAATTTGCCTTTACTATGGCTAGGCGGAGCATAGGCCGCAGGAGGTTTCGGTCGGCCTTAACCATATTAGGTGTTATCATTGGCATCTCGACCATGGTTTCCCTGATGACCGTGGGTTATGGAATGCGTCAACAGGTTGAAGTAACGCTTAACGAGATGCTGGGCGCGGGCATTATGATAAGCAGCAGTGGCGGCGGCGTCGACATACCAGAATACGTTCAAGATTTGGCGTCGCAGGTGCCCGGCGTAAATGACTCCGTATCAGTAATAACGACCATGATGAACATCGGCGGCCGGCCCAGAGCGGTCGTCGGCATCGATCCGACCCAAGCAACCAAATTATATCACCTAACCTTCGAAGCTGGGGGCATACCCGCGGCTGGAGAGGAAAACGCGGTCGTCTTGGGGGGTGCCGCTGCCGCTGAACTAGGCGTGGGCGTCAATGATAGAGTAACTTTAAGCACTCAATTGGGTGGAGTTGGGGAAACCTTCAGGGTCACTGGGATTCTGCGTTCCATCGGTGAGGGACAGCTAAACATCGGCTGCTTCATAAGCCTTAGGGCCGCCCAACGCCTCCTAGGCAAGGAGGGATACGTTTCAACCATAATGGTTAGACTTGACAATCCCGCCCAGGGGGAGCAGGTTGAGGCCATTCTTGGGAATATGTTCCCCAACGCCCGAATAGCGAGGCAAGAGGAGATTATGCGCAACATAGACCGAATTATGAACATCATAAATGGGGTCCTCCTGGCTTTGGCCTCCATCAGCCTAGGGGTGGGGGCCCTAGGAATAATGAACACCATCATGATGTCTGTCCACGAACGCAGGAGGGAGATCGGAATGCTAAAGGCTGTGGGGGCTGAAAGGTGGCACATCCTCCTCATCTTCATTTCAGAAGCCCTGCTGATCAGCCTCACTGGAGGCGCGTTCGGCTGCATCCTCGGTCTCCTCGGCGTGTACCTCATCCAATGGTTTGTCACAACCCTCGGATTGGGTCTCACCATCCCGTTGCTCATCTCACCTTACATCCTAGGTATGGCACTATTGGCGGCTGTAGCCATCGGGACCATAGCAGGTTTTTACCCTTCTTGGACAGCGGCAAATGTCCGCCCCGTGGAGGCGTTGCGATATGAGTAACCCCGTTGAACTCCATAACGTTGTCAAAACCTATGATCTAGGTGAAAATGTCAGGGTTGAGGCCCTCCGGGGGGTCAGCTTAACCATTAAAAAGAGTGAGTTTGTTTCGGTTATGGGGCCCTCAGGCTGTGGGAAAACCACCCTTCTGAACATGATCGGGGGACTCGACAACCCAACGAGTGGGCGCGTCATCATAGACGGAATAGACGTCACGAACATGGGTGAGGGGGAGCTGGCTAAACTCAGGCGGGAGAAGATCGGGTTTGTCTTTCAATTTTTCAATTTGGTGCCTCTGCTGACCGCCTTAGAAAACGTGGAACTGCCCATGATCTTTACTGGAAAACTTTCGGAAACAGAGATAGAGAGCAGAGCGGCGGAACTCCTTCAACTGGTTGGTCTGGGGCAGAGGATGCACCATCGCCCACCTCAAATGAGCGGAGGTGAGCAACAGAGGGTGGCCATCGCCAGGGCCCTCGCCAATGAGCCGTCCATCATTTTGGCAGATGAACCTACGGGGAACATTGATCGAGAGACGGGTTGGAAGATTATACGCCTCATGAAAGGATTAAATGAAACTCTAGAACAGACCTTCATCATCGTCACCCACGACCCCTCTATTGCCCAAACTTCTGAAAAGACCTTCTACATGGTTGACGGGTGGGTAAATCCCGGGCCACCAAAACAAATCACGGCGCCTCATCCAAACACTTTGACTGAGGAGCGCAGACAGTTGCTTTTGGCCGAACTCAGATGGTTAAGAACGTCCCTAACCCGCCTAGAAGAGAGGAAAGAGGCACTGGATCGCGAGACATACGATCAGTTCAAGGTCAGATACACGGAGCAGCTGGAGAGGCTGAAACGAATAGTTCAAGAAGTTAACAGAGGGAGGAATTAAATATGAAACACGTCATCCAGGTTGGCTTCCTCCTCACCGTCTTACTCTTTTCCTGTTTATACAATGTGTCAGCCCAATCCATTTGGGGATTAAAACCCTCATGGAACGACATGGATAACCAGAAGGCCCAGCTTTTCTGCAGAAAAAACGAAGCGACAGAGGTAAAGTACACACCCATGGGTGATCTGATTTCTAAGGTAACCCAAGTCTGGTTTGAGGTTTACAATAATGGGTCGCAACCTGCCACGGTCAGCATTGTTGACCGCGTCGATTCCATAAACGCCTCAACGCTGAACATGCTTTACGGCACCCCTAAACCAGATGGGCTGGAAAACTTTGGAAACTTAACCGTCATCCT
>Ga0315314_1002960_pt1 | contig 13663 bp, 11 predicted proteins | sample TDP9_MG_FD_203631 | JGI IMG/M metagenome (GOLD analysis project Ga0315314, IMG submission 203631) | Freshwater sediment microbial communities from Lake Towuti, South Sulawesi, Indonesia - TDP9 | ecosystem: Environmental > Aquatic > Freshwater > Lake > Sediment | place: Indonesia: South Sulawesi...
TTTCCTGCTTGTTTCTCACCTATGCCGGCTGGGACCAGTTCTCTGATCGTGGCTGTCGCCAAGGATTCTACTGTGTGGAATCCCAGTTCCTTCAGTTTCTCTGCTGTAGCCGGCCCGATTCCAGGTATATCTTCTATAGCTTCATACTTTCTCTTGGTTTCTTCAGGCAAACCTTATCCTCTGGTCTTCGAGAATCCTTGTATGAGTTCCAGAGTTCGGTTATATAAGTTTGGGCTGGATGAAAACATGAAAAGAGAGGAGAGCCCGCTGAAAGTGTTCTGGATCTGAGCTATGGCGTTTATCTTTCTCTGTCAATCTTTATTGGCCCATATGCATGAATGACGCATCTTTCTGGCTGAGTAGCGTTCTATGGCCGATCCAACTCACCGTGTTAGAATCGCAATCGAGAAGCTTGAAGGTTTGGTAGCTTCTCTCAGTAGATGCGGATGGAGTACTTCGTCCTCGGATTCGACGCCTTTTGTGAGGCTTTCTGTCTCACAATTAAGATCGACAGCTCAGAAACATTGAGGCCAAGAACCTGAAATGGCGAATGGACGGGATTGCGGCTCTCTTAAACGAGACAAAGGATTGCTTAAGAAATCTTGAATTTTTTTGCTATAAGATAATGTGCAATTTCAACTCTGCTTCTCTGGTCTAGGATGCGGTGAATGACGTCTCTCGCGATCCAAATTACTTAACGCCTAGAAAGCTCTATCGGTCTCAGAAATCAATATGATGGCTAGGGAGTAGAGATTTCAAATCCCATCGGACTGGAGATCCTAACGCCATATTACATGACATAACGAATCGTCGTGGCCTTGTTAGGTTTGTCATTGCTTCTTTCTTGCTTTCGATCCGTATTTTACCATGAGATAATCGCCTGCCGAGGAGTGAGGAAAGTAATATCTCTGTCTTGCCTCGTCTTGAAGGAGGCATCCTTTCGCTATGAGGCGTCTCAAAAATGTCGCCACCTCGGTGCCGACCTTACTCTTAATAGCAGAGTACACACCTGAGCCACCCAACTTCGCTAGTGCTAGTAGAACATGGAGTTCTTTTGGGCCAGGTTCCTCCTTCCACCCATCTTCATACCACAATCCTACTTCATTTAGTACGTCTGCAATAGCGTCTTTCACATCCCTCAGGTCAACCCGAGAATTGCTAGAATGATCAACGGAGTACTTGCCGTAAAGCTGCACGATGAAGGGATATCCCTTGCTGGCAGTGCAGATGAACTCAATCGCGTTTCTTTCCCATTCGATGCGCAACTCCTTCGCTGGCAAGATCAAAGCATCTCTTGTTCCTTCGAGGGTCAAAGGTTGCAGCTCAAAACGGTGTGTCGAAAAGAAGCACGCAAGAGGGCTGAGTCTACCGGTCAGGCACTGAATTAGGTCTTCTTTTCCCGCGATCACAACACCAGCTGGAAAGGAGTATTATGGTCCACGGACTTCTTGGAGCGTGTTCCTCATCACTGCAAACCACGGAAGTCGCGCTAGCATCTAGCGGCTAGCATCGACCAAAGCCTAGTTAAGAAGATTATCCTCTGAGGGATTGACTTGCATCTGCAACGATAGTCATAATCAAACTGAAGCCGAGCTAGTTCTGTCGAAGCGTCTTCTGATACCTTTCAAGGCTGGCGACACATGGATTAGAAAGCAGGTAGACCGAACTCCATCATGATAGGCTAAACGAAAAGTGGGTTCAGGTATCCCAACAAAGATCGCGATATCAGCCATCTCTCTAAGTGTTAGGCCTGCGACTTCAGCTACCTTGCTACTTATATGTCCAGTCAATCGGCGGAGTTTATGCCTTCAGCATTTGTTCCGATTTGAAGCTTTTATCCGAACGGCTTATATTGTCGGATGAAGCTTCTATTTCGGAGGTAATCCAGTCATGCAGAAGAGGGTTGAGCTTACGGTCGGAGCGAGGGGCGAGATCTATACGACTGAGGAGGTTAGACGCGCGGTGGGAATAGAACCGCGCACCGTGGTTATTGGTGAAGTCGATGAGAAGCAGCTGATAGTGAGACCTAAAGAGAGTGCAGCGCACCTGCTCGGGAAGCCTAGGTTTGAAGTCCCACCGATAAGTCCAAAGCAACTGTCCAAACTGAGAAGGAAGTTGGCAACAGGCCTTGGAAAAAGATAAGTCTCAGAATAATCGCGAGCTACTCCTAGACACAACTTACATCTTGCCCTTCTTCCAAGTTCCGATAACGGTTGAAGGTTTTGAGCTCTCAGAATTCAAGATGTTGATCGCAAATCTTTCAAGGGTTCATTTGACGGAGCTTTCCGTGTACGAGGCCAAAGCGAAGCTTTTGAGGCTGTCCAAAGTTCACCGAGGATATGAGAAAGCCCTTCGAGTATTCGCTCAAAACCTCAACGTCCTCCGTCTAGATGAGAAGTTTCTGTTCCACCACTATACGAGCGAAGCCGACGAATGCTTCAACCAACTGCTCCCATCTGCGAAACGCTTAGACGCCTTCGACCTAATCATACTATCCGAAGCGTTCACTGTCGGTGAACTTTTGACCGAAGACGAAGACCTCCTCACTTTCAGGGACTCGGATCAATTTGCCCAAAGTCCCCTCTCCAAATCGATCAGGATCAGGTGCTGGAAGGAGGTTGCCAAGAAGAAATTGGCATAAGAACGTCCAGCGCCATAGCCTCCTCATCTCTTTGGGCGTTGGGGAATGGCAGTACTCGCCATTAAGCGGGTGTGCATCGATTTTGGATGTAAGAATCTTCCAACTCTAAGTCGTGTATTGGCTTAATGCTTGGTTTCTGGACAGTTTCTGGGTATGTATCGGGTTTCGACATACGGCTTTTTATATGGTCTATAGGTCAGTTTAGAGTCAAGTCGCAGATGCGACTAAAAACCTAGAGGAGAAAATGGAAAATTGAGTAAGAGAGTACTAGCAGCATTCTTAGTGACGTTATTCATAGTCGCAACATTCGCAACAGTTGCAGAAGTTCAAGCGCATGTGACGCTTGGATGGCAGCAACCCTACCCGGGTCCCACAACCTATGGTTCAAAGGACCCGGCGTTAAGATACACCATGCCTGACGCCCATGAGATTGGGCATCTGGCTTACGTTCTTCCAGGATCCTACTATATACTTCCGAGAGAACAGCTGCCAAACTACTACTCGCCTGAAGGCGCTATCATAACAGACACGCAAGGCGGATTGATGTTCTACCTAAACGTATCAGAAACAGGCCGGAGTGAAATAGACATCACATGGGAAGACGACTTGTGGATGTACATTGCCATTCCACCTGAATTCACGCCTCCAGAGAACTTCGAGAACGGTGAGAGGTCTTGGGTAGCAACTAGCATAACCAATGACTATGGGTTAATAGATACAGGGAAATTCGCTGACGATGATGCCTTTGCACCTGGCTGGTGGTATGTAGCCATCTCAGCTCCAACAGACGGGCTCCTTGATCATTCGGCTCAAGGATTGCTATACCCCGCAGGGCAAGATCCCTGCCCTGACAGGCAGGTTCGAACCGGCGATTTCGCTGGATGCTACTGGGTATGGGTCGGCGGCTTAACGGCTCCAAGCATCGCAGGCAAATACTTCTTCAAGTTCCTCTTCGACGACCCACTTGCCAATACAGAATTCCCACCCGCGAACTATCCGACGCTCGTCGTCAAAGGAGAGCTTGATCCAGGCTACATATCTGGAAAGGTTCTATACGGCGGCACCTACTACTACGGCTACTTCTACGGCACGCCGATCGAGAAGCCAGGCCGTGTTATCGCTGAAGGCGAAGCCATAGACCCAGTCACAAATGAGCCTACTGGCCGCAAGGTTACGGCATGGGCTTACTTCAACGAAACCGCAGACGGCTTCTTCGAGATCGAGGGTGTAGCGCCAGGCATATACACGCTGACAGCCGAGGCGGCAGGCTTCCCACCTGTAACCTTAGCGACACAGATAACAGTGAAGCGTGGACAGTCGATCCACGGGATCAACATATACGTCTATCCAGGCGCCAAGATCCAGCTTAAAATCAACTCTAAATGCCCCACAGGCGTGGTAGAATGGCCTTGGTACGTAGCAGACCTATCCGGCTGGCCGCCAGACGCTTATCTGGTTGAGCCTACGCCGACATGGGACCTCACCGATGAAGAAGGGGTATCGCTGATACCCAAGATGGCAGCAGCGGCTCTTGTAACCGCGGTGACCAACACATCCTTCACAATGTACATCGGCGACCCGTCAAGCTATGAAGGCACAGAGGTCTACTGGGATGGACATGTACCTGACAAGGCAGCTCACTACATCTCAGGTTTACCTGCAGGCGTATACTATCCGAGAATCTATGTATTCGGCTATGTGCAGCTGGATGATTATCCTGTCGTCGTTCCATCAGCTCAATACACAGGTCTAATCTCCAGAGAGATGGACGTGTTCAAAGGCGGCAGAATGAGCGTTGATGTACACTTCCACGACAATGAGCTACCTTCAGCTGAGGCGCCGATAGCATATGACGCAGTCTTGGCTCTAGAGGCTTACGATGCTGACGGCGTTCTACGAGCATGGAACACAACCATGGTGTACACAGGCGATAAGAATGTTATGGACCTCATGTTGACAGGTGACCCTGATGTTCCCTACGGTATGCCTCCAGGCACCTACGATATCCTAGTCTTCATGGAAGGCTATGCACAGCAAGAGTTTCCGAAGCATACGATACAGCTATGCACAAGCGGCTCATTCAGCTTCCACCTAGTGAAAGGCGGAAACATAACTGTCACAGTCTACTCACGAGACTGGCAGAGCCCAGCTATGCCATTGGACTGGCTACACGAACCCAGCGCTATCAGAGTATACATCTACAACTCAGCTGGCGATGAGATAGGATATGTGCAAGACAACCAGGTTGCAGGAACCGACAGTATTACCTTCCACTATTGGGGTGAAGCGGGATCGCTGGATCACGACGATCTCGGATCAGGTCTCCCAACTGATATCTACACGATCAAAGCTTACACAGTAGGCTACATCCAAAGAGCTATACCTGAGGTCTGGGTGCAGAAAGCATCCTCAACAGGAGACATACCGCTATACCTGTACGCTGGCGCAGCCATATTCATAACAGTGAACTTCAAGATAGAGGAGCTATTCGACGTACTGTCCGACGACTTGTCAAGCTACTACTTCCGCATCAATGTGTACGATGAGGAAGGAAATCTAGCCGCAGCAAACATAACATCAGTACCTCAAGCAACCGACATACAGCCCGCTGGCGTGAAACAATGGACATTCGAAGTCCTCGGATTCAACGGCTTCACAACACCAGGCATATGGTGGGGTTGGACGCCTGCGCTTCCATGGACTATACCTCCACCGGAACCGGTTGAGACAGGTTGGGTACCGAGAGGCTTCTTCGGCTACTACGAGAAGAGCAACGTTGACGACGCAGGATACCACCGTGACTACGGTATTGACGCAGGAACATACACTGTTGAAGTCTTCGACGAGACGAACGGCTATGTGCAGACAGCTACAGTCGCTGCAACCGTCAGCCTGATGGGCTCCGCTAACATCATCATGGACATGCATAAGCAAGCATCTATCAGCGGAACAGTCTACCAGCGCAACTACATGGGCGACTTCCGCAGAGCTTCATGGTACACAGTTGAAGTCTCAGGAAGCCCAGAGATCACAACCTGCACATATGACGGAGACTGGGGCGTCTGGGTCCCAGCAGGCACATACACAGTCAAAGTACACTTGATGGCTCCTGACCACACCGAAGCAGTCGTATTGCAAGAGAGAACTGTAGTCGTAACATGGGGCGCTGATGCTGGAGGACAGAACTTCTACCTTGAGGAAGGCGGAATCCCAATCCCAGAGTTCCCAGCAGCAGGCGTACTAATGCTGATATCCGCTCTAGCAGCGTCACTATATCTGCTACGTTGGAGAAAACAGGCAATCGTACCGATGCCATAGAGTTCGGGAAAACCCGAATCCAAACCCCTCCTTTTTTAAACCCTAGAAAATTCAAAACAATTATGAATGCAAGATCTCTACGTCCAGGATCTTTGACTCATCAAGTGATGAAAGAGCAGCCGTGGCTCGGTACATCGAGAGGACAACTCCGTAATCGTCATGGGAAAGCTTGGAATAAGACAAAACCATAGAGGTCGAGAACAGCTTTACTCATCTAGTGAACTCGGCGAGAAGCATAAGGCCCTTTGAATCAAGAACATAGGCCAGCGCTAGGATGGGTTTCCAGAGAAGCAGGATCCTTCAAGCTTCATCAGCTGGGCTTTGCGAAAGGAAGTTGCTAACTCGGGATTCTTAAACGAGGAAGAGATGCAAGCTTAGGCGTCTGCGTTGACTAGCATCCCTGGCCCGGGTGGCCGCCAAATGTGAGTTACCGCCGTCGCTTACGCTACCTACTCGGCCGTGAGGAAGTTGAAAAAGGATCGTTAAAATAGGAGATATGAAGAAAAGGGATTATGGCCTCTCGAGATACCGAGTACGTTGCCCGACTCCAAAGCCACTCCAAGAGGGCGAAAAGATGAATAGAAAAGAAATCCTTGAGAAGATTACTCAGGTGCTTAAGAATCAGGGAGCGAAGAAGATAGCTGTCTTCGGTTCCTACGCAAGAGGGGAGGAAAAAGCGGAAAGCGATATAGATATTATCGTGGAATTTTCAGAGAGAATAAGCCTCCTTGAGCTAGTGAGAATGGAAAGAGAGTTGTCTGATACCCTAGGGATAAAGGTGGATTTGCTGACTGAAAAATCCATAAGTCCATATTTGATCGATACCGTAAGGAAGGAGATGGACGTAATCTACGGATGAAGAAAGGCAACTTCGTATACTTGAGGCATATTCTGGACGCCATATCCAGAATAGAGGAGTATACCCGAGGCATAAGTTATGAAGATTTCATGAATAACCATCTTAGACAAGACGGAGTAATAAGGCAGATCGAGATAATAGGTGAAGCTACAAAGAGGCTGTCGAAGGAAACCAAGGAGAGGCATCCTGGGATACCTTGGAAAGATGTGGCGGGAATGAGGGACAAATTAATACATGACTATTTTGGTGTAGATTTGGACGCTGTCTGGGATACGATTGAAAGGGACATTCCACCATTGAAAAACAAATTGAAAGACATTATTGAGAAAGAAGAGAATCCTACCGATCCATAGAACTGGGGAAAACCCGAATCAATCTCCCTCCTTTTTTAAACCTACTGTAATGCGAGTGCTTCATTCACATCTCGATCTCGCGCCTATCAATTTCCCCGACTTTCTCGCTCAATTCCGTTCTAAACGGCCGCTCGAACCCAGCGACCTATCAAACGATAAACTAGCTCTCCCTTGACTATCTTCTTACCGCAGATCTCGCACAACTTACGCCGCTCCTTGTTTACTCTCCAGTGGCAATATCTATCACCGATATTTATTTTCGAGTTGCAGACTTCACATCGAGCCGGCTTTCCGGTTCGCTTACTTAACCTGTGAAATTCAATGTTCTTCCTTTCTGTGCCTTTCATAACCCTGTCCACTTATACGCAGTATGCAGAACTTGGCTTTGTTCCTTTCCGTACCTCAAGTGTCTTTTTAATTTTGACGTCTTTTTTGCAAGGCTTTCGATCTCATATTTAAGATCGACAACTCAGAAACATTGATTTCAAGAACGTAAAAAGGCGGATGGATGAAACTGAGGCTCTCTCAAAACCGAAATAAAGGGTTCCTTAAGTGGACCTCCGGATGTCTCCCATCTGCTTTTCATAGCTTTCTCGCTGAAATCTTCTTCCAGGCATTCTTATTCATTAAACGATTTGTATACAGGAGAGTTCTCATTGGCGAACTGCTGCTACAAGATAACTTAGCCATTCAAGCTGTTCTCGCGCATTCTTGGACTGTTCTGAAATTCTAGAGAATATCGCTGAGACGCAGTCTTGTAAGATGGTGAGGCAATTGACGCCCAAGGGCTTCCTCAAGAAGCGATCTGCTGAAGTGTCGGAGTTGAAGATTAGAAAGGTAGACTGGAACGCCTTCGTCTATGCTTCTTCTAGCAACTTGAGAAACTCTACTCTTGTCAGCTTCGCATCCTTTATTATCTTTGATAGTAATCCTCTGCCAATCTGCTCTCCGGGGTGAACTGGAACGACCGTTATCCTTCCATCTGGGTGTTTCAGAATAAGGTGGCTGCCTCATTGCCTTACAGTTTCGAACCCTATCTTATTTAGGATCTTGACGATCTTCTTGGCTGGTAAAGGCCTCAGGCTCACTTGACGGGAACCTCTATGAATTGGACTCCAACGAGCTCAATCTTCCCTTCAGCTTTGACGCCTTCAGTCTCCAAGTACAGCTCCGCTGCTTCCTTAATTCTGCTTGCTAACTCATCAAGTGTCTTGGCTTGAGTGTGACAGCCCGGTAACTCTGGGATTGAGGCGATGTAGTATCCATCCTCATCCCTCTCAACCACTACGGCGAACCTCAAGAATACCCCCTTCTAGCAAGAGGGGCATCTAGTATTAAAAGTTCACCGAGCACGGAGCAGATTTGCGCTGGTCCTTCCCAGATTCAGCTTGAGGAGTCTGTTTACCGAATGGCTAGCGGAGGATCAAGTTTCTTGACATGAGTTCGTTGGCTTGGAAAAAGAGGAAGGAGGTTTAGGTGAGCTTCTGAATTATCCTCTGCGTTGTTGTCAATGCGGTTAGAGTCACTGTTGAGAGCACAAGTATCGCTGTGGCTATCATCATGACTGGTTGCGCTGCTGTTGCTTCAGCGAGGCATATCAGCGCTATACTAGCGATCCAGATTGCAGTGAAACCCTTCAAGTGGTTCGTGTTCAACCTGAACTTTCGGTGCCTTTTCATGCATAGCAGAGTGATGATGCTCAATGGAGCGAAGTAGACGATTCCGATGAGGCCGCTTGCCACTATGCCAGTGGCTACTATCGCGAGTTCTGGACTGAAGCTGAGCGCTGAATAGGTTGATGCCGAGATGTGAAGTATCCCTATGAGCGGGTAGAGGAGGATCTTCATCGCTTCTTTGAGTACCGGTTGCTTCGATATGAAATCTGCAATGTTGGGGCTGAAGGAGTAGTACCATGCATTGAAGACTTTCATGAACTCGCTACCGGCGAATGTCGACATGACTGCTCCATCTCTGAACGCTCTTAGGAACTGGACCTCAGGCGAAAGCTCTGAACCGTAAGTCGCGGTCGCGACTATGCAGCCGGGCGGCTGAACAGTTAGCGACTGCTGGGAGCTTGTTGCACCGTTGTAGGTCGCAGATCCATCCCATCTCGATCTGACCTTATAGTTCCCCTGACTCGGAGACCATACATAGCTGAAACTTCCACCTGAATCCGTCTTGACCGTGGTTATCGTACCCCAAGTGGACCCACCGTCCGCGCTATACTCCAAGATAACATCATTATTGGCGCCTGGGTTAGGCGTTATCAGACCGCTTACCGTCACATTCTGACCTTGCCTGATCGACGTTACACTGAGGCTACATGAGATCGTGGTATCCGTCTTACCGGCAACTGTGAGCGAAACCGTTGCGGTGTGGGTTATTCCCGGGTCTGGTGCGGAAGCAGTTATCGTTAGAGTTCTCGTCTCAAGGGACGCAGTTGCGCTCGCGTACACAGTGAGCGTCGAGGTCGCTGATGCGCCAGCCGACGGCGTTACAGGGTTGGGGTTGAAGTCGTATGTAACGCCTGTCTGATGTCCTGAAAGCGATTGGTAGACTGGCTTGTTGAATCCGCCTATCGAAGTTACTGTGACCGTAAATGTCTGAGATGTGCCCCGATTCACGGTCTGCGATGCAGGTTGAACGGCCAGTGTAAAGTTGGCGCCAGTCGATACTGTTACCTGGACATCCGCATAGTGAGTTTTCGTTCCAGATGTACCCGTGACTCTCAGCTTGTGGGTTCCTGTCGTCGCGCTGGATGTGGTTGTAATGCTGAGTATTGATTGGCCTGAACCGTAAGCCGTGAGAACTATAGAAGTTGTGTCGAAATCCGCTGTTATGCCACTAGGCGTAGTCGTCACCCAAGACTTCGTCAGCGAGACTGTTCCTGAGAATCCTGCGACTGAGTCAGCAGTAATAGTGTACTCTGTAGAATCGCCTTGCTTTATCGATCTAGACGTTGGGTCAGACGAGATCGCGAAATCTGGAACAAGAACATTAACAGACCCTACGACGCATCGAGTTTTAGACTCGTCAGACGCTGTTATCGCGAAATAGTAAGTTCCAGACTGGGCTGAAGATGCCACGTATAGGGTAAGTGTTGAGGAATTTGAGGATCCCACTAAGCGGCGTAAGTTCATAGGGTTAGGCGAGAATGTTCCAGTGAGCCCAGGAGGAGGATCAGGTATGGCGAAAGTGATTGTCTGGTTGTTCGCATACACAATCTGAACAGTCGCGCTGATGAATACAGATCCATAGCCCCCTGCAGTTATCTGAGTCGTTCCAACGTAGAGCGTAAAGTCTGAGTCGGTAGACGCTACAACCGTGAAACTTAGGAGAGGGGTCTGCTGGGTTACGCCTCCTCCAGTGCCTTGGACATAAAAGCTGACAGTTGTTAGTGCGTAGCCGCTAGAGACAAGTATCGATAGACTGGAGTACGCGTAGCCACCCTTAGGCGGCGTCACTGTGGCCGGGGTGAAGGACGCTGTCAGTCCAGCCCCAAGAGCTGTTGTGCTGAGAGTTACTGGTTGCTCGAAGCCTCCAACCGAGTATATCCTAACAGCGACATATGCAAATTGTCCCTGCCGTACATGTTGTGCCGATGGCGATGCGGTGATGTAGAAGGTTTGAGCTTCAGTTGGAGTTATGGCATAGAGCGTGGACCCAATAAATAATATTCCCAGTATTAAGAGTGACAGCAACTTCATTTTTGCATCTCCTCGTGATGATGGTTCAAGTACTCTCTAATAGCTGCTTCTATCTCAGCGCTAGTTTTCTTTGTCGTTCCGTGCTTCCTGACTATGAATGAGAGGAAGCTCTTCCATAGCTTCTCTTCCACTAGGATTGTGGTCTTGTGCTTCGACAAAATTTTCACCATTATACTGTAAAACCGTAATCCCACTTATAAGTGTATCCATCTAGAACAGAAAAAAGAAAAAGGGGTTTACCTGATTCGACGTAAGAGAGCTGTGGCTGCTGTTAACGCTCCTAACGAAAGCGTCGAGAGGACGAAGATTGCCGTTGAAGCCATCATCAGAGCTGGAAGCGGTGCAACCTCGCCTACGAGTATCATAACTAGGCTTGCAATCCACACTATAGCTAGCATTCTCAGTTGACTCATCTTCAACGTTATCCTTCGATACTTTCTGAGCAGTGCCAAGGCTAGAATGGCTAATGGCGAGAAGTAGACTAAACCGATTAGAGCGCTTGCGACTAGACCGGCCATGACTACTGCCATTTCATGGCTGAAGCTGAATGCGTTGTAAGTCATCGCTGCCAAGTGCAGTATTCCAATCAGCGGGTAGAGCAGAACCTTCATGACTGCTCTTGCGAAAGTGTTGCTGGCTATGAATTGAGCTATGTAGGGGCTGAAGGAGTAATACCACGCGTTGAAGGCTACCATGAATTGGTCTCCAGCAAACGTGGACTTGACCTGTTGGTCTCTGAAGCTTCTCAAGAACTGAACTTCAGGCGAGAGTTCTGAACCATAGGTTGCGGTAGCTATAACGCATAATGGAGAAGGCGCAGCCTCAACAGTAAGGGTCTGTTCCCCGCTCATATCTCCGTTATAAGCTATCGACCCTTCCCACGACGACCTGAACTTGTAGCTTCCCTTGCTCGGAGGCGTCCAAGTGTATGTGTAGCTTCCATCAGATGCTGTGTTTACGGTTGAAACTGTAGACCATGCAGATCCGCCGAGACTGTATTCGATCGTCACCACGTATCCTGACCCTGGATTCGGAGAGATCGATCCGCTCAGTTTGACGTTCTCTCCAACCTTGATCGAGCTCTTCTCCAAGCTTAGTGACATCACGCTGTCTGTCTTTTCAGAGACCGTCAAAGTGACTTGGTAAGTGTCAGTTGTTCCGTCGCCAGTTCCTTGAATCGTTAACGTGTATGTTCCAGTCGGGACGATTGCTGTGGTGTAGACTGTTAATGTGGATGTCGTGACGGAAGGCGGTGTAACATCTGGTGGAGAAAATGCGTAGCTTATTCCGCTTGGCGGAGCGGGATTAAGCGTGAACACGATATTCTTGTTGTATCCGCCGGTCGTTGTAACAGTCACAGTATATTGTGCTGACTGCCCTGGATAAACGGATTTTGAGGCTGGAGAGGCTTGAACAGTGAAAGTCGCAATCGATTTGATCTCAACAGTCACATTCACATTGTGAACCCTCGGATACGAGGTCCCTGTGACCATTATCTCGAACGTTCCAAGTGTCGCGGACGATGTTGTCTCAATCTTAAGCGTTGAACTCTTGCTTCCGCCCGAAGTAGGTGTAACATAACTCGGCGATAGCGACGGAGTCACACCTGTAGGCGTTGTTCCAACCCACTCCCATTTCAAATTCGTCTTCGACACGAAGCCGCCCGTCGAAGTAACCGTGATCGTTACATTTCCAGTTTCACCTTGATTTATCGATATTGTATCTTGAGATGCTGCTACAGTAAAGTCCCCTGTGGCTTCGATAACCAATATCACATAGTAGTAATGCGTGACTGCGGAGCCTGTGCCTGAAAGCGTGATACAGTATGATCCCGGCTCAACCGCCGATGTGGTTGCTACAGTGAAAGTAAGATTTCTCGCTATAACCCCTCCAAACCCGGATACTATGACGGAAGGATACGTGCCATTGAAGTACATAGTTGCGCCAGTCGTGGGGCCTCCAAATGCGTATAGCGTAACCGTGTCGCCAGGTAAAGATCCGACCGCGAATACCTTCAACGCATATAGAGCTGGTTGACCAGGATGTATCGTTATGGACCAGGGATATGAATAGAGAGAGAATTCGCCCTGATCGCTTGCGAGTATGAGGGAAGCCGAGTACGTATGATAAACACCGCCTGAGCTTCCAGTCACGGTTATAGTATGAAATGCCGTATAGCCCGTAGGATCTTTGATCCAGACAACGACGACGGCATGAGCCACGCCATTGGGCGGCGGCGTCACTAATGGGGGATAAACCGTTGGAGTAGGAAGACCGGGCCCTCCGCCGCTTATAGTAGCCGTTAACACTACTTGTTGGGAGAAGCCTCCAGAGGAAGACACTGTAACGTAGTAGGTGGCGTTTCCAGGCCCATAGTGGCTTTGGGTTCCAGGCGTGACCGTGATGCTGAAGTCCTGTGCCTCTACAAAAGGTGTCTGAGGTGTCGCCACGATGCTAAGGGCAAGTAAAATTAGGAACGTTAGACTTAGACTGAGCTTCTTCATGACTTATACCTCTTTACTGTGATGGTTCAGGTATTCGCGTATCGCTGACGCGATCTCTACGCTCGTCTTCCTTGTCGTGCCGTGTTTCTTGACTACGAAGGAGAGGAAGTCCTTCCACAGCTTCTTCTCTACTACTATTGTTGTCTTCTGTTTTGGCAAAGAATTTTTCACCGTATAGATACCTAGACGTTTATCCACATATAAGCTTTTATCGAAAAATCCCTAGCCATCTATACACATTTACATACATACGGCTTACGACGAAGCCACTGTAAACTCGA
>Ga0315314_1002961_pt1 | contig 13661 bp, 12 predicted proteins | sample TDP9_MG_FD_203631 | JGI IMG/M metagenome (GOLD analysis project Ga0315314, IMG submission 203631) | Freshwater sediment microbial communities from Lake Towuti, South Sulawesi, Indonesia - TDP9 | ecosystem: Environmental > Aquatic > Freshwater > Lake > Sediment | place: Indonesia: South Sulawesi...
TAAAGTGGTTTTGCCGCAACCGCTTGGACCGAGAAGTGAAAAATATTCTTTATCCTGAATCTGGAGACTCACATTTTCTACGGCGACAATTTTTCCTCCACCGAATTTTTTAGAGACGTTTGCTACTTTGACTTCAGGCAGTGGATAGGCCTCCAAATTTCGTGTATGAAATATCGGAGTAGAATTTAAGCAATAACTTATTAGGCATGTTAGTATCTTCCTCTCCCTCTCACTATAAGTCTTAAGACAAGCAATACAACGAAAGAAAATATAATCAAGAATGCACATCCTAATCCGATTTCTAGTGGTGTTGCAGGCACTTTTTGTTTGACCCAATCGACTAACAAAACTGGAGCTGTTTTCAAAGTGGTTACAACTGCTAGAGTTGCTCCTGTCTCGTCAACGCTTCTTGCAAACATCATAATCGCTCCAGCGAATAAGGAGTATTTTGTTAGTGGCAGAATGATTGTTTTAAATAACGTGAAAGGTTTAGCTCCTAGAATTCTTGATGCGTCTTCTAAGTCTATGTCTATTCTTTCAATAGCGGCTGACATTGCTCTGACAAAATAAGGATACGTAATCGATAGATGAGCAAAGATTAATAGTCCAATTTCTGGAATGAAGGCGAAGTTTTTCCAAAATATGCTCAGTGAGGCTCCGAGAGCGATAGATGGAACAATTAGTGGAACATTGACAAGTATGTCTAAAATCGCTGGCAAAACTTTTCCCATTCTTTTTCTAGCTATTAGAATAGCCATAGGTAAGCCAACTATAACATTAAGCAAAGTGACTATAACGCTGATAAGATAGGATAATCCAAGACTTTGCCAGTATCCTTGCCAGACACCAGCACTCCCAAATGCATCACTCAATGTACCACTTGTAATTGCAGAGACTGCTGGAAAAGCAACAAAAAGTGAAGGAATCAAAACGAGAACTAGGAATATTGCAATTGAAACGCTATTTCGTGTTGTCACTATGCCACTATTGCTCAACACTCTTTCTGTGTTTGGCCAAATTCTCTTAATTGGCATTTTCAATTTTGGACCAAGTATGCGGATTGCTGCAAAAATTGCAGCCGAAACCAATATTAGAATTAGACTTACTAAAACCATAGGTCCTTCTTGCCCTGCGATTCTAGTGTTGTTGATGAATATTGGTCCATTTTCAAATGTGTCTGCGATCATCACGGTTGCTCCAGTTTCCGAAAGCGACCTCGCAAACGCAAGGATGAAAGAGGCAATTAGACTAGGTTTCAAAATTGGTAATGTGACAGTTCTAGCAGCGGTGAATGATGCTGCGCCGAGAGTCCTCGATGCCTCCTCATACACATACTTATAGTCCTGCAGTGCTCCAACAATGACCCTTACCACAACCGGATAAGAAAACGTGAAATGAAGTAAAATTATGAGAAGCCAACCAGGCGATATGAGACTGCCTCCAAAAAGTGAAGAGATGCCTTCTGGACGGTTCCAAAACAATAATAGCGAGTAGCCAAGAGTGACAGTCGGCACGATAAATGGGATGTCTGCAAGCGTGTCAATGATGCTTAGCCATCTTGTTCTGCCTCTCACAATGAACCATGCCATCGGTAAGCCAGCAACTACATCAACTACCGAAACAAAAATGGCTATTAAGAATGAAGCAGAAATGGCGGATGTTGCTCTTGAAGTCAAGTTCGAGTCTTCGAAAACTTGTCCTATCAGATTCCATTTGAGCAATATTCCCAGTATTGGTGGAATCAAAATTAGTGCGAAAAAGAAGATTGTGGAAGATAGATAAACTATGTAACGGATAACTGGCTTTGAGGAGAGTGAATCTAGAATTTTTGTTAGATTTAAGCCAGTCAAGCTGATTTTCCGCCAAACCTTCTTTCAGTTTTGAAGTTTTAATCGGATTTTTAGTCTTTTCCAGAGTGAATCTTTTCCACTCATAAATCTTGTCATAACTAATTCTGCTGTTATATGAAAAAGAAATGAAAAATAAAGAAAAGGTTCGGTTATTCTCTTCTTCTATCCACCACTTCTAGCGCGTCTGGACCAGTTCCAATTAACGTAACAGGTATCTTGATTTCTTTTTCAACTTTTTCAACAAATGCCCTTGCTTTTTGCGGCAATTCCTTGTAAGTTTTTGCTCCTTTACATTCTGGAAATAAAACGTCCATTTTTGTTATTGTTGCTTGTGTGGCGCCGTTTAGCATTACAGCTCTTTTTGCCAAATCATGATTGAATGGCGCCGCTCTTCTTCTTCTTCCCGTTACTGTGCCTACTTCAACCCATCCTCTCTTCTCTGCTTCCTCTTCTGAAACTTCACCTGGCAAAGGTCCTGCGCCCACGCGGGTTGTGAAAGCTTTAAACACTATTAGGACGTTGTTGACTTTTGTTGGTCCCACACCGACATCTGAGCATGCTGCAGAGGCTGTTACATCTTTTGAGGTGCAATATGGGTAAGTGCCATGAAATAAGGAAAGATATGTGCCCTGCGTCCCTTCAATTAACACGTTTTTTCCTTCATCAATTGCTTTGTTCACTTCTAAAGGAATATCAGTCAAGAGGTCTTTGAGCTCGGGTATGTCGCGTGCAAGTTTCACTGTTCTTAAGGCTCTTTCTGCATTGCATGGTCCAGTCCCCGTACCCGTCGTCCTTATCTTTTCTGCAAGCTCTCCCTTCTTATCAGCTTCAATATGCCTTTGCTCAATTATCGCACATTGAGGGTCTACTCCCACTCTTTCTTTAGATTTCGTTAATTCCATTTCTTTGAGCAAAATTTGCGGATTAACGAGAACGCCTGGACCTATTAACAACCTGCATTTATCGTAGACAAATGCACTGGGTAGCATTCTTAACTTGTATTCTGTGCCACCATATACAACAGTATGTCCAGCGTTTGGACCCACACCTGCTCGAGCTGTTACAGCAACTTTGTCTTTTAGCGCAAGGTATGAGATAATTTTTCCTTTTCCAGTGTCTCCAAAGAAACCACAAACTACGACTGTGCATGGCATAGTTTCTTTTCCTCCGAGCATCAATTCATTCACTTTTCTATTTAAATTTTGTTATATCTCGATATAGCTATTTGCTTCAAAAATGTTTAAAGAGATTGTCAGATCGCCCGTCGAGAGTTTTAATCACCGCTTCTATGAGCTCTGCTGACTCTCTTAATCATCATCCACAATGAATTATCTATTCGCTGACTTAAGGCTTTTTTGCCACAAATTCGATTCTTTGAGTGCCTTTGCCTTTAGCTTCTCGCCTTAAGACTTTGATTGTTCCTATTTCTCCTGTGTTTTTTACGTGTGTTCCTCCGCAGGCGCATGCGTGCAAGTCCTTAATCTCTATTATTCGAACTTCTTGGACTTGAGGCGGTAGAGTTTTCAGGCTTTCATGAAATTGTTTCACAAACGTTTCTGCTTCTTTACGCTGCATAATCTTTGCTGTCACTAGTCTATCTTCTTGAACGATGTTATTTGCAATTTTTTCGATTTCTTGCAACATGGGGCTCAGAGGATTTTCATAGGCAACATCTAATCTTGCTTTGTCAACATCAATTCCTGAACCAACTATTTCTACTGGGGTTCCAGTTGCTCTTCGAAGAACTTCTGCCATCAAGTGCGCCGCGGTGTGATTTCGCATTAAGGCGTATCTGCGTTGCCAATCAATGATGCCTTTGACTTGTTCTCCTTCCCTTAGTCTTCCAACTATTTCTTTAACGATGTGGATTACTCTGCCGTCAGACGCCTTAACATCTATAACTCTTGCCTCGCCATTTTCTCCTTTTATTGTGCCATTGTCTGCGGGTTGTCCTCCGCCCATAGGATAGAAGGCAGTGCAGTCTAAAGTTATGCCATAATTGCCATTAATCTCTTGAATTTCTAAAATGTTTGCATCAAACTCCTTCACATATGCATCTTCGTGATATAGTAGGTGAGTCTTTTGGAATTCTTTAGATTTAGAGATGATTTCTCCTCCTCTGAAAACAATGTCATGAAGTAACACAGCATTTAACTAAAATGTTTTTGGATACTCGAAGTAACGATGATGAAACAAAAATAATTTTGACTTCTTACACTCAGAACGGTATATAAAAAGGGGAAGATGGCTACTTGGATATTATCTAGGCTTTGCCTATGTTATACCGGCGCCGACCATCTTTGCGCATTTGACTATGTCGAGTATGTTGATTTTGCTGTCTTTGTTGAGGTCGTATATTGGATCTATCGGTGGCACAGTTCGTCCGAATTTGACTCCTAGTAAACTTAGGTCAAGTGTGTCGACTTTCATGTCTCTGTTAAAGTCTTCTAGGAAGCCCTTCCATCGGTCGCGGATGGGTGCACCTGGGAACAGGTCGTTGTTGTACCAGCCTTGAACCCAATCTCTCATCCAAGCACGTCCATATGGCTGAACAATCATAAGGGTTGGGCACTCATTAATGAATGTACGCTGCAGATCATAGTATAGGGCTTGTCTTTCTGGCCCGTCTGGTGTCTTTACTGCCAAGTCTATTTCAACATCGACTGTTTTGTTGCTGTAGCCTTGTATGTGGCTGAAGTCTCCGTAGGTGTGCATGTATGGTCTAACCCAGTTGTCGGCGTCTGCAAAGTCTGCAAGCCAACCAATCTGGAAGACTGGCAAATCTCCCATTTCCATCATTTCCAGATAGTCTGGGGACCATGGCAAACTTATTACATCAATAATGAAGAGACCGTGAGGACCAGGGATGTGTTCAATATTGTATTCTATAATTTCGCATGCGATTTTTCTCTGGTCGTTGCCCGTATTGTATACTAAGTATACATGGAAGCCCGTTTCCCAAAGTGATTTGCTCTGGGGTGGTGACCCTACAGTGAAGTTGGCGTTCCTTAAGTGATATTTAATCATATCCCTGTTTAGGTCATATTTTACTATTGACGGATCCCTATAATCCGGAAATAGGTTGGCAATGTGCCAAGTGGCAGGTTGCTCTGCTTCGTTGAACCACGCTTCTTCGATCAGTTGAGTGAAGTCTAAGGCGTATGAGAAGGCTTTCCTAGCATGAATGTTGCTGAAGAAGTCTGACCTGTTCGCACCTCCAATTGTAGGCATATATGGGCTTCCAAGCGTTACATTGAGCTGATAGTGTAGTGAATCACTCGCTAGTGTTGGAAAATCTTTGTAGCAGACTATTCCCGGGAAGGGGGCCCAGTTGCCTGAGCCTGGTGGAACTTCTTCCATGAGGTCAAACATGTATGCTCTTGGAACTGCAATGATATCAATGTCTCCGGCTAGAAATGCCAACTTTCTTGTTGTCCATTCATCGATGCTTTTACTTATGTAGGTATTGACGTAGTATCGGTGTGGATCTACTCCTTCTGGCCAGCCTTGCCAGTATTGAGTGAATCTGTCAATACGCCACTGCTGTGTAACTGTGTTCCACTCTGTGAATGTGTATGGTCCTGTTCCACGCAGTGTAGGTGCAGGGTCTGCGTGTCCAGCCCAGCTACCAGTCCATCCTGGAGGGGGCAGAACAGTGCCTGGCTTGACGCCTGGAGGTGCAAGTGTTGTGGGAGCCCTATCTAGTGGTGATCTTGTTGAGGTTGGCCATCTACGCCAGAATATCCAATGCGGATACCCTGTAGCATTCAAGAATGTGCCTGGCCAACAGCCATGATCAATTGAAAACGCTTTTGGCACAATACTGCCCCATGTTTGGGCTAAAATTTGGAACCAAGCAATTTCTGGAAAGTCTATGCCCACATTAATCTTGATATGCGTATTGTTTCGCTGGATAGCGCAATCTATTAGATGAGCCAAATTTGAGAGCTCAGCCACGTTCGCCAAGTCCCATCCATCTTCGGCGTTCATGATGTCAAGCATGGGCTTGTAGAGCATCCATGTTGGGCCATAGAGCCTGTCTGTTACCATTGCCCTTTCAAAATAGTATTCTACGTCTTCGGTTGTGAGGTTTGCAGCTGGAGCCAAAGTACCATTATAGAATTTCCAAGGCTGAATCTTTACGCCTTGTCTCAATAGGAAGGTGTACCAAGTTCTTTTGACTTGTAAGTGGACTGTTGAACCTGTATGTTCTTTTAATTTTACCTGCCATGCAAACTTTGTGCAAGAAACCCACTCATAAGGAGGAGCGCTTGCGTTTATCTGCTCCATGTAGATAATGTCAACGGGTCCAAGCGTTTCGTCTGGATTGTTGTCCCTCCAACCATTGATGTGATACCATTTTCCGTTCCCATCTCCCCAGATGGTATCTTTTGGATTTGTCTGATCGACCGCTGTCATATTAGTCAAATCTAGTATTATTACTTCCTTTTTCGGCATGGACTCGGCGAGTCTAGGAATAAACTGACCGGTTTTACCTTGTTTTATTGGATCTGGCTCTGACAAGTCTCTGTAGAAGTCTATTAGAGGCTCGTATACGTTCATGATTACTGCGCCGCTTGCAGTGTCGTAGGCTGTTGCAGGATCAGCCCTGTAAGGCATACCTACTGTTCCAAAAATCAAGGTGTTCGGATCTACTGGCGGTTGAGCAGCAAGAGCGATCATTGGAATACTTGATAACAAAAGCATAACAGATAACAGAGCAGCAAGTAAAGCTTTACTATACATATTTTCTTTCTTTCTCCTATTTTTCACTTCATTCTGATTTGGAAGAGATAGAAGAGAGATAACCAATGACATCATCAAACGAAGCTAATCAAAGGAAATCTTTGAAACCAACTCTTCCAAAAATAGATTTGAAGTTAGTTCTAAATAAAAATCTTGTGTACGGGTCTTCCAGACAATATCTCGCGAGTAAGCGTAACCAAAACAAATCCGCTTAAAATCAAGTTGAACAAGAACGTATCCACAATATCTCATCGATAAAAACGACTCACAAATCAGCAGTATTTCACGAGATATATCAATAGGAAGACTTAACTATACACCTGCGATATTCAATGAAAAAAGGTGCGTCGACTAAGAATGGAAGCTTGGGAAGCCACAAGAAATGCCTTAGAATGTGTTTTAGAAGCAGTTCCAGGCGAAAGCATTGTTATAGTATGTGACGATGAAAAGAAGGAAATCGGAAAAGCTTTTGCAGACGGCGCATTGGCATTAAACCTCTGGACAAGACTAAGTATCTTAAAGACATCAGAAGAGATGCGCACAGAAATCCCACCAAACCTCTTGGAAGTCTTAACCCGAAACAAACCAGACATCTTTATCAACCTAATGCGAGATACCCGAGAAGAAACTCCATTCAGAATAAAAATAATTAACGTAGAGACTCGAGATCACAAATCACGACTGGGCCATTGCCCCGGTATAACCCTAAGCATGTTAACAGATGGTGCGTTGGCGCTAACTTTGCAAGAGCATGTGAACATGCAGAGTTTTGCAGGTAGACTTATGCAGGCTCTAGCCAAGGCGGTAAAAGTTGAAATAATCAATCCTGCGGGAACAAATCTATCTTTAAGTGTGGAAAGAAGGGAGTTTTATACGGACACTAGGATGGACTGGGAATCGATGAGATGGATGAATCTTCCAACAGGCGAGGTTATAGTTGCCCCAATAGAAAGTTCATTGAATGGAAAACTTGTCTGCGATATGGCTATCGGCGGAATTGGCCCATTGAGAACTCCACTAGAGATATACGCCAAAAACGGAAAATCAGAGAAAGCCACATGCAAGGATAAAGAAGTCCTAAAAGCGGTTGAGGACACACTTGCTTCTGATGAATGGTCTAGTATAGTTGGCGAATTTGCCTTCGGAATAAATCCGAGGGCACGATTCACAAAAGAATTTCTCGAAGCAGAAAAAATCCTAGGCACCATACACATAGCCTTTGGGAAAAATGTTGACATGCCCGGAGGGAAAAACACCTCTAAGAATCACATAGACATGCTTGTTTCTAAGCCAACGGTGAACGTGACGATGGAAGATGACTCCAAGATAACCGTTCTGAAAGACGGACGTTTTTTGAACTGAAGTTACAGTGAAGGGAGAAGAAAATGAGCGAGAAACTACCTATTTCGGAATTCTACAAAGTTATAGATCAAGTAACAATCTTCAGAAGCGAAAAATGGTGGGAAGCAATAGTCATCATAGAATCTTTTGGAAGACGTTCCATCGCCATGTATTTGTGGCAATTTCGAAATGGGCAATGGAAAAGAAAGCACAAGTTTCAGTTGAGAAACATGGATGAATGGAACAAAGTTAAGAAAGCCGTAGATGAGTTCATGCCTAAACTTCATGGTCAATCAGAATAGACAACAGTGTCCAGTTCCTCACTCGAAGTTCTTGTATCATTAAATCTTTTGAAAACGTTTGATACGAAGGTTCGAATTTGTTCGCTTGCTTCTTGAATTGCCTGTATGGTTTCCTCGCCTTTTTCAGTTAAGGCGTATACCCTTTTTCTGTTGTTGAATTTTCCTTCTATGAATCCATTTCTTTCAAGAGAATATAAGAGTGAGTAAACTGTGCCTGAGCTGACTAAGATACGAAATTTTTTGTGAATAAACGAGATTACATCGTAACCGCTCATAGGACTATTTTTTAACTTCGTCATAATCAGTATGTCCATGAAGTTTTTTACGATTCTTTCATGCACATCTTTTATGATTTGTCCATTCACTTTGTTAACCTCGTGTATAGAATTAGGTTCTGTATGTATTTTCTATAGAATATTTAAATATTTTATTTCTAATATAGATTTGGATATAGAGTCTAAATCCGAATAAAGAATAGTATTTGGCTGAAAAAGCCTTCTTCTCATAACGAGAAAATACCTATTGAACAAAATTTACCACCTGGTTTTATAAGGTGAAACTTAACCTCATATTATTTAGAAGTATCTTACCATAAAAAGAATTTAGACAGATATTTAAACGAAAAATGAAAAATTCGTTTGCATTCTCGGTTTGTTTATTATTAATCGAATCTCTAAAAGTTATTTCACTAATTTGCGCCTAACGTCTTGCTAGGTGAATAAAATGATTTCATGGAAACACTCTTTCGAGAAAATAAGCAAAGATCTTGAGTTAACAAAGAAAAAGAAACAGACTCTTGACAATTTGTTTAGCGCAGGCAAAATTTCGCAATCAACTTACGATTCCTTAAACACTGAATTGTCAAAGGCTATTGCTGAAATTGAAGCTCGCCAGAAAGAGTTAGCGGGTCAAATGAGTTCCAAGATCGCTGAGTTAGAAGAACAAGTAAGTACTTTGGAAATGCTTCTTGCAAGTTCAGAACTACAGCATGCCGCAGGAGAAATTGACGACGAACTACATGCTCATGAAAGCAAGGCTTTTAGCCTCGGTCTTGAAGCCACAAAGCAAGAGCTAAATGTAATAAAAAACATCATTGCAAACATTATGCAAGAAACAATTCAGCCTCAACTTCAACTTGAAACACATGAAATCATAGAAGCAGAGGCTCCGAAGACCGAGGAAGTTATTGAGGAGCCGCCAAAGGCAACAGTTGAAGCACCAGTTGAGGAAAAAACCATCCAAGGATCAACAGAGACTCAACCTGAAACCCCAACTCAAATGCCCGTTGAAACACCAGCGGAAGCTGTGACTGAAACAATTGCTGAAACAAAAACCGAAAGCCCTCCAGAAGCATCGGTAGAGAAGCCAGTGGAGATATCAGTCGTCCCAGAAACACCAGTTGAAATACCTAAAGAAAACATTCCTACTGAAGAAGTGACCATAGAAGTCATTAAAGAAGTCAAAGAAGAACAAGTTATATCTTCGGAACCAGTCGCTGAGAAGATTGTAGAGGAAGCACCAGTTGCCAAAGTCGCTGAGGCTTCCCCGGAGGGAGCAACTTTTTTTCGAGACCCAAAAGAAACAAGCGAAGAAAAGAAGCACGAGGAAAAAGAGGAGTCTAAAGGATAACATTTCGCCATAAATCTTCCTTTTTTTTCTGCATACTTTCTATGGATATTTTTTGGGTAGTTGACTATCTTCTTTTTTGCTTATATGCGAGTTGTAGTTCTTTAAGGAAATATTGAAAGTTTGATGGCTTGGTGAAATCCGTTTGAAAATTGGCATAACATATGATGAAAAGTATGCAAAGTATGATTTGGGTCCAGGGCATCCATTTAGGGGAGACCGATTCATCAATGCTATCCGCTTTTTTGAGGAACAAGGAGTATTTCGTTCACCAAATGTGGTCAGCTTAATTCCTCAGCCCATCACTAGGCAAGAACTCCTTGAAGTTCATGATGAAGGTTACGTGGATTTGATTTTTCGTTTAGGTGAAAAAAGTAGACCATATGATATAGAAACGCCAGTGTCGCCCGAGATTCTTGAGGCTGTTTTGCTAATAGTTGGTGGCGCAATCAAAAGCGGAAAGGCTATTTTTGAGGGCAAGGTTAATCGTGCAGTAGCCATAGGCTGCGGTTATCATCATGCAGGTAGAAATTACGGTGGAGGATTCTGCCTGTTCAATGATATTGCATTGTTGACAGAATTTTTACGTGAAAAATATGGACTAAAGCGCATCCTGATTTTAGACTATGATGTGCACTTTGGAAACGGAACAAGCGACATATACTACTCTGACCCAAACGTGCTATTCATTTCTCTGCATCAAGACCCGAGGACGCTTTACCCGGGCACTGGATTCGTCAATCAAATCGGAGAAGATGCAGGAAAAGGATACAATGTTAACGTGCCTTTGCCACCTGGAACATGTGACGAAACATATCTCTATGCCTTGAAAGAAATGTTTGTTCCATTGGCAGAAGAGTTTAGGCCAGAGATTATTTTGGCAAATGGTGGAAGCGACCCTCACTTTGCTGATATGCTGGGCAGTTTGGGGCTTACAGTGCAAGGGTTCTTCAAAATATCAGGAACCATAGTGAATGTAGCAGAGAAAGTGTGTAACGGTAAGGTTGTTTTAATGCCTGGTAGTGGATACAATCCAACTGTTTTGCCACCTTGTTGGTATGCTTTAACGGCAGGAGTGATTGGTTTGAAGACAATAAATGTAAGTGACCCTTATACGCCGCCACTGGAACCTAAAGGAGTGCGTTTAATGGTTGAAAAAATGCTGGCTGATTTGAAGCAGAATCTGCGACCATACTGGAAATGTTTTAAATAACTTTTCATAAATGCTTGATGGTCGCTCGTGCAAGAAAATAGTTTCTGTATGGTTTGAATCCTACTTTCTCGTATGCCCTTATGGCTGGAGGATTGTCGCTTAACACGTGAATTAAGGCTAGGTTTGATTTTTGTAGAATCTCCTTTACCAGCGCAGAGACGATTGATGTTGCATATCCCCTATTTCTATAGGCTTCATGTGTTGCTATTGCTCCTATGTTGCTTCCCCAGTCTGTGAGGCGGGTGTTTCCAATAGCGACAAGTTCGCCATTTATCTTTATTCCAAGCCAAACTCTGTCGCTCATACCTTCTGCTATACGTTGGGCTGCGATTTCTCCCCATACTTCTGGGTCCACCTGCCTCATGATGCTGGCTATTTCTTCCACCTCAGCGATGTCTAATTTAGTGACTGGATGCTTAATGTGAAGCGTCTCGTCTCCTTTTCTTAGAGTCATCAGAACCAATTCGTGGCGTATTGAAGGCGTGTATTTTTTGAGAACTATGGGTTCGTGTTCCATTAGGGATTGTATCTCTACTTTTTCTAGGTCAAGATGTTCAAGAAGAGTTTCCGTTGCTTCATATGTTCCTCTTAATTGCGCTACCGCTTGTCCGTAAATAAGCATCATCCCATGAATTCGACTTTGCTTCAAGGCAAGCAGTATTTTTGTAGAATCTCTCGAGTACTTCCAGTCTAAAATGAAGAAAAAGTGGTGAGGAATGTCTTGATTCACGTAGTTCCAGAACAGAGGCTCCAAAATAGAATCGAGCGGCACTATTTTCATAAGAGAATTTCCTTAAACCAGTTGTCTTAAATCGCTTTAACCACAACTGCTGTTCCATAGGCACTGAAAATCGTTGCTGAGCTTTGAAGTATTTCGCTTGTCTCAAAATCTGCGCCTACGATGGCGTTGGCTCCCAGGTTCTTGGCATTCTCAATCATTCTATTCAACGATTCTTTTCGGGCTTTTTCGCATTCTGAAGTGTAGGCTGTTACTTCTCCGCCAAATGCGCTTTCGATTCCAGCGATGAACTTGCCGCCAATACCTCTTGTTCTAACGGTTAATCCATGGACAGTGCCCAAAACCTTTACAATCTCATAACCAGATATCGTTGGAGTAGTAACAACTATCATAGGCTGCCTTTCTTTTTCACTCATGTTTAACCCTCACTTCTTGCTATCTGTAAGGGGTTGATAAAGTTTTATTTGGAACATTGAAGGTTAAACTAAAAACTAATTATGAAGGAAAAGTAATACTCTTATAGGATTGATTGAGAATGGAGGAAAGCAAAGATACCAAAAGAGACCTTTCGTGCCCGTTTTGCAGTGCCCCACGTAGAGGTGTGGTTCCCTCAGATGCCGCTACACTGAAATGCGAATACTGCGGAAGCCTATTTTCCGTTTCGCCTAATTTGAAAGATACTGCCCAGCGTTGTCCAAACCACCCTGAAACATTTGCAACAGGCTTATGCAATGACTGTGGCGGGCGCTTCTGTACCCGCTGTATATTCCCATACAATCTGCGAACAGAAAGTGACAGAGTAAGACTGTATCTGTGCTCTGATTGCTTTCATAAAAGGCATCTCAAAAAAGCTGAATCCATTATTTATGCAGGGGTTTTCTTCCTTTTTGGTGGATTTCTCGTCTTTGTATTCACGCCGATTTTAGGGGTTTTAATGATTCTCGGGCTTTCAATACCTATGATAGTATATGGTTTTTATGAAAAATCTTCACTACCAAAAGACGCTAGCGTATATATTGAAAAAGAAGGCCATCCGACAATCACAGAAAAACCTTCTGAACTGACTCTAGATGTTGATGAGCTCTATGGCAAAATGTTATCTAAAGATATGATGCGCTGGGGTGTGCTCAATGCGAAAGAACGTCTAGATGGCGAAATATATGCCCATATGCGATATGGACTAAGTTATGAAGAAGCGGTTTTCAGAGTAGCCCGAGCCAGAGGCATCCTTGGAGCTGAAAGCTTAGCAAGAGCAAAAGCAGAACCTAAAAAAGAGACAAAAGAGACTCGCGAATCAAGAATGGTAAGATAGGTTAAGTCACATAGGGTTTGAACTCCCATTTTTCCCGCTCTGAGCTAATTCTCCTCATTATTTCAATGGATTTCTCTTTCGGTAAAATCATCATAATCTTTCCAACATGCTTGCAAAACTGTTTGAAAACTATGGTTCGACTCCAGTCAGCACAGTCGTGTAGCACAATTCTATTTTTAAGGTCAATTAGTAAGTGATATTCACGCACAAGTGCTCTAATTTGGGTATCAGTTATTTCTTGAATCACAACCTCTTCGTCTTTAATTTCTTTGATTCGCTTGGCTTTATATGAGGGCAAAAACAGTGAGAGAAGGTCATTGAAACCCATTTCTTTAGTTTTTTCTGGCATGAAAGCAGTCAAGGCTATGGGTCTTTTCTCCTCTTTTGGCGCTTCACCTGAAGTTTCAAAATACTCTTCTACATTTTTCTTGGCTATGCTTTGTTCTGGAGTTAGAATGCCAAGCATTTCCATAGTCTCTAAGCAATTTTTCACTGCGTAGCCATGAAAATGGTTGTTGAAATAGCCGAATAC
>Ga0315314_1002962_pt1 | contig 13653 bp, 16 predicted proteins | sample TDP9_MG_FD_203631 | JGI IMG/M metagenome (GOLD analysis project Ga0315314, IMG submission 203631) | Freshwater sediment microbial communities from Lake Towuti, South Sulawesi, Indonesia - TDP9 | ecosystem: Environmental > Aquatic > Freshwater > Lake > Sediment | place: Indonesia: South Sulawesi...
CGCCTTTATGCTCTGTGCTTAAAGAAGAGCATAAACCTGAAGGATGGATTCTCACCCCTAGGTTTTTTCTGGACCTTATGGGCTTTCGATGAGAAGTTGGTAGGAGGCTATGCCGAGAGGTTCAGAAGGGTTAAGGATGATCCAGCGCTTTTCGCCAAAGCCTTGTTGGGTTGGCACCCGTTTCCTTATCAAGAGAGGCTTCTTTCTGATCGATCAAAGCGTATAGTGAGCTGCTGGGGTAGACAGTGCGGAAAGACATCGACCATCGCTGTGAAGGCCATCCATTTCGCATACTGCAACCCGAACGTAACCGTGCTAATCGCCTCCCCCAGCCTACGCCAAAGCATGATCATGTTCGATCGAATCCTCGGCTTCATTTATGGAAGTTCAATTTTGCCCAAAGGCGTTGCCAGGAAAACCCGAACCGTCATTCAACTCTTGAACGGGTCGAGGATCATCGCCTTGCCATGCAGTGAAAACCTGCTCAGGGGCTATACGGCGCAACTCGTCATCTGCGACGAAGCGGCCTTCATGCCCGAAGAGGTGATTGTTCAGATTGTTTTCCCCATGCTGAGCACCACCGATGGCTCGGCCGTCTTCCTCAGTACTCCTTGGGGCCGCGACCACTTCTTTTATCGAGCCTTCATGGATCCGAACTATAGTGTGCATCACGTGAAGTCGACCGAGTGTCCTCTCTTTAAGCCTGAGTTTCTGGAGGAGCAGAGGCGCAACATGTCCGATGAGGCTTTTCGTATGGAGTATTTGGCGGAATTTGTGGAGGCCGCCAGCTGCTTCATTTCACAAGACCTTATCCGCGGCTGCGTAGATCCCGATCTGGAATTTATTTCCAGCCTTGAGGTTCCCGTTCCGGGTGGCGAGTACTACGCGGGCGTGGATTTCGGCAAGCTGGAAGATTACAGCGTTATCGCGATTTTGAGGCGGGAAGGCGATCTGCTTAAGCTTTTTTATCTTTACGAGTTTTCGTTGGGCACCCCGTACAGCAGCGTGATCGGCCATCTTGTTCGAGCCAATCAAAGGTTTCAGTTCAGGAGGGTGTTTGTGGACCAAACGGGTGTCGGAGAGCCGGTGCTTGAGGAGTTGAAGGCGCAAGGCATCCAAAACGTGGAAGGCTTGACTTTCACGGTGAAAACCAAAGAGGAGCTTCTTACCTGCCTAAAGCTGGCTATGGAGCAGAAGCGGTTGAAGATGCCATATCACCGGCGACTCTGCGAGCAAATCAACGAGCAACAATACGAGTACAGCAAGAGCGGACACCTAACTTTTAGCCATCCTAGCGGAAGCCACGATGATATGCTGTGGAGCTTGGCGCTGAGTTGTTATGCCGCTACCGTCGGCCGTGAAGCACCCCCTCGGCTAGTGAGAGCCTACTAAAAGAATAATCGGCATGAAAAAGAATTCTCCGGACATTGTTTCAAATTTTTAAAGAAATGTGCCATAAATTGGGTAACTACTTTAAAGAAGGGAAAAATGGTTACGAAGACCGAGGAGTTCTGTGCAGAGTTGCTGTCCTTGAGGGTTGTGAGCTTCATTCCTAAAAAAGAGGGAGATATGGAAATCGAACTTCTCCTCAACTACAGATTACGAGATACCTTCCAGGAAAGCAGGCATAAGGAAATTGTCATTGTAAAGAGGAACCCGGAGATTGTTAGAAGGTACCTTGATGAGGCGTTTGACAAGCTGGTGGGATGAGAAATGAGTGAAGAAATGTTAGACCGAAAGGTAAGGGAGGCATTTCCAGACTTAACGGTGAAAAAGTCCCATTCCCACAAGTATGAGGCGAGCAAACTGCCCAGATTTATCTCAGAATATTTAATCTCTAAATACAGTGATAGAGACGGAAACCTTTCAGATGAGGGACTCCAGAAAATAGTTAATTTCATCTCTGAATATTATCCCGAACACAAGGACAAGGAGTACCTAAAACATCGGGCCATGCAGCTAGGCTCAGTAAAGGTGCTGGACGAGTTTAGCGTAGTCACTGATGTCAAATATCAAACCCACAATGTCGTCATACCTGTCATGGGATTAAGAGACGTTAGAATCAGATCGAGCATACTGATGGAGCACGAAAACCTGTTAAGGGGCGGAATGTGGGGCATAGCAAAAATAGTCTGGGACCCAGAGGAGGAGCCCAAGATTCCCAATCACCCAAGAAACCTTCTAGTCGATGAGTTTACTCCCTTTCAGGTTTCCAGATGCGACGTAGACAATTTCATTGCCAGGAGGGAGAGCTTCACTACAGAAGAATGGATAGACTTGTTGATAAATACTCTCGGCTTGAACCCAAAGATGTACGATAGAAGAACTAAAATCCTATTGTTGAGCAGACTAGTACCGCTGGTAGAATCTAACGTAAACCTCACCGAGTTAGGGCCGAAGGGAACCGGCAAGACCTTCCTTTTGAGAAACATATCATATTATTCAAGGATAATATCCGGAGGGAACGTCTCACCAGCCGTCTTATTCTATCACTTGGTTACAAAGACTCCCGGCCTAATCGCTCTCAAAGATGTCATCGTATTCGACGAGATAAGTAAAATCCGTTTCAGTAACCCAGATGAGGTCATGGGGAAATTAAAGGACTATATGGAGAGTGGAAACTATGAAAGAGGGCCTGAACAAGTTCATGCAGACGCGAGCCTCGTCTTGGTCGGCAATCTGCCCACAAAATATGGGAAGCCTCGTGATAAGCTCATATTTGACGTGCTACCTGAACCCATGAAAGACACAGCCTTCTTAGATAGGATGCACGGTCTCATTACAGGATGGGAGTTACCGAGAATTCAGCGAAGCGAGGTGCACTTAAGCCAAGACTTCGGCCTAGTCGGCGACTACTTCAGCGAAATCCTACACAGACTCCGTTCCCTAGACTTTCAAACGCACGTTTCAAACAAGCTCGATTTTTCGGAAGAAGTAGAGCTGAGGGATGAAAAAGCCATAATCCGGATATCCAGCGGACTGCTCAAACTAATCCACCCAAACCTAGACGTTTCCAAACAAGATTTGAGAGAAGTGGTCGACCTCGCCGTAGAGTATAGACAGACCATCGTCGACCAACTCCATGTAATGGACCCAGAATTTAAAGAGAAAAAACTGAAGTATTCACTACTTTAAACACAAAAGAAAAGCATCCATGACTTTGTGTATGTGGTGAAATAATTGTACAAACCTAGTGACACAATTGAGAATAAATTTAAGAAAAAAATGTGATTCATTTAGAATTCGATGATTTTGTTTCTATTTGTCAATTTACTGGCGCGGAGGATAGGGGTAAAATCGAAATAACATATATACCGGATAGAGAATTGGTCAATCTAAAAAATCTTAGAGGGCATCTTGAGTCTTTTAAGGGAAAGAAAACTCTCATGGAATATGTTCCGAATGAAATTTTGGACTACCTGACAAAAGAACATGAGCCCCTGATGGCAATCGTTAAAGCGACTTTTGATACTAAAAAAGCTGGAATGAGAATAACTGTAAGTGCTGAGTATACGTCTGATGCTTATTTCAAGAGGAAACCACCTTAAGAGCGTGCTAAGGTATGTAATTATGATGTCTATATGGGCATGGAATCAAAGGATTTTATTAAACCAGAGAGCAAATGGGATATTTTGAAGAAGATAGTTGTTGAAAGATTACAAGCAACATTTCAGAAGTATCCTCACTGTTTCTTTTCTGAGCATGACATCCATTCCGTCTTATATCGCCTTGTCAAAGAAGAACTCAAACACCAAGGAATCAACTCAGAAGAAACAACCCTTGACGGATACAAAACTAGCCTCGTTCACCACGAGTATCCAACACCATTCCGATGCGACATGCAAGGCTACACGTTTCGACGCACCGGGGAAGAGGAACGGACGCCAAAAGGTGGACTTTACAAAAGAGGCCACTACGACCTGGTCATCCTTAACTCAGACTTCGTCAAAAACAACACACTTGACATACTATGCGGAAAAAACTACAAAAAATTGCGGTTAATCCTACCAAGACTCTCCATTCAACTAGTAATCTGGGCCTGCGAAATAATATACTTCCCAAAAATCAAAAAACTGCCCAAAAACGCGATTAAAATAATTGAACAAGACGCGCTCAAAATAAAAGAGACCAAGAAATGCAACTTCTGTAAAATCGGCTCCGTCCACGTATTCACAAGCCATTCACACAAAGAAGCCGCACAGTTGCAGCAGCAGATTGCACAGCTCGCTGAAAAAGAACAAATTGAGATTACATTCACAACAGCATGAAATAAAAGAGGAATAGGCGGCCACAATGACTGAAAACGAAGAAAAAGAAGAATATCGTTGCGAGGTTTGCGGTCGAAAAATAGGCAAAGAAGAGCATGAAACATACGATGGACTTCGTTGGGAGTGCTGGGACGACCAAATGACCGAAGAATGCGAATTCGAAGAGGGCATAATCTAAACGGAATAGGAACCAGCGTAGAAACGTGAACGTGAAATGGTCAAGTGCACAGATTGCGGAAAGGAAACCCCGAAGGCCACGAGTTATACTGCGACATGTGTGGAGATCCACTCTGCAAAGAATGCGGAACCACCAGACTATGCTCCACATGCGCCGAACTCTGGGAATCAGAAATAGACTTAAAGGACATGGAGGCAGAAGAAGTCTAATGTTCACATTAACATGCTTCAAAGCCTTGATTGACACGTAGTCGTCTTATACACCTGCTTTTTCCTACACTCACCTGCGTTCAGGAAGTTTCGAATACGTTCCGTTTGGAGTTCTATAAACTGCCAACCGCCCAACAGTCTCCCAATTGTCTCCGTCTCTCCGTCTGAGTTGCACAACGATAACCTCGGCTTCCGGATCGGTCTTCCCAGGCCAGACAGTGATGCCCAGAAAATCTCGTTCATCGAGGCGTGCATAAAAACGTGCCTTTGGCTGAGAAGTTGAGGTCAACTCCATCACCACAACTCTTTAAGGACCCGACCTTTTTATTCTTAAAGTATTTATTGAAGTGTGAGAGCACAACTTTTCATTTCCATTTTATGGTGCAGCGCGCGAATTAATTATCCCTTTTAAGGATACTATATAAAGAAGGAGGACAATTATCTCTTTTCTAGACCATCAAAGAACGCTCTTAAGACAGCATATGCTTCTCCTTGGATTCGCTCCCGCAGCCGATCGTCTTCTGGAGCAAGAAAATAAGCAACTTGAAACGGGCCTTCAGCCCTCACACTTCTAAACTTGTCTCTTATCACCTCCAGTGCCTCAACAACAACAGACTCACCAAAAAAACTACGCACTTCCTCGGCTACCTTCCTTGGTCCACCTTTATAATATCTCAAAACAAAGTAAATGTCGTAAGCGTCTTTCTCCTTGTACCGACCCTTCAACGCTAAACCTTTCGTAGCCAAACTCCCCACAACATCAGAAACCCTAGCCAACGCCTTCGCTTCAGCTCCACTGGGCAATACGCCTTTAATGTTGTGTTCGAAGTTATGAGAAAAGACGACGCTGGATCCACGGATCACAACAGCTTGCAAATCCTTCTGCACCGCCAAGAGCTTGCCAGGCAAAAGCCTCTTCACAACATCAGGCTCGCTGATAAAATCAACCTTAATCACATATTCTGCACCGTCCAAAGGCGACTTGACACTGCGAAAAAACCTGTAAGGAAGCACCTCCCCATCGTCAGCAACATAAGGCCTATACCCTCTCTTCTCAATCAGAGATACAATAGTCTCATAAACCCTCAAATCAATCAAACGAGGGTTCAAAACGAAATCAATATCAACTGAACCACAATGCTGCCCAAGTTCGCCAAACTTCTCCAAAATAAAATATGGCGCCCATCCACCAGTCAAAACCAAATAATCCCTATAACTGCCCAAAATTCTCAAAACCTCTACCAAAATACTCTTAGAAGATTCGGTGACGCTTTTAGAATACATACCGATGTTCCAGACAGCCATCAAAACCACCTAAAATCCAATGACCTCTCTCCTCAAATGCTCCGCCGCTTCTCTCCCACGGGCAGGATAATTATACAAATCAACATACAACTGAACATTCGAAACCACGCATACTTCCTTAAGCCGCTGAACCTCGTAGAAAACACCTGCATCATAGGGTTCAACAAGAAATACATTGCCACCCAGTTCAGTCAACTGAAGACCCAGAAGCTTCTGCCATTCGGCCAGTGTTTCTGGCTTCACATACAAATGGACGTTGGCGGGCCTAACATAAGGCGCCACTAGTGCGGCGCCGGCATGAAGTGTCAACGCATACCTCAAATCCCGCTCGTCTACAGCAGACAGTTTTCTAACAAACTCATCCAAGTCCTCATCCAAAGAATAATACGCATTCATTTTGTTCAGAAAGGCAAAATCATAATAAGTCGCCCACCTCGTCAAAAGTTCGCCAGTACTTGCAACCGCCACTCTATTTGCTTCTGTCTTCCTGCACAGGCCCATCATCAGCAAAGTCTTAACAACCCTATACGTATGACCATAGCCAGTCTGAGCTTCCCTAGAAAGACCAAGAATACTCCACTCCTGCTTCGGATTAACCAACAGAACACGCACAACTCTCGAAGCCATAGGCGAGAAGACATTCTGAACGCTCATCAAAGACACCATGCAATAGTATTATCCCTCAAATATATATACTATCCCTAAAAAGGATAACCGGTGTTTCAGGAAAATAAAAAAGGGAATTTTGCGGAGGTATCACCACTCGAGGTTGAAAATGCCTCACCTTAGTCACTTTTCCCTGATTTCGGTATTCCTATCCATCTTGTATGAATCGTGTTTTTTAATTGGGCATTTTCTTGGTGACGCTTCAAGCTATTTCTTCTTTTTCATGTAAAGGATGTCTTTTGATACAAAGGTTCTCCGAAGAGCGGACGCACCTTCATACGTTTTGAGAGAGAAGAAATAGGAGGACTTTCCAGTTCTCTTCTTACCCCATTCGGAAAGGTTATAGCAGAAACAAAACAATGATTCTATTATGAAGCTGGAAAGAAAAAAGAGAACTCTTGAAGACAACTTAATTGAGAAGATAAAAGAATCTGGCTATCCTCTTGAGATAGAAGTGTCTAACATATTGGACCCAGATTACATCGTTTTTAATACAAGTTACTATTTTGATAAGGATGCCCAACAGGACAGAGATATTGACATTTATGCAATCCCTAATGAAAACACAAGGGTTTTTACAGATGAAGAGCTTGCAAAAAAGATGAAACCATTTTACCTGCGAACTGAAATTGCAATTGAGTGTAAAAAAAGCACAACACATTGCTGGATTTTTTTCACTCGTCCGTTTCTTAAGCCAAGCAATCTTCATACATCAGGGCAATATCTTGACAAGTTCTCTCAGACTTCTGTGGCATCAGCAGTAGAAGGGCTGCTTTTCGACAAGTTGTATTATAAAAAGAATATGAGATTACATTATGACCACTTTGAGGAAGCGGCTATTGCTTACGATGAAATCAAAAAACAAGGAAAATCAAAATCCAGAAAAGATATCTTCGAGGGCTTAAACCAACTCGTTAAGTTTGTGTGCTATGAAAGAGGTCCACCAGAGGAACCTGATATATCGAAACCTAATTTTCAAATCATGATGTTGTTTCCTATAATTGTCTTTGATGGAGACATGTATAAAGTGAAATTGGAATCAGGGGAACCTAAGTTGGAGAAGACAACTCACATTCTAATTAGAAAGGACTATCATTCTCCATACACAAAGCAAGTTGAGAGGTTCCTTATTGATATTGTTCATCGTTCACATCTCTCGGAATTCCTAAAACATCTTGACTCAGATTTTCGGAACATGAGAAAGACAATTTTGGAAAATCATGATGAGTTCGTCAAGAAGGCTGAGGAAACCAAGCAAGAATATGAAGGCTTGAGAAAGAAAGGATTTTGCTTTGTATCTCGATAAAAAGAGGTCGGAGAGATGTGTAACCATCAACGTGTTGAAGTTTATGGTTCCTTGTTAAATTGCCAAGAAAGACAAAGGATGTTGTGTACTGGCGGCATGATGAAAGCGATAGGCGAGATTAAAAGAATTGGATGGAAATTATCCTTTGATAGACGTAGCATACAGCGATGTGAGGCTGTACTTAATCTTGTGAAAACTGGAGACCCTACTGACATTTATTATACAAAGGTTTACGAGGTGAACTGCGAAGCCTTCTATGCAATTATGGATAGAGAAATGGGACGAGGAACAGCGAGGAAATGGATATGTAGCGAGTCTATTGAGCTTGATAACTATAGACCTGTAAAAATGGAGTCTGAGCTAGGTGAAACTCATTTGTTCATTATACCAGAGGAGGGACGCAAACCTACACCTACTAACGAATCGAGTAACTATGTTCAAATAGTTAGAGACGGGATATTCGAAAGCTTCAGCGGGGAGGAACGTGACATAAATTTGAAAGCCCTTGAAAAGGCAGTCATTAAAAGTGGGAAACATTAGGTACTGTTATTGGGATGTAAAACTTGATGGAAGGAAAGTATATGGAGAACATGCTTTAATTCAACCTGAAAGTTTGTATGCAGATTTCATGATAGCTCACTCTACCCTATATATGCTCAACAATGTTGAGCAGCCGATTTCATGATGTCTCGAAAGACAATCCCTATTTGAATATGCCTATTCTGCGAGAGATTTCAGAAAAAAGGGTAGTTTGGGGGATATCACCACTTCTCTCCTAAAAAGCTATTTAGGTTGCTTTTTCTTGTAACTTTTGTTTCCGAAAGTTCCTTTATGGCGCGGTTAACTTTCTAAACCACTCCGGCTGCGGCTTCTATCCTCTTCTTGGCCCTCTTCCTAAGCCAAGCAGTTATGAACTGTTCCATCTCGCTCCTGTTGTAGGGATCTTGCCACGCCGCCTCCAAACCCTCGCAAACATTCAAACCACCAACCAAACCAAAATAATATAGAAGTTCCCGGTAGAGCTGTTCCCTATCGCCGTCACTAAGGCTAACCTCTAGCCTCGTTCCGCTTAAAACCTCATTTGAAATCCTCATAAAAACAAGCCGGCTCAAACCAACACCCTCCCTCCATCTAACCCCAACCATCCCATAAAATCTAATGCACGCCGCGCTACGCCGTTGCTAAATTACATTCTTTGTGTCAATATAGTTATTATATCCGAAAAAACTGCTATGGTTAATGTTCTGCTGAGCCGTACGGAAGGTGGCTTCCAGTGGAACATGAGCTCCGGGTTGGGGAGCTATACAAATACTAATAAGAAAGGGATAGGTGACGAAATGAACTACATAGGGTTTTGGGAGTACAGCCCAGAGGATTTCGATAAGGTAATTGAACTATTCAGGCAGGCCACGGTAGAAAGAGAAAAAGGAACTGGGAAGTTTCCAAAGATACTCTTTCCATCGCATGGAATAGGTGGAGAACATAAAGGCTTCACAGTGTACGAGAACGCTACTCCAGAGCAGCTGACAAACCTCGTGCTCCATTACACGCCTGTGATGAAGTTCAAGATCCTGCCCATATTTGAGTCAGCGAAGGTCGTAGAACTCTATCAGAAAATGAAGAAATAACTTGAAGCATCACTAAGAAAATATCCCCCATCTTTTTTTGGTGTCTTGAACACCAGCCCTATCTAGTCAATCATTATACTGAAAGTGGTACAGTATCCCCCGTGGTGACTGGCTATCTATGCTGAGCCCTAGCTAGCCTCATCCTATTTACATGTACATGTCAACTTCTAGAATTTAGCAACACGCTAGCGCGCGTGGATTAAATTTTAGTTTTTATCACTTTCTCTTGTTTGCCCAATCAGGAGCAGACTTTCATGAGCTGGTTTTTCACCTATTAATTGCTTCTTTTCTTTCGTTCCAGAACATGCAAATCATTTGAAGTGTTCCCTAACCCCGTACAGGTAGGCTAAGAATAAACCGCTGAATAGCGAAACAAGCCCTATGAATGGTGCGACATCGGGGTCTGTTGCTACAGAGAAAAGTACAAAGACAAACAGAAGGCATGTCGAGGCCGCCGTAACATACAAAGCCCACTTCTTTAAACGCCACAATCCATAGACTTGTGCAAAGAAGAAGAACGTCATTCCTCCGAATAATAAAGCGCAGAGCACATCGCCAATAAATGGACCTGTTCTATGAAGCAAACTCACCAAACTGCCAAAAAATGTATTATCTTCTGTATGGGGCAAGCTCACAACCCCCAATAGTTCGCCGACAAATCTCAAGGTTAATAGAAGAAGGAAAACGCCCGCTATAGCATACATGAGTGCAACAGTCTGGGCAACACTCTTAACTTGCTTAACTTCATCAGTTTCACTCTTTTTAAACAATGTTTCATCTCCTTGAACTGTTAATAATGAAGTGCAAACATATTTATTTCTGTGGAGGAAGGCTCAAAAAAAGTTAGATAACCGTGCTGTGACAAAGACGGTGCCTCAATGGACCGTGAACGTGCTTAAAGTTTAGACCCAACTTGCAGTATTCTTCTCAACACTTCATTGGCACAGAAAGAAGAACGAAAGTTTTATTCTATGGTTCTCGCATATCATTATAAAGTTAGAAAGAAGTTTTCAAGTGGGGAATGATGTGGGAACAAACAAAAGTGAAGCCCACAATTTGGCACTTGAGTTTTGGAGAATTTCTGGCAAATCGAGTGGTGTATGCGATCGATGTAATGCGATGATTCAAAAAGACGAGGGCTATGTCTGCAAACCGGAAGTAGTGGGGATGAGTGTTGGATTTGGATTGAGCGACGTTAGTGGTATTCCAGACCTGGTATGTGAAACATGTTTTGATAAATCTCCTACAGCGGAGCCCTTTGATCGTGAAGGCTTTAGAAGATATATGCAGGTGCCGGAAGTTGTGCAGAGACTGAAGAGCCAAGCACATGAGCTGGCAGTTGAATTCTGGAAGAAAACAGGCAAACCAAGTGATACGTGCAAGCGTTGCAGCAAGATGGTTTCCAAGGGAGAAGGCTACATCTGCAAGCCAAAAATAGTTGGAACAAGTTTAAGATTCGGCGCAGTGGATTTCAGCGGGATTCCAGATTTGATATGTGAAAGTTGCTTCGACAGTTCTCGTACAGCGATGCCTTTCGATAGAGAAGCCTTCAAGCGTTACATTAAGACTGTTGAAAAGAAATGGTGGCAACGCATATAGCTATATAGTTCTTGACGCTTTGAAAAATAAACAACAAGCGCGCTCTCTGTACTTGTACATACGTAAACAATTGCAGTCTATGCGTATCCTTTCTTGGCAAGTAAAATACTATAAGAATCAATAACATATAACTGCTTAAAGACAAAGGATGTATGAAAATGACCCCGTGGTGTTTCCATTGCCATAAAAAGAAGCCAATTTTTGCAAGGGGCTGGAGAGCCAACGTCTTCAAATATGGAAACATACACGAAACCCATTACACATGCCCCAAATGCCTTGAAGATATAAAGCGAGAGGAGCAGGAGAGGCGTCTACAAGAGGAAGAGAAACGTCAACAGAGACTAAAAGAAGAGGAAAGGCTTTGGAAGGAAATGCAACAACGCCCCGAGTACCAAACTCTTATGGCTTGGCAGTATCTCGCCCCCCTCCAAAAAGCCTTACTTGCCCTTGAGGAGATTTCAGAGTCCGAGGTTGCTGAAATCAGCTACGGCTATTATGATGACGATAGCCCACGCTATGTTTTTCACTCCTATACGCCACGGCTTTCTCTGGGAGCAGCTATAGATAAGGTGAAGCAATTTTCCGAAGGTGCTCCCGTAATGCGCATCATTCTTAAAGGCGGCTCTTTCGTGTTACCGAAGCCACAAGATCCCTTGATAAAACCACACACATGGCTGTCCTTAGACCAAGCCTCCTCGCGAATGATTAAGCTCTCGAAATGTAAAGAAAATGTGGATGGAAGCACTTCTTGGTTTGCATGCTATGTCGTGAGAGTTGCCAACGGCTATCTTGTTGGCTCAGTCCCGTAAGTTATGATTCATGCTCGCACCCATTTGCAGTTTTTCCGTCACAGTTTGTTTGACGCTGTTTTTCTGCCAAGATCCCTTAAATTTGGCTTCTCTCTCGTTTCTGTCTTGGGGCCAGAGCCTCTTTGGCAAGCGTTTCCGTTGATGATGTACGCGACGTGATTAATGTTAGCTCAGCTGAGGTCCCAGACGCTAAGGTTTTGAAGATGGTTAAGCATGCTGAGGTTACGCTTGAATTTTGTTCAATAGACGACGGTTTAGATGTCGCAGCATAAAAAAGAGGAGAATTTGCGGGGGACATCTCCATGCGTCCGGGGTTCAAATCCACACGACCCGACCAGAATTCCCCGAGGCCCTATGAGAATCATTTACTTTCTTTTTCTGCCACATTTAACATTAGAAGCAAGCTTTCAATAAAAATGGGATTTTGGTATTAATTACAACTTGGAAGCGGTCTCCCCCGGGCTACCAAAAACAAACCGCGCGCATGAGTGTTGAATAATTCTTTTTGGGCTTGTTTTGTTGTTGGGGCTTTTTTCTGCCTTTAGTAGGTGAATGTTGCTATGCTGTTTGCTAGTTCCGGTCTGCCTATTTTGTGGGCGGTTACTGCCACGGATAGGATGCAAGAGTAGCATATGGCGACGTGCATTCTGATTTTGGCTATGCCCCTCCATTTCGGGTTTTCCATCATGAGCTCAACCTTTGCAGCCTTAAAAGCCCTTTCAACCGCCATCTTAAGCTTGTAAAGCTCCACAAGCCTCTTTTCTCCTTTAACCTTGAAGCGTTTAGTCACGTATAGGTTGATGAGGGGCTCTTTCACGTTGAGTGGGTGGGGTATTATTGGCTCAGCCCCATATTCCCTTACTGTCTTGAAGACTTCGGCTGAGTAGTATTGGCTGTCCGCTATTACGTGGCTTATGCTTTTTCCGTATTGCCTAAGCAGGCGTGAAGCCTTCTTTAACAGTGGCTTAACCATTTCTTTGTCGTTGACGTTTGCAGCTCTGACGATGTAGGTTGTTGGAAAGGCTGACATGGATGCGGCTGTGTGGACTCTCCATCCCAGCTTGTAGCTTCTACGCTCTGTTCTGCCAACCCTTGCCCCTCTGTCGCTTATTCCACCCTTCCTCCCACGCCTAGAATAGGCCTTCATGAATGTGCTGTCAACGCTGATTTTAACAGCCTCAGAAGGGTCGATTATGCCCAGGCTGAAGGCTTGATCCCTAAGCTCTATGAACATGCCCTCAATGGTTTCGGGTTTGGCTCTGGCGATGAACTTGCTGAAGGTTGTATGGTTAGGTGTTCCATCCCCATTAAACTCGCATATGTCTCTGGCGTATTGCCTTCTCTCCAGCCTCCTACACAACTTCCTAACAGACGGTACAGCTTCAAAACGCATGAACAGCAAAGCTAGAAGCATGGAGCGCACAGGATAACGAGGCCTACCACGGCCGGAGTTAGCGTAAAAAGCCTCAATCCGCTCCACAGTCAAGCTTATATCAATCTTAGAGAACAATAACTTGAGGGTGTCAAGGGGTAGTCGGTGAAATCCGTCCAAAACGGTTTATCACCCCCTTTCGAGGTTGTTTCAACTATCCCTTGACATCCTCATTCCTAAAAGCTTAAGTAAGCCAAGAAAGGCCACCTGCTAAAGAAAAAAGCCAAAAAATAATTTTTCAACACTCATGCGC